>ERZ1643251.1916-NODE-1916-length-22289-cov-5.992849_pt1 | contig 22289 bp, 20 predicted proteins | sample MGYA00579261_ERZ1643251 | MGnify/ENA primary metagenome ERZ1643251 (study PRJEB29033, sample SAMEA4952267) | chicken gut metagenome | biome: Broiler Chicken; feature: Gastrointestinal Tract; material: Caecum | place: Ireland | collected 2018 | study: Broiler... | reverse complement strand
GTGCCCTCCCTGGAACAGCTGCTGCGCCACGGCCATGAGGTCTGCGCCGTGTACACCCAGCCGGACAAGCCCAAGGGCCGGGGCCACAAGCTCCAGGCGCCGCCTGTCAAGGAGCTGGCCTTGCAGCACAACATCCCCGTGTTCCAGCCGGTGAACCTCCGCGGGGAGGACACCCAGCGGGAAATCCAGGCTTGGGGCGCCGACGTCATTGTGGTGGTGGCCTACGGCAAGCTGCTGCCCAAAGCCGTGCTGGACGCCCCCCGCCTGGGCTGCGTCAATGTCCACGGCTCCCTGCTGCCCAAGTACCGGGGGGCCGCGCCCATCCAGTGGACGGTGCTCAACGGCGACAAGACGGCAGGGGTCACCACCATGTTCATGGCAGAGGGCATGGACACCGGCGACATGCTCTTAAAAGCCGAAACGCCTGTGGGGGAGGAGGAGACCTCCGGCCAGCTGTTCGACCGCTTGAAAGACCTGGGCGCCCAGCTGCTGATTGAAACTTTGGAGAAGCTGGAGCAGGGCTCCCTTACGCCCATCCCCCAGGAGGAAGCCCAGGCCACCCACGCCCCCATGCTCTCCAAGGAGCTGTCCTTGGTGGATTGGACCAAGCCCGCTCAGCAGGTCCACGACCTCATCCGGGGGCTGAACCCCTGGCCCTCCGCCGTCTCCTATCTGGACGGGAAAAAGCTGAAGCTCCACGCCTCCCGGGTGCGGGAGGGCAGCGGCCAGCCCGGTAAGGCCTTCGTGCAGGAGGGCGCGCTGCTGGTCTACTGCGGCCAGGGCGCCTTGGAGCTGACAGAGCTCCAAACGGAAAACGGCAAGCGTATGGACGGCAAAAGCTACCTTTTGGGCCATCCCCTGGAAAAGGATTCCCGCTTTGGAGGGCCGGAAGATGCTTGAGATACAGCCAGGGCGCTTTGTGCTGAAAAGCCGGGAAAGCCTCCACGGCCGGGAGCTGGACGTGGTGGTGGACAGCCAAACCGGCGTCAACTATGTGACCTATCTGGCGTCATCCAGCGCCCCGCTGAGCCCCCTGCTGGACAAAGACGGTAAGCCATTGACAGATACACTCCCCATCGAAACCCCCTAACCCAAGGACAAGGAGCGCTATGAAACACACCCCACGCCACACGGCCACCCAAGCCCTGCTGCAAATGGAAGAGAACGAGGGCTATTCCAATATCGTCATCGATAAGGCGCTGCGTGCCGCCGGGCTGGATGCCCGGGACGCGGGGCTGGCCTCCACCATCTTTTACGGGGTGCTGGAGCGCCGCCTGCCCCTGGAGCATTTCCTGCGGAGCTGCCTTGCCAACCCCCAGAAAAAGCTGGACCCCCAGGTGTGGGCGCTGCTGCTGTGCGCCGCCTACCAGATTCTCTACTTGGACCGCGTGCCCGATTCCGCCGCCGTCAACGAGGCGGTGGAGGAGGCCAAGGGAATCAAAGGGGGCGCCTTCGCGGGGCTGGTCAACGGGGTGCTGCGCAGCCTGGCGCGGAAAAAAGCGGGCCTCTCCCTGCCCCAGGGGGACAGTCTCCAGGCGCTGAGTTTGCGCTATTCCATCCCCCAGGAGCTCATCGCCCTGTGGCAGCGCTCCTACGGGAAGGAGCTCACCGCCCAGCTGCTGGAGGCCTTCCAGCGCCGGGCCCCGCTGTACTTGCGAATCAACCCCCTGCGGGCCACGGCAGAGGGCCTGGCCGCCTCTTTGGGACGGCAGGGCTTTTCCCTAAAGCCGGTGGAGTCCCTGCCCTGGGCGGCGGTGGCAGAGGGGGAGGGCTCTCCCGCCAGCCTGGAGGAGTTCCAGGAGGGCCTGTTCCATGTGCAGGACCTCTCCGCCCAGCTGGCCTGCTCGCTGCTGGAGGCCCAGCCCGGGCAGGCTGTCTGCGACTGCTGCGCTGCCCCCGGCGGGAAGAGCTTCACCTTGGCCGAGGACATGGAGAATACCGGCAGCCTGCACGCCTTTGATTTGTACAAGGGCCGCGTGGGGCTGATTCAGCAGGGGGCGGAGCGGCTGCGGCTCTCCTGCATCCAGGCGGGGCGCAAGGACGCCTCCAAGCCCTACGAGGGCCTGGAGCCCATGGACCGCGTCCTCTGCGACGTGCCCTGCTCAGGCTACGGCGTCATCCGCCGCAAGCCGGAAATCCGCTACAAGCCCCTGGCCACTGTCCGGGAGCTGCCCCGGCTCCAGTATGCCATTTTGGAAAACGGCGCCGCTTTGGTAAAGCCCGGCGGCCTGCTGCTCTACGCCACCTGCACCTTGAACCCCGCGGAAAACGGCGCGGTGGCCTCCCGTTTCCTCCAGGAGCACCCGGAGTTCGAGCCGGCGCCCTTCCGTCTGCCCGGCGTCACCCGTCTGGTGGAGGAGCCGCCCCACACCATCACGCTGCTGCCTGTTAACGGGGGCTCGGACGGTTTCTACGCCGCCCGCTTCCGCAGAAAAGGAGACTTATGAACAGAGAGTTGACCGACCCCAGGGACATCAAATCCAAGACGCTGCCCCAGCTTCAAGAGGAGCTGGCCGCCTTGGGCCTGCCCAAGTACCGGGCCCAGCAGGTGTACCGCTGGCTCCACCGGGGCGTGACGGACTTCTCCCAGATGTCCGACCTCTCCCGCACCCTGCGGGAGGACTTGGCCCAGCGGTACTACATCGCCTGGGCCCAGGTGGAGCGCAAGCGCGTCTCCCAAGACGGCACGGTGAAATACCTGTTCCGCCTGCCCGATGGGGAGCACGTGGAAAGCGTGCTGATGCACTACCACCACGGAACTTCCATTTGCATTTCCACCCAGGTTGGGTGTAAAATGAACTGTAGCTTTTGCGCCACAGGCCAAAGCGGCTTTGCCCGCAACCTTTCCCCCTCGGAGATTCTCTCCCAGGTACAGGCGGCCTCCGTGGACGCCGGGGAGCGCATCTCCCACATTGTGCTGATGGGCATGGGCGAGCCCTTGGATAACTACGAGAACGTGCTGCGCTTTTTGGAGCTGGTCACCTCGGAGGAGGGGCTCAACGTCAGCATGCGCCACATCTCCCTTTCCACCTGCGGCCTGGTGGATAAGATATACGACCTGGCGGATAAAAAGCTCCAGCTCACCCTTTCAGTGTCCCTCCACGCGCCCAACGACGAGATACGCTCCCGCACCATGCCGGTGAACAAGCGTTGGAACATGGAGCAGCTGTTAAAGGCCTGCAAGTATTACAGCACCACCACAGGCCGCCGCATCTCCTTTGAGTACGCCATGATTAGCGGCGTAAACGACATGGACTGGTGCGCCCGGGAGCTGGCCTCCCGGCTCCGTGGGATTTTGGCCCACGTAAACTTGATCCCCGTCAACGATGTGACGGGCACCGGCTATAAGAAAAGCGGCATCCCCCGGCAAAAGCGCTTTGTCGCCCTGCTGGAGGAACGGGGTGTCACAGCCACGGTCCGGCGGACGCTGGGCTCGGACATCGAGGCTTCCTGCGGGCAGCTGCGACGGAAAGTTGAAGGAGGGACCGGACATGAGAGTTGATTTTGAAACAGATGTGGGCGCCGTGCGCAGCTCCAACCAAGATAGCTGCGATTGCGGCCTGTTCTCCCCAAACAGCGCCTGGGTCATCGTCTGCGACGGCATGGGGGGCGCCAACGGCGGCAACGTGGCCAGCGCCATTGCCGTGGAGACCATCCGGGAGCAGCTCCTTTCCGGCTATGACGAGAACTTGAGCAAGCCCAACCTGAAAAACCTGATGATAAACGCCATCAACCGCGCCAACGAGGAGGTCCACCGCGTCTCCCTAGAGCGGCCGGAGCTTCACGGCATGGGCACCACGGTGGTGCTGCTGGTGGCAGCCAAGGGCACCCTCCACGTGGCCCACGTGGGGGACAGCCGCGCCTACCTGCGCCACGGGGGCGTCCTCACCCAAATTACCATGGACCACTCCTATGTGCAGGATTTGGTGAACTTTGGCCAAATCACCCAAGAGGAGGCCCGGGTCCACCCCAAGCGGAACATCATCACCCGGGTGCTGGGCGTCCACGAGGAGGTCCGCTGCGATTACGCCGCCTGGGATTTCTCCCCGGGGGACTTGGCCCTGGCCTGTTCCGACGGCCTCTCCAACTACATGGACGAGGACTTGCTGGACCAGTACATGGAGGAATATGGCGACGCGGGCCGCACCCTTCCCCGGGAGCTGATTCAGTACGCGGTGCAGTGCGGCGGCTCGGACAATATCACGGCGGCTGTCATCTTCAACGGCTGACCCCCGCGACTTTTTTCAGAAAGGTATGGTAACTGTTTATGGATAGATTCATCGGCAAGCGCCTGGATGGCAGGTACGAAATCCACGAGCTTATCGGCGTGGGCGGCATGGCCTATGTCTACAAGGCCTACGACCGCGTGGAGGGCCGCTGGGTGGCCATCAAGATTTTGAAGGAAGAATTTTCCAACAACAGCGATTTCCTGCGCCGTTTCCGCAATGAGTCCAAGGCCATCGCGGTGCTCAACCACCCCAACATTGTCAAGGTGTACGATGTCAGCTTTGGCGACCAAATCCAGTACATCGTCATGGAGTTTATCGACGGCATCACCCTGAAGGAGTATATCGAGCAGGAGGGCACCATCCGCTGGCAGGAGGCTGTCCACTTCACCACCCAAATCCTCATGGCCCTGGAGTGCGCCCACGAGAAGGGCATCATCCACCGGGACATCAAGCCTCAGAACATCATGCTCCTGCAGGACGGCTCCATCAAGGTGGCCGACTTCGGCATTGCCCGCTTCCTCCAAAGCGAGACCCAGACCATGACCGACAAGGCCATTGGCTCGGTGCACTACATCGCCCCCGAGCAGGCCAGCGGCGACTATATCACCGATAAGGCGGACATCTACTCGGTGGGCGTCATGCTCTACGAGATGCTCACCGGCAAGCTGCCCTTTGTGGCGGACAACGCCGTCTCGGTGGCGCTGATGCAGCTGCAGGCCAAGCCTGTCATGCCCCGGGAGCTGAACCCCTCCATCCCCAGGGGCCTGGAGCAAATCACCATGCGCGCCATGGAGAAAAACCCCGTGGACAGGTTCCAGTCCGCCGGGGAGATGCTGGACGACTTGGACGAGTTCCGCCGCAATCCCAACATTGTGTTCCACTACGATTTGCAGACGGCCAACGCCCGGTACGACGCTTCCCGCAGCATGGAGGCCTACGACGCCTCCCGTCAAGCGCCCGCCTACAACGACGACTACGAGTACGAGGAGGAGCTGGTGCGCTCCCGCCGCAGCGCCAAGGGCGCCATGGTGGTCAAGGGCGTGCTGGCGGCGGCCATCATCGTGGGCCTCGCCGTGGCGGTGATTTACTTCCTCAACTACTGGAACAACCGCCCCGAGGCCGGCGACGACCTGCTGGAGATGCCCAATTTGGTGGGCCAGCTCTATGAGGACGTCATCGCCAATGAGGAGTACGCGGACTTCAACATCCAGGTCAGAGAGGGCAACGACCCAGATTTGCAGCCTGGTGAAATCATGAACCAAGACCCCGCCGCCGGTATCATGGTGAAGAAGGATGCCGACGTGGAACTGCTGGTCAACGGCGGCGTGGGACAGGTGGAGGTGCCCGACGTGGTCACTGACCACATGACCTTGGAGGAGGCCCAGCAGGCCATAGAGGACGCGGGCCTTCACAGCCAGGTGGAAAACGTGGCCGACGATGAGGTGGAAGAGGGCCGCGTCATCTCCACCAACCCCGAGCCCGGCACAATGGTGGATTCCGGCAGCACTGTCACCCTGCGTGTGAGCACCGGCCCCGCGGAAGAGATGGTCACCGTGCCGGACGGCCTGGTAGGCGACACCTTGGCCAATGTGTCTGCCAAGCTGGAAGAAGCCGGCCTGGTGGTGGGCAACGTCAACCGGGACGACACCAGCACCTTGACCGTGGACACCGTCATCAGCCTGTCCCCCAACGAGGGCTCGGAGATTTCCAAGGGCTCCACCGTGGACATCACCGTCAGCTCCGGCAAGGGCGCCACCAAGACCCTCAGCACCAGCATCCCGCTGCCCAGCAGTGTCAGCGAGGACATCACCTTGGAGGTCTACCGCAACGGCACCAAGGTGACCACCGACACCGTCAACCCCGCCTACGGCAGCAGCTATTCCTTGAGCTTCACCGGCACCTCCGGCTCGGAGACCGTGGTGGTCACGCTGAACGGCCAGACCTATATGGAGCTGCAATTTGATTTTGACACCCAAAGCGTCCAGGTGACCCGCACCTACGAGTTCATCCCCGCGGGCGGCGGCGATTCCGAAAGCTCCTCCAGCAGCGAAAGCAGCGAGAGCAGCAGTGAAAGCAGCAGCGAGGAAGGCTCCTCCTCTGAGGAAGGGGATGCCCAGTGATGGGTGCCAAACAGCTAGAGGGCCTGGTGCGCAAGGGCATCGGCGGCTTTTACACCGTGGAGACCCCAGAGGGCCTTTACACCTGCACCGCCCGGGGCAAATTCCGCAAGGCCCGCGTCTCCCCTTACGCGGGGGATAGGGTGCGCATCCTGGCCGAGGAGGACGGCACCGGCGCCCTGGAGGAGATCCTGCCCCGGCGCAACTTCCTGGTGCGGCCGCCCATCGCCAACATCGACCAGCTGTTCATCGTCTCCTCGCTGCGGGACCCCTACCCCGAGCCCCTGATTGTGGACAAGACCATCGCCGTGGCGGAGCTGGAGGACATCCAGCCCATTCTGGTGCTGACCAAAACCGATTTGGAGGGCCCCTCGCCCCTCAAGGCGGTGTACGATTTGGCCGGGGTCCCCTGCCTGGAAGTTTCCTCTGTCACCGGCCAGGGCGTGGACCAAGTGCGCCAGCTGCTGGCGGGGAAGGTCTCCGCCTTTACGGGCAACTCCGGTGTGGGGAAGTCCACCTTGCTCAACGCCCTGTTCCCAGAGTTCGCCTTGAAAACAGGGGAGGTCAGCCAAAAGCTGGGCCGCGGCCGCCACACCACCCGTGAGGTGGAGCTCTACAAGCTGGAGGGCGGCGGCTATGTGGCGGATACCCCCGGCTTCTCCACCTTTGACATCGAGCGCTACCGCTTGACGGACAAGGAGAAGCTGCCCTACGGCTTCCGGGAGTTCCTGCCCTATCTGGGCCAGTGCCAGTTCACCTCCTGCTCCCACACCTGCGAGAAGGGCTGCGCCATCCTCCAGGCGGTGGAGAAGGGGGAAATCCCCCGCCAGCGCCACGAGAGCTACTGCGCAATGTATCAAGAGATAAAGGATGTCAAGCAATGGCAACAAAAAAACAAGAATGTATGATTATCGGCGCCTCTCCCATTGAGGACGACGCCGTGTTCCGGGAATTCCCCCCCGAGAATTACTACGTCATCTGCGCCGACGCCGGCTATGAGACGGCCGAGCGCTACGGCATCACCCCGGACTTGGTGGTGGGGGATTTCGACTCTGCCAAAACGCTGCCCCCCAAGGGCAACAAGGTCCTCACCCTGCCTGTGGAGAAGGACGTCACCGACACCATGTACGCGGTGATCAAGGGCTTTGCCAAGGGCTACCGGAGCTTTGTGCTGGTGGGCTGCCTGGGCGGCGCACGGTTCGACCACTCCCTGGCCAACCTGGAGGTGCTCCAGTACATCCTCCAGCACAGCGGCTACGGCGTGATGGCCGACAGCCACACCAAGGTGTTCCTCATCGCCGGCAGCCGCCTGCGCCTCACCGAGATGAAGGGCGCCACGGTGTCTGTGTTCCCCTATGGCACCGCCAGCTGCACCGTCACCTACCAGGGGCTGCTGTACCCCCTGGCCCACGATACCCTCACCAGCGGCGGCGTGCTCATGGGCGTGAGCAACACCATCACCGCGGATACCGCCGTCATCCGGGTCCACGCGGGCACGGCCCTGGTGGTGGTCTACACGGCGTAACACTTTTTGCCCCTTTGGATATACTGGTTAGTGAACGAGAAAACCGGCAAAGGGAAAGGCAGATGGTCTTATGTCGCGCTGCGATTGGTCCTGTTTTAAAAATACCCAGACCAGGTGCTTGTGCGCTATCAGCTTTGGCCTGGGGATGTCCCTTTCCTGTTTTTGCCCCGTGGGGCTCACCTTGTTCCTCTGCGCGGTGCTTTTGGTGGCCTTGGGGTTTTCGTTACTACGTCGCGGAAACGGGAGGCAAGGGCAATGAAAATCGTCATCGTAGACCGGCGCAAAGGTGTGGTGGGCATGCTGCTGCGCAAGCTGTACGGCATCCGCAAGGTGGCGGAGCCGTAAAACAGGAAACAACATACCGGCAAGGGCGGGAAAGGCTTTCCCGCCCTTCTCTTTGCCATTTTGCGAACCCAGCGGGGCTGCCTTTTTCCGGCGGCCCTTTTCTTGTGCCCGCATATTCTCCCAGCCCCCGCATAGATATGGGGTAAGAACAGCAAAGGAGAGAACTGAGTATGCAGGTAAAACAAAAGACACAGCCATACGACACATTCGACCCCGTGTTCGACGGCTCCTTTGAAGTGCCCATAGATACCGAGTACAACCTTCCAGACTATTGCCCAGACATCCAAAAGGTGCTGAAATGCCGGGTGGTGCCGGAGCTCTCCTCCTACGGCGTCAGCGAGGACACCCTCCGCTGCGAGGGCGTGTGCGACATCCGGGTGCTGTACCTGGACGCCAAGGGGGAGACCCTGCGCTGCTGCGACTTCACCAAGGAGTTTTCCGCCGCCATCAAGGTGAGATCCGCCCAGGAGAAGGCCGTGGCCTGGGTGCGGGCCTCGGTGGAGCACATCACCTGCCGGGCTGTCAACGCCCGCCGGCTGGACCTCCACCTGGCGGTCAGCCTCAAGGCCCTGGCGGTGGTCCAGCGGCAGGAGCAGCTCACCAGCGGCCTGGAGGGGGAGGGCATCCAGGTGCGGGGGGAGAGGCGGTCGGTTTCCCAGGCGGTAAACGCCCTCAGCCACCAGTTTACCCTGGAGGACCGGCTTCCCCTAAAAAATGGCAAGCCCCCCATGGAGTCCATCCTGCGCAAGGAAATCTCCTGCCGGGTGACGGACTGCAAGCTGGCCCAGGGGCAGCTTGCGGTCAGCGGCAGGGCGGACATCTCCTTCCTCTACCTCTCCTCGGTGGACGGCTCCCTGGAAAAGATGGCCGCCTCGGTGGAGTTCAGCCAGGTGATTGAGTGCGCCGGCGCCTCGGAGGACTGCCTGTGCGATTTGCGGGTGGTGGCGGGGGAGAGCAGCCTTCAGCCCCGGGAGGACGACGTGGGGGAGTACACCAGCGTGGACGTCTCCTTGAAGGTGTTCCTCACGGCCTTCCTCTACCAGCCCTGTGAGGTGGAGCTGGTAAGCGACGCCTTTTCCACCCAGGCGCCTATGGACCTGCGCTTTGCCCAAAGCTCTTTGCTGGCGGTGCAGGAGGTCTACAGTGAGGTGCTGAAGAAAAAGTGCACCCTCACCGCCACCGAGGAGGAAATCCAAAAGGTGGTAGATTTGTGGTGCGAGCAGGAGGGCGTCCAGTCCACCTGCGGGGAGGGGAAGCTCTCCTACCGGGTGCGGTACACCTTGTGCCTGCTGTACCGGGGCACCTCCGGCAGGCTGCTCTACTTGGAAAAGAGCTTCGAGGGCACCTTCGCCACCGAGCTGGAGGGCGCCTTTGCCCAGCGCAGCGACAGCGTCTCCCTCACCGGCCTGTGGGAGTACCGCATCGCCGACAAGAACACCGTAGAGGCCTCTGTGGAGACGTGGGTGTCCAGCCTGCTCTACAGCCGGGAGAGCGTGTCCTACCTGTCCTCGGCGGGCATGGGGGAGAACGCCCAGCCCTATCCCCACCAGCCCCAGCTGCTGGTGTATTACGCCTCCCCCGGGGAGAGGCTGTGGGACATCGCCAAAAGCCACCGGGCGCTGCTCTCGGATTTGCAGGAGCAGAACGACCTGTACGAGGATACGCTGCCGGACGCCCGGCCCCTGATAATCTGTAACCGATAAAACACACTGCGGTAGAGAGGTAAGGACAATGGAAGGCTTTAACGTATACAAGGACATACAGGACCGCACCCACGGGGAAATCTACATCGGCGTGGTGGGACCGGTGCGCACGGGGAAATCCACCTTTATCAAGAAATTTATGGACACGGTGGTTATCCCCCACATCCCAGACGGCATCCAGCGGGAGCGTGCCATCGACGAGCTGCCCCAGTCCTCCGCCGGGCGCACCATCATGACCACCGAGCCCAAGTTTATCCCGGAGCAGGCGGTAGACGTGCAGATTGACGAGGACGCCTCCTTCCGGGTGCGCATGATAGACTGCGTGGGCTACATCGTCCCCAGCGCCATTGGCTACATCGAGGAGGACCAGCCCCGCATGGTGCGCACCCCCTGGTATGAGGAACCCATCCCCTTTAACATGGCGGCGGAAATCGGCACCAAGAAGGTCATTACAGAGCACTCCACCATCGGCCTGGTCATCACCACCGACGGCACCATCAGCGACATCCCCCGGGAGGAGTACGAGGAGGCCGAGGAGCGCGTCATCGACGAGCTGAACCAAACCGGCAGGCCCTATGTGATGCTCCTCAACTGCGTGGAGCCAGAGCGCCCCGAGGCCCGGGAGCTGGCCGCCCGGCTGGGGGAGAAGTATTCCATCCCCGTGCTGCCGGTGAACTGCATCGACATCACCGAGCAGGACATCCGGGACATCATCGCCAGCCTGCTGTACCAGTTCCCCGTGCGGGAGGTGGCCCTGGACCTGCCCGGCTGGGTCACCTCTTTGGAAAGCGGCCACTGGCTGCTCTCCGGGGTGCTGGCGTCTCTGCGCGGCGCCTGCTGCATCCACAAAATGTGCCAGGTCAAATCCATGCTGGAACGCTTGCGAGAGTGTGAGCCGGTCAAGGAGGTGCGGGTGGGCCGCATCGATTTGGGCAGCGGCACCGGCCGGGCCGAGCTGGTCTTTGACCAGAGCCTGTTTTACCGTATCGTAGGGGAGCGCACCGGCCTGGAGATTCAGGACGACTCCCAGCTGATGGCCCAGCTGGTGGAGATGACCGCCATCAAAAAGCAGTATCAAAAGCTCCAGCAGGCCTACGAGGACGTGCAGCAAACCGGCTACGGCATCGTCATGCCCGAGGTGGAGGAGCTCACCTTGGAGGAGCCAAAAACCCTCAAGCAAAACGGGAAGTACGGCATCCGCCTAAAGGCCACGGCGCCCTCCATCCACATGATGAAAACGCAAATCCACACCGAGATAACCCCCATTGTGGGCTCGGAGCAGCAGTCCGAGGAGCTGGTGATGTACCTGCTCAAGGAGTTCGAGGAGAACCCTGTAAAAATCTGGGATTCCAACATCTTCGGGAAGTCCCTCCACTCCTTGGTCAACGAGGGGATGCACAACAAGCTCTACCGCATGCCCGCCGACGCCCGGGAAAAGGTGCGGGAGACCATCGAGCGCATCATCAACGACGGGTGCAACGGCCTGCTGTGCATCATCCTGTAGCCTATGCAGGACTTGGAAAAGCTCAAAGAGATTGAAGAGCTGGGCCTGGAGGAGCCAGATTCCCCCGGGCCCCAGGAGCCAGAGGGGAGAGGGGGCAGCAACGTCCCCCTGGTGCAAGGGGCGCTGTGCTTGCTGGTGTTGGGGGCGCTGCTCCTGCTGCAGTACCTGGAAGCCCCCGCCTATGACACCTTCACCGCCTGGTACCAGCAGGAGGCCTCCCAGGAAATCCAGCTGCCCGCCTGGGAGGAGGCGCTGCCCCAGGAGCCCACCGCCGGGCCCTCCCCATCGGCCCAGCCCACGCCCAGCCCCAGCCCCTGGGAGGGGGAAGCGTCCCTCCAGCGGATTTGATGGTGTCCTTCCCCCTGAGAAGCTGCCAGGTGCGCCTGGGATTCTCCTGCTTCGCGCTGCTGTCCTTTTGCTGCCTGTTCCTGGGGGCGGACGGCAGCGCCTTTTTTCTGGCAGCAGCCGCCTGCCACGAGGCCGCCCATGTGGCAATGCTCTTTTGGCTGAAAGCGCCCCCTGCCACGGTCCAGGTGACGGCCCTGGGCTGCCGCATCATCCCCAACCGGGAGAAGCTCCTCTCCTACCGGCAGATGGCGGCGGTCTCCCTGGCTGGCCCCGGGATAAATTGGCTCCTGGCCGGGGCCTTGGCGCTTCTGGGCCAGGGGGAAAGCTATTTTGCCGGGGCCAACCTGGTGCTGGGCGTCCTCCACAGCCTGCCCATCGAGCCCCTGGACGGCGGCATGGCCCTTCACAGCCTGCTGTGCGCCTGGATGAAGGCCTCCACAGCGGCGCGGGTGTCCACAGCTTTGTCCGCGGCGTGCCTGCTGCCCTTGGCCGTCCTGGGATTTGCCATCCTGCTGTGCACCCGGTACAACTTCACCCTTCTGGCCATGAGCCTTTACCTCATGCTCTATCTGGTGCTCAAACGGGACTTTTTTACGGGGTAGGGGAGAATCATCTGTCGCTGTGTTGCTAACTATAAAATCCGGGCAGCTCAATCCGTACCAGTTTACCGCCCTTAATCCACACCAAAAAGAAAACCGCCAGAACCAGCAACAACACTGGACTTCTGGCGGTTTTGCGCGGCGGCCGCGAAGAGAGACAGCCCCTTTCAACGCGAGGGAAGAACAAAAAAAGCCGAGCCTGGAACGCGGATTGCGTCCAGGCTCAGCCTGGCGGAGAAGAAGGGATTTGAACCCTTGCGCCGGTTTCCCGACCTACTCCCTTAGCAGGGGAGCCCCTTCACCACTTGGGTACTTCTCCATGGTGAAAACTCTATGATAAACTATAAAACTGTGATAGCAGAATGGGCAGGTGGCGGAGAGGAAGAGATTCGAACTCTTGGTTCCTTGCGGAATCACTAGTTTTCAAGACTAGCTCCTTAAACCACTCGGACACCTCTCCATGTCTGACGCTTGTTTATGATATCACAAGCTTGCACAAAAGTCAACGTTTTTTTTTCGTGAAGATTTTCCTGGCTTGTTCCTCCAGGGAATCCTCCCGGCACAGCTCGCACAGGGCCATGGCCGGCAGGGAAATCCCCATCCACAAAAAGGAGTAGGGCAGGCATACCTGGCCCAGCAGGTTCAGGGGCACGTTGGAGTAGTCCCAAATGTCAAACCCCAGCAGGCAGTTGAGCACCAGCCCCAGCACCAGCTCCACCCCGGTGATGATGCCCGCCCCCGCCAGGCACCGGCTGAATATGTTGTTGTCCTCTAAGACCCCGCAGCAGATGTGGTTGATCAAGCACAGGCAGATGCCCCCCGCCAAAGCCATGGAGGAGTGCGTCTCCCCTCGCCACAGCATCTCAATGGCGGGGTAGGCCCAGCTTCCGGTGAGAAACAGAAGCGCGTCTTGGTACATAAACATGCCTCCCAAAAACAGTGTGCGCGCCCCTATAGTATGCCGCCCGTACCGCCTTTTTATTTCTTTGGGCTGAATTCATAGAAACTCTTGTTTTTTTCCGTGCTTTTGCCTTATAATAGTAAAAGAGAAGGCCGGGCCTTTTTCCGGGCGGCCGGCTGGTTTGAATTATTTGGGAAGGAAGTGCGATTTTATGAGGATTCTAGTGACTGGCGGCGCTGGCTATATCGGCAGCCATACCTCTATCGTCCTGTTAGAGCAGGGCCACGACGTTGTCATCGTGGACAACCTGTGCAACAGCAAACGGGTGGCCGTGGACAGGGTGGAGGAGCTCTCCGGCAAGAAGGTGACCTTCTACCAGTACGATGTCTGCGACGAGGCCAAAATGCGGGAGGTCTTTTCCAAAGAGTCCATCGACGCTGTCATCCACTTTGCCGGCTTAAAGGCGGTGGGCGAGTCCGTGGCCATCCCCCTGCGGTATTACGACAACAACCTCACCTCCACCTTGGTGCTGCTCAAGGTGATGAAGGAGTTTGGCGTGGGGAACTTTGTGTTCAGCTCCTCCGCCACGGTGTACGGCGACCCTGCCTCTGTGCCCATCCGGGAGGATTTCCCCCTCTCCACCACCAACCCCTACGGCACCACCAAGCTGATGATTGAGCGCATCCTCACCGACTGCGCCAACGCCGACCAGAATTTCCACCCGGTGCTGCTGCGGTACTTCAACCCCGTGGGCGCCCACGAGAGCGGCAAAATCGGTGAGGACCCCAACGGCATCCCCAACAACCTGGTGCCCTACATCACCCAGACCGTGGTGGGCAAGCGGGAGAAGGTCCACGTCTTTGGCAACGACTATCCCACTCCCGACGGCACCGGCGTGCGGGATTATATCCACGTGGTGGACCTGGCCAAGGGCCACGCCGCCGTGCTGCCCCTGTTTGAGAAGGGCTTCACCGGCGCCAAGGTGTACAACCTGGGCACCGGCAAGGGCTACTCCGTGCTGGATATGATTCACGCCTTTTCCAAGGCGGCGGGGAAGGACATCCCCTATGTCATCGACCCCCGGCGTCCCGGCGACATCCCGGAGTGCTACGCCGACTGCTCCAAGGCCTACGAGGAGCTGGGCTGGAAGGCGGAAAAGACCCTGGACGACATGTGCGCCGACTCCCTGCGCTGGCAAAGGATGAACCCCAATGGCTTTGAGGATTGACAGGAAAGTGGTGCTGGCCTCGGCCTCGCCCAGCCGGAAGATGCTCTTAGAGCAGGCCGGCGTGGACTTTGAGGTGGTGGTCTCCGGGGTGGACGAAATCGTCCCGCCGGAGTTCACCCCCGCCCAGACCGTGGAGACACTGGCCCAGCGGAAAGGGGAGGCCGTGCTGGCTCTGCGGCCGGAGATGCCCATTATCGCCGCGGATTCCGTGGTGAGCATCGACGGCCTGATTTTGGGCAAGCCCGCCGACGACCAGGCGGCAAAGGCCACCTTGCGGCGATTGTCTGGCCGCACCCACCAGCTCATCACCGGGGTGTGCCTGCTGGCAGGGGGGAAGCGGGAGGTGTTCCACATGAGCACCCAAGTCACCTTCTACCCCCTCACCGAGGCGGAGATAGATGAATACGTGGCCATGGGTGAGTCCCGGGGCCGCGCCGGCGCCTACGGCATCGAGGGCATCGGCGTGGTGCTGGTCCAGTCCATCCAGGGGGATTACCCCAACATTGTGGGCCTGCCCGTGGCGGAGACGCTCCGCCGCCTGGGCAAACTGCTGGAAGCGTAACTGGCACCCGAACAGGCCCGCCCGCGTAGGATACGGGTGGGGGTGGTTCCATGGCCAAAGGGCTTCGCAGGTTCCGGTACACCAGAAAAAAAGGGAGGGGCAAGGCTCTCCTCCTGTTGGCGGCGGCCCTGTTCACCGGGGGCACCGCCCTTTCCGAGTGGGGCCTGGGCTCCATCTCGGAGGAGCTCACCCAAGAGGCCGCCCGGGCCTATGTGCTGGCCCAGGTGAACCAGGCTGTGGAGGAGGCCCTGGCCCAGCCCCGGCCCTTTGTGACCATCGAGCGGGATGGGGAAGGGGAGCCGGTGGCGGTCCAGGCGGACACCGCGGCCCTCAACGAGCTGCGCCTCCAGGTGCTGGGCACGCTGGAGGAGAGCCTCAACGGCAGCGTCACCGTGGAGGTGCCCGTGGGCAGCCTGACAGGGGTTGCCCTGTTCAACGGCCGGGGCTTCCCCGTGCCCTTGACGCTGGGAATGGAAGGCTCGGCGGACCTTTCCTTCCAAACCGAGTTCGTCACCGCCGGCATCAACCAGAGCTGCCACCGCGTCACCATGGTGGTGAAGGCCCAGGGCTTTTCCCAGTCCCGCCGGTTTGAAACCCAGGTGGAGGTGGAGACCTCCACCGTGCTGGCGGAAACCGTGCTGGTGGGCGCTGTGCCAGAGGGGGCGGTTCTGCAAACTGGATAAAAGGATATAGATTCATGGAGAAACAAGAAGCCCAGCGCAGGCTGGAGGAGCTGCGGGAGCAGGTGCGCTACCACAGCCGAAAATATTACACCGAGGACGACCCGGAAATCAGCGACTTTGCCTACGACCAGCTCTACCGGCAGCTGGAGACCTTGGAGGCCGCGTTCCCAGAGCTTGTCACCGAGGATTCCCCCACCCAAAAGGTGGGCGGCGCGGTGTACAACACCTTTGCCCCCGTCACCCACCAGGTGCCCCTAGAGAGCCTTCACGACTCCTTCTCTCAAGAGGAGCTGCGGGAGTTCGACCGCCGGGTGCGGGAGGCCGTGGGGGAGGTGGAGTACGTGGTGGAGCCCAAGTTCGACGGGCTCTCGGTGGCGCTGGAGTACCGGGATGGCCTGTTCGTCCGGGGCTCCACCCGGGGGGACGGCGTCACCGGTGAGGACGTCACGGAGAACATCCGCACCATCCGCTGCGTGCCCAAGGTGCTCAAAGAGCCCGTGCCCTTTTTGGAGGTGCGGGGCGAGGTGTACATGTCCGACGAGAGCTTTGCCCGCCTGTGCGAGCGCCAGGAGCTTTTGGAGGAGAAGCCCTTTAAAAACCCCCGCAACGCCGCGGCGGGCTCCCTGCGCCAGAAGGACCCCAAGATCACCGCCCAGCGGGAGTTGAGCCTGTTTGTGTTCAACGTCCAGCAGGTGGAGGGCAAAGAGCTCTCCCGCCACGACCAGTCCCTGGAGTGGCTGCGGGAGCTGGGCTTCCCGGTGGCCGACCTGTACCGGACTTCCTCCAGCATCGACGAGGTGCTGGGCTTTATCGAGGAGATTGGCGGCAAGCGTGGGGAGTTCTCCTTTCCCATCGACGGCGCCGTGGTAAAGGTCAACGACTTCTCCCAGCGGGAGGAGCTGGGCAGCACCGCCAAGTTCCCCCGGTGGGCAGAGGCCTTTAAATACCCGCCCGAGGAAAAGGAGACCACGTTGCTGGAAATTGAGGTAAACGTGGGCCGCACCGGCGTCCTCACCCCCACAGGGGTGTTTGCCCCTGTGACGTTGGCGGGCACCACCGTCAGCCGGGCCACTTTGCACAACCAGGATTTCATCACCGAGAAGGACATCCGGGTGGGCAGCCGTGTGGTGCTGCGCAAGGCGGGGGAAATCATCCCCGAGGTGGTGGCCGTGCTGGAGAGCCCCGCGGACTCCCAGCCCTACCAGCTGCCGGAGGTGTGCCCCTCCTGCGGCGAGCGCGTCACCCGGGTGGAGGGGGAGGCGGCCACCCGCTGCACCAACCCCCAGTGCCCGGCCCAGCTGCTGCGCAACCTCATCCACTTTGCCAGCCGGGACGCCATGGACATCGACGGCCTGGGCCCCGCCATTCTGGAGCAGCTTCTCCAGGGCGGGCTGGTCCACTCCCCGGCGGACTTGTACACCCTCCAGGTAGGCCAGCTGCAAAAGCTGGAGCGCTTTGGCAAAAAAAGCGCCGAAAACCTGGTGGCCGCCCTGGAGCGCTCCAAGGGCAACGACCTCTACCGGCTGGTGTACGCCTTGGGCATCCCCCACATCGGGGCCAAGGCGGCCCAGGTGCTCTGCGGGGCCTTCCCCACCATGGAGGCCATCCAAAGCGCCACCGAGGAGGAGCTCTCCCAGATAGAGGGCTTTGGAGGCATCATGTCCCAAGAGGTGGCCGCCTTCTTCCAGAAGGAGTCCGCCCGGGAGCTGGTGGCCCGCTTGGGGGAGCTGGGCGTCAACATGGAGGCCCAGCGCCAAGAAACCCAGGGCACCACCTTGGCTGGCAGCACCTTTGTGCTCACCGGCACCTTGCCCACCATGAGCCGCAAGGAGGCCACCCAGCTCATCGAAAGCCACGGGGGAAAGGTGACTTCTTCCGTATCCAAAAAGACAAGCTATGTGCTGGCCGGGGAGGAAGCTGGCAGCAAGCTGGAAAAAGCCCGCCAGCTGGAAATCCCCGTGCTCACTGAGGAGGAGCTCCTCCAAATGCTCCAAGGACATTAAAGAGAAAGGTGGAACATCGCGATGATTTGCAAATTTGAGGAACTGTACCAGCAGGAGGCCCAGGGCCAGCGCGCCCGCTACCAGGCCCTGCGGGAGGGCTTTAAGGCCCAGTTTGGCAGCGACGAGGGCGGCGAGTACTTCAGCGCCCCCGGCCGCTCGGAGATTGGCGGCAACCACACCGACCACCAGCATGGCCGCGTGCTGGCCGCTGCGGTAAACCTGGACATCGCCGCCTATGCCCGCAAGACAGACAACGGCCGGGCCGTGCTGAAGTCCGCGGAATACACCAAGATGGACGACATCGACATCAGCGACCTGGACATGAAAGAGGAGGAGAAGGACACCTCCGCCGCCTTGCTGCGGGGCATCTGCGCCCGGTGCGTCCAGCTGGGCTACAAGGTGGGCGGCTTCGAGGCCTACACCATCACCCGGGTGCTCAAGGGCTCCGGCCTTTCCAGCTCCGCCGCCTTCGAGGTGCTGGTGGTCACCATCATCAGCCACCTGTACAACGACGACGCAATCGACCCTGTCACCGTGGCGAAAATCGCCCAGTACGCGGAGAACGTCTACTTCGGCAAGCCCTCTGGCCTGCTGGACCAGACCGCCAGCTCTGTGGGCGGCTTTACCGCCATCGATTTCAAGGACCCGGAGAACATCCTCATCGAGAAGGTGAACTTCGACGTCACCGCCCACGGCTATGCCCTGTGCGTGGTGGACACCGGCGGCAACCACGCCGACCTGACCAACGAGTACGCCCTGGTGCCCAAGGAGATGAAAGAGGTGGCCGCCTTCTTTGGCAAGGAGTTCCTGCGGGACGTGGACGAGCAGGAGTTCTACGACAAGATAGGCGAGGTGCGCAAGCAGACCGGCGACCGCGCCGTGTTGCGCGCCATGCACTTCTTTGACGACGACCGCCTGGCCGCCCAGGAGGCCCAGGCCCTGCGCGCCGGGGACTTCGACAGCTTTAAGGAGATGGTCATTGCCTCTGGACGTTCCTCCTTCCAGCGGCTGCAAAACGTCTTTGCCACCATCAACCCCCAGGAGCAGGGCTTGTCCTTGGCCCTGGCGTTGACGGAGAAGCTCCTGGCCGGGGAGGGCGCCTGGCGCGTCCACGGCGGCGGCTTCGCCGGGACCATCCAGGCCTATGTGCCCCTGGCCCGCCTGGACGAGTACCGCGCCGCCATGGAGAAGGTCTTTGGGAAGGGCGCCTGCTATGTGCTCTCTGTCCGTCAGGCAGGCGGCACCAAGGTGGAGTTGTAACAGATAACATACCCGAAAGAAAGGAGCCCTAGCGCGCGCTAAGGCTCCTTTTTCTGTTCCCTTATTCTTTCACTGGCGCAGGGGAAAGCCCTGGTCCAGCATGATGCCGGCGGTCTTGTCGCTGACCGGTATGGGCTCCTCCCCCTTGCAGTAGAGGATGTAGTCCCCGTCGCTCTCCCGGGCAAGCCAGCTGTTCCACGTGGTAACGGGAGTGTACTGGCCCTCTGTAATTTCCTCCATGGAGGGATAATAGGCGGGTTGCACCACCACCGAGTAAGAGCAAACAAGCAGCAAGGCCATAATGCCTGCCAGGGCCAAGGGCGCCACTTTCCGGTGGCGTTGGCGGGCCTGCAAAATCAGCTCCACCCGCTGAAGGATATCTTCCTTCTGGGAGGAGACAAGCTCCGTCACCCTGTACGAGGAAAAGCCCTTATTCTTCTGCTTGTGGCTGCTCACCAGCGTCTTGACCAGCACCTCCTGGTAGTCCAGGGCCGCCTGCGCCCCAGCGTGCTTGAGCACCGCGCCGTCGCACTTCAGCTCCAGGGCCCGGGCCAGGTCTTTTTTCAGCAGGTACACCAGGGGGTTCCACCAGAACAAAATGCAGAAAATCTCCACAAACAGCTTCACCCACATGTCGTGGTTTTTCCAATGGCACAGCTCGTGGAGGAACACATAGCGGTACTCCTCATCGGTGTAGTGGTAGCAGGGCAGCAGAATGACAGGCCGCAATAAGCCGGCAATTACCGGCGTGTCCGCCCGCAGGGTCTGGATAAGGAGGGGCGCAGGCATATCCAATTCCCTAGCCGCCTGTTGGGCCAGGCGCTCTATGCGGGAATCCTCCAGCGGTTCATAGGAACGCAGCTTTTTGTGGAATTTCCAAGCGCCAAAGCCGGTGTGTGCCGCCAGGCCCAAAGAGCCTGCCGCCCAAACTAGCAGCAGCACCTCCCACACTTGGAGAGGCAGCTGCCCCAAAGGCGCCCGCAGCGCCCGGAACAGCCCGGCCACCAGCCCCTCCAGCCCTACCACGTTGGTAAAGTGCAGAAACTCAATGGGAAACAGGCACCGCAGCGCCGTCCCCAGAATGAGAAACAACAAGGGCGTCACCCCGGTCAGGGCCAGCAGCCGGGTGTTTTTCCGAAAAAAATAGAGCAGCAAGATGAACGCGCTGCTCCATAATACCGCTGTAAACAGGGAGTAAGGGGTAATCGACATGTGCGTTACCCCCTCCGGCGTCTCACAGCTTTCTCAATCTCTTGCAAGAGCCCGTCCACATCTTCCACTTTGGAGTACTTAATCAAAGAACACACAATGGCGGGGATGTCCGCCGGGGTGTACTTGGGGGAAGAGGTTATCTGCAAGGCAAAGTGTTCATTGCGGGTTACGGTGGGCGCATAGCGGCGGGCGTAGTTTTGTTCTTTGCCCAGGCCGCCCACCACCACGATATACTCCTTGTCAATCAAGTCGTTAATCAACAGGTGGAAGGAGTTTACGGCGAACAGGGGCTCGCCTTTTTCCGAAATAGCGGCTTCCAGAATTTCAGGCCGGCCCAAAGGGCGGTCGGCGTCCCACAGGATTTCCATCAGCGCCAGTTCCGATTTTGTAAGGGGGAAACGTTTCCGTTTTTTCATGAGGCACCTCAATTCTAGTATTTTACTTGTAAACCTTTGTTTACCTTCAGTTTAATTTTTTATTGGAAAAATGTCAAGAAATTTTTGCAAGATGGGCCTAAAAAATCTCCAGCTATCCCCGTGATATACAATCATGTTGTCAGTACACATGCGGTACCTGTCCGCGCGGCGTGGAAATCCCTCTTTGGGTGGCCTCCCGCCTAGGCTCCCGCCGCCTGAAAAGGAGCTGCTCCTTTGGCTTTCGGGGGAAAAACACCTTCCCCCTGTGTCTTGCGGTTTTCCACAGGATGTGCTATACTAAACTACAGGTTGTGCCTGCCTGCCGGCGGGAGCACAGCCTGTATCCCTCAGCTAGGAGTGTAGCCTTTGGAAAACCAGCTTGCCCAGGAAGAGCTTTCCCGCCAAAAGCTTTTTATGGCCGATGTGGCGGAGATGATGAAGGTGCGGGCCCGCGGGCCTGTGCCCATGGCCTATGTGCGCACCTACGGCTGCCAGCAGAACGTGGCGGACGGGGAGAAAATCAAGGGCCTGTTAAGTGAAATGGGCTTTTCCTTTGCGGAAACCCCCGAGGAGGCGGATTTTATCCTCTTCAACACCTGCGCCGTGCGGGAGCACGCCCAGGACAGGGTGTTCGGCAATGTGGGCGCCTTAAAGAATATCAAGCGCCGCCACCCCGGCACCATCATCGCCGTGTGCGGCTGCATGACAGAGCAGGAGCACGTGGCCGAGCGCTTTAAGAAAAGCTATCCCTTTGTGAATATCGTCTTCGGCACCCACGTCATCCACCGGCTGCCGGAGATGCTCTACACCACCCTCACCGATTCCAAGCGGGTGTTCCTGCGGGGCCACGAGGGGGAGGAGGTCCTAGAGGGCATCCCCACCCGCCGGGACGGCACTTCCCGGGCCTGGGTGACGGTGATGCTGGGCTGCGACAACTTCTGCTCCTACTGCATCGTACCCTATGTGCGGGGCCGGGAGAAAAGCCGCCGCCCCGAGGAAATCGTCAAGGAGTGCCGCCAGCTTATCGAGGCGGGCTACAAGGAAATCACCTTGCTGGGGCAGAACGTCAACTCCTACGGCAAGGGCCTGGAGGAGCCGGTGAACTTCGCCGAGCTGCTCCGCCGCATCGACGCCATCCCCGGGGATTACCGCATCCGGTTCATGACCTCCCATCCCAAGGACGCCAGCCGGGAGCTGTTCGACGTCATGGCCCACAGCCAGCACATCCCCCATTACATCCACCTGCCCTTCCAGTCCGGCAACGACCGGGTCTTGCGGGAGATGAACCGCCGCTACAACCGGGAGCAGTATCTGGAGCTCATCCGCTACGCCCGCAGCGTCATGCCGGACATCAGCTTCACTTCCGACGTGATTGTGGGCTTCCCCGGCGAAACCTATGAGGAGTTTCAGGATACCCTCTCCCTTATCCGGGAGGTGGGCTTTATCAACCTGTTCACCTTCATCTACTCCCCCCGGGAGGGGACACGGGCCGCCAAAATGCCCGACCCCGTCTCCCACGAGGAGAAGACCCAGTGGTTCGCGGAGCTGCTCAAGGTCCAGGAGGAGGTCGCCGCCCAGCGCAGCGCCGCCATGGTGGGCCAGACCTACCGGGTGCTGGTGGAGGAGCGAAACGAAAAGTCCGGCCTGCTTTCGG
>ERZ1643251.1914-NODE-1914-length-22325-cov-29.143062_pt1 | contig 22325 bp, 19 predicted proteins | sample MGYA00579261_ERZ1643251 | MGnify/ENA primary metagenome ERZ1643251 (study PRJEB29033, sample SAMEA4952267) | chicken gut metagenome | biome: Broiler Chicken; feature: Gastrointestinal Tract; material: Caecum | place: Ireland | collected 2018 | study: Broiler... | reverse complement strand
GAATACAAGGACTGCAAGGAACCGAAGGCGCAACAGGACCAACCGGACCAACGGGTCCACAAGGTACAGCTGGAACAGTAGGAGTGACAGGTCCAACCGGACCAACTGGAGCGACAGGACCAACTGGACCACAAGGCACAGCTGGAACAACAGGTTTAACAGGTGCGACAGGTCCAACAGGCGCAACCGGTCCAACTGGTCCACAGGGAATACAAGGACTGCAAGGAACCGAAGGCGCAACAGGACCAACCGGACCAACGGGGCCACAAGGTACAGCTGGAACAGTAGGAGCGACAGGTCCAACAGGTCCACAAGGAGCAACTGGTGCAGAAGGACCAACGGGACCAACCGGTCCAACAGGTCCAACAGGTCCAACAGGCCCATAATATTTCAGTTACAAAAACAACAGGAATACCTGTTGTTTTTTGTTATGCTATTTACAAAACAGATTAAATGTAGTACAATAAAAATATGAATGAGATGGGAGTACAACAACAAGTATATTTTTTAGATGTTACACAAAAAAACATCAACGCTTATCTTGATCAATTTTTGCAGTTAAAAAAGGCAAATGATGTTAGTATTTGTTTAAAGATGCCTTATAACACAGATATTGATAAAGAAGAATTAAAAAAACATATTGATAAAATTATAGAATTTTTAAGAAAAGATGTTTCTAAAAATAGTATAAGCGTTGCCTTTGAGTTTGATAACAACAAAAATATTGAAAAAATAAACATAAAAGATTTAAGAGATTGGGAATCAGATTTCAGTAGAAAAGGAATAAAGTTTGGATTTATTGATCAATTAAATTTATGGACTTTAAACCAAGTAGAAAATACAATAAATATTATAAAAAACAATGCAAACAAAATAAAAGAATTGCATTTATCTCCACTTGAAACATTGCTAAATGCTTATATAAGCGTTACTAAAAGAAGATATAAGTTTGAAAGAAAAGGTCAAAATTTTGCTATTTCCAGATCGGTTATTGGTGTAACAAACGGCGATTCTATTGTGTGTACAGGATATTCGGAACTATTAAAATCTATAATAAACAATATAGCTAATAAAAACATTCAATTGTTTAGAAATAATGTTTTAATTCAGCAAGACAACAAAACAAAGGCATGGCACACAAATTTGATTGCCTATGTTAAAGATGATAAATATAACATTGATGGATATTATTATTTAGATCCAACATGGGATTATCAAAGGGAAAATGATGATTATTTAAGGTTAAATTACTTTATGATACCACTAAAAAACATAAAGGAAATAAAAAAATATGCTATAAGAGATTTGTCTATAAACAAAAAAGATTTTGATATAAAGTCAATTATAATGCCGAATTATGTAAAAACAAGATTAAGATTGTTTAAAAATTTTAATAAAATTCATCTTTATTACAACACAAGCGATCCATATAATGGTTTAAGTTTTACAAAAGATGGTTTGCACTTTGACAATCTAATATTAAATAATATATTAAAACATAAAAAATTAAAAAATCAAATTTTAGATAATTTTGACCAATTTTTAAAAGAAAATTACACAGAACTGCAAATTGCTTATATAAAAATGAATAGCAATTTATATAAAAATTCATTCACAAAATTTTTAAATAAAAATCATGAATTTCTTGAAAAAATAATTTATAAAACAAGTAAACAAGTTGATTTACAAGCATTAAAATATGCATTATATAATGTTTTATGTTGTAATGTTAAAGATAAAAATAAAAATCAAATTTATGAACTTACAGAAAAAACACTAGAAAACAACATTAAAATTTCGAGATATGAATTTAATCAAAAAGCAAAAGACGCATTTAGCGAATGTGAATATTTTAATAAATAGATATTAAAAAAGTTGATAAATAAGCCAAAATATTGTATAGTATTTTGGCTTTTATTAAAAGGAAGAAATATGAAAAACATAACAAGCGAACAATTACGAAATTTATATATAGAATTTTTTAAATCAAAAAGACATAAACAAATTCCATCTGCTTCAGTAATTCCAGAAAATGATCCAACCGTTTTGTTTACAACGGCAGGTATGCATCCACTTGTGCCATATCTACTTGGAGAAAAACATCCACAGGGAAAAAGATTAACTGATTACCAAAAATGCATAAGAACTGGCGACATCGACGAAGTTGGAGATAGTTCACACTGTACATTTTTTGAAATGTTAGGTAATTGGTCTTTAGGCGATTATTTTAAGAAAGAAATGATTCCATGGAGTTACGAATTTTTAACAAGTGATAAATTTTTGGGAATAGACAAAGATAAAATTGCAGTGTCTGTATTTTGTGGGGACGAAACAGCACCAAGAGATGAAGAAAGTGCAAAATTATGGCAAGATTGTGGAATAGATAAAAGTGATATTTACTTTTTGCCCAAAGAGCATAATTGGTGGGGACCAGCAGGGACTACCGGACCATGCGGACCAGACACAGAAATGTTTATAAAAGTAAAAGAAAAATGCTGTGAAAACTGTTCACCGGCATGTGATTGTGGTGCTTTTTTAGAAATTTGGAATGACGTTTTTATGGCTTATAACAAATTGAGTGATGGTTCGTTTGCAGATTTAAAGCAAAAGAATGTAGATACTGGTATGGGGCTTGAGAGAACACTCTGTGTTTTAAATGGCAAAAAGTCTGTTTTTGACACAGATCTTTTTGAAGAAGCTTTGAACAAATTGGAAGAATTAACTCAAAAAAAATATGAAGAAAACCAATCTGTAACCAAGGCGTTTAGAGTTATCTTGGATCACATAAGAACGGCAGTTTTTATGATAGGTGACGATAGGGGGATTGTTCCAAGCAATGTTGATCAGGGTTATATTTTAAGAAGAATTTTAAGAAGGGCGATAAGATTTTCAAGACAAGTGGGATTAAAGGAACAAGGCATTGTTGATATCGCTAATGTATTTATAGATAAATATAAAAATGTTTATCCAGAATTGAATGCTAACAGAGATAAAATTCAAAATGAAATTATAAAAGAATATCAAAAATTTGCAAAAACATTAGAGGCTGGATTAAAAGAGTTTGAAAAGACAGTAAAAAAATTGAATGGCAATGTTATAGATGGTATTACAGCGTTTCACTTGTTTGACACGTTTGGATTTCCTTTAGAGATAACAAAAGAACTTGCAAAGGAAAACAATTTAATTGTTGATGAAGAAGGATATAAAAAAGCTTTTAACGAGCATCAAGAAAAATCCAGAGCAGGAAGTGAACAAAAATTCGCATGTGGACTTGCAGACCACCAAGAAGCAACAACCAACTTGCACACAGCCACCCATTTATTGCATGCTGCATTAAAACAAGTTATTTCTAAAGATATAAATCAAAAGGGTAGCAATATTACAGCCGAAAGGTTGAGATTTGATTTTAATTTAGATAGGCCTTGCACAAAGGAAGAGTTGGAAAAGGTTGAAAATTTGGTAAACGAAAAAATAAAGGCGAACATACCTGTAGTGATGGAAGAAATGACTGTTGAAGAGGCTAAACGACAAAATTTTATTGGATTATTCGAAAACAAGTATAAAGATAAAGTAAAAACATATAGAATTGGAGATTTCTCAAAAGAGATTTGTGGTGGTCCACATGCAAAAAATACCGGCGAGTTGGGAAAATTTCAAATCATAAAAGAACAGTCATGCAGTGCAGGTGTTCGACGAATTAAAGCAATTTTAACAAAATAACAAAACAGATAAAAAGTTACCGAACTTTAAATTCAGTAGCTTTTTTTATTGTCTATATTTGCAAACGCCAAACATAGAAGATGAATAATTAATAATATTTAAAAGAATTTCAATTTGTTTGAAATATTTTTCAAGCATTTCTTCATTTAAAAAATCTTTAATTTCGCAAATGTTTTTTATTGTTTTTGTACAACAATCTATAATCGTATTTAAACAAGCACAATAGTTTTTATTTAAGTTGCCTTCTCTAATTGATGTTTTTAAATTTTTTTCGACAAAATCTTTATGAAAATTATATTCATTGCAAACTAAATTTAGAAGATTCTTTTTGTTTGAATTAATTTTGTTTTTACTTAAACATTTTAAACATTGAGAAATTGTTTTGCAATTTTCTATAATTTTAGCATTAATGTTATTTGTTGCTTTTTCATCAACTTTTATTTCAACAAATTTAATATTTTTTTTTATGCTTTTATTGTATTCTCTAGCTAGCAATTCATAGTTTTGAGGAGTTAAAATTTCATCATTGTATTTGTTCATATAAATCCTTTATATATATACAATATATAAAAAATAAGTATAAAATATTCGAAAGATATTTAAAAAAATCATTAATAACTATTAAATAGAAAAAAAATCGACAAAATACATACAAAGATTGTAAATTACAATATAAAAAGTGTTTTTTCTTAAATTATTTTAGTTTAATGTTATGTTTTGTTGTGCTATCATGAAAAAGTGAAAGATAAATAAAGGAGTACAAATGGAAACATCTAACAATATGAATAAAAGAAAACTTAGAATTTTTGTTGCAGATAATACTGAATTTAAAGATAAAGTAATATCGTATTTTGAAAACAAAGAAGGATATGAAATTGTTGGCAGCGCTGAAGATGGACAAAAAGCGTTTATTGACATATGCGCGCTAAAACCAGACGTAGTTTTAATGGAGTGCGTTTTGCCAAATTTGGATGGCTTTGTGATTATGGACAAATTAACAGAAAGAATGGGAATTAATCGTCCTAAAATTATTATAGTTTCTTCTTTGTCGCACGAAGGATTTATAGCAAAAGCCATGAACCAAGGAGCATCATATTTCATATGCAAGCCTACTAGCATGGAAATAATTGAACAAAGAATAAATGATGTGTTTGGATTAACAGAAAAAAAAGAGATAATAAAACCTAAAAATAGAGCATTAGAGGAAAAAATTTCAAATATTTTTATAACTGTTGGAATTCCAGCACACATTAAAGGATATCAGTTTCTTAGAGAAGCAATAAAAATGGCAATCGACCAACCTGAGATTATCAATTCAATTACAAAAAAGCTATATCCTGCTATAGCAGAAAAGTTTGATACTAGTTCAAGTAAGGTAGAAAGGGCAATAAGGCATGCCATTGAAGTCGCTTGGAATAGGGGAAAAATAGAAAATATAAATTCAATTTTTGGTTTAAAAGTGTACACTTCAAACGATAAGCCAACAAATGGGGAGTTTATTGCATTGGTCGCTGATAAAATGATTATAGAAGGCGTGTAAAAATTATAATTTTGTAATATAGGCACCCTTGACAAATTGTTTAACTTAAGGTATAACTAAGTTGGTGGTGAGTTATGCCAAAGTACAGAAAGAAGAAAAAAATAATAGCTGGATTGCTAGCTTTTGACGCCTTAGTTTTTGCTGCTGCTTCGATTGGAAAAATATCGGTGGACAAGCTTAATAAATTTCAGCAAGATGAATCAAACGACATATTTAGTAAATCAAAAGTTGTTAGGAGCATTGATTACTATGGTGGAGATTATAGATATATACAAAGCAACTACAATATTTTAACGCCGTTTACGATTGATAAAACAGTTTATTGCAATCACCTATATACAGATGGCTCTCCAATTATTGTAGGCTATGATAAAAACACAGTATCAGCAGAAGAGGCTAAACAATTTGATTATACATTTAACCATATAAACAAACTTTTTAGTGTTATAAATCCCAAATATAAATTCAAAACGGGATTTTATGATAAATCAAATTGCGATATTTATGTTGATTTTTCAAAAATGCCAAAATCTGCCGATGGAATAGTTGCTGCACATGTGCAAAGAAAATTTGATTTAGTAAATTCAAATGAAATTAAATCAGCTACAATACATTTTAATGAACAAGTGGAGTTTGGTTCACCAGAATTAAGGTATTATATGTTGCATGAAATGATGCATGTTCTATATGGTTCAAAAGATGTCGATTGGCAAAAATCAACAACATTTTCTTTGTATAATTACAATGATGTAAATTATGTTATAAAACAAATTAGTTGTGCTTATGAATCAAAAGAAGCTTATGAAAATGGCGATTTTAAATATATTAGTGGATTGTGGTCTAGTGAAGGTTATTTTGGAGATTTAATAAACATTGGTGGCTTTAAACCACATTATCCAATTATGAGTTTTGAAGAAAAAAACAGTTTTGTATGTTTATTGCCAACTGATGTGTCAACGCTTATTGCGATATATGGCGATTCTACAACTCGCGAAAACAGAGAAAAATACATAAACCTTTTACGCGAAGTTTTAAGTGTAAATCAAAACATATTTGATATAAAAAAAGATACGGCAGTGATAGCAACTCAACCGTATTATGATGATGATTTTGAACTTCCAACTCCTTAAAAAAACAGCTTAACAATTTAAGCTGTTTTTTAAATTTATAAATATCTCTCTATTTTTTATCAATCTTTCATCGTCGTTTGTTAAAATTGCATAATTTATTGTTTGTATTGCTTTATCGTAGTCTTGTAAATAATAATAGCACATGGATAAGTAGTCGTATGGGACACTGTCCCAACAGATTGGATCTGAAATATAACTTAGGTATCGTTCTTTAATTTTAAACATTTCGTTAAAAAATAGTGCACTTGTTAAATAATCGTTCTTTTCGTAATAAAATATTCCCAATTCGTAATATGGTTCTCGTATGTGATTTGTTTCTAACAGAGAGAGTTTTAAATATTTTTCTTGATTTATTTTATCATTTAAATAGCCATAGCACCTTGCAATGTATCTAAGGCTTGCAGAACGTTCATCTTTCCATACTGCACTTTTTAGGCTTAAATGTGTTTTTAATGTCGCTATTGCTTTTTCGTACATGCCATGGAACATGTATTCTCTACCTAAATAATGAACATTTCTATCGTCTAGAGGATTTTCTTTTACTGAAAGTTCTAAAAGTGGTAAATAATTAGCACGTGATTTGGTTGTGTCGGCCTTATGATTTAATTGAATTTGTGGTAAATCAATTATTTCGTATTGAATGTTTTTGCGGCATGTTAATATTTCGTGCACGGGATGAGTCCACTTGAAAAAGTTATTTTTATGAATTTTGTCTGCCATAAATACAACGCCTTCGCTTCCGTCTGGATTAAAGTTCCACGTATAGCGATATCTTGCCCTTAAAGTATTATCTTTCCAATTTTCTTTTAAAATTTTGCTCCAGCCTTTTACAAAAAACTCATCTATGTCAACGCATACGCATATGGTTGCATCTTTTGGAATAAGTTTCATACTGTCATTTCTTGCAACATCAAATCTAAATAAATCATATTTTTTTTGTTGAGTTATTACATTTAAATCTTTTAGTCTTTCATAAGTTCCATCTGTGCTCCCTGTATCTAAAACGCAAACATAATCAGCTTCTTTTACAGAATCGAACCATCTGTCTACAAATTTTATTTCATTTTTTGCTATTGCATAAACACATATTTTATTTTCCATATAAACATGTATGACTAAAAAAAAAATTTTGTTAAAAAACAAAATTTTAATGTATAAAGCATTTAAAATAATATTGGTGCTGATGAAGGGATTTGAACCCTTACGTCACAAGGACACTAGAACCTGAATCTAGCGTGTCTGCCATTTCACCACATCAGCATATTTAAATTATATCTTGTTTATGTAAATTTTACAACACTTTGTAAAATTTTATTTTTTTAAATAACAAAAAAATAGTTTGTTTTTAAGTTGTTTTTTTGCAAAAAAAAGCATATCATAATTTGTGTAAATATTACAAAAGGAAAATATGAAAAAATTATTTATAACACTGTTGTTGTGTTTTTGTGTTTTTTTGTTTGGTGGATGCTCATCAGCTCCACAATATTCAGTTGCGCAAAATAAAGATGGAAGTGTTGAACAGGTGCTGTTTATTCCATTTTATATTAGTGAATTGCAAAATCAAGGGGTAGATAACGAAACTTGCTTGATTTTGTCTAATGAAATTAAAAACTACTTTGATAAAGATTTTTTGTCTATGTACAACAACTTTATATTAAGGGTAAATTTAGATCCATCATTGACGTCAAATGACAAATCTATATTAATTCAAGGATGTCCAAGTGTTGATGAACTGTCTGGAACTGGTCAGTTAAATGGAATTGTATATAAATTAAATTTTGATTCTGCTATTCATTATTATTATTTTAATTATGCAGTTTATTATAGTGATTTAATTGATTTATTAAACAAGGATGACAGCATTGTTGAACAGGGGCTTTTTACAAACAAAAAAATTAATAAGGGTCAAACCATATTTGGTGAAAATAAACAGTATGACGAATACAATACATTCGCAGAATATATAACAAATCAGTGTTATCAAATCTTAAAAAATAATACATCACTTAGTGATGAAAGCATAAACTTAATTGTGCCATCAACTTATGTATACAGTTATGGAACTTCTTCTAAAAGATTGCACTCTGATGCAGATAAAATAGTTTATTCAAACGGAATTTATTATCATCAATGGGAGATAACATTAGAAAACAGCACAAGAGAAATTTCAACTTGGAGAATTACAATAAATGCTAATGTTTGGTATGCTTTTGTTCTTGGAGTTGGCATTATATTTGCTTTAGCGTTATTAATTTTTAATAAAATTAAAGAAAAACGCAATGAAAAATTAAAAGAAACAAATAAAAAGTCCACATAAGTGGACTTTTTATTTGTTATAATTGATATTTTTTACATCAAATAATATAATTAGATATGGATTATAAAATTGTTAATTTGAAAGAAAATTTTCCTAGTGTTGAAGAAGCGATTGCAAACTTAGATATGGAAATTGAACTGTGCAAATTGTCAAACATTAAAGTTTTAAAGGTAATTCATGGATATGGTTCTCATGGTTTTGGTGGAGCAATATGCTTAGAAGTGAGAAAACATTTGAAAATTTTAAAAAATAAAAAAATAGTTGAAGATTTTTTGTTGGGTAATGAGTGGAGCATTTCAAATGCCAAATGTTTTAATATTATAACAAATTTAAAAGATTGTTATAATGATGAAGATTTGTTTAAAGCAAATCCTGGAATAACAATAATTGTGATAAGCCTTTAACAACTTAATTAATTGTAATCATATATAATAATCGTGGAGATATTATGAGTGATTTAATTAATGTTGATGAAAGTTCATTTGTTGATAAATTTTGCAAACTTGAGGGAAAAGTAAAAATTGGAAAAAATTGCAAAATTATCAATTCAAGAATATGTAACAGCGTTATTTTAGACAATGTTACTATTACTGACAGTACAATAGAAAATGCTGAAATAAAAAATGGTGTTACCATTGGGCCTTATTCAAGAATACGTCCTTATACAACGTTGTGCGAAAACGTACACGTTGGCAATTTTGTTGAGATAAAAAACGCAAAAATAGGGAAGGGAACAAAAATTCCTCATTTAAGTTATGTTGGAGATTGTGAAATTGGCAGTGATGTAAACGTTGGCTGTGGAGTTATTTTTTGCAATTATGACGGAAAAAATAAAAATAAAACAATTGTTGGGGATAGAGTTTTTATTGGAAGTAATTCAAATATTATTGCTCCAGTGATTATTGAAGACGAAACATTTATAGCCGCAGGAACAACGGTTACAGATGATGTATTAAAAGGCGAGTTTTGTATAGGAAGGGTAAGGAATGAAAAAAAACATGGCGTTTTAAATCTATATTTGCAAAATTTTTCAAGCCCTTTAAATTATTTTGGAACAGATGGAATAAGGGGAATTTACGGAAAAGATTTATCAAAAGAATTGTGCACAAAAGTAGGATATGCTTTAACCAAAATTACACCTAAAGCAAAAATATTAATAGGAAGGGATACAAGAGATAGTGGCGAATTGATATTTAATGATTTGTCAGAAGGAATTTCCAGTGGTGGTGGTGAAGTGTTTGATGCTGGAATTATTTCAACGCCGGGGGTGGCATACTTAACAAAGTTTTTTGATTTTGATTACGGAATTGTTATAACTGCGTCTCACAATCCAAGTGAGTATAATGGAATTAAAATATTTAACAAAAATGCTTTAAAATTAAACGAAAATCAAGAAAAAAACATAGAAAAAAATTTATTTTTGCCTAAAAAACTAAAAAAACCAATAATAAAAAAAGTAGAAAAAGATGCTTATATTGAACACTTAAAATCAATTTGCACTAAAGATTTAAAGGGGTTAAAAATTTTCATAGATTGTTCAAATGGAGCCATCTCCAGTTATGCAGAATCAGTATTTAAAAATTTAAATGCAAATGTAATTGCTAAAAACATTAGTGGAGAAATTAACAAAAATGCCAGCGTTTTAAATGAAGAAGTGTTTATTAAAAATATGAAAGAAAGTAACGCTGATATGGGATTTTGTTTTGATGGCGACGCAGATAGAGTAATGTGCATTACAAAAAACTTAAAAGTTTTAGACGGAGATAAAATTTTATATATCCTTGCAAAATATAGAAAAGAAAAATTTGCCGTTGGCACAATAATGACTAATTTGGCTTTAGAAAAACATTTAAAAAAAATAAATACAATGTTGTTTAGAACTCCAGTTGGGGATAAATATATTGCTAAATTAATGAGATCAAAACATTACAAAATTGGAGCTGAACAGTCAGGTCATGTAATTTTAAGTGATTATTGTACAACTGGTGATGGAATGGTTGTTGCCTTGTATTTGTTAAACATTTTTGTTGAGAATCCAGAATTGTTTGAAAAAGCAGCAAAATTGAATATGTATTCAACCGTTTCGCTTAAGGTTGAAACCAAAGATAAAAGCATAATTAAAAAAAGCAGTGTGACAAGCGAGATAAAAAAACAAGAAAAATTGTTACTTAATTGTGGAAGGATAATTGTAAGACCTAGTGGAACAGAACCAATTATAAGAATTACTGTTGAAGGTAAAGATGATGAGAAAATAAAAAAAATTGCCAATACAATTAAAAAGACAATAGAAAATGTTTCAAAATAAAATTAATAATTATAGATATTTTAGTAACAAGTTAAAATTTTGTTGCAAGACATATGATTATTTTGTATACGGCAAAAGTGAATCTGGACAAAATTTATATGCATTTCACAAAGGTTCATATAAAAACAAACAACTTTTAATAACTGGAGGAATGCATGCAAGAGAGTATATTTCAAGTGAAATTGTGTTTAAATTATTAAGAGATTACGATTTAAAAACAGGTTGCTATTTTATTCCAATTGTTAATCCTGACGGAGTAAAATTGTCAATGAATGGAATTAATGCCGTTAAAAATAAAGATTATAAAAAAATGCTATTAAGATTTAATAATCAAAGCAAAAATTTTAGCATGTGGAAAGCGAATGTAAGGGGTGTTGATTTAAATTTAAATTTTGATGCAATGTGGGGAGAAAGCAAATATTCGAAAGTTGTTCCTGGTGCCAGAGGTTTTGCTGGAGAATATCCTATTAGCGAAAAAGAAAATTTAAATTTGCTAAATTTTATTGAAAAAAAATACATAATTATGTCACTTGCTTATCACTCAAAGGGAAAAGTTGTTTATTATGGGTTTGAAAAATTATGCAAAAAAGTTAAAAAGCAGTCTAAAAATATTGCAAAATTTATAGCAAAAAATTTACATTACAAAGCAATTCAATCAAAAGGCAGTACTGGTGGATTAAGTGATTATTTATATTATAAAATGAAAATTCCTAGTTTTACAATAGAGTTGGGCAGTGATAAACTTTTACATCCAATAAAATTAAGTGAAAGTGAAAAAATATATAAAAATCAATATAAAATGTTAAAAAAATTAATTAAAAAGTACGTAAAATAATGAAAATTATAGATTTACACAATGATTTTTTAACAGAATTAAAAAATAATGAAATTATTGGGTACATGCAAGATAATGAGCAGTACTTAAGTGGCTTATTTGCACCTGTTTGGACAACTGAACTAAATAATGCGTTACGAAAAATTATAGAAAAAAATAAAATACTAAAAAAATTTAATGAAAAAAGCAATTACAAAGCAAAAATTTGTATTGAAGATATGTTTTTTTATAAAGAACACATGCTGGATGAAATATTAAGGATAAAACCTTTTTATGTTGGTATGTGTTGGAATTATGAGAATAAATTTTGCGGTGGGGCATATAGTGATGCAAAATTGACAACAAAAGGAATTAACTTAATAAAAACATTAGAAAATAACGACATTTTAATTGACTGTTCACACATGAATCTAAAAAGTTATAAAAAATTTATAACAATAACACAAAAACCTATATTTTTTTCTCACACAGGATTTTCAGAGGTGATTGATGACAAACGAAATATAAATTGTGAACAGATACAAGATGTTGTGCAATCAAAAGGTATCATAGGATTATATTTTGTTGGGAAATACATTTCCAAGCAAAAAGTGAATATAGGGGATATTGTTAAAAACATAGATTATTTTGCAAATAAGTTTGGCATTGATAATTTGTGTATAGGTTCAGATTTTTTTGGAACAAAAGATTTACCAGAAAATTTAAAATCATATAATAATATTGTCAATTTAAAAATTCAGTTATTAAAAAAGGGCTATTCTAAAAGCGATATAGCCCAAATATTTTATAAAAACATACAAAATTTTGCTAAAAATATCATTAATGTTTAAGTTTTATAAATTTTGTTAAATTATTTTTAAATAATATTTTTAAATCATGCATTGCTCTTGTGCAAGCAACATACAATGCTTGTTTGTCTATTTCAGTTTTAAAATTTTCGTCATCTGCGTCAAGTACAATAACGGCATCAAATTCCAATCCTTTAACTAAAAATGTTGGGGCAAGCATAACACCTTCTTGAAATTGCGTTGTGTTTATTGTAAGATGTGTGTATTTTATTTTATTTTGTAAAATATTGTTTATTTCTTCACATTGTTTAATTGACTTTGTCAATATTCCAATTGTTTTAAAGTTGCTGTTTTTAAATTCATTTAAACAATTGTTTATAAAGTCTATAATTTGCATATTTGAATTGTATTTTACTATTTGAACATTTTTGCCATGTCTGTTTACAATGTCAACATTTTTTCTATTTATTATCTCATTTGCAAATGAAGATATTTCATAAGTAGAGCGATAACTTTTGTTTAATGTTATAACTTCGCTTTCTGTTGAATCTAAATTTTTAAGATTTTCTAGTATTTTTGTTTGAGTGCCGGAAACGTCTTGACTAACATCTCCCAAAATTGTTTTTATGCAAGGAAACATGTTGTTTATTATTTTATAGTTCAGTGGACTGTAATCTTGAAATTCGTCAATCAATAAATGCTTTATGTTGTTAAAAGCTGTGTAACCATAAATATATTGTTTTATGTACAACAGGGCAATGGCATCTTCAAATTTAATTGTTTTGTTTTGATTAAAATCTAAATGATAATACTCTTTTAAAAATGTTTGATAAGCACTAAAAATATTTAAACATTTAAACATAGGTTTTAAATCTTTTTCTATGGCGTTTTTTGAATATTTCAAATCAAATTCTTTTGCTTTATAAAATAAATAGTCTTTTATCCAATTAATTTTTAAATAAACTGGTCTTGATTTGTATTTTTCTAAATACATTTCTTTTAAAGTTTGTGCGTCGCATATTAAGAAATTTTCATAAAAAACATCACTAGGAATAAATGTTTCATTAAAAAAGTCGTTACAAAATTTTTGTATATCGTTGCAAAATTGCATGCTGTTTTTTATTCCACATATCTTTATTTCAAATTCGTCATTTAAAAGCCGTTCAACTTGTTCAGATTTTGTTTCTATTCGCTCTTTTATGTTAAGTTCTTCCTTTAAAATTTGGTCCATAACGGTTTCTGCTATGTTTTGTTCTCCCAATTCTGGCAAAACATTTGAAATATAATCAGAAAAAAATTTGTTGGGTGATATTATGAGTATTGAACTAGATTGTAGCGTTCTCCTATTTTTATATAGCAAGTAAGCAATTCTGTGCAATGCAATAGATGTTTTCCCACTGCCAGCAACTCCCTGTACTATTAAATTTTTAGATGTTTCTTTTCGAATTATTGCATTTTGCTCTTTTTGAATTGTAGAAACAATATTTTTCATTTTTTCACTTGTTGTTTTTGCCAAAACTTCCTGAAGAACCTGGTCGTCAATTTTTATATCGCTCTCAATACAAAATATCATTTTTCCGTTTTCAATTTTATATTGCTTTTTGCTTTTTATGTTTCCAGTAACAAGATTCTCACCTGTAAAATACTCTCCATATCCTACATCAAAATTATAGTACAGTTCACTAAAAGGGGCTCGCCAATCTACAACATATATTTTTGTGTCCTCTTTTATTCCTTTTAGTCCTATTTTATACGACAAAAAGCCCTCTTCATTGCTGTCAAAATCTATAGAGCCGAAATAGGGAGATTTTAACGCCGCTTTATAGGAAATCAACTCTTTTATGTTGTCTTGTTGAGTTTGGTCAAGCATGGCCATTTGATTTTTTACAAAAGCTTTTTCTTGGCTGTCCATTTCATATATGCTCTCCCACATATATTTCATGTTATCTTTTAAACTTTCTAGCAAGCGTTTATTAGAACTTTCTGTGTCTTTAATTTTTTGTTCTATTTTTTGCAAAACTAAATTTAAAAAGTCTAATTCTTTTTTGCTTATTTGCATTGCATCTCCCTTTGTAATTATTATAAATTTAGATTTTGTTCTGCATTAAGTGCAGTTTTTTGTTTTTTGGTTAATATTTTATGTTTTAACAATTCTTTAACAAATATTTTCTTAGATAAGTTTATACAATTAGAATATATGTTTTCTTGTTCTTTGGTTAAAATAACGCCTTTTTTCTTTATATCGTTTAAACATTTATCAATATTTATACTATTTATGGCATTAAGAAGAAAAGTTTTATATAATGGATTTGATTTGCTTAAAACTATTAGTTCGTCAACCAAGTCCTCATAATTGTAGCTATGTTTTTTACTAAAAGTAATACACATAGCGTCATGACAGTATTGTTTTAAAAATTCTGTCTCATCAAAATTTTTATTGCCTTGTTTATTTACCAATTTTTTGTATAAAAATCTAAGACCAAATGAAAATTCATTATCATAAATTGGATAAGGCATTAATGATTTGCCATCATTTTTCTTTTCAACAATGAATGGCACATTGTATTTATGTCTATCTGTTTGAAAAGTTAAAAGATCAAATACGGCAATTTTATATATGTGAAATAGTATTTCATCTTTGTCCAATTTAAATTTATAAGATTTTTGGAGCGCTTCTAGAGATTTTTTAAAATTTGAATATGAATTTGTCGTTCCATATAAAATTCCTGCTGCTGAAATAATTTTTTGATTTCTGTTTAAGTTTTGTTTGGTGATAATACCATTTACATCATCTTTATGAGCCATTTCGCATGGTAAACAAGCAACGCCAATTTGATTTGCTAAATTGCAACATACAATTTCGTTTGTTTTTTTAATTTCTTTAATAAAGTTTAAAGAATTAGAATTAAAAACTTTTATCGTTAAACCTTTTTTTGCATATCTGAAAAAGTTGTACAAATTTTAATATTTTTCCATTTATTTTTTACAAGATTTTTACCAAGATTTGTATAAATGTTAGAGTTAATTAAAGAATTTTCCATAATTTAACCTCCAAATATAAATTTAAAAAATTTAATCAACTTTTTATTGCTGATTTTTACCAAAATATTTTATACTTTTTTTGTTAAAATGTCAATACTCGTTAATCATATTATAATATATACATTAAAATTGTTATTATAAAATGGGAGATGATTATGAAAAAGTTTATAACAAGTGAAAGCGTTAATTGTGGACATCCAGACAAAACCTGCGATATTATTGCAGATAGTTTTTTGGATGAAGCTTTAAGACAAGATCCAAATTCTCAAATGGCTGTAGAATGTGCAATAAAAAACAACAAACTTTTTATTTACGGAGAGGCGAGCACCAATGCCAAAATTGATTATGATAAAATAGCAAAATATGTTTTAAAAGAAATTGGATATGATTGTGAATTTGAAATTATTAAAGAAATATCATTACAATCTCCAGACATTAGTGAGGCAGTAATTAAAGAAAAAATTATGGCAAATGACCAAGGCATGGTTTTTGGTTATGCAACAAACGAAAGTGACAATTATATGCCTATGCCAATAAATATAGCGCACGATTTAATGAAAGTTTACGAAGGTTATAGAAAAACAGACAAAAGATTTAAAGCAGATGCAAAATCTCAGGTTACGGTAGAATATATTAATGATTTACCCGTTTCTATATCCAGTTTGTTAATTTCTGTTTCACATACTGAAAACCTAAAATACAAAGAAATATGTGATATTGTAAAAAACAATGTAATAGATGAGGTGTTAAAAAAATACAAAGCATTAAAAACAGACAATTTAAAAATTATTATAAATCCTTCAAAAAAGTTTACAATATGGGGGAGTTTTGGGGATAGTGGTTGCGTTGGAAGAAAAATAATTGTAGATACTTACGGCGGTGTGGGAAAAGTTGGAGGAGGTTGTTTTTCTAGCAAAAACGCAAGCAAAGTTGACAGAAGTGGGGCTTATTATGCTAGGTATGTTGCAAAAAACATAGTGGCGAATAATTTGGCTGACAGATGCGAGGTGTCTGTGAGTTATGTAATTGGAATGGAATACCCAACAAGTTTGTACATTGAAACATTTAATACACAAAAAATCGAACTAAATAAATTATATGAAATAGTGCAAAAAAATTTTGATTTCTCTACGCAAAATATAATTGATGAATTAAATTTGCTATGCCCAATATATAAAGACACTGCTTGTTACGGGCACTTTGGCAAAGATTATTACAGTTGGGAAAAAATAAAAAAACTTAAAATTTAAATTTGCAATATTTTTTTAAACTGCATATATAAATATGTGTAGAATTATTATTCTACATTATAATTTTTGTATGTAGGAGGACAGTATTATTCAAAACGGATTGTTTGCATGTAATGTTCTTACAGATGAAAAATTAAAAAAATATATTAGTAAAAAGGCATTTAAAAAATTCCTTAAAATAAAAGAAACAAAACAAAGTTTAGATTTGTCTTTGGCTCAAAAAATAGCAAAAGCGATAAAAAAATGGGCTATTTCAATGGGGGCTACACACTATACTCATTGGTTTTTTCCATTGCATGGTAAAAGTGCAGGAAAGGAAGTGAGTTTTTTAGATTTTGACAATTTTGGAAATTCTATTAATGTTTTTAATGAAAACTGTTTAATAAAAGGCGAAACTGATGCATCAAGTTTTCCTAGTGGTGGAGAAAGATTAACATTTGAAGCAAGAGGATACACTGTTTGGGACTATTCTAGTCCAATTTTTATTAAAGAAGATTTTAATAAAAACAAAATCTTATGCATACCAACAGCTTTATGCAGCTACACAGGATTGGCCCTTGATGAAAAAACTTCATTATTAAGAGCAATGGACTTTATGAATACACAATCTAAAAAAATTTTACAACTATTAAATTACAAAGTAAAATCTGTTAGTTGTAAATCTGGAATAGAACAAGAGTTTTTCTTAATAGACAAAGAAGTTTTTAATCAACGAATTGATATGGTCTCTTGTTTTAGAACACTTTTTTTTGATGATACAGTTAAAAATCAAAAGGATTTTGGACATTATTTTTGCAAAATAGATAGTAAAATAAGTGCTTTTATGCACGACCTTGACAGAGAATTGTGGAAGGTTGGCATTTTAGCAAAAATTCAACATAACGAAGTTGCACCATTGCAACATGAAATTGTTGCTGTTTACAGGGACGCAAATATAGCAACGGATCAAAACATGCTTTTGATGGACATTATGCAAAACGTAGCAAATAAACACAATCTGCAAGTTGTTTTTCATGAGAAGCCTTTTTATAAATTAAACGGAAGTGGAAAACACAATAATTGGTCAATATCAACAGATGAAGGACTTAATTTATTAGATTATAACTGCTGTGAGCAAAATGTTTTTATGTTGTTTTTTACAGCAGTAATATCTGCGATTGATAAACACTACGACTTATTAAAAGCCTCGGTATCTAGTTACACAAATGATTTAAGGCTGGGGGGATATGAGGCACCTCCGTCAATTATATCTGTTTATGTTGGGAAAGATATGTTGGAGCGTATTAATAATTTTATTAACGACATACCTAATAAAAAAATTAAGCGCGCTTTGGATTTGAAAGCTTTTGGTATTGCAAAAACAGTAAGTGATAATTGCGATAGAAACAGAACTTCTCCATTTGCTTTTACGGGAAATAAATTTGAATTTAGAATGTTGGGAGCATCGCAAAATCCCACACTTTGTAATTGTGTATTGGCAACTATTGTTGGTTCAGAATTAAAAGAAATGTATGAATTTTTAAAAGCATCTGTAAACGTTAATCAAGCAATAAAAGAAATTGTTGCTAAAAAAATTAAAAAGCATGAAAGAATTATATTTAATGGGAATTGCTACAGCAAAAATTGGGAAGAAGAAGCAAAACGCAGAGGGCTTGTTTCTCAATCATGTTGCATTGACTCTTTTAAGTGCTTACTTGACAGTAAAAATGTAAAATTATTAAAAGATAACAATATAATGAGCGAAAACGAAATTATAATTAAATACAACATCTTTGTAAATGATTATTGTGATAAAGCACTATTAGAGGCTAGAACAATGAGAAAAATGTCAATGAAATATATAATTCCAAAGCTAGAGGATTATTTATTGTATTTCATGAAATATATAACTAAAAAACAAAGCTTAAAATTAGATACTGAAAAAGAATTGAAATACATTTTTGAAATGAATGAAAAAATAGAGTTGTTAAAAAAACAAACACATTTTTTGTGTGAAAAAATACAAAAGATTGAAAAAATAGAAAATCAAGAGGCAAAAGCTCTTGAAATTAAAAATGTTTTAATTAATTGCATGAATGATTTGCGTTATATGTATTTTGATGTTGAAAAATTTTTGCCAAAAAAATTTCAACCATTCATTACATACGACGATATATTTGCTAGTTATACATAACTATTTTGTAAATTTTTTTATTAATTGACCTCTTAGTTGAGTGTATTCAACTGCAGAAATGGACCCTTCTTTGCGCATTTGTTCGAGTTTTCCAATACTTTCAATTAACTTTTTTGACGACAAACTTTCTTCAAGATGTTGTGGTGATTTTTTTGTTTCCTGAGTTTTTGTTTCAACCTGTTCTTCAACTTGTTCTTCAAGCCCAGCAGTGTAAATCGCTGGTCGATTTTGAGATTGAGGAGCAACAGGTTGAACTGTTATTTGTTGATTTGAAAAAGTCAATTCTTTGCCCATGGATATGCAAATTAAAATTGCACTTATTAAATGCAGAGAAATTATAATTATTAAAACCACATTAACAAGCGTTTTTGCATTAAAGGTGAACTTAGATAAATTGTATGCAAACCAGTAACTGTAGCCGCCCATTGCCAAAATCAAGCAAATTAAATAAAAAATCATCATGGATTTTTTTCTTAAAAACATATCTTTTTCGGCACTTGAATATTTTATAAATCGCGTTGACAAAACAAGCATAAAAACACATGCGATTATTGTTAAAAACACAAAAACAAGCATCCATACTTTTCCCATGACAAGAAATGGGTTAAGCAATGGGAGAAATAAGTCATTTATTATTTGAACTGACTGCCCCATAAAATAGTACACAACAGCAGAAACAGCCAAAATAATTGTGCCAACAAGCATAAATGAATATAAAACTGAAAGAATTAAAGCCCCGCTTAACATTGCTTTTCGTTTCATTGCAATTCTCCTATATATTAAATATAGCATAATTTTATAAAAGTATACAATTAAAAGCAAATAAAATGCTGGACATTTTTTTAAGTTTAATGTAATATATTTTTGTAAGGAGCAAATTATGGCTAACAAATGGGGTCAAGGGGCTGAAGTTAAATGGCATGATAGAAAAAGAATTTTAGGAATGCCTATTTCTTTCACAGTTTACGATTTGGTTTGCACTGAAGAGTGGACAAAAATTTTTGTAAAAACAGGTATATTTTCCACAAAGGAAGAAGAAGTAAATTTGTACAGAATATATGATATTTCTATGACTTCGTCATTGTGGCAAAAGATATTTGGAGTTGGAACAATATTATTGTATTCAAAGGACGAAAGCACTCCAAATTTTGCTCTGATTAATGTAAAAAATCCTAGTCGGGTTAGAAATTTGTTGGCAACGCAAATTGAAGAAGAAAAATCAAAAAGAGGCTTTAGCGTTGCAGAATTTAATTATTAATTTATTTAAAAATAAAACAACGGCATGTTGCCGTTGTTTTTAGTTGCAATCTGCTTGACTATTTTAAGTTGAATACTTAACATATAAACATGGTAACTTTAATTGTTTTAGATGGATTTGGAATAAATAAAAAAAAATTTGGCAATGCAATAAAACTTAGTGGCACACCTCATTTGAATAAATTAAAAATATATCCTCACACAACGCTTTTAGCAAGTGGCGAAGCTGTTGGTCTCAATGCTGGACAAATGGGTAATAGTGAAGTGGGGCATTTAAATCTTGGCGCTGGTAGAATTGTTTATCAAGATTTGCCTCGAATTAATAACGCAATAAAAACAGGAGAATTTTTTAAAAATGAAGCTTTTTGTGAGGTAATTAAGCATGTTTTAAAAAACAATTCAAATTTGCATCTTGTTGGACTATTGTCAAATGGTGGAGTACATTCTCATATAAATCATCTCTATGCATTAATTGACATGGCAAATGATAAGGGCATTAAAAACATCTGTGTTCATGCAATATTAGATGGGAGAGATACTTTAAAAAATAGTGGTTTAAACTTTATTAAAGAATTTGAAAACAAAGTTAAAGATAAAGCAAAAATTGTTTCTTTAATTGGCAGAGTGTATGCTATGGACAGGGAAAACAGATGGGATAGAGTTGAAAAAGCATATGACATGATGGCACTTGGCAGAGCAGAAAGGTATTATACCTCTGCAGTTAAAGCTGTTGAAGAAAGCTATGAAGCAAACGTTTTTGATGAGTTTGTTTTGCCAACCATAATTGGTAAGGCAAAAACAATTAATAGTTATGACGGTGTAATTTTTTATAATTTTAGAACTGATAGAGCAAGGGAAATCACAAGGGCTTTTACTCAAAGCGAATTTAAAGAATTTGAAACAAAAAACATACATGATTTAAAATTTTGTTGCATGACAGAATATGATGAAACGTTTAAAAATGTATTGATTGCGTTCCCACCTGAAAAAATTGAGAACAATTTATCAAGCATAATTTCAAAAGAGGGATTAAAACAACTTCACATAAGCGAAACAACAAAATATGCTCATGTAACATTTTTCTTTAATGGAGGAATAGAAAAGCCATATGACGGCGAAGATAGAAAATTAATAGAATCAGAAAATGTTCAAGACTATTCAGTTGTTCCCAAAATGAAAGCTTATGAAATTACAGATGAAGTTTTAAGACAAATAGTACAAAAAAAATATGATTTTATTTTGGTCAATTTATCAAACGCGGATATGCTGGGGCATACAGGTAACATGGAAGCAACAAAGGAAACGATAAAAGTTATTGACAAATGTGCGTACGCAATAGCGCTTGCTACATTAATGGCTGGAGGAGATTGTATTATTACTGCCGACCATGGAAATGCAGAAGAAATGATTGATAAAAATGGAAACATTTTAACAAGTCATACAACAAATCCAGTTCCACTTTGGCTTGTTAGTGAAAAAAATAAAAAAGTAAAATTAAAAAGGGGAAAATTATGCAATGTTGCCCCAACAATATTAAAATTATTGAACATTAAAATTCCAGACTATATGGAATCTCCATTGTTTTAAATAAGAATAAAATTTTATAAGTATATATAGAAAAAAATGTTGACAAACGACTATTTATAAGATATAATCACTTAGCAATTTGAGAAAGTTGTTTTTGGCGATGTAGCTCAGTTGGCTAGAGCGTGCGGTTCATACCCGCAAGGTCAGTGGTTCGAATCTACTCATCGCCACCAAATTTTTGAAATTGTTTAAATTTTAAAAAAGCAAGCCAAAAGGCCAACAAAAAAACAAAGCACTGCTTAAAAGCGAAGACATACTTCGCACGAGAGTAGTGACCAAACTCCAATGAAGTGGAGTTTGCGTGTGGTCACTGAAAAGAAAATTTGTGACCATAACAGCGAAGGTTTGACCGAAGGGCAAAGCAAGCCAAAAGGTCAACAA
>ERZ1643251.1912-NODE-1912-length-22342-cov-6.144883_pt1 | contig 22342 bp, 23 predicted proteins | sample MGYA00579261_ERZ1643251 | MGnify/ENA primary metagenome ERZ1643251 (study PRJEB29033, sample SAMEA4952267) | chicken gut metagenome | biome: Broiler Chicken; feature: Gastrointestinal Tract; material: Caecum | place: Ireland | collected 2018 | study: Broiler... | reverse complement strand
ACCGCGCCGGATGCAGGGAAAACACCGTTTACAGTGGTAGCTCAGACCACCCTAATCCGGGAAGTTTGGGAAAGTTCTTTGAAAATTCTAAAAAAAGAGTGTACAAATCTGAAAATATTTGATACAATATGTAGTGCTACGCATATACGACAAACTGAGGCCGCTGAAATTGCCGCCAAAGTGGACGTTATGGTGGTGGTTGGCGATCCGAAAAGCGCTAACACGAAGCACCTCACAGACATCTGCCGCCAGTATTGCTCCCGTGTTTTCCAGATTGAAAACGCGGATGCGCTTCCCAGGCAGGCTCTGCAAGGCTGTTCCGTGGCTGGCCTGACGGCGGGGGCCTCCACGCCTGCGAGCATCATAAAGGAGGTCAAAAAGACGATGAGTGAAGAAAAAATCCCTGGCGAAGGCATGGAAAATTTTGCCGAAATGTTTGAACAGTATACCAATACTTTAAATACAGGAGATAAGGTAACCGGCGTGGTCACCGCCATTACCCCCACGGAAGTCCACGTGGACCTGGGCTGCAAGCAGGCTGGTTACATTCCTGTGGACCAGCTGACTGACGATCCCACTGTGAAGCCCGAGGATGTGGTGAAGGTCGGCGACGAGGTGGAGCTGTTCGTTATCCGCGTCAACGATATCGAGGGTTACGCTACCCTTTCCAAGAAGCGCCTGGACGCCGCCAAGGTCTGGGAGAACATTGAGGACGCCTGCAACAACAAGGAGATCCTGGAAGGTACTGTTACCGAGGAGAACAAGGGCGGTATCGTGGTGTCTGTCAAGGGCGTGCGTGTGTTTGTTCCCGCTTCCCAGTCCGGTCTGCCCCGTGACGCCGCTATGAGCCAGCTGCTCAAGCAGAAGGTTTCCCTGCGGATCACCGAGGTCAACAAGGCTCGCCGCCGTGTGGTGGGTTCCATCAAGGCCGTACAGCAGGAGGCCCGTCAGGCTGCCGCTGCCGCTGTTTGGGCCGGCATCGAGGTGGGCAAGCACTATACCGGTACTGTCAAGAGCATGACCAGCTATGGTGTGTTCGTGGATATCGGCGGTGTGGACGGTATGGTACATATCTCCGACCTGTCCTGGAGCCGTATCAAGCATCCCTCCGAAGTGGTGTCCGTGGGCGATACGCTGGATGTGTACGTCATCTCCTTCGACGCTGAGAAGAAGAAGATCTCCCTGGGTGTGAAGGATCGTTCCACCAACCCCTGGCAGGTGTTTATGGACACCTACAAGGTGGGCGATGTGGCTTCCGTGCGTATCGTGAAGCTGATGCAGTTCGGCGCCTTTGCTGAGGTTGTTCCCGGCGTGGATGGTCTGATCCACATTTCCCAGATCGCTGACCGTCGGATTGAGAAGCCCGGCGATGTTCTCAGCGAGGGCCAGGTAGTGGATGCCAAGATCACCGCTGTGGATGAGGAGAAGAAGAAGATCTCCCTGTCCATCCGGGCTCTGCTGGCTCCCGCTCCCGCCGCTGAGGATGAGGAGTAATTTTCCAGCACCTATAATGGATTAACCAGGCAGGCAGCGATTTTCGCTGCCTGCCTTTTTGTTTTTATCTGTTACTTTGAGGAATCAAATCCGCCATTTTGTAATCCAGCTTGAAATTTTACCAGATAAAGGGTAAAATAATATTATCGTCCCGTTTTGCGCGTTTTTTTTGATGGAGAAGTGTACTGTGTGGAAAGGCGGGTGGAATATGTTTTGCATAGGGGACAAGGTAGCCCATCCCATGCATGGAGGAGGAGTCATTGCGGATATTGTCAGGGAAAAAGTCGCTGGCTCTATTCAGGATTACTATGTTTTCCGAATGTCCGTGGGAGGGCTGGTGCTGAAAATCCCCACAGCATCCAGCCGGGCGATAGGGCTGCGTCCTGTGGTATGCCGGGAGGAGGCTGTGAAGTTGATGTCCGCCATTCCGACTATGGAGACGGATATGACGGGGAACTGGAATCGCCGCTATCGGGAGAATCTCCAGCGTTTGAAAAGCGGCGACCTTTATGAGGTGGCTGGAGTGATCAAGGGGCTGGCTTTCCGTGACAGCCAGCAGGGGCTCTCCACAGGGGAACGAAAAATGCTCCATAATGCAAAGCAGATTCTCATTTCAGAAATTGTCTTGGCCACAGGCCGGGAATATGAATATATTGAGGAGCGAGTCAACGCCGCTATGGCGGGAGAAAAGGTCGTATGAAGAATTTTCTGAGTAAGCTGTTTTCAAAAGAAAAGAAAACATATCCCATATGCAGCGCGGTAGTAGCCGCCGCAGGCAGCTCCAGCCGCATGGGAGGCGCTAACAAGCTGCTGCTGCCTTTGGAGGGGATTCCGGTGCTGGCCCGGACGCTGCGGGCACTGGATGACGCCCAGCTGGTTACTGAAATCGTGATAGCAGCTCGGGGGGAGGACCTCCTTGCCATCGGGGATCTTTGCAAGACATATGGTATTTCCAAGCCGGTGAAAATTGTGCGGGGTGGAGACACCCGAGCGTCATCTGTACTGGCGGCGGCGCTGGAGTGCCGGGAGGATGGTGCGTTTATTGCGGTTCACGATGGCGCCCGGCCCCTGGCGGAGCCGGAGCTTATTGACAGCGTGATTCAGCTGGCTTTTCGCACCAATGCAGCTGCGCCGGCAGTACCGGTAAAGGACACCATCAAGGTGGTGGAGGACGGAAAAGTGGTCAGTACACCGGTTCGGGAGAGCCTGCGGTGCATCCAGACCCCCCAGGTGTTTGATGCGGCTCTCCTGCGGGCAGCACTGCAGGCGGCAGTAGCGGCAGATTTGCCGATAACAGACGACTGTTCTGCGGTGGAGCGTATGGGCAAGGAAGTTTACTTGACAGAAGGCTCCTACGAGAATATCAAGATTACCACGCCGGAAGATATGGCGCTGGCGGCGGCGATTTTGCAGAGGAGGGAGGAGCTGGGATGACGCCTCGTATTGGCTATGGGTATGATGTGCACCGGTTGGTAGAGGAACGGGCGCTTGTCCTTGGCGGTGTGACGATCCCCTGGGAAAAGGGGCTGCTGGGCCATTCTGATGCAGATGTGCTGCTTCATGCTTTGATGGATGCCCTTTTGGGTGCCGCTGCTCTGGGGGATATCGGCCATTTATTCCCTGACAGTGATCCCCGCTACCGGGGAATCGACAGCAGAAAGCTGCTGCGGCAGGTAGCGGTGTGCCTGGAGCGGGAGGGTTATGCAGTAGGAAACGTGGATGTGACCCTGGTGGCTCAGCGGCCAAAGATTGCTCCCTATATCCCTGATATGCGGGCAAATATTGCCGCAGATCTTGGAATTTCCATTACCCGGGTAAGCGTAAAGGCCACGACTGAGGAACGCCTTGGCTTTACTGGAAGAGAAGAGGGTATGGCTGCCCATGCAGTAGCGCTTCTGGTGGAACGGCAGGGGGAGCCGGGATAAAGGGTATTTGCGTGAAATTGTGCGTACATGTGATAATTTCAGAGAATGCGGGTTAATGCCCTGCCGCAGTACAGCGGCAGGGCATTACTATGGACGTTGGAAGATACGAGGGAGCTCTGACCGTTACCTTGAAGTGGCACACCGAATGAGGAGCGGCATATACTGCGGATAGGGGAGGCGTTGGCATTGCCATATTATCTTTTGCTCTGCCGCTCCATCACCCATGCCCAGCGTATGAACAAATTGCTGGAGCGATCCGGTGTTACGGCGCCCTACTATCGTGCGCCTGCCGGCCTGACAAACAGGGGCTGCAGCTACGCGGTCCGCATAGGTGCGGACCGTTATCCGGCAGCTTTGCGGATCCTTCAATCCGGCGGCCTGCCGCCCATGCGCGTGTTTTATTCCGCAGGTGATGGGGCTTACCGCGAGGTAGCGATATAGAAAGAAGGCCGGGCCGGCGGTCCGGCCTTCTGCTTTTGTTTGCGGGAGAGATTTCTTGGCAGGGCGGACTGACCTGGCGCCCCATACGCTGTCAGGAACAGAATCTGTGATATATTGGAGGGCAAAATGATTTATTTTGATAGCGCAGCAACTACGCTGCAAAAACCGCCGTCTGTGGCGGAGGCGGTAGCAGAGGCGGTCCGCACAGTAACAACGCCTGGACGGGGAGATTACCCGGCGGCCCGCGGGGCGGCGGAAGTGATGCTCAATTGCCGCACGGAAGCGGCGGAGCTGTTCCACGCAGAAGGGCCGGAAAATGTAGTAATGACCAGCAACGCAACCCACGGCCTGAATATCGCCATCAAAAGTATGGTGTCTCCCGGTGATACGGTAGTAATCTCAGGCTATGAGCATAATGCGGTTACTCGTCCCATTACGGCCATCGGGAATGTGAACGTGCGGGTGGTGAATGGACGCCTTTTTGACCCGGCTCAGATGATTGATGGGTTTTCACGGGCGTTGGACAGAGATGTAAAGGCAGCAATATGCACCCATGTGTCCAATGTGTTCGGGTATGCCCTGCCCATAGAGGAAATCGCGGAATTGTGCCGCCGCCGGGGGATTCCGCTGATTGTGGACGCCTCTCAGTCGGCAGGGATTCTGCCGGTGGATGTGGAGGGATGGGGGGCCGCGTATGTGGCGATGCCGGGTCACAAGGGACTCTATGGCCCCCAAGGAACAGGGCTGCTGCTCTGCGGCTCGGGACAGATGCCAAAGCCTCTGCTGGAAGGGGGGACTGGCAGCCTTTCCCGGCAGCAGGAAATGCCGGATTTTTTGCCGGACCGTCTGGAGGCAGGTACCCAGAATGTTCACGGCGCGGCGGGACTTCTGGCGGGAATACGGTTTGTGCGGCAGCAGGGGGTGGCACGTATTGCCCGGCAGGAGGCGGCAGTGATCCGGGCTCTGGGTGATGGCCTTTCGACCATGAAGGGGTTACGGGTATTTCGCAAACCTGGAGTGGACAGCTCGGTTTTGTCAGTTCTGCCGGAGAGGATGGATCCTGAGGCGCTGGCCGCCCGCCTTGCTTCGGACGGAGTGGCCCTGCGGGCAGGCCTTCACTGTGCTCCACTGGCTCATATGACGGCTGGAACCATTGAAACCGGTACGCTGCGCTTTTCTGCATCCGTCTTCAACACCATGGATGAGGTGGAGCAGGTGCTGCGGCTGCTGCAATCCTGAAAAATCGTGTCGATTTTAAGAAGGAGACGGTTATGTAAACCGCCTCCTTCTTAAAGTTTACGAAATGGTCAAAAATAGGCTCTGGAATTTGTTGCTTTTTCACCGAAGTTATATTAGAATAAGAATACTTATGGAACGATGATTGTGGAGGGAAGTCATGGACGTAATTGCGAGTATGGCTCAGAGAGTCATTGATTTTATCCTGTCTCTCCGGTTTTGGGATGTACTGGACATCCTGGTAATCGCTTACCTGGTGTACCAGTTGCTGCAGCTGGTGCGGCGGACGAATACCTCCCGACTGCTGAAGGGCGTTCTGGTGGTGCTGCTGGCGCTGTGGCTGTCCACCGATCGGCTCAATGCGCTTAACTTTTTGCTGGGACATATTGTGAATATCGGAATTCTGGCCCTCCTTATTCTGTTTCAGCCGGAGATCCGCCGAGTACTGGAGCAGGTGGGCAGCAGCCGCCTGAATGTGCTGGAGCTGTTTGCAAAGCCCCAGATTGACAGACAGATCATGGAGAGAGCCATATCGCAGACGGTGCTGGCCTGTGGAGATATGAGCCGCTCCCGCACCGGTGCGCTGATCGTATTTGAGCGGCACATCCAGCTGGACGAGGTACTTCGCAGCGGTACCAAGCTGGATGCCGAGGTTTCCTCGGAACTCCTCAAGAATATTTTCTTTGTGAAGGCGCCTATGCATGATGGCGCGGTCATTGTCCGGGACGGACGCGTGCTGGGGGCTGGCTGTATGCTGCCTCTGAGCCGTAATGTTAACCTCAGTCGGGATCTGGGTATGCGCCATCGGGCCGGTATCGGCATGAGTGAGAACTCCGATGCGGTGGTGGTTTTGGTTAGTGAAGAGACAGGGACGATTTCCGTAGCGGTAGGCGGCATGCTCAAGCGCCATCTTATGACGGAAACACTGGAGCAGCTTCTGCGCAACGAGCTGCTGCCGCCATCGGAAAGTGACAGTGGGGAGAAGCCCAATCGGCCCAATCTCCGCAAGATCCTGCCGAAGGTGAAGAAGGATGGTGAGAAGAAAGATGAGTGAGAAGGCCAACAAGGTGCTGTATATCGCCCTGTCGTTGCTGATTGCCATCGTATTCTGGCTCTATGTAGACGACGTGCAGGGATCTAAGATATCCGAGACTTATTATCGTATCCCCATCGAATTTATTGGTGCAGAGGATACGCTTCCCAACCGGGGGCTGATGCTCACGGAGGGGGAGGATATTACCATTGACCTCAAGCTCAGCGGACCCCGTATCCTGATTTCCGGCCTGGACAAAAGTGATATCCGCATCCAGGTGGATCTCACTAACATCAGTGCGGTGGGAACCTATACGCTGAATTATGAAATTCTGTTCCCGGATAATGTGGATCGCAGCCGTATCAGCCGGGAATATGCGTCCCGCTCCATGGTTACAGTCAAAATTGAGGAACTTTATACCAAGACGGTGCCTGTGGAGGTTTCTGTGTCCGGTGAGGTTGCGGATGGCTACATTTACATGGCGGAGCGTCTGGTGCTTGACCCGGCCAATCTGGTAGTCAGCGGCCGTGAGAAGGATGTTGAAAAGGTTGCGGCAGCCCGGATCAAACTGGATCTTACCGGCGCCACATCTTCTATCTCCCGTAAATTTGACTATGAGCTTCTGGATGCTGAAGGAAACGTCATTGAGGCGGAGGGAATCCGCCTGTCGGACAATCAGATACAGGTGGATGCACCGGTTTATCTGGTCAAAACACTGAATCTGACGGTAAAATTCAAGGAGAGCCCCGGTTCTAACCTGGAGGATGTGGATTGGAAGCTGGAACAGAACACTGTTGAAGTGGCTGGCGAGGCGGCAAGCCTGGAGAACAAGGAGGATATCCTGCTGGGTGAGATCGATCTTTCCTCTCTACTGTCGGATACAGAAATGGTACTGGATATTTCCCTGCCGGCAGGTACGGTGAATCTCAGCGGATATACGACCACCACACTTACCATCACCTTCAGTGATAATCTGGCTACCAAGGCTCTTTCCGTATCAAATATCTCCGCTGTTGGCCTTTCCGAGGGGCAATCCTTTGATCGGCTGACTAGCTCCGTGGAGGTTATGCTGCGCGGGCCTGCCGATGAGGTGGAGCAGGTGACGGCAGAGGATGTACGGGTAGTGGTGGACCTGGAGGAATATACTTCCAATGGGACGTATTCCGTGCCGGCCATGGTATTTGTGGACGGTTATGACAATGTGGGGGCCATCGGCTCGTGCTCGGTCGCCTGCAAGATCAAATCCTAGGAGGAACACAGATGACGCAAACGGCAACGGTTACGGCAGTTCCAAAGCCAGGCTTGGTGGAGGTGACCGTAGCCCGGCAGACTGCCTGTGGTCACGACTGTGAGAACTGCGCCGGCTGCGGCGTTCAGGCGGGGGCTGTGACGGTACTGGCAGCTACGGAGCTGACGGTGGTCCCGGGCGACCGGGTGGAGCTTTACAGCAGCAGCGGCAAGGTTCTGCCCATTGCCGCGCTGGTATACCTGGCACCCGTGGTCCTGTTTCTGCTGGGCTACCTGCTCCCCGGGGAGATCCCGGGATGGGGCAGGGCATTGGGCGGCGCCATCGGCTTTGCAGCCGGCCTTGCCGGGGCGATTGCGCTGGATCGTCACCTGCGCCGCAGCGGCGGCGGGGTGACGTATCAGGTAACGAGAAAGCTGTAAGAGAGCAATGTTTGGCTATGTACGGCCCTCTTTGGCCCGGCTTTCTCAGAAGGATAAGGATCGGTTTTCCGCCATGTACTGCGGTTTGTGCCGTACCCTAGGCCGCCGCTGCGGTAAGACAGCGCCCTTTATCCTCAATTATGATTTTACATTTCTGGCGGTGCTGCTGGCTCCGGCTGAGCCGGAGGCCCCTCTTCACAGACGCTGCGCGATCCATCCTCTCCGGGGGCGGGACTATTTCCCGGAAAATGCGGCACTGGAACTGGCGGCGGACTGCAGTGTGATTCTGGCCTGGTGGCAGCTGCGGGATGCCATCCAGGATGAAAAGGGCCTGGGAGCGAAATACCGGGCCGCCGCTCTTGCCTTGGGACCTGCTTATCGCCGGGCCCGGCAGAAAAGGCCGGAGTTTGACCGCTCCACCCGCCAGCACCTTGCGGAGCTTTCGCAGCTGGAGGAGGAGCGCTGCCCCTCCATGGACCAGGCGGCGGATACCTTTGCCCGGCTGCTGCAAAGTGCTGCCGGAGAGGTAAATGACACTGTCAAGCGAAGAATTCTGGAACAGGTGCTGTATCATCTGGGCCGTTGGATTTATTTGGTGGATGCAGTGGATGATCTGGCCAAGGATTTTACTTCAGGCAGCTATAACCCCCTGATTTACCGCTATGGGCTGACGGAGGGAAAGCTGACGGAGGATGCCCGGGAGAGCCTGGTGCTGTCTTTGGATCACTCCATTCGCCTGATGGCGGCAGCCTGTGAGCTGTGGGACTTTGGTGTGTGGACTCCGATCATTCAGGCAACCGTATATGAAGGCATGTTCCTGGTGGGACAGGCCGTTTTAGAGGGAACATTTCAAGCCGCGGATACGTTATTTTCACCTGGCGGCAGAGACGAGGATAAGTTATGACCGATCCCTATAAAGTACTCAATATTCCCAGTACCGCTACGGACGAGGAAGTCAAGAAGGCGTACCGTGAACTGGCCAGGAAATATCATCCTGACAATTACCACGACAATCCTCTGGCGGATCTGGCCCAGGAGAAAATGAAAGAAATCAACGAGGCGTATGACACGATCCAGCGGCAGCGGCAAGGACGCGGGACTGGCAGCAGCGGTGGATATGGGTACAGCCAGCAGCAAAGTGCCTATGGATACCAGCAGCGCCAGCAGACATACAGTGGGAACAGTGCCTTTCAGCGGATCCGAATGGCCATCAACCGCAATGACTTGGCTATGGCGGAGCAGCTTTTGGCCCAGATCCAGGACCATAATGGAGAATGGAACTATCTGAAAGGGACCATTTGCTATCGCCGGGGCTGGGTGGATGAGGCCCGGCGGTACTATCAGAACGCCTGCCAGATGGATCCGGGAAACCCGGAGTATCGTCAGGCCCTCAATTATGTAGAGAATGGCGGCGATTCCTATCGTCCCGAGGGGTATGATGTATATTCCACCGGGTGCAGCAGCGGAAATATGTGCGGGAAGCTGGCATGCACATATCTGTTGTGTAATGCCTGCAGTTTTGGCGGTATGTGGTTTTTCTGCTGCTGAGGCACTGTCCTTGGCAGACGGAAAGATTAGGACTGATATAGGCCGCAGCGGTTCGGAACTGCGGTTAACGGGAGGGAACGTATTTTGATTAAAAGTATGACCGGCTACGGAAGAGCCAGGGAACAGCGGGGTGGACGGGATATTACCGTGGAAGTCCGCAGCGTCAATAACCGCTATTTGGATTGTACGGTAAAAATGCCTCGCGCTTACATTTTTGCTGAGGACGCAGTAAAGTCCCGGGTGCAGAAAGCAGTCAGCCGGGGTAAGGTGGATGTGTTCATTTCGGTCGACTCTCTGGGGGCGGAGGAGACGGTTGTCTCCGTCAATGAGCCGTTGGCTAAGGCGTATATCAGTGCGTTTACACGCCTGCGGGAACTGGGAGCAGGCCAGGGCGTCCGGGAGGATTTCTCCGTAACGGATCTGGCCAGGATCCCTGATGTGCTGACAGTGACGAAGGCGGAGGAGGATCTGGAGTCCATTTCCGCCGACCTGTGCGCTGTACTGGAGGATGCTCTGGCGGCGTATAATACCATGCGTGCCACAGAAGGGCAAAAACTGGCGGAGGACATTCTGGGCCGGGCGGATACCATTGAGACCATCACTGCCCGTGTCGAGGAGCGTTCTCCCCAGACAGTGGCAGAGTATCGGGAAAAACTGCTGGCCAAGATGCAGGAGGTGCTGCAAAGCACCACCATTGATGAAGGCCGTATCCTGACAGAAGCAGCGATCTTTGCAGACAAAGTGGCGGTGGATGAGGAGACCGTCCGCCTTCACAGCCACCTCAGCCAGCTGCGTGATATGCTGCGGGGGGATGCGCCGGTAGGACGGAAGCTGGATTTCCTGATCCAGGAGATCAACCGGGAGTGCAACACCATTGGCTCCAAATGCAGCGATCTGGCGATTGCCCGGGATGTAGTGGATCTGAAAGCGGAGGTGGAAAAAATCCGCGAGCAGGTTCAGAACATTGAGTAAAGGAGGAGCGCAGCTGTGGAGCTAGTGAATATCGGCTATGGGAGCATGATTTCCGCCAGCCGGCTGATTGCCGTGGTAAGCCCGGATTCCGCCCCTATTAAGCGCCTGATTTCCGAAGCTAGAGACAGAAGTATGCTGATCGATGCCACTTTTGGCAGGAAAACCGCTGCGGTTCTGATTATGGACAGCGACCATGTGATCCTCTCCGGCCTTTCCATGGAAAAGCTGGCCCCACGTTTTGGGGTGGATCCTACGGTACTGGAGGAAGAAATATGAGACAGGGAAAGACCTTTATTATCTGCGGGCCGTCTGGTGTGGGAAAGGGGACCGTGGTGGCGCGGCTCCTGGCCAGCAACCCCAATTTGTACTTTTCTGTCTCCGCCACTACCCGTCAGCCTCGCAATGGAGAGGTGGATGGTGTCCACTACCATTTCCTCAGCCGGGAGCAGTTCCAAAGCTGGATTGCTGAGGATGCTTTTTTGGAGCATGCAGAGTTTGTGGGAAACTACTATGGAACCCCCAAGAAATATGTGGATGCGGCCATGGCCCAGGGCCGGGATGTGATACTGGATATCGAGATCCAGGGGGCGGAGCAGGTCCACCGGCAGCGGCCGGAGGCAGTGCGGATCTACGTGGCCCCGCCCAGCTGGGCGGAGCTGGAGCGTCGGCTTATAGGCCGGGGCACAGAGGACATGGAGAAGGTCCGTTCCCGTTTGGAACGGGGCAAACAGGAGTTTGCCGCTGCCAGCTCCTTTGACTATTTTGTGATCAACGATACGGTGGATCATGCCGTAACGGAGATTACCGCTATTATGACAGCAGAACACTGCAAGCCGGATGAGCGGATTGCCATGATTGATAAATAGGCCCCGTTTTTCCGAAAGGCAGCTTTGATAGCTTTTTAACTGAGTAAATTTATAAAAAGGACTGATTGAATTATGATGCTCTATCCTGCAATGAACAAGCTGACCGCCAATGTGCCCAACCGTTACCTGCTGGTGAACGTGGTGGCCCGCCGGGCCCGTCAGATTGCCCATGAAGCTGAGGATCTGGGGGAGAAGCTGGATACCAAGCCTGTTACCCTGGCAATCCAGGAGGTGGCAGACGGAAAGATTTCCGTAGATGCCGCCGATGTGGTCATTACGGATGTGGAAGGCTGACAGCCAACTGCTTGGAGAGAGCGGCTATGCTCTGCCGCTGGTGGCCCGGGTGGCGGTAGACGCCGCTACCTATGCCATTGATAAGCCCTATGATTATCTGGTGCCTGCCGGCTTTGCCGGACAGGCTCAGGTGGGAGTCCGGGTCACAGTCCCTTTTGGTCGGGGGAACCGGACCAGCGAAGGAATGATCCTGGCTCTGGGACCGGGAGAGAACAGGAAAGGCCTGAAATCCATTTCCAGCGTTTTGGATGAGGAGCGTGTTCTGGACGAGGATCGGCTGAAGCTGGCCTACTGGATGCGGGAGCGCTATTTCTGCACCTTGTATGATGCTATCCGCACCATCCTGCCGGCAGGCCTTTGGTACCGTCTCCGGGAGCATTATGTGCTGGCAGCAGACCGGGAGACCGCTCTGGACAGCGGGGAAACACCGGGAGAGCGCCGGGTGCTGGAAGTGCTGGTTGCCAATGGTGGCCAGGCGGAAGGGGACGTGCTGCGGACGGCCTGCGGTAATGGTGTCTCTGCTGCGCTTCGCTCTCTGGAGGAGCGGGGGCTGATCCGGCTGGAGACAACCGCAACAAGAAAAATTCTGGACAAAATGGTACGGCGGGTGGCGCTGGCGGTGGAGCCGGAGGCGGCTTTGGCCGCAGTGTCAGCCCGCCGCCGCAGTGCTCCCATGCGGTATGAAGTCGTGAGACTTCTTTGTGCCGTAGGCAGTGCGCTGACCACAGATCTTTGCTATTTTACCGGGGCCTCCATGCAGACCATCCGCAGCCTGGAGCGCAGCGGCCTGGTGACCCTGACGGAGGAGGAGGCCTTCCGCGTGCCAAAGCCGGAGTCCTCTGACGGAGCACCCATTTCCCTGACACCGGAACAGCAGGAAGCCTTTGATGGTGTGATGGAACTGACGGAGCAGGGAAAAGGTGCCTGTGCCCTCCTTTACGGAGTTACCGGAAGCGGCAAGACGGCCGTGTATATCCGACTTTTGCAGGAGATCGTCCGCCGGGGACGGCGGGGAATGATCCTGGTGCCGGAGATTGCCCTGACACCCCAGATGATGGCTAAGTTTTCCGCCTACTTTGGGGATAAGGTAGTGATGCTCCACAGCGGCCTGCGTGTCAGTGAGCGCTATGACCAGTGGAAGCGGATCCGGCGGGGTGAGGTGGATGTGGTCCTGGGGACCCGCAGCGCTGTATTTGCGCCGCTGGATAACCTGGGCATGGTGATCCTGGATGAGGAGCATGAGCCCAGCTATCAATCGGAAAACGCCCCGCGATACCATGCCCGGGACGTGGCGAAATTCCTTTGTGCCCGTCATGGTGCCACTTTGGTGCTGGGATCGGCTACGCCGTCGGTGGAGAGTGCTTATCAGGCCCAAAAGGGCGTTTACCGTAAGCTGACTCTGCCTACCCGCTATAATAAGCAGGGCCTTCCCCGGGTGCTGATTGCCGATATGAGGGATGAGGTGCGTCGTGGGAACGGTACCCTGATCAGTGAGCCGCTGCGACAGGAGCTGGAGGAAAATCTCCGCCGTGGAGAGCAGAGCATTCTGTTCCTCAATCGTCGGGGCAACAGCCGGATGCTGCTGTGCGGCGAGTGCGGAGCAGCCCCTGCTTGCCCTCGATGCAGTGTGCCATTGACTTATCACAGCGCCAATGGGCGGCTGATGTGCCACTACTGCGGCCATTCCCAGCGGGCAGTGCCGGTGTGTCCGGAGTGCAGCGGGAAGATGAAAGCAGTAGGCGCTGGAACGCAAAAGGTAGAGGAGGAGCTTCACCAGCTGTTTCCCGATGCCGCTGTGCTGCGAATGGATGCAGACACAGTATCCGGGAACCATGAGCAGCTCCTCAGCCGGTTTGCGAAAGAGAAAATTCCCATCCTTTTGGGCACGCAGATGGTGGCCAAGGGGCTGGATTTTGAGAATGTGACCCTGGTGGGAGTTCTGGCGGCGGATCTGAGCCTCTATATGGAGCAATATACTGCCGCAGAACGGACCTTCAGCCTTCTCACCCAGGTGGTGGGCAGGGCAGGACGGGGCAGCAAGGATGGCCGGGCTGTGATTCAGACCTATACGCCGGACAACGAGGTTATTACCAGTGCCGCACGGCAGGATTACAGCAGTTTTTATGCCGCAGAGATTCGGATCCGCCGTGCCCGACGCTATCCGCCTTTTGCGGATATTTTCACCCTTACGGTGTCGGGGGCTGTGGAGGAGGATGTCCTTCGGGGAGCCGACAGCCTGCGGCGGACTTTGATGGAGGCTGCCGCAGAATTAGCCACGGATCCGCCGGAAATCCTGGGTCCTGCGCCTGCGCCGGTGCTGAAGGTGAACAACCGTTACCGCTACCGAGTGTTTTGGATTGGACGCAACGACCATGCTACCAGGGAGCTACTGTCTGGATGCATGAGATCCTTTGCACAGTGGAAAGGAAGCAGAGGTCTTTCCTTGTTTACAGATTGCAATGGGACAGATTAAACAGAAGAAAAATCATGTACGGCGGATTTCTTTCGCCGGAAAGGGGATACAATAGCTATGGCAATCAGAAAGATCGTAACCATGGGCGATGAGGTGCTCAATAAAAAGTGCCGTCCAGTGACGGAATTCAACCAGCGGCTCCATGATCTCCTGGACGATCTGACGGACACCCTGGCTGAGGCCCAGGGAGTGGGGCTGGCGGCACCTCAGGTGGGAATCCTGCGCCGGGCGGTAGTGGTCATTAACGAAAAGGACGAGGTCATCGAGCTGGTGAACCCGGAGATTACCTTCCAGGAAGGAGAGCAGACAGGCCCGGAGGGTTGCCTGAGCGTTCCCGGCAAGTGCGGCATGGTCACCCGCCCCGACCATGTGCGGGTCCGTGCTCAGGACCGTTATGGCAATTGGTTTGAGGTGGAAGGAACAGAGCTTACTGCCCGCTGCTTCTGCCATGAGCTGGAGCACTTGGACGGGCACCTGTATGTAGAGCATATCGACCACTTCCTTACCGAGGAGGAGCTGGCGGAGTACTATCGCCAGCAGGGATATGACATGGAGGAGGAGAGCGAGGACTGATGCGCATCGTATTCATGGGGACCCCGGAATTTGCGGTGGCGACCCTCCGACAGATTGTGGAGGACGGTTGGGAGGTTGTTGCCGCCTATACCCAGCCTGATAAGCCCAAAAATCGGGGAATGAAGTTGATTCCAACACCTGTAAAGGAATATGCCATGTCAGTCGGAATCCCGGTGTATCAGCCCCAATCCTGCCGGGACGAGGCTACGTTGGCGCAGATCCGTTCTCTGGAGCCGGATGTGATACTGGTGGCGGCCTATGGAAAACTGCTTCCCCAGGCTTTGTTGGATATTCCTAAAGTGGCGATCCTGAACGTTCATTCCTCTTTGCTGCCCCAATACCGGGGGGCTGCCCCCATTAACTGGGCGGTTCTCAACGGAGACGCGGAGACCGGAGTCACCATCCAGTATATGGCAGCAGAGCTGGATGCAGGGGACATCCTGCTGACAGAGCGGACCGCCATTACCGATGATGAAGACGCAGGCCAGCTCTATGACCGTTTGGCTCTCTTGGGCGGCAAGGCTGCCAGTGAGGCACTTCGCCGCCTGCAGGACGGCACTGCCACCCGGACACCTCAGGTGTATGGTCCCCAGTACCAGTATGCCAGCCTTCTTTCCCGTGAGATGTCCCCCATTGACTGGAACAAAAACGCCCGGACCATTGTCAATAAGGTCCGGGGTTTGATCCCATGGCCCTGTGCCACCACCGATGTAGCTGGGGCACGTTGGAAGGTCTATCGGGCGGAGCCAGCGGAGGCTACTGACCGGGCGCCGGGTACTATCCTTTCCGCAGACAAGGCAGGGATTGTAGTAGCTGCCGGCGAGGGGACCTCCGTGCGGATCACGGAGCTCCAGGCGGACGGCGGGCGCCGCATGGCTGCGGCGGACTACCTGCGGGGCCATCCTGTTTCTTTGGGATAATCTGCTATCCTGTTTTTGCGCCGGAAGGCGCAGGGAGGTTTTCTATGCCTTTTTATTATGATTCGATTTATTGGATTTTACTTGTTCCTGTGCTGCTGTTGTCGGTGTATGCCCAGGCAAAGGTCAGTGGTAATTTCAACAAGTACAGCCAGGTCCGCAACCACCGTCACATCACCGGTGCCCAGGCAGCCTGGGAGGTGCTTCGGGCCCATGGGATCACAGACGTTAATATCCGCCCCTGCCGGGGCCACCTGACGGATCATTATGATCCCCGGGACAACACCATTTACCTCTCCGAGCCGGTGTACAACAGCGACACTGTGGCGGCGGTGGGCGTGGCAGCCCATGAGGCGGGCCACGCGGTGCAGTATGCCGTGGGCTATGGCCCGGTGCGGGTGCGTACGGCCATCATCCCGGTGACCCAGTTTGGCTCCCAGTTTGCGTTTATTGCGCTGATCCTGGGGCTGATGCTGTATGTGCAGCCTCTTTTTGCCATCGGTATCGTCCTTTTTGGACTGACCACTGTGTTCCAGCTGGTGACGCTGCCGGTGGAGTTTGACGCCTCTGCCCGGGCTATCGGTACCATTGAGGGCAGCTTCCTGCTGGATGAGGATGAGCGGGACGGGGCTAAGAAGGTACTGCGGGCGGCAGCATTGACCTATGTGGCGGCGCTGCTGATGTCCCTGCTGCAATTACTGCGGTATGTGCTGATTTTTGCAGGCCGCAGCAACCGGAGAGATTGATATGGCGGGGAATGGAAGAGAGACGGCTCTGGCGGCACTTACCGCCTGCCGGAGGCTGTATGCCTGGTCTGACGGGGCCTTGAAGGCTGCCTGCCGCCGGGATGGCCTGGATCGCCGAGAGGCGGCTTTTGCAGCGCGTCTAACCTATGGCGTGCTGCAAAACGCTGCCCTGCTGGACTTTTATCTGGGAAAATACTGCGCCCAGCCGGTAGAGAAACTGGAGCCCTTTGTCCGGGATGTGCTGCGCCTGGGAGCCTGCCAGATCCTTTTTATGGACCGGGTACCGGACAGCGCGGCGGTGAGCCAGGCGGTAGAGATGGTGAAAAGTCACCACCGTCAGCGGGCGGCGGGCCTGGTTAACGCTGTGCTTCGTAAAATCAGTATCAATAAGGAGCACCTTCCAGCTATTCCGGAGGAGGAGAGCGGACGTTATCTCTCTATCCGGTATAGCCACCCACAGTGGCTGACGGAACGGCTGGTGGGACTGCTGGGCCGGGAGGAAGCGGAGTCGTTCCTGGCTGCCGACAATGAGGCGGCCCCCCTGGTGATCCAGCATAATCCCCTTGCCTGTACTTTGACGGAGCTGGAGGAGTCTCTGGCGGAGAGCGGTGTACAGTGGACGCCCCACTCTTGGCTTCCTGGGTGTGGTACCATCTCCGGCGGCGGCGATTTGGAGAAACTGCCTGCCTTTGAAAAGGGGTGGTTCCGGGTCCAGGATGCCGCAGCCAGACTGTCTGTGCTGGCAGCAGGGGTGTGCAGAGGTAACCGGGTGCTGGACGTATGCGCCGCCCCTGGCGGCAAATCCTTTGCCGCCGCTGGGGATATGGAAGGCGAAGGAGAGATCATTTCCTGCGACATCCATCCTCACAAGCTGGCCCTCATCGAAAAGGGGGCCCAGCGGCTGGGGATCCGGTGCCTTGTCACCCAGCTGGCCGAAGGCAGGGAGAATCGGCCGGAATGGAACGACGGCTTTGACGTGGTACTCTGCGACGTGCCCTGCTCCGGTCTGGGCGTCATTCGGAAAAAGCCGGAGATCCGCTATAAGGATCCCCAAGCCCTGAAGGGCCTGCCGGCGATCCAGCGCGCTATTCTGGATAATGCCGGCCGGTATGTCAAGCCCGGCGGTGTGCTGCTCTACTCCACTTGTACCATCCTTCCAGAGGAGAATGAGGGGGTAACGGCGGTATTCCTGGCTGAGCATCCGGAATATAAAGCAGAAGCTTTTAAGCTGCCCGGCGGACTGGAGGCTCCGGAGGGAGCATTGACCCTGTGGCCTCAGCGCCACGGTACCGATGGCTTTTATCTCTGTAAAATGAGGAAGTTATGAAGAACGACATAAAATCCATGACCCTGGAGGAGCTGACCCAAGCCATGAAGGAATTGGGGCAGCCCGGGTTCCGGGGCCGTCAGATTTTTTCCTGGCTCCATGGCCGGGGAGCAGGTTCCTTTTCAGAAATGACAGATCTCTCCAAACCTTTGCGGGAGAAGCTGGAGGAACTCTATTACATCAATACCCTGCGGGTGGCCCGCAAGCAGGTATCCCGGCTGGATGGGACAATCAAATATCTGTGGGAGCTGATGGATGGCAACTGCATTGAGTCAGTTCTTATGCAGTATCATCACGGCAACACAATATGCATCTCCAGCCAGGTGGGCTGTCGGATGGGCTGCGCTTTCTGCGCATCTACGGTGGGCGGTAAGGTGCGGGATCTGCGTCCATCGGAATTGATTGACCAGGTGCTGTTTACCCAGCGGGACAGCGGCCGGCCGATTTCCAACATCGTGCTGATGGGAATCGGGGAGCCTATGGATAACCTGGACAATGTGCTGCGTTTTCTGGAGCTGGTGAATCACAGGGATGGCCTGGATATTGGCATGCGCCATATCAGTCTCTCCACCTGTGGTGTGATTCCGGGGATCCGGCGTTTGGCGGAGCTGAAGCTGCAGCTGACCCTTTCCGTGTCTCTCCATGCCCCGGATAATGACACCCGCAGCCGCATCATGCCGGTAAACCGGGCATATGATGTGGAGCAGCTTTTTGCGGCCTGCCACGAATATTTCCGGCAGACCGGTCGGCGTATTAGTTTTGAGTACGCCATGATTGACGGAGTAAATGACCATGACTGGCAGGCTGACCTGATTGCGGAAAAGCTGAAAGGTATGCCCGGCCATGTGAATATGATCCCTCTAAATGACGTGAGGGAGAGCCCTCTGAAGCCCAGCCGGCGGATCCGGCAATTCCAACAGCGGCTTGAGAGCCACGGTGTGACTGCCACGGTTCGGCGGAGCTTGGGCGGTGATATTGACGCTTCCTGCGGGCAACTGCGGCGGAATGCAATGGAGGACGGAGAGGATAAGCGGTTATGATGAAAATTTGGGGAATGACAGATATCGGTCTGGTCCGTAAAGAAAATCAGGACGCTTATGCGGTACGGGTCAGTGAAGATACCGGATACACGATGTGCGTGGTCTGTGACGGCATGGGCGGCCCTGGTGGAGGGCGACTGGCCAGTACAATTGCGGTGGAGACGTTCCTTGATGCCTGCCAGGGAAACCTGCGGTCCGGGATGGATGCTCAGGAGGTCCGTCAGGTGGCGGATTTTGCCGTGGCTGCGGCTAACCGCGCCGTCTATCAGCGGTCTCAAACAGATCCAAGTCTAAAGGGCATGGGAACAACTTTGGTTTCCGTGGTGACATGGGATGATCAAGCCTTGGTGTCCAATGTAGGTGACAGCCGGGCCTATCTGATTCGCCCGGAGGAAGGAATTTCACGGGTAACCAGGGATCACTCTCTGGTGGAACGACTGGTAGAGATGGGGAATATTACGGAAGAACAGGCACGGTGCCACCCTGACCGGAATCTCATCACCCGTGCTCTGGGGCCTGAGGAAGGGGCGCTCAGTGATAGCTACCTGCTGCATATGGAGGCGGGTGATTACCTGCTCCTTTGTACCGATGGTCTGGTAGAAACAGCCACAGATCAGGAAATGGAGCAGGAAATTCTCCGCGGCGGCGATCCCAATGGCTGCCTCGATCGATTGCTGGCGCTGTCCAAGCGGCGCGGCGCGGCGGACAACGTTACCGCCGTGCTGCTCAAGCAGCTGTGATTGACCCAGTACCAAGGAAGAAAGGATGCTTTACTATGGAACGTTACATAGGAAAGATGCTGGATAACCGATATGAGATCCTGGAGGTCATTGGTACCGGGGGCATGGCGGTGGTATTCAAGGCGAAATGTCATCGCCTGAACCGGCTGGTAGCCATCAAAATGCTGAAGAAGGACCTGTCGGAGGATGCAGAGTTCCGCCGCCGGTTCCATGACGAATCCCAGGCTGTCGCTATGCTGTCTCATCCCAATATTATGGCAGTGTATGACGTGTCCCGAGGCGGCGATATGGACTATATCGTTATGGAGCTCATTGACGGCATTACCTTAAAACAGTATATGGAGCGCCGTGGGCGGCTCAACTGGCCGGAGGCTCTCCACTTTATTACTCAGATTATGAAGGGCCTGAGCCACGCCCACAGCCGGGGAATCATCCACCGGGACATCAAGCCGCAGAATATTATGATCCTCCGGGATGGCACGGTGAAGGTGACGGATTTCGGTATTGCCTGTCTTACCAATGGAGCCAACCCCACGAACGAAGCGATTGGCTCGGTCCATTATATTTCTCCTGAGCAGGCCAAAGGGGATTACACTGATAACCGCAGCGATATTTATTCTGCCGGTGTGGTGCTGTATGAGATGCTTACCAGCCGCCTGCCCTTTGATGGAGATAACCCGGTATCTATTGCGATTCAGCATTTCAGCGCGGTGCCTCTGCCGCCCCGGGAGCTGAATCCGGATATTCCGGAAGCTTTGGAGCAGATCTGCTTGAAAGCTATGGCCTGTGACCGGAACAAGCGGTACAGCACTGCCGATGAGATGCTGGCGGATCTGGAGGCCTTTCGTAAGGATCCTACCCTCAGTTTTGACTATACACCGGCTGATCTTCCGACGGAGCAGAACAGTGAGGATGAACCTACCCAGTATTTACCCAATGTGGGCGTTGCCCGTGCCCGGCCGCCACAGACTTACCACCCGGTTCATCCCGTTCAGGAACCTGAGGAGGATGAGGAGGACGAGCGTCCAAAGAGTAATTGGTGGAAAATTCTGCTGCTGATTGTGGCTATCACTGTGGTGGGTTATTTTGCAGTTACCACGCTGTTCTCTTTTGTCATGGACAGCCTGACACCTGCCACGGTAGACTACAAGGTGCCGAATGTATTGGGCTATACCATTGAGGAAGCGGAAAAGCTCCAGGGCGTGGCCGGGATTTTTGAAATTGAAAAGGTTGATACTGCCAACAGCAGTGAGTATGCTTCCGGCGAGATCATGAAACAGACCCCGGAAGCGGGAGAGATCAAGCGGGGCGGCGTGGATACCAAGCTGACGATTGAGGTTGTAGTAAGCCTTGGAGCGAAATCAGGCACTATGCTCAATGTAGTAGATGATGAGGCCCGCAGCGCCAAACTGATTTTGGAGCAGAATACAGAATTGAGCCAGCTGGGCCTTACTATTGTAGAGGGAACACCGGAATACAGCGATACCATCAAGGCCGGCAATGTTATCCGTACCATCCCCGCCGCCGGAGAGGCTTTGGGAGAAGGAGATACGGTGACATTGATCGTAAGCCAGGGCCCTAAGATCAAAATGGTGCCTATGCCCTCCTGCGTGGGCGAGGATATTGCCACGGTACAGCAGATGATGAACCAGGCGGGCTTGGTGGCCAGCTTCACTCCCGTGGAAGGATCGGCTCCTGAGGGCCAGGTGCTCACCCAGAGCGTAGATACCGGCGAAGAGGTGGCGGAGGGCTCCACCGTTACCTTCACGTACAGCAACGGGGAAAAGGAATTGACCCAAACCATTACCTATGACATTCCATACAGCCCCACTGAGGTAAGTGTAGCTGTGTATCTGGACAGTACAGAGCTATTGAAAACCAATTTGCCTGGAGACTTCGGGACGTTGGAGCTGACGCTTTCCGCCAAGGCGGGAGAGTATCGGCTGCGGATCTATGTTAATGATGTACTTCAGGAAGAGAGGTCTGTGGTGTTCAGTGAGTAGACGAGGGCAAAGTGGGAAGGCCCTCAGCGGCTTTTACTACGTCAATGAGGCCGATGGCGGTGTATTGACCTGCCGTGCCCGGGGAAAGTTCCGTAAGGAGGGGCTTGTTCCCTTGGTAGGGGACTGGGTGGAGGTCCGGGAAACAGAGCCAGGATGCGGCATGGTCTGGGAGATTGAGCCCCGGCGCAATGCGTTTCTCCGGCCTGCTGTGGCAAATATCGATCAGATGGTGGTGATTGCTTCTGCCGCTATTCCGGTGACAGATCCTTTCCTGATTGACCGTGTGACAGCCATTGCCGCGCTGAAAAACTGCGATGTGATCATATGCATCAATAAATGTGATCTGGAACCGGGCGACGCCCTGGCAGCGATATACCGTCAGGCTGGATTTCCGGTGGTCTTGGTCAGTGCGGAGACGGGAGAAGGTATTGCTGCACTTAGAGATATGCTTGTTGGAAAGCTATCTGCCTTTACAGGTAATTCGGGCGTAGGAAAGTCCAGCATTCTCAATGCCATTGAGCCCGGGTTTTCCCTCCAGGTGGCAGATGTCAGCGAAAAGCTGGGGCGGGGACGGCACACCACACGCCATGTGGAGCTGTATCGCCTTTCCTGCGGCGGGAGCGTTATTGATACGCCTGGTTTCAGTTCCTTTGAGGAGACAGAGCTGGGTCTTGCGCTGAAGGAACATTTGCCGGAGACCTTTATTGAATTCAGGCCGTACCTGGAGCAGTGCAGATTTGTAGGGTGCAGTCATACCCGTGAGAAGGGCTGCGCAGTGCTGGAGGCAGTGAAACAGGGAGCGATCCCCCAAAGCCGCCATGAGAGCTATCTGCGGCTGTATCAGGAGCTAAAAGAACTGCGTTCCTGGAATCAGAAGGATAACAAATAGCAAAAGCATCCCGGAGTGGTGTATCCGCTCCGGGATGTTTTTATGGTTTTCCGGCACCATCAGGGGCTACGGCGTATATAATGAAAATGAATCGAGGGATAAGGAGGCGAGGAGAGATGGGCCCTGGTTGTCGCTGCCTGGGGATCTGCGCCCTGGC
>ERZ1643251.1909-NODE-1909-length-22382-cov-4.350338_pt1 | contig 22382 bp, 13 predicted proteins | sample MGYA00579261_ERZ1643251 | MGnify/ENA primary metagenome ERZ1643251 (study PRJEB29033, sample SAMEA4952267) | chicken gut metagenome | biome: Broiler Chicken; feature: Gastrointestinal Tract; material: Caecum | place: Ireland | collected 2018 | study: Broiler... | reverse complement strand
TCTGCTGATCGAGTTCCTTGGTGACCTTTTCCACCGTCTCCTCGATGCGGGCGGGATGGATGCGGCCGTCGGCGATGAGGCGCTCGAGCGTGATGCGCGCGATCTCTCTTCTGACAGGATCGAATCCCGAGAGAATGACCACTTCGGGCGTATCGTCGATGATGAGTTCAATGCCCGTTGCATTCTCAATGGCACGGATATTGCGTCCCTCGCGGCCGATGATGCGCGCCTTCATGTCGTCATTGGGCAGCGGTACCACGGACACGGTCGCTTCGGATGCATGATCTGCGGCACAGCGCTGAATCGCGAGCGTGATGATGTTCTTTGCGTTGAGTTCCGCTTCCTCCTTCGCCTGCTGTTCGAGGTTTCTGACCTGAACGGCGACGTCGTGGCGGGTCTCCTCGAGGATCTCATCGGTCAGGAGTTTTTTTGCCTCATCCTTGGTGAGCTGAGCGACCTTTTCCAGCTCCTGCACCATGAGCTCGTGCTGATGCGACAAAACTTCCTGCTTCTTGGTGACCTCTTCGATCTGCTTGTTGAGCTTTTCCTTCTGCGCGTCGAGTGCCTCGTTCTTTTTGCCGAGCTCTTCCTCTTTGCGCTCCAACGCATCTTCCTGTTTGGAGAGTTTGGACTCCGTGCGCTGAAGTTCCGCACGTTTTTCCTTCATCTCCTGTTCGAAATCGTTTCTCCGCTTGAGTTCCTGTTCCTTGGCTTCTAAAATGGCTTCCTTTTTGAGCTGCTTGCTTGCCGCGCGCGCCTCGGAGAGCATTTCCTCCACGCGCTTGCTCGTTTCGTCGAGCTTTTGTTCCGACCTCTTTTTTGCACGCTTATTCAGGATATCCCGAGTCACAAAAATCGCTGCAACGACGCCCACCGCAAGAACGATGACAGCGACGATCAACCCGATTTCCAGACCGGTCGCAAGGAGCAGGCTGCCGAAATCCTTCATAACAGCCTCCCTGTAATATAAATTTGACTTTATCACACACGCCCGTCATGCGCGTTGCAGAAACTGCGCAAACAGCACAGACTGCGGGCAGAATACGACATTGTCGCATTTATTATACAATATCTTGTATCGGCTGTCAATCGCTTGACGGAAATTGTCAAAAAAATCTTTTGCCTTTCCTTTCTTCCCCGAGCCATGTAAAATGAACATTTTCCTTCCGATAAACAGAAAAAACTTCGGACATGCTGCGCGCCGCGCTTCCTTTAAGAAAGCGCGGCGCGCATGAAATCTGTCCTCTTTTTAAGGTTCCAACCCCGTTCAGGGATTTTACTCCGATAAACGGTTTTTCGTCCGTGGAACGGTTTTTTCAGTCCGCAAAACCATCAAACTCCGCAAAGCTCTCAAGCATCGTGCTGCCCGATCGTTATCTTATTCAATGGTCTTGTCCGATTTTGCGGCCGACGTCAAAGTTTTTCCGTTTCATCCAGCCAAAGGGACGCGGACGCGTCGGACGGCATGCGCCAGTCAGCACGCGGCGAGAGCGAGACAGAGCCCACTTTCACGCCGTCGGGCACGCAATTACGTTTAAACTGCTGGGAGAAGAAGCGGCGGTAAAAGTTCACGAGCCACTTTTTGAGCGTTTCTCTGTCATATTTCTCGGCAAACGCGAGCTGCGCAAGGTAGAATGTCTTTGCGGGCGCGTCTCCGCGGCGAAGGAAACGATAGAGATAAAAGTCATGCAGTTCGTAGGGACCGATGATGTCCTCCGTCTTTTGAGCGATGTTGCCCGAAGCATCGGGAGGAAGCAATTCGGGGGAGATCTCGGTGGCGAGGATGTCCTCCAGAATTTTCGCGGTTCTTCCGCCGAGACGTGCGGCCTCGGCACGGACAAGGTGCTTGACGAGCGTCTTGGGGACGGAGCAATTGACGGCATACATACTCATATGATCGCCGTTATAGGTGCACCAGCCGAGGGCGAGTTCAGAGAGATCCCCCGTACCGATGACAAGCCCGCCCGTCTCATTGGCGATGTCCATGAGGATCATGGTGCGGTAGCGCGCCTGTGCGTTCTCATATGCCGCATTGAGAACGGCGGGATCGTGTCCGATGTCCTTGAAATGGCGCAAGACCGCGTCGGTGATGCGCACCGTGCGCGCACTCACCCCCATCGCCTTCATGAGCGCAAGGGAGTTCCCCTTTGTCCTGCCCGTCGTGCCAAACCCTGGCATGGTGCAGGCAATGATATCCGTGCGGTCTTTTTTGAGAAGATCAAAGGCACGCGCCGTAACGAGAAGCGCAAGCGTGGAATCGAGTCCGCCCGAAATGCCGATGACCGCCGTCTTTGCATGGGTATGCGCGAACCGCTTTGCGAGCGCATGCGCCTGCATATTGAGAATGAGCTCGGCGCGTTCGGTGCGGGCGCCCTCCTCTTCGGGCACAAACGGCGCGGAAGAAATCTTGGGCACAGGCATTCCGTCGCCGAAGAAATCCGCATCGAGGACGCAATACTTTGCCTCCTCCGTTGCACTGCGGTCGCCGAAGGTATTCAGCCGTCTGCGCTCCGCAAGCAAAAATCCGACGTCAAGATCGGCGGTGCAGACCCCGCCCGCAAAGGGCGGCGTCTCTGCAAGGAGCGCTCCGTTTTCAAAGAGGAAATGATTGCCCGCAAACACCATGTCCGAAGTGGATTCGCACATGCCTGCATCGCAATAGACATAGCCGCACACGTTTCTGCCCGACTGCGCGGCAAGCAGCGTCCTGCGGTATTCACGCTTTCCGATGGTCTCATTGCTTGCGGAAAGATTGACGATGACGCTTGCCCCCGCCTGCGTATGCCGCGAAGAAGGCGGATCGGCGACCCAGACATCCTCGCAGATCTCACAGGCGATCAAAAGCTGAGAATACGACTTTGCGCGGAACAAGAGATCGGTCGAGAGCGGTGCGCGTACCCCGTCCCAGAGCTCGGCAAAGGAGAGTTCGCGCGAGCCGCGCACAAAGTGCCGCGCCTCATAAAACTCATTGTAGTTCGGAAGATTGGTCTTGGGGACCAGTCCGAGCACTGCTCCGTCCGAGAGCGCGGCGGCACAGTTATAGAGTTTTCCGTCGCATACGACGGGCAGACCGACAAAGACAAGCATTTTTTTGCCCGCCGTTGCCTCTGTAACGGTGCGAAGCGCCTGCATGCAACCTGAAAGCAGCGTCTGCTGCAGAAACAAATCGCCGCAGGTATAGCCGCTGAGTGCAAGCTCGGGAAAGACGAGAAGCTCCGTACCCGCCTCTTCCTGGGCGCCGATGATTTCGGCGATCTGCCGCGCATTGTATTCGGGATCGGCGACTTTCAGATCAGGGCTGACTGCCGCCGTGCGTAAAAATCCGTACTTCATGGCAGATAAACTTACGCCTCTTCCGCGCCCGCAACTTCATCGACGGACGCGCCCTTGGCGGCGGCGCGGATCTTTTCCTCGATCTCCTTGGAAAGTTCGGGGTTATCCTTCAGGAACTGACGCATTTTCTCGCGGCCGTTGGCGACTTTCTGATCGTTGTAGCTGAACCATGCGCCGCTCTTCTTGATGACGTCGTACTGCACGCCGAGATCAATGAGGCAGCCCTCCTGAGAGATTCCCTCGCCGTACATGATATCGAATTCCGCCTGGCGGAAGGGAGACGCGAGCTTATTCTTGACGACCTTTGCACGCGTACGGTTGCCCGCGGCGCCCTCGGTGTCCTTCAGGATATCGGTCTTGCGGATATCGATGCGGACGGAGGCATAGAATTTAAGCGCCTTGCCGCCGGGGGTGACTTCGGGATTGCCGAACATGACGCCCACCTTTTCGCGCAGCTGGTTGATGAACACGACGCACGTCTTGCTCTTGTTGACGATTGCTGTGAGTTTGCGAAGCGCCTGCGACATGAGCCGTGCCTGGAGTCCGACGTGAGAGTCCCCCATATCGCCCTCAATCTCTGCCTTGGGCGTGAGTGCGGCAACGGAGTCCACGACGACGATATCGACAGCCGAGGAGCGCACGAGCGCATCGACGATATCGAGCGCCTGTTCACCCGTATCGGGCTGAGAGACATAGAGATCGTCAAGATTGACACCCAGCTTTTTCGCATAGACGGGATCGAGCGCATGCTCTGCGTCCACGAACGCGGCGACGCCGCCGAGTTTTTGCGCCTCTGCGATCGCCTGAAGCGCGACCGTCGTCTTGCCCGACGATTCGGGGCCGTAGATCTCGATCATTCTGCCGCGGGGAAGTCCCCCGATGCCGAGTGCAAGATCGAGCGAAAGACAGCCCGTGGGAATGACTTCGATGTCAATATTGCCCGCATCTTCGCCCAGTTTCATGATGGCGCCCTTGCCGTACGTCTTCTCGATCTGAGCGAGTACGGCGTCCAACGCCTTGCGTTTTTCTTCGTTCATACTCTGTATCTCCTTGATGTTTTACCCGTTATTTTTTCGGCTGACCTGAAAGCCGTTTCATTCCTTATTTAAGCTATATTGAAACTGTCCCGATTGAACTCATCCCGCGCCCAAACTGCCCCACTCGGACAAAGCGTCTCAAAAAGAATGAGAAACGCTACGATATTTCCTTGTAGGCAAGGAAGAGCGCATAGTTGATCGCGGTGCGCGTGACCGTCTCGCGGTCGCCCGTCAGATGGAAGCGGAACACGCGGACCCGTTCCTTTGTTCCCACGGCGAGGAAGCAAAGCCCGACGGGTTTTGTCGTTCCGTCCGCATCGGGGCCCGCAAGGCCTGTCGTCGCAATGGCAAGATCGCAGTTTCCCGCTTTAAGAAGTCCCGCCGCCATTTCATAGGCAGTCTCATCGGACACAGCGCCCTTGCTCATGAGCGTATATTCGTTGACTTGCAGGCGTTCTTTTTTCGACTTGTTGTCATAGGCGTTGATGCCCTCAAAAAAGACTCTGCTCGCCCCGGGGACCTGCACGATGGCTCTTCCCACGCCGCCCGCCGTAAAGGATTCCGCGGTCGACACGTGCATTTTATGCAACTTGAGTGCCTCCACAAGCCGTTCGGCAAGCGTGACGTCCTCCATCGCATAGATGTAGTCTTTGAGGTCTGTTGCGAGAATACGCACCGCCTCGTCCGCCGTCATCTTGGGCGTATCCTGATCGTAGATGACTTCGATCCGCCCGCAGCCGTACTCATCGGTCGCGTGCAGCGAAAGTTTTCCGCCGCCTGCTTCGTCCGCCCGTTTCATTGCGGCGCGCACAGCATCACGCGGCGCGCTGCAGGTGCGCAGGATGACGCGCGCATAGGTGTGATGTCTGCGCTTATCGACGCGCGGGACGACTTCCGTCCTGACGATCTCACTGCCGCGCTTGCCTTCGGGCAGGACGGCAAAGAGACAATCCTCCGTCTCGAGGAGATACTCCTCGGAGAACTTTTCCTCGCAGGCAAGACTGATCGCTTCCTTTGCGGAGGTAAGCAGGACGGGCGCACAGACAACGAACACGCCGTCACACTCGGTGGATAGGCGCAAGAGCGCCGCAGAGACCTTGCTCGGAACGTCATAGGCGAGCACGTCGATCTCATCGACGAACACGCCGCCCGACAGGAGCGCATCGAATACGGGAACGACGTCTACGGAAGAGAGGCTGTTTTTGGTATTGCGAAGGACGATGCCCGCGTACTTCACCCCTGCGCCTCCGACGACTGTTTTTCTTCGGCAGAACTTTCTGCATCCTGCGATTTTTGCTTGGAATCAGCGCTGTCGCGCAGGACGTGCTTGTTTTTCACGATATAATTGACGCCCGAGACGACCGTCAGAAGGGTGCAGATATAGAAGAAGAAAATTCCGACAATGAGAATCACCATGCCCGCAGGGACATAATTAAACGCCGTTCCCGCCAAAATCAGCACAATGGATGCATCCTGGAACGTCGTCTTGATCTTTCCCAGCTTGTCCGCCGCAATCACGAGGTTGCGCTCTGCGGCGATCATGCGGAAACCGCTGACGATGAGCTCTCTGGCGAGGATGACCGCGACGCAGATTCCCGCAACGATGAGTCCCCAACCCTCGAAAAAGCGCACTTCAAAGATAGCGCCGCGCGTCAGAAGCAGGATAAACGCCGTGGAAACGAGCACCTTGTCCGCAATGGGATCGAGGAATTTGCCGAGATTGGTGACAAGTCCCCTGCTCCTTGCGATGTGCCCGTCGAGCGCGTCCGTCGATGCCGCCAGCAGGAAAATGATCGCGGCGATGAGGAAATTCCATCCGTTCAGCACGTCCAGATAGAAAAACAACACAAACACGGGAATCATAAAGATGCGTGTCAACGTAATTTTATTGGGAAGATTCATATTAGTCTCCTTTGTTTCCGTCGGATGAAGCGCTCACGTCCCTTGCACCCATCCGTTGCTTGCCATAAAAAGCATTTTTCAATAATGTCTGCAGTCCCGCCACAACGCGTCGGATAACGCTTTGTTCTCGCGTGCCCGTCATGTTCGGTCAGGCTTCGCGCTCAGCGCTGATTTCATCCGAAACGGTATCGGCGTGTCCGTACAAATCCGCCTCGTCGGCGCGTTCCACGAGGACGTCGTAGTACCTGCCCATTTCAGCGCGCGGAGCATGGAAGAACACTTTGCCGTCCACGTCATACGCCTGGAAAGCGGCATGCCCCGCAAAACAGCTCTTTTCGTAGTCGATCTCATCGCACAGCACTTTTACGGTGTGTCCGACAAAGGTCTGCAGTCTCTCATAAGAGAGCGCTTCCTGCACGCCGTAGAGCGCCTTCACGCGGCGCTGTTTGACGCGCGCAGGGATCTGCCCCTTGAGTTTATACGCAGGCGTGCCCTCCTCGCGCGAGTAGGCGAAGAACCCGCAGTTTTCAAAGCGCGCCTCTTTTAAGAAGGACTTGAGCGCTTCGTGCTCTTCCTCCGTTTCGGTGGGGAATCCCGCAATAAATGTGGTGCGCAGAGCGATCTCCGGAATCTCACGGCGAAGTTTTGCGATGAGCGCAAGATAGTCCGCACGCGTCCCCCGCCGCCCCATCAGCTTAAGGATCCTGTCCTCGCTGTGCTGAAGCGGAATATCGAGATATTTGATGATCTTCGGATTGTCGCGCACCTCGGCGATGAGCTCGTCCGTGACCACTTCGGGATAACAGTATAACAGCCGAATATGACAAATATTGTCAAGTTCAGAAAGTTTTCTGAGCAATTCAACAAATTGATTTTTGCCCGTATCCTCACCATAGCGGGTGGTATCCTGCGCGACGAGCACGAGCTCCTGTGTTTCGCCGAGCGATTTAGCTTCGGCGACGAGCGCTTCAAGGGAATAGGAGCGGTATTTGCCGCGGATACTCGGGATAAGACAGTATGTGCAGTGATTGAAACATCCGTCCGCGATCTTGAGATATTTGATATGGGGCGGCGTGGTGATGACGCGCTCTGAACCCTCGCAGCCTGTTCCGACGGCGTTCACGCGCTCGCCCGCATAGGCGCGTTCGAGTGCAGGAAAGAGTTCGGAACAATCCGAAACGCCGAGAAAGACATCCCCTTCCGTAAGCGCGGGGAAGAGTTCGTCAATAAATTTCTGTGGCAGACAGCCCGTCACGACAATTTTTTCCAGGTTCCCCGAACGCAGGACATTACCTTCGATGATCGTTCGGATCGCTTCCTCGCGGGCGGCGTTTAAAAATGCGCACGTATTGACGATGAGCACCTGCGCCTTTTCGGGGTCATCGGTAATAGGACAGCCGTGACGGCGGACTTCGCCCAGAAGCCGCTCTCCGTCCACGCGGTTTTTATCACAGCCAAGGGAGATCATCCCGAATACTTTGTTCATTGTGTTTCCTCAATCGGTAATCAGTCAGGAATCGGTATTAACCTTATCGGTAATTCCCGCGGCTTACGAGCAAAAAGCCGAAAGCGCGGGGCGAGCATCATCCAGCGCACAGATCTCTTGCACGAGCGTCCTTACATCCCGATCGGCGATAAAGACACCCTGCACTCGGCGGCAGGAAAGCATTTCGGCAGTATGAAGGAGCATATCCCCTGCGCAGACGAGCGACTGAGCGCCCGATTGCCCGAGCAGTCTGCGCGACTCCGCTTCGGTTGCCACGCGCAATGCGATACGGCTCGGGAAGTTCGCAAGCAGATCTCCGCTCAGCACCTCTGCCGAGCAGCGCTGAGTCGAAAACACCAGATGAATGCCCGCGGCGCGCGCCTTGCGCGCAAGGGTCACAACGTTTTCGACGAAGCCTTTTTTCTCGCACAGCAGAATGTCGGCATATTCGTCCGCCGCAATGACGATGCGGGGAAGCCGCTCGTCTTCTGAAACAGCGAGGTTATATTCGTCGAGATTGCGCACAACGATGCCCTGTTCCGCCTTTTGCCGCATGAGAGAATAGCGGCGCTCCATTTCAGCTATGGCACATCCGAGGACGCGGACCGCCTCGGCGGCATCGCGGACAACGGGCCGCGCCAGGTGCGGCAGATCGGAAAAGATGTCCGATTCCGTCCCCTTGAGGTCCATGAGCACAAAGCGCACTTCCTCAGGCGAATACCTGCAGAAAAGGCTTGCAAGCATGGCATGCAAAAAGATACTCTTTCCCGCGCCCGATGCTCCGCCGACAAGCAGATGTGGCAGGCGTACGAGATCGACGATCTCGGTGCTTCCGTCCGGTGTCTGTCCGAGGACAAAAGAAAGCTTGCTCGTATGTTCCGCGCACGTCTGCGAGAGCATCGCCTGTTTCCAGGAAACGACTGCGCGCACGCTGTTCGGTACGTCGATGAACGCCGTGTTCCTCTCTTCGCCCGCGCCGATGAGAAGTTCCGCACCACGAAGGCGCATGGAAAGCTCGTTTTTCAGGCGCATGAGTTTGCCAAGGGGCATCCCCTCGGGCAGACGGACATAGTAACGGGTGACTGCGGCGCCGACGCTCTTTCCTTCGGGCTGTACGCCGAGGTCGGCAAGCGTCTCATTGAGAACAGCGGCACTCTCTGCCGAACATTCCTGCGGGACATCGCTTTTTTGATGATCGGGAAGATCGGAGAGCGACAAAAAACGGTATGTCTTCGGCAAATCGGCACTCATCAGTTGAGATCTCCGTACTTGGCTTCAAAGTCCTCTTTGGACAAAAGCACGGTACGCGCCTTTGCCTTTCCGTCGAAGGGCGAAATATAGCCCATGAGTTCCATCCACTCGATGATCTTACCCGCATGGTTGTAACCGACGGAGCATTTGCGCTGAATGAGGGAAATAGAGGCCTGTCCGAGGTTGACGACAATGCCGAGCGCCTTGATGTACTGCGGATCCACCGCACCGTCGTCGACATCGCCGCCTGCGCCGCCGCCCGACTCTGCTTCCGTCTTGTTGATGAAGTCTGCGACGGAGCTGTCGAAATATGCCTCGTTGTGAGCTTTGATGTCCTGAACGATCTCCTGCATTTCTCTGGAGCTGACGAATGCACCCTGCACACGCAGACTGTTGAACATGCCGCCCGTACGGAAGAGCATATCGCCGTTGCCGAGGAGCTTTTGCGCGCCCGATTCATCGAGGATGGTGCGCGAGTCGACATCGGAGATGACGCGCAGAGCCATACGCGTGGACAGGTTGCCCTTGATGACGCCCGTGATAACGTCCACGGAGGGACGCTGGGTCGCAAGCACCAAATGAATGCCCGCGGCGCGCGCCTTCTGTGTCAGGCGCTGAATGCGTTCTTCGATATCTTTCTTGGCGACCGACATGAGGTCGGCGAGCTCGTCGACGACAATGACGATCTTTGGAAGACGTTCCTCGTCCTCCGTCCTTGCGCTGTTGTATTCGTCGACATTGCGGACATTGACGCCCGCACGCGTCTTCTTTTCAAACAGATCGTAGCGGCGCTCCATCTCTTTGATCGCCCAATTGAATGCAGCGACAGCCTTCTGCGCATCGGAGATGATCTCGTTGATCATGAGGTGCGGCAGACCGTCAAAGACAATGAACTCTGTCTTCTTGGGGTCGATCAGGATGAGGCGCAGTTCCTCGGGCGAATATTTGCAGATGAGGCTGATGAGCATGGAGTCGAGACAGATACTCTTACCGGAGTTGGTGGAACCTGCGACAAGGATGTGGGTCATTTTGACGATGTTCCCCACCACGTTTCGGCCCTCGACGTCCTGTCCGACGGCAAACATGAGGCTGCCGGGTTTTGCATTGATGTACTCATCCGACTGCATGACTGCTTTGAGTCCGACCGTAGCGCGCTTGGAGTTAGGCACCTCGATAGAGATGGCGCCTGCCTCCGAGTTGGAATAGATGTTGACGCCGTCGCGCGTATGCAGACGCATGGCGATCTCGGCATCGCGCTTGATGACCTGCGAAACGGCGATGTTCCTCGGAATGTCGATGTCGTAACGCGTGACGGTCGCACCCGTCGTTACGCGGATGACTTCCGCATCCACGCGGAAACCTGCCAGCGTATCCACGATGATGGCGGAATTCTGTTCGATCTCCGACTGCGAAACGCTTGCGGCGTTGTCGTATTCCTTCAAAGCGTCGGCATTGGGATAGACATACGGCTTATAGATGTGCCGCTGGGGCGCAGGCGCCTCCTCGGCGGGAATGGGCGTAACGGGTTCGGCGGAACGCAGCCCGCGCTCGGAGCCGCGGACGACACTGCGATCGCGCTCGGACATACGGCTGCTCTCGCCGCGCGAGCTAACGGGCGGCGGAGCCATTCCGTCGTCCCTGCGATAATCCGCCACATCGTCCTCATCGTCATCAAACAGATCGGACGCCGAATCGCGTACAGGCGCCCCAAACACACGGCTTGCGGGAGAGAGCGGCTGCTCCGTGCGCGCAGGCTCGGGTTCAATGGATGTTTCGGACGAAGGCGCAGGCTCATTGCGCGTAAGACCGCGCGAAATCGCGGGTTCCGCAGGCGCGGAAAACGACGAACGTACAGGCTCGGCAGGCGTTTCATAGGTCGGACGCACAGGCGCATCATACGTGGCTCGTGCAGGCGACTCGGGCTCTGCAGGCGTCTCGTAGGTCGGACGAACGGGTGCGGAAGGCTCGGAAGGCGTTTCCGTGATGCGCGTATGCTCCGTGACGGGCTGCGAGAAGATATTGCGGTACTGCTGTTCCCGCTCATCAACGGCGGGTGCAGCGGGCTGCTCGGTCTCAGAAACGGGCGCGACGGGCCGCGTGAAAGTCGGACGAACAGGCTCGGACTTCGGCGCTTCATATGCGGGGCGCGCAGGTTCCGCAGGCACCTCGTAGGTCGGGCGGACAGGCTCGGGCTTCGGCGCTTCATAGGCGGGACGCGCAGGTTCCGCGGATGCCTCGTACGTCGGGCGAGCGGGTTCTGCCGAAGAACGATAGGCGGGATATGCGCAGTCCTCGTAATCGTCGACCGTGGGCGCAGAGGAAAATTCCTGAGCGGACTCCACGTCATGCGCATAGTAGTCGTGTTCCTCGGAGGACGGCTCGGCAGGCGCACGGTAGGAAGGCGACTGCGGATAATTGAAATCGTCCTCAATGGCGGGCGTTTCGGGACGGACCTGCGTCACCTGACGGGGCATCGCAGGACGCGTATGGGAAGTTTCCGCCGTGTATCGATCGGTATAGGTTGCCGCTTGAGCGGACTGCTGCGCGCTTTCCTCTACAGGCCGGACGCTCGAACTGCGCGGATAGGTGTTGAAGCGGGAATCGCGGTCAAAGATGAGATTATTGCGGTAACTGCTTGCAGGATCCTGTGCAAACAGCATTGCGCGGCTGCGCTCATAGGGATCCTCGGGAAGGGAAGACGTCTTTGGTGCGTCTTGCGCGGGCTGCTGCGAACGGGACGGCTGTGCGGCATAGGAAGGCGCAGTATATCCCTGTGCACCGACAGGATAGGCGGGCGCAGAATACGCAGGCGCCCCCGCCGCGGAATAGGTCTGAGCGGGCGCGGGTTGCTGCGGCATGGGTGTGTGCTCGGGCTCGGGCAGATCGTCAAAGGCGACGGGCTCATGCTTTTGCGTACGCTCCGTACGCTTGTCCGAACGCGCCCTTGCAGAGGGAAGCAGGACGGAACGAAGCGGAGTCGCAATGAGAATGAGCCACAGCGACAGCACGATGAGCAACGAATAGAAAATATATGCCCCCACCGGAGAGAGCGCGGCGCGCACGGGATAAGCAATGAGTCCGAACAGGACGCCGCCCCCCGTTCCGTCTGCAAGATTTTCGCCTGCCGCGGACCAGCAGCTTGCCAGATATCCGCCGTAGCCCTGCGCAAAGAAGCGCTCCGCAGTGGCAGTATGTACGATCAGGAAGACTGCCGCAATGAGCAAACAGACGCGCCACAGCCAGCGTGCAGGGATAAACTTTTTCCCGAATACCATGACGGCAGACCCGTAAAGTGCAAGCAAAAGCAGCGGGTAGATACAATAACCCGCCAGTCCTATGAAGAACGCCGTGATCGCAAGTCCGATTTCACCGAAGACATACTGACCGGTGACGGCGATGAATAAGATGACGGCGCTGAACAACAGCAACGTCATCCCGACCGTCTCGCGCGTCAGGAGCGCCCCCTTATTTTTATTTTCTTTTTCCTCTCCGCGACCTACTCCGTTCAAGCCGAACCTCCGTGCCCGCTCCCCTACGGGGAGCAGCGTCTTTGATTTCAGCTTACAGTATACCATTTCCGCAAGGAATTTTCAAGGATTTCAACCATCTTTTATGAAATTTTGCAATTCCCGCACAGGCATGGCTTTTCTTTCGACAAAAAGTCCCCTGCGTCTCTTTGCTTTCGCAAGTTTTTTCGCAAAGCCCCTTCCTTGCGCACGGATTGCTATTTTCTTCCGCTCTCCCATATGCTCTTTCATACCGCTCCCTCATACGCTCACTCATCTCGCGTCTTATATCCCGCCCTTAAAAATCCCTGCGTGCTTTCTTTCGGGACTTTCCGCCTCTTAGGACTTTTCGCACACAAACCCAATCCGCCATCCCGCAATCCTTTGCGCTTTTCTCTTATTTCAAAATATCGGACGGCAGATCTTTACGGGATAGGGTGCGCACAGCAAAAATCCGTATCCACCATGTCTGCGGCAAACAAAAAAAGAGGCGCACCATGTCCGTGATGCAGCCTCTTTATTGAATTATATACATGATTATTGAAGTATGTACATGATTGAAGTATGGACCCGCTTTTGCGCGATGACCGCCATGACTGCAAGTAATTTCTTACACCATGTTCTCCAAAATGAGCTTGTCCGCCACAAGCGCGATGAACTCGCTGTTGGTCGGTTTTTCCGTGCCGATATAGACGCGCGCTCCGAAGATGGCATTGACCGCGTCGATGCGTCCCCTGTTCCATGCGACTTCGATGGCATGACGGATGGCACGTTCGACCTTGCTCGCAGTGGTTGCATACTTTTCCCCGATGACGGGATAGAGTCCCTTTGTCACATTGTTGATGATATTGGGATCGGCAACAGCCATCTTGATACCCTCGCGCAGATAGCTGTATCCTTTGATGTTGGGCGGAATCCCGATGGAAATGAATATATTGCTGATGCGCTCATCCAGCGAGCTTGCGCGGCGGCGCTCAAATTTCTCCCGCGCGGGCAACGTCTCGTCCGAAGAAATTTCGGCAACGCGTTCCTCCACGACCTGTGCGGATACCGGTTTCATGAGATAGTACCGCGCACCCAGTGCAATCGCCCGATTGATGATCTTGTCGTCCGCAAAGTTGCCAAGAACAATGAAATCGGCTTTGATCCCCTCTTTCTTGGCGCGCTCCATCACCGTGAACCCGTCCACCCCCGTGAGCAACAGGCTCGTGACAACGACGTTCGGCGCATTCTTTTCGAGCAGGGAGAGCCCCTCGGCGCCGTCCCCCGACACGCCGCATACGGCATACCCTTCCCGCTCGAAATACTCGGAGAGCTCCTTGGCAAACGTCTCGTTACTCTCCAAAATCAAGACTTTTTTCATATTTCTGCCTCCGTTTGGTTTGTAAACGCATTATAAAACACAAAATCGGATTTGTAAAGTCATTTTTGTACAAAATTCAAATATTTATTTACGAAATTCGTCTAATTTTGTTCATAATTCGGGAAATCTGTCAAATCGACATTTTTTGCGCTTTTCCGACACAATCAAAGAAAAGGCGCGGCAGGCGGATTTTCCGCCTGCCGCGCCCTTTTCAGATTGAGCCTATCGTTATTTTCTCCCACTCCGAAGCGGCAAACCTCGCAATGAAGTGCACACTTCGTCCAAACCATCATTATCCGCAGCAAATGCGATAAAGACTGCAAGGTTTCTTTTTATGCATTTTGCCTCGTGATAGATTGCACTGCGTTCAGTTCTCCGCCTCTTTGAGGAAATACTCCTGGGCATCGAGCGGTTCGCCGAGCGTCTCCACGCGGCGGTATTCACCATCGGAACAGAGCTTGCGCGCCTTGACGTTATCTGCAAGCATGGTGCGCAGGATGGCATCGATGCGTTCCGCGATGCGTTTGTCGAGGACGGGCGTGGCAATTTCCACACGCTTGTCTGTATTGCGGGTCATGAGGTCCGCGCTCGAGATATACATGACGCGATCCTCCCCCTTGCCGAAGGAATAGACGCGCGAGTGTTCGAGGAATCTGCCGACAATGCTGACAACGCGGATATTTTCGGTTTTCCCGGGGACTCCGGGCAGAAGACAGCAGATGCCGCGGATGATGAGTTCGATTTTGACGCCAGCTTCGCTTGCGGCGACGAACTTGTCAATGATCTGCTTATCGGTAAGCGAGTTCATCTTTGCGAGGATATAGCCCTCTTTCCCCGATTTTGCCTTGTCGATTTCGCGGTCGATATAACGGATAAGTCCGCTCTTGAGGGTTTCGGGAGCGACCAAAAGGCGCTGATAAGTAAACTCCGTGTTGCAGATGGCAACGTTGCGGAAGAACGCCACGGCGTCCTCGCCGATCGCCCTGTCGGCAGTCAGGATATTGAGGTCGGTATACTGACGGGAGGTGGACTCGTTATAATTTCCCGTACCGAGGTGAGTGATGTAACGCAGATCCTCGCCGTCTTTCAGGACGATGGAGATGATCTTGGAGTGGACCTTATAATTCTCCATGCCGTAGATGATGGTACAGCCTGCTTCCTGCAGTTTATTGGCAAAATAGAGGTTGTTTTCCTCATCGAAACGGGCGCAGAGCTCGATGACGACCGTCACCTGCTTTCCGTTTTCGGCGGCGCGGCACAGAAGTTCTGCAATGCGCGAATGATGCGCGAGGCGGTAGATGGTGATCATGATGGAGCTTACCCGTGCATCTCGCGAGCACTCCTCCAAAAGATCGACGACGGGATCCATGCTGTCATAGGGATAGGACAAAAAGACGTCCCTTGACGAGATAAGATCGATGAGTGAGGGTGCTGCGGCGATCTGTGCACTGACTGCCCCCTTAAAGGGCATATATTTGAGTTTTGCCGCATCTTCGCGGGAGAGATAGTTGCCGACGGAGAAGAGGAACTTATAATCAAAGAACCGTTCATCCGTAAAGCAGAACTTGGGATTGAGCTTGAGGATTTTGAGGACAAAGTCCTTAAGTTTGCTGTCCTCGCGGTCAACCTCGAGACGCACGACGCCCATGCGTGCGCGTGATTCCACGCGCTGTTTCATAATTTCTGTGAAATCGCGTTCGAGATCGGTATCCTCGATCGCCGTGTCGAAATCGGCATTGCGCGTGACGCGGAGCATCATCTGATCGCTCACTGTATATCCCGTGAAGGCGTGCTTTGCGAACAGGCGCACCAGCTCTTCAAGCGGAATGAGGCGTACCTTCTTTTCGCCGCTCAGACGGTAAAGCCGATCGAGCGAAGGATTGACTGCAACGACGCCGATCATGCGTCTCCCCTCTTTTTCCAGCTGACAGACGACATAGGAGCGCTTGTTTTCGAACTGCATGAGCGGATGTTTTGCATCGAGCACCATGAGGGAAAGAAGGGGCAGGACGTGCTGCATGAAAATGGCTCTGCACTCCTCCGTCTGGCGGGGCGTGAGGTCGGAGGCGCGCAAAATCTTGACACCGTTGGCGGAAAGATCTTTCCGAAGGGAGTTATAGCAGGCGGCGCGCATCTCGTACAGCTTTGCAGCGACCTCCGCGATCCCGTCCAGCTGTTTTGCCGCCGTAAGCTGCGTCTTGTTCTCCGTCGCATCGGGCTCCGTCAGGCTCTCATTGACAAGACTTCCCACGCGCACCATGAAAAATTCATCAAGGTTGGACGTGAAAATCGATAAAAACTTACAGCGCTCCAGAAGCGGATTGGTGAGATCGACGGACTGATCGAGCACGCGCTTGTTAAAGAGCAGCCAGCTCAGCTCACGATTGACGTAGATATCACGGATAAACTTCTTGCGCACTTTTTGCGGAATGGCAAATTCTTTGATCATAAATTTTCCTCGCGTAAATGTTCTGTGATGCGGTTATTCGGCCTTCGCCCCATCTGTTTCCGATGGTTTAACCGCAGAAGCCTGAGAAGATTCAATGGCCGCCTCCTGCACGGATGCCTCAAACGGCTCGGCAGATGCATGCACCGATTCGGAAGTTTTTGCCTTTTCAGCCCCCTCCTCTATCGCTTTCTCTGATTTTTCGGCTGCCGATTTCTTGGGGCGACCGCGGCGCTTTACGGATTTCGAAGGCGCTGTCTCCTGTGCGGGCTGCGCCTGTACAGGCTCTGTCACTTCCTGTGCGATTTTCTTGGGACGGCCGCGGCGTTTTGCAGGTTTTGAAGGTGCTGTCTCCTGTGCGGGCTGCGCCTGCACAGGCTCTGTCACTTCCTGTGCGGTTTTCTTGGGACGGCCGCGGCGCTTTGCGGGTTTTTCGGCGTCCGCACGTTTTTCGTCGGATGTTCCTTTTTTCGCTTTTTCGGAAGGTTTAGCCCCCTTGCGCTTTGCAGTCGATTTCGTCTTTTTTTCAGGCTCTTTGGCCTCGGGGAGCTTGCGCGCCTCGCCGTCGGCGCCGCCGCGCACAAAATCATAGTACGCGCCCGACTCCTTGCCCTCGAGCACGAGCCGGAGATACCCTTCCTTGACGCCGCGCTCGCTGACGATGATATTTTCCACATCGAAGCGTTTGAAGAGAAGTTTTAACACGATCGCAGCCGACCCGATGAGATAGAGTTTCTCGGGCGCGTTATTGAGGACAAGGCGGGAACGATCTTCGCCTGTGAGGAGATGATCGACGAGCTTTTTGAACTTCTTACGGCGGATAGTACGGACATCCGACGCAAGTTTTTCATCGGAAAATTCGGCATAGATGTCATAGATCGCCGCGCCCGTCGCGCCCACGATGACGGCAGTGGAATAGACACCGTCTTCGGGGAGTCCCGCCTCGTCAAATCGCTTGCTTGCATAGCGTCTGATGTCCTTTGCCTCCTTCTCGTCGGGATAGATGGCGGACACAAACTTGCGGTAAAGATCGATGAGCCCGAAAGGAATGCTCATCATCTCCTCCTTGCTTGTCTTGGAGAGATCGCAGATCTCGATGCTCTTTCCGCCCAGATCGATGAGTACGGGACGGTCAAAGGACTTATAGTAGATATTGGCGATATAGTCGCAGTAAGCCTCCGTTTCGCCGTCGATGAGATTGACGGTGAGCCCCGTCTCGGCAAGGACCGCCGCCGCGACTTCGTCAAAGTTTCTGACATGGCGAAGCGCCGCCGTTGCGATAAGATAGCAACGCTCCACGCCAAGCCCCGCGCTCATATCCTTGTAGCGCAGGAGCATTTCAACGAGTCTTTGCACGCCGCGCTCAGAGAGCGCCCCGTCCTCGAGATAGTGTACAAGGGTGAGCGACGAACGCTCCTTGAAAACGACCTCCGTCTTGCCGCCTTCGCTTTCGGCGACGATCATGGAGATACTGCTTGAACTGATGTCAATGACCGAATACTTCATGAAAAACCACTCCTTACCCAAAATCATCAAAAAGATACTGACCGTATTTTACGCCATATCGCCGAAAGAAATGCCGATACTGCGCGCAAATTGCACATCTTCGCCCTTCGGATCGACAAATTTATATTTGCCCGCGATGTCCGTGAGCGCATTGAACGTAATGCTGTTTCCGCAAACAGCCGCCGTCACGCCGAATCTGCCTTCCGCCGCGAGCTTCGCCGCGAACCCGCCCAGACGGGAACAGAGCAGTCTGTCATATGCGCAGGGCGTGCCGCCGCGCTGAAGATAGCCGAGCACAGAATAGCGTGTCTCCGCCCCCGTGCGCTCGCCGATGACTTCGGCAAGGTGGCGCGTTACGGTGCTTTCCCCCATCGCAGTGCGCACAAAGGCGCGCTGTTCCTTTTTGAATTTAACCTCGGAATCGAGCACCGCCCCCTCTGCAACGGCGACCATTGTGGTACGCTCCCCCGCCGCAAGGCGCGCCGAAAGAAAATTACAGACGGCATCGAGCGAGAACGGGATCTCGGGAATGAGGATCATCTGCGCGCCCGCCGCAATGCCCGCGTGCAACGTAAGCCAGCCCGCCTTATTGCCCATCACCTCGACGAGCATGATACGGCTGTGGCTCGCCGCCGTGGTCGAGATGCGATCAAACGCTTCCGTCACGACTTCCACTGCTGTACGGAACCCGAATGTGACGTCTGTCCCGTAGATGTCGTTGTCGATGGTCTTGGGTACGCCGATCACATTGCAGCCCTCCATAGAGAGCAGTGCCGCCGTCTTGTGCGTGCCCGCGCCGCCCAGCGTAAACAGGCAGTCAAGTCCCATCTTTTTATAGTTTGCGACCATCTTTGAAAGCCGTGTGCCGCCTTCCTCCGCCGCCGTCATCTTCTTGAACGGCTGACGCGACGTATGCAGGATGGTCCCGCCAACGGATAAAATATCCTCGAAGTCCTCCCGCTTCAAGGGAAAACTCTCCCCGCGGATGAGTCCGCCGTAACCGTCGGGGATGCCGACGATCTCCGCATTTTTTACGTTGCGCAAAAGGTATAAACCGATGGAGCGGATGACCGCGTTAAGCCCCGCGCAGTCGCCGCCGCTTGTCAAAATTCCGAATTTCATGTGTTTCTCTGCCTCCCGAAAATATTGTAATATTTTTCGGAGAGGATGTCAAGACACCGAGAAAAGAATTGAAGGCGTTCGACAGGATTTTACAGCAATTTTACATCCTTGTTACAACTTCGCGACATCCTGAGTATCATCGGTCCTTATTGTGCCGCAGCTCCCATCGCCAAAGTGTTTTGTTACCCGCAAACTATCCGCGGATTTTGAAAACAACAAAAAAAGACCCGAACGGGTCTTTTTCATCAAGCCGAAATTTATCTGAGGTATTTTTTGAGATCTTCGACTCTGTCGGTGCGTTCCCAAGGGAATTGCTCTCTTCCGAAGTGACCGTAAGCGGCAGTCGCGCGGTAGATGGGATTGCGAAGTCCGAGCGTATCGATGATCGCGGCGGGTCGAAGGTCGAACTCTTTTTTGACGATATCCGCAATGACGTCGTCGGAAAGTTTGCCCGTGCCGAAGGTCTCTGCGAACACGGAAACGGGACGCGCCACGCCGATGGCATAGGCAACCTGCAGTTCCACTTCGTCGGCGATGCCTGCCGCAACCAGATTCTTGCAGATATAGCGCGCAAGATATGCGGCGCTGCGGTCAACTTTGGTGGCATCCTTGCCCGAGAACGCGCCGCCGCCGTGCGGACATCTGCCGCCGTAGGTATCGACAACGATCTTTCTGCCGGTGAGTCCTGAATCCCCTTCGGGGCCGCCGATGACGAACTTACCCGTCGGGTTGATGAGATAGCGCGTGTTCTCGTCGAGCAGGTGCGCGGGAATGACCGCATCAATGACGTACTTTTTCATGTCCTGTGCGATCTGCTCCTGCGAGACTGCGGCATCGTGCTGAGTAGAGACGACGACGGTATCCACACGCACGGGCGTCTTGCCCTCGTACTCGACGGTGACCTGCGTCTTGCCGTCGGGACGAAGATAGGAAAGTTCGCCCGACTTCCTCGCCTCGGTCAGGCGATAGGCAAGTCGATGCGCAAGCATGATGGGAAGCGGCATCAGCGCGTCCGTCTCGCGGCAGGCATAACCGAACATCATGCCCTGATCTCCCGCGCCGAGCGCGTCGTAGCCCGCACCGCCCGCCTTCATCTCGGCAGAAGCGTCCACGCCGAGCGCAATGTCGGCGGCCTGCCCGTGCACAAGCGTAATGACGCGGCACTTATCATATGCGAAATCGCCGCTGTCATAGCCGATCTCACGGATGACACGGCGCGCAACTTCCTCATAGTTGACCTGCGCGCGGCTGGTCACTTCTCCTGTCAGAAACAGGGTGTTATAGGCAGCACAGCACTCGATCGCCGAACGGGTAGCGGGATCCTGCCGCACAAGCTCGTCCAGGATGGCGTCAGCGATGCTGTCACAGACTTTATCGGGGTGACCTTCCGTCACGCTCTCACTCGTAAAATATCTTCTCATAGCCCGCTCATTATAATATGGCAATACAAAAAAGTCAACCGATTCCGTTCCGCTTCGGGTTGCTTTTTCCGCGCGGACATGATATACTTTTTTCCATGAAGTGCTATTCCTGCCCCATCTCCTGCGGCGCAGACCGTCCCGAAAAAGCGGGCGCTTGCGGCGTCGCGGGGCTCACCGTCGCAAAATACTATCTTCACCCCTTTGAAGAGCCGCCCATCTCCTACCAAAACGGCAGCGGGACGGTATTCTTCGGCGGATGCTCCCTAAAGTGCGTTTTCTGTCAGAACTACGAACTCTCCCGCGCACACCGCGGAAAAGAGATTTCTCCAAAAGAACTTACGGGCATCTTCCGCGCGCTCGAAGAAATGGGCGCGGACAACGTCAATCTTGTCACACCCGATCACGTCAGCGATCTCATCGCCGAGGCGCTCGCCCTGTATAAACCGCGCATTCCCGTGGTGTACAACTCGGGCGGATACTGCAAGACAGAGACGCTGGAGCGCATCGCGCCTTACATCGACGTATGGCTGCCTGATTGCAAGTTCTTCTCTCCCGAACTCTCTGAACGCTACACCAAGAGACGGGACTATTTTGAATACGCCTCGCGCGCCATTGCCTTTATGGCGCAAAAGCCCGCCGTCTGGCAGGACGGGAAACTTCTTTCGGGGATCATTGTACGCCACCTCGTCATGCCCGCATGCACTTCGGACTCTCTCAAGATCCTTGACTTTCTCAAGGAAACGCTTCCCCCGCACACCCCGCTCTCCCTCATGCGGCAGTACACACCCATGGGCACAAGCACGCTTCCCGAGCTCGCCCGCCCCATCACTTCGCGCGAATACCGCCGCGTCGTCGATCATGCCCTTGCGCTCGGATTCGATCCCCTCTACACGCAAGAAAAAGAAAGCACGGGAAAGACATATATCCCGACGTGGGATTTCTGACAGCGTTCTATCGCCAAGTCCGTCCGACGTGGGATTCCTGACCGAATCCACCGTCCACATTCACCGCTTGAATCCGTTTTTGAGCGTACAATTTCCAAGCGGCTCCGATCATCTTAGTCCTGACCTTCGGCATGGAATTTCCAAGCGTTCCAATCGTCTTCCGTTGTCTTTCCGCGTGGGATATTTATCGGGTTCGACTTTCTTTGTAGAAGTTCCGATCTTTCCCGATCGTTGTACACAGTTTTTTACAGGATTTCCGATCGGCATTTATAGCTGATTATCGGAAACTGACATACTGTCTGAAATCACTTTGCGATCTCGTCTAAAAGACGCACCAATTTTTCGGTGAGGCGCGCGCATTTGGCGGGAGGTGCGCACTTGAGTTGTTCGCGGATGCGTTCCGCCTGCAATAGTCGTTTATCCATACCCGAAGTTTCGGCAAACAGGGAAAAAATATGCTTTTGAGTTTTGAACACGTTACATTCGGATACACGGGCGTTCCCATTGTCAAGGACGTCAGTTTTTCCGTACACGAAAAGGAGCGCGTCGGATTTCTTGGCGGCAACGGCGAGGGAAAGACGACCATTTTAAAGCTTTTAACGGGCGAACTCACGCCCGACGAAGGGAATATTGTCAAAAAGAGCGGACTGACGCTCGGCTATCTTGAACAGAGCGGCGGATTCACATCCGACTCCACCGTATACGGCGCCATGGAGGAGCTGTTTGAAGAGGACAGACGGCTCATCGCGCGCCTGCGGGAAACGGAGTCGCAGATGGCGAGTGCGGACAGCGAAGAGATGCGCGTGCTTGCGGCGCGGGCGGAGAGTCTCAACAAGCGCATTGCGGCGCGTGATTCCTATCACTACGACGTGCGCATCCGCACCGTGCTTGGCGGCATGGGATTTGAATCGGTCTATGATCAGAAGGTATCCACAATGTCGGGAGGCGAGCGCACCAAGCTCAAGCTGTGCCGACTCCTTTTGGAAGAGCCCGAACTGCTCGTTCTGGATGAGCCGACCAACCACCTGGACACCTCCACCCTCTTCTGGCTGGAGGACTATCTCA
>ERZ1643251.1906-NODE-1906-length-22408-cov-5.537691_pt1 | contig 22408 bp, 18 predicted proteins | sample MGYA00579261_ERZ1643251 | MGnify/ENA primary metagenome ERZ1643251 (study PRJEB29033, sample SAMEA4952267) | chicken gut metagenome | biome: Broiler Chicken; feature: Gastrointestinal Tract; material: Caecum | place: Ireland | collected 2018 | study: Broiler... | reverse complement strand
TATTTTGACTTTTTTGTATAGACAATATAGACAAAAAGCCCTAATAAGAGGCATAATTTTTGTTGCAAAGGATATTGAATTGGTTCTGCTTTGCAACCAGCTCGCGCGAAAAAAGCTCTACGTATTCAGATGATTCTTCAATTGATTGGTGCGTCATCAAGCGTTGCAGTGTTACGGTGTCTACCCCGTTAAGCACCTCAATTTTTGCAAAGGAATGGCGGAATATATGCACTCCGGTCTGCTCTACCCCTATTTGCCTAAGATAACGGTTAATTCGTTCGTAGATTGTGCTACGAGTAAGCTGATTGCCGAACCGATTGAAGAAGATGTAGTCTCCGGTAGTCAAATTATGGTGCCGGATATGCTTGCGCAATATATCCAGAAGAGGGTCGGCAATCGGAATGGAATTGTTGCGGCGGTTTTTCGAGTGGTTGAGTTGCATTATTTTTGTGGAAAAATCTATGTCCCTGACCTTCGCCGCTCTCACCGTCTTCGAGCGCACTCCGGTAGACAGCAGGAATACACATAGAACGCTGTCACAATTGGTTATATCAAGACTTTGTATAATGCGCTCTATGTCGCAGATGAGAAATGACTTTTTCATCGGCTGTGATACGCGTATCATATCAGCTTTTGCGTCACTTTTAATGCGGACTCCCCGGGAGCGCATAAATTCCACAAACTGATTGATTGCCTTCAACCTGTTCACAATTGATTTATCGCTTATGCCAGAGCGTACGAGGTGGGCAGCATATTCGTTTAGCCGCTGCTTGGAAATTCGCTGAGGAAACTTGCTGTATTTTCCCGCATACCACACGTTGAACAGCTTAATGTGGCTACCGTATGTGGCAATACTTTCGGGCACCAGATTGCGGCATACTTTTTCTTGTAGAAAAAGTAACCTGTGATTTTCGAGTGTTTTCATAAACTCCTCCTATGTGTTTATTGGAACAATATTTTATACTATTTTCATATATTTTGCAATAATCAATTCCTACCCCTTTTTCGTGTATAGACAATATAGACAGTATAGACCAATGGGACAGTCTCCCGAAAAAAGGCTTGCCATTGCTAACTTCTTGTGATATAATGACCTATCAAACTTGCGAGGTAAACCGATATGATGAATATGCTTATTAAGCTGGACGAAGAACGCGTGAAAAAAGACGGCAAGTACGACCTTGCCGAACTTTGGAAAGATATTGACGCACTGTTTGAGAGTGGGTGCACAAAACAAGTGCAACCGGACGGTAGCGTGATGTATCTGGGTGATACGGCAAAGGACTATTTTACTTGTATATGTTTAGCATATCACAACTTAAAAAACAATCCGAGATTTGCTAGCTACTGCTCAAAGTGGATATGGTATGATAACGACGACAACGAAAGTCTTCCTTTTCAAAATATAAATATTTTGGAAAAGCAACAAAAAAATAATCCCTTATTTGCAAAAGATTAACTATGGAACGTCATTCCTCAAGAAAAGCAATCAATTTTGACCTTGATACAACCGCAATGAAAGAGCAATCAATATATCCTGCCGGATATGAATTACTTCGCTCATCTTTTGAAAAACATGGCTTTTATCATAGACAAGGCTCCGGGTATTTTTCAAAAGTGCAAATGAGCTATGATAAAGTCGTAGATATAATGACAGAAGTAATTCAAGAACAACCCTGGCTTGCCGATTGCGTCAAAAGAATAGATGTCACCGACATAGGCAAACAGCACGACCTGACCGCGGTAGTCAAAGCCATAGGCGCGCAATACGCCGAACAGGCCGCGCAGGAGGCTCAAGCCCGCCGGGAAAAGCACGAGGCAACCCGCAGTGCGGGACAGCAAAGTCCCTCCGGACAGAAACGACCTGTTGCAAATATGGCCGGTGTGCTCGAGAGGCTGAAAGAGATGTGCCCTATGTACGCAGAAGACGTCGCCACGGAAGGCAAAGCGGCGGCGGACGCAAAGTTTGAAAGGGTGTTCAAAAGCACGAAAATAAAGCGCTCTGCCCTAGACAAGGTCGTTCGGAGCAATAAAGGTAAAGGAAAGGCGTGACCGCTACTGTCACGCCCTTATTTTACTTCATAGAGTATTCTGTAATGACCGCGTCGGGTATAATCGACTTTATACTATCGGCGGTTTCTTTCAGCGCCACGGCGTACCGTTTGCCGTCCGGCATTACTATAAGATACTCCGGCTTGATAATTCCGGTGGCATAGTCCGCGCGAAGTGCCGAGGCGATGATGTGCGCTTGCTTTGTAGAAAAACTCTTTTTCATTTCCCTCTCCTTTGTATAGACAGTATAGACAATCTAGACTTTATCAAGATATTCTATTATAAGACGGCGCAGAACGCTCGAAGCGTCCTCTCCCTCGCGCTGTCTGACTTCCAGCTTGAACCTGTCCCACAATTCACGCTCTATGCGGAAGTTTGCCTGGGAAAGGCGCGGCTGAGCGCTGATTGAAAGCAGACTGCCGACGCCCTTTTTGTTGTCACTTCTTTTGTTTATCTCTATCATTTTCCTTCTCCTTTGTATAGACAATATATACAGTCTAGACAGATTCCAAAACCTCGTCCACAAAGCGCTCGTAGTCCTGCGCCACGGCGGAAGTCGGACGATAGGAATATACTGTCTTGCCCAGCCCGGGCGCGTCCGCGACGGTAACGGACGAGCGTATAATGGCATTAAAAACGCGGCTGTTGTTCTCCCTGGCATACCCCTTCATATAGTCTATGACTTGCCTTGTAGATACTCTGCGCATATCCGCCATAGTAGCAAGAAATCCCATTACGTCCGCATTACAGCCGCAAACGGACAGCTCTGCAAGAGTATCGAGCAGAATATCAACTCCGTTTAAGGACTGAAATTCCGGCTTGAAGGGCACTATTATCTTATCACAGGCGGCTATTGCGTTGAGGGTGATTACGGAAAGCGACGGGTTAGTGTCCAGCACCACAAAGTCGTAACCGCCCTCGAGAATAAGCGGCAACGATTTTTTAAGATAGTTTTCCCGCCCGACCTTTCCGGCAAGTTCGATATTACAGCGTTCCAGGCCGATTGCCGAAGGCACGATATCGAGGCTATCTGCAACCTTACGCACTTCAAGATGAGGCTGTTTTGCAAGCAGTTTTGCCGCAGGCGGCAGTGCGGTATCTATATCCGAAATGCCGAACGACGCAGTCATTTGTCCTTGTGGGTCAAAGTCCAGCGCAAGCGTTCTGAAATTGCGGCGGGCAAGTCCGTCCGCCAGAGCAACGGCGGTAGCGGTTTTACCGACCCCGCCCTTTTGATTTACAATACCTATTACTTTCATTGATTTCTCCTTTGTATAGATTGTATAGACAGCATAGACAATGCGGTTGTGCGCATGCGTAGATATACTGTCTATACGTGGATATTTACGATTGATTATCGCGCGCGGACAATTCGCGTATTGCTTGATAGTCGGGCAGTTCGAGGACGTTTTTAAGCGGCTTCTCGAACAGCGCCTGCACAAATTGGTGCGCAATTATCTGCACCATGGCTCGCTGTCTGGACGAGCCGATGAAGAAGGTTTCACCGCGCCCGGCAGTAGTTATCAGATAAATTTCTTCATCGTTGAATGCGCCTGCGCCACCGAACACGGCGGTAAGGTCCTGCATATCCATTTTTGACAGCCCGAAAACAAAGTTGTACTGACTGTTTTTAATGATAACAGACGTCTTATTGCGCAGTTCCTCTGTACTGTTCCAGTCGCTGATATTCTGCGTTGCCGGGATAAACGAGCCGAAATATTTGCGTATGCGCTTGTTCATCTGATAGAAAAAGTCAACGGCTATCGGACAGTTTTTATCAATAAACAGGTGCGCTTCGTCTGCAAAGACGATTATATGGCGCATTTTTCCGGCGGCATTGTTTGCCTCGCGGATATTGATTATCTGCTGTTCCATATACCGGAATACCAGCAGCATTTGCGCGTTCGCCACGGTCTGATTTTTATTTGCAAACAGCGATTGGAAGTTGAATACGACAAAGTCAGACGTCGTAAGCAAGGTGGACGGAGCGTTCCATAGGTCGGCATACCTGCCGCCGCGGGCAAATTTTTTCAAATACATCTGCGCGCGGAGCAGATTGTTTTTGAACAGCAGATTTTCCTCTTTTTCTATGCGTGCAGATATAGCGCCGTAAACGTCGTCAAACAACGGGAACTTGTCCGCGCCGAATTCAGAGCAATCGGTGTATTCTGTTATTCCGCGCCCGGCGTAAACCTCGACGACAATATTGTTTATCAGTTCGAGCACATCTGCGTCGCAGTCAGGCATTATCGTGCGGAAGAAACTTTCAAGAAATTTCAGGTGGGCGGCAAAAATCGTCGTCGGCTCAGCCTTACTGCCGTCATCGGTAAGAACGTCATAGATATGGAAGGGGTTAATTCGTCCCTCTACGGCGTTGCCCACGTCTATAATAGTGCCCTTCAAATTACGCGCCAGTTGCAGATATTCAGCCTCGGGGTCTAATATAAAACACATAGTGCCTTCCGTCCACTCGTGGGTAAGCATGAGTTTTGAGAAAAACGACTTACCGCCGCCCGGCTTCCCGATTATCATACCGTTTGAGTTGGTGTAATCGGCGGAGCGCTTCCACATATCAAGAATGAGCGGGTAATTATTATAAACGCCGTACAACTTGCCACCTGGCTCCATAATGTTGGTGTGCACAAAAGGAAAGACTGCCGCAAGCGAAGAGGAATTTATGCCGCGTTCGTGGTTTTTCAACTTTATCCGCCGCGAGACGTTCGCCGCAATAAAGCCGTCTATCTGCCGCGCAAAAAGATTGGACGCTACAAATCCCTGCGCCGAGAGGTCTTGACGCAACTTGCGGCGCGCTGTCTGAATATTGTCACCTTCATCGTAACAAAAGCGGGTTATCGTTGTAGTGACGTCGTATAAAAATTCGTTTTCGTTTTGCAAATTTTCCAATAGCGCGCCCATAGAGGCGATATGCGCGTCTTTTTCAATCATTTCAGAGGCTTTGCGCTCTTGCTTGGACGCCAGCTCGTTGACGGCACCGTCTATGCGCTTTATGGCTTTGAACTGGTCTACCGGCCGTATCTGCATTACTACCTTGGTGTTGTCGATATCAAACAATTTCGCGCCCCAGGCATTGCCGACTGCGTTGGGATAATCGGCTATGCAATAGCTAAACGCCGTGACGTCGTCAATCTTGTACTTTGTGGTACCGAAAGTTATCTTCTTTGGCTTTATCCAGCCCATTAACTCCTCTCGCTTCAAGCTGTCCGCTTCGCGTTCATCAAAGTTGCGGGTGAAAGAGTATTTCAAAAATACCGCCGTTTCAGTTGCATTCAGGCGCTTTGTGTCAAGATTTATCTGACCTATGGTTTCGGCAATCGAGTTTGCGCTCTGGTCAAGGCTACGCTCATCACTGTCGTATATTACTATGTAGTAGAACGGACAGTAAATTTTTTGCACATTGTTGATGTCGTCAAGCTGTTGCAAGCGGCTGTAATATACAAGCTGCTTTACCGCCTTGCGCTCTTCATCATCGTCCTCGACGGCAGTCAGCTTGTCCCACACATTTTGCACCTGTCCGTCGAACTTGACAGGTCTGTCTATCTTGATAAGGTCGATTGCCTGCCCGTCTTCGATGTACTTTAATGCCTGTGCGAGCGTATCTATGTCTATATCCTGCTGGTAATCGTCTTCAATGCCGAATTCCTTTTGTCCGACTTCGAGGACAACTGCGTAGTAATTGTCGTAAATAATAACTCCTTGCTCGTTTATATCTTTGAACGGCATAAGAGAGTCTATGTCCTTTTCTTTTGTGAACTTCTTTTTGCCTGCGGCAAATTTAATAAATTGCAGTGCCTCGGTATAAAACAAAGTGTTTGAACCGGTGGGCATAAACAACGCAATTGATATAACGGCAATCGTGATTGCCACTATAAAGCGCCCGGGAAGGTTGCTCATACAGATGAGTACCACCGCCACGAGGATAATAAACATTATAATAATATCCTTCAGTCCCCAGGACTTGAAAATTGTTGATTTCATTTTTGAACGTTTGGGTATGATTCTCATAGTTTAATCTCCTATATCTATTCCGTTACGGATTGCGTCCACAACGCCCTTTGCCGATTGTGCGGCGCGCTTTACGGGTTGTCCTGCGCGGTGCGCCATACCTGCAATACCATTGCCTTCCATAAATTTGCCTTTCAACGAGTTTTTGAGCTCTGTCACATTGGTTTTCATTTTTGCAACGCCGGCGCGATAAGCATTACCGCCGATGAATGTACCGGCGGCATTGACGGTTTTCGCGCCCATTTTTGCACCGCCGCGTAGCAACCCACCCGTCTGCCGTCCGTACCTGTTCGTACCGCCGAACACGGCTCGCTTCGCTCCTGCAACCATTCTGCCCGTGCCCAAAGCGGTGGCGAACATAGAGCGTAACCCGCTGGTAGTTTCGCGGTTTTCTTCCGCCTGGGTACCTATCAGACGGGCAAACAGTAACTGCCCTGCGGGAATCGTGAACGCGCCACACACTACCAATATCAGGATAAACAGGTCATTTACCGTCTGTGATACGCTTTGTATTGTTATTGTTGTTATGATAGGCAGCACAAGTATGAAAATATTTACTGCCAGTACCGTGCCGTATGCCAGCAATACCTTTGATATTGCGGTTTCGCGCCACAACTTAAAACGCGCACCGTCATCAAGCGGAACGGTGGCGATAATGAGCGGCGCGCAAAGATAGATAAAAACTATATTGAATATGCGTGCGGTAAGTCCCAGAACCGCCTGAATCATAACGATGAGCATTGCAACGGACGCAATTGTCGCGGTAAGAAAGTTGAAGGTGGTTATGTCCGCAACGCCGCCCTCTCCGGGTGTATTTACATCATACAAAATACCCATCCATGCTGGTTCAAGTTCTCCAAAGAACGCATTTGGACTATCGCCGAAGGAAAATCCGTTTACTGCGCGGTCACCCCAGTCTATCTGCTGCCCGGCGCAAATATTCATTATCGTCTGCCCGAGAGTGTAATCGTTGCCATTATTAAACGCTAGGTCGATAAGTTGCAATATCTCATTTGCTAGCCAGATGATTGCAAGCAGCGCAAATGCCGTGAGCAACGTGGATATCGTGGTCATCAAAAACTCAAATAACGTTTTACCTTGCGACTTGTGTTTTGTCACGACGGCATTTTTTATAACGGATATTATCGTAAAGCATAGGGCAACGAATATCGAAATGCCCGCTATTACGAAAAATACCGTCTGAACGCTTTTATTGGTTACCAGATATTCGAGCAGATAGACTTCCCTGTTCTCGCCGGATACGGTTACGGAAGTCAGCCCGGAGAGCGCTCCGAAGACTTCCATAATACAGTCCACGAGGTACAGACAGTTTTTTATCAGCCAATAAAGTACTTCGTAAAATAAACTCATTATTATTTTCTCCTTGACAAAATATATTATTTATGGTACATTGTTCTATCAACTCAAAGAGGTGTTTTATGAACCGTAAATTTATTCTGTTATGTCTGGCAGCCGTCCTGGTTATCGGCACAGTTGTCGGCGTTGCCGCCTGCAACAACGACCCGATTGTGGGCACCTGGGTATCCGAAGACGGCTCTAAATATGTGTTCGAAAAGGACGGGACTGTCACGGACTATCTTCCTGACGGCTCGGTTTTTGCTGTTTATGAGTGGAGATATACTACTCAATACACCGAAGACTTTCCGTATACTTTCTATAACGAACAAGGAGCCCCTGTCGACCATGTCGGACTCCGAGAGGACGGCACTCTCAGGCACCGCGGCGAAGTTTATACCAAGCAATAAGGAGGTATAGCGCAATGCGTGAAGTGAAGTGGATACCACAGCCGGACGGTTCTGTTCTTGTGGAAGGGCTTTCCATTGATGAAATGGAGTACCTTGCCTCGTCATCGCCGTATTCGGTGAACGACGACCTTTCCGACCCGCCGGAAGAATTCCTTTGACCTCACCTGCCCTCGCAATGCGAGGGCTTTTTCCTTTTGCCATATTTTCTCCTAAGGGGCGGTTTCCCGCCCCGTATTTTTAATTTTGCGGTGGCGGAGGCTCTACGCCCCCTGGCTGTACCAGGCGTACAAGCCGCCGATAATGCTGCCTGCCACGACAGCCAGCACAAACAGTATTACAATGCCTATAATGAACTGTTTGAGTATCTCTTTCGCTTCCTTACGCTTGTCGCCGGAAGTGGCGGTTATATACCTGACCGCCATATAAATTACCCAAAGCACCACCACTGCCGCGAGTATACCGAATACCCAAGGCGTAACGGTGTTTATCAATGTGTTTAACCTTGCGGATATATCGTCAAGGTTGGTCTGCAAATCTCCTGTCGTCATAAGCTGATTCTCCTTTTAAGATTTTATCTTTCGTTTTGCCACTATCAGTACAATAACTCCCACGACCGCCACCGCGCCGACCGCGATTATTACTATCGAGATAGTGGATAAACGGTAAGGTATTTCAAACGTAATTGTCGAAACATTTCCCAGCGAATCGGTGACGGTTATCACATATTCGCCGTTTTCGGTAAACGTCTGGCCTACCTTGCAGGACAGCGGTGCGCCGTCCTTTGTTGCTACAATTGTCACATTGTCCTTTGATATGGAAGAAAGCGTAACACTTCCGTTCTCGCCCAGCGTAAGTTCCGCTTCGGGGGGAATATTATCAACGACTACGGCGAGCATGTATGCTTGTCCGCCGGGCGCGCAGAGCGCAAGCTCGTAACTTCCGCTTTCTGTCAAGGACAGCTTACCGCCTTCAATCGCCGCCTGAACACTCTGCCCGTCCTTAGTTGCGGACACAAGCGACGTACCGATTTCAAACTCATAGTCAAAGATTTGATATTCGCGCTCTATTATAATGAACACAAGTGAAACTGCATTACCCGTGACGTCCGTCAGCGTTACGCTGTAATCACCGGCGGCACTCAGTTTTACGCTGCTTGCCGTCTGCTGTTCGCCGTTCACGGTTACTATGCCGCCCGCTTCGTCAATCTTTATTTCAACGGCAGATGATGTAACCTGCCCGTTTATCACGGACGATGTATATTTTACACTGCGGTCTATATTGAACGATACGGACGATGTATTGCCCGTCAGGTCAGACAGCCTGATATAGTAGTCTCCTTCGTCCGAAAACGTCTGTCCGCTGGCTATTTCGCCTATAATGCTGCCCGACGCACTCATCCGAACTGCACGCACAACGTCTTCACCAAATGTGATTGTCACGCTGTTATTGCCAGTGCCGCCGTTTATGCCGCCGGAAAGCGTATATTCGGGCGGAGCGGTATCTATGATGACGGTTATGTGCGCCGAATTGCCGTAGTAGTCTATAATGTCTATATCGTATCTGCCGTCCTCTTTGATTGGCGTGCCGTTTTCGACGGCAAAACCGTTCGACGTCACATACTCAAACGACGAATACAATTCGTCCACGGTAACCGTAATAGGATGGGCGGAGTAATAAATTCCGTCTATAAGCTGATAATTACCGACACTTGACTTGATAGTAAAAGATACTTTGGTGTCCAGAAGAACGCTGAATACAGCCTCGTTGCCGGCATAATCGGTCAGATAGAAGGTATATCGACCGTCTGAAGAGAACATATCGCCCTTATTGAATGATGTGGTAAATATTGTGGTGGTAGCATATTTTGAGCGCACTCCGTCTTCCGACCACATTATGTAAAAGGGTTGGTTCGTACTCATTTCTTCCGATAGTGCCAATTCTGTGCCGTCCGACAGCACTACCTTATACTCCGCCATAATGCAATCTATCGCAAAGGTGTATTCTATGAATAAGTTGTCGTCATGCTTGTCTGCAAGGAACAGCTTGTACTCGTAGCAGTTTTCCGCTGTTGCCGAATATAATGCGGTGTAATTGCCGGTTGCAGCCGAATAAGACAACTGATAGTTACTCTCGTTCCATACAATCCATTCTTCTCCCTGCCAGATGTAAGTGGTAAGGTCGTAATCTCCGGAGAATACGAAAGTAACATCAGTATTCGTCGTCTTACCGGCGCTCACTCCGGAAAGTCTTCCCGTAGGCAGTCCTTTTGTGTAAAATACAGGTCCCAATTCCACCACACGCCCGAACATATCGGTGACTCTCGCTATATATTTACCGCCCACGGTGAATGTGTAGTTAGTAGTAGAAGCGGTTACAGGCGTACCGTTGCTGTCTTCTGTTATCTCCGTTTCACTCCCGTCAGCAGATACGCGGTAAATTTTTATGCTTGTCAATGCGTTATAACTTTCCGACGTGCGGAAATAGAAATTTACCTGACGTATCGAGTCCAACGAAGAGTATGTCCAGTACGGAACTGCGTCCGCAATATAAACGGTAAACTCCATTATGTTGCCGGCACGATCATAGATACTGACCGTCCATCTGCCGGACGCATAGGTGTCTGCCGAAATCACCGGCAGTGCCTCGCCTTGCAGGCAGGTTATCACCGTTCCGCCGTTTGAGGCTGTAAGCACGTAATATTCGTCTATATTGTCTATACACGACTGCAAATCAATCGAGATATAGTACATCGTAGCCGCGTTTTCTTCCAACCAGTCATTTGTTATCGCTATCTGTGACGTCGAGCCGTCTCCGAGCAATACTTCTGCGTTTATCGTTGGCGCCTGAAAGTCTACATACACTATATATTGCTGTGTATTGCCGCACAGGTCGTATTCAGTCACAAGATAGTAGCCCTGCTGTGCTCCGTCTATTTCCGCATTAAGAACAGCTCCGTATTCCACGGAATACTGCGCGGGCGAAACGGCAGCAGTGGCGTCTCCGAGGAAATCAAAGCGAATCTTGCCCGCAAAATTGCCGTAGGAAAGTTTTGGTGCGGTAAATACAAAGCCGCTACGGATAAGGTATATAGGCAAGGCGCTGTATTTATCGTCCAGCCAGGCGGGCACGCTTATCTTTTGGTCAGTCAGGGCGGACGGGTCGGGGTTGCCGTTCTCGTCCATTATCGTGTAAAAGTCCGTAGTTCCGGCGGCATTTACAATCGTAGGCTCGCTTGCCACATACTTAGACGCATAGCTACGTACGGCACTCATCAGAATATCCTCGTCGGTATATATTTGGGAAATATTCTCATTGGACGCCGCCACATAAAGCCAGCCGGTGGACAGTGCCGTTACGCGATATTCGTATTCTTTTGTAATTGCCCAGCTTAGCGCCGAGTCATAACTTGCAAAGGAATATTTTCCGCTAATATTGTCTTTTCCCTGCACTCCGAACACTCTCGCAGGCAAATTTACCACATAAAAGCTGTTTATTTTGAATCCGTCGCGTATCGGCAATTCATTGCCGAAATCAGATATATTACTTATCAACAACTCGTAGACTTCGGAATAGTTGCCGGCTCGGTCTACGGCGTAAATGCGATATGTAGCCATATCGGACAATTCGCCGTCAAGCATGGCAAAGTCGCTCATGGCGGACATATTGCGGTAATATATTGCCACGATATCGTCCACGGCGCTTACACTCACGCCACTACGCGCATATATCTTTTGATTGTCTGTTGTCGTGGCTTCCCCAAAACTCAGTGTCGGCGCGGTTTTATCTACCGAAAATGTTTTTTCTATCGAGTTACCGGCATTGTCGGTTGCGGTAACTTTGTAGTAGCCGTCTTCGGCGGCGTAGAGTTCGCGTGCGGCAGAGCCGACGCGCCCGGAAGCAATGCCGGATATGTACATTGCAAGGTCGTCGCGCGAAAAGTATATGTATTTTACTCCGTCATTTTCTATCAGATAATAAGTCGCGCCGATTAGTGCCAGGTTTATTTGGGAAGGCGGAATAGTGCAGCCTATTGAGGCCTCGGGTGTGTAGTTTTTGTGCACTTCTACTGCAGCTTCGAGCTTTGCTGCAATTGCGTTCATAGCGGAAGTACGGTCGCTGTAATATACGCGATATTCCTCTTCATCTTCAGTATCAAAATACACGGTATTAGACGAATATATCGAATCTGAGTGGATATTGTTCAATATAAGCGCCCAATCGCCGTTTTCCCAAAGATACAGTGCCGACGAATTTATACCGCTGACTATATCTGAGATAGTAAACGATATGTCTGAATTTGCCCATCCGCCATCGGGGATGTCTCCGTTTGCGCTGTTGATGTTCAGGACGGGAATAGTAATATCGTAATACAATTTATATGTATCACTACGATTACCTGCGTTATCGACGGCATAAAACTCATACCAACCCTCCCCGCTATTGCCGATAGTATAAGCATTGCCTTCCACCTGTCCGAAAGACCCACCCGGCGTTTTTACATAATAACTTGCAATACCGTTTGCATTATCGGCGGCAGTAACTACAACTTTTTGGTTCGTATAGCCGCCGGAAGTAACCGACGCGCTTATGGTCGGAACCGTGTAGTCATAGAATATTTTATATGTATCGCTACGGTTTCCCACCTTATCGACGGCGTAGAACTCGTACCAGCCCTCGCCGGCATTACCTAACACATATGTCGTCCCTGTCACTTGTTCATATGCTCCGCCCGGTACTTTTGCATAATAAGCCGATATGCCGCTTCCACCGTCTGAAACCGCTATGCTTATCTTTTGATTGGTATAGCCGCCGGAAGCAATCGACGCGCTTATTTCAGGGGACGAGCTATCGTAATATACTTTATACGTGCTGCTACGGTTACCTGCATTATCGACGGCGTAGAATTCATACCAACCGTTATCATTATTCCCAATGGTGTATGTCGTCCCCGATACCTGAGTAAATGTCCCGTTCGGAGTTTTTACATAATAAGCCGATATTCCGCTTCCGCTATCAGTTGTTGTAACGACGATTTTTTGATTGGTATAGCCGCCGGAAGCAACCGACGCGCTTATCGTCGGCGCGGTAGGGTCATAGTATATTTTGTATGTATTGCTCTGGTTTTTTAAGTTATCGACAGCGTAAAACTCGTACCAGCCTTCACCGCTATTTCCTATCGTATACGTCCTGCTTGACTGTGCAGAGAACGAATTGTTGTTCGGAGTTTTTACATATAAATTCCTCACTCCGCTTGCGCTATCGGCAGCAGTAACTACAACCTTTTGGTTGGTATAGCCGCCGGAAGCAACCGACGCGCTTATCGTCGGAGCCGTTGAGTCGTATGTCACAGTAATACTTGCACCCCAGTCGCGGTCATAAATTGAACGCCAAAACGTACCTTCGGTCTTTATAATATATTCCTCGCCGCTTATGAGTCTGACTCCTGACAATGCACCTGCTCCGAACGCCATCAGATTCATACCCCCGGCGTCTGTAAGGTCGGTATCCCTTGACACGTTAAAAGCAGTACTGTCTGTGTTAGAAGTGTCATTTCTCTGGTACATCGTAACAGTAAGCGGCTGGCAGCCTGTTCCTGACCCCCAACTCAAATTTGACGACTCCACATAATATATCAAAACCCCGTTTGACACGTATTTCCGCGCGCCATTCGTATAATAATACTCACTGAGCGTAAAAATACCGGCGTTATAGTTATAAGAAGAACCGTCATACCGCAAATCAATAAGCTCGACGGCTGATTGTTCCAATATGGTGGCGCGGCTGTCAATCTGCGCAACGGCGCTTGCCGCTGCATTATCTTCCGCAACAATTTCTGACATCGTTGCCATTCGCACGACAAGTTGCCCCGGTATCAGAGCGAAGACCACACACAACAGGAGCATACTCAGAAACACGATTGCGATTTTATTTTTTTGCGTATTGCTCATTTTCCACCTCTCTTGTAGTTATTGCCCATTAAATTTGATATTTCGTTGAATTTCGGGTCAAACACGTCTTTAATAAAGCTCATCAACTTTTTCAAGCGCAACTTGCCGCTTACACTTTCGGTATTGCCGTAAATCTGCTCTGCCACAAGATAAAGCTGCTGGGTTTGTGCGTTGGCAACATATTCGCCGCACATTTTATACTCGACATCGCTCATACACACTTTGCAGACTTCAAGCTGTGCGGAAAGCTCTTCTATCAACTCATTTATCGCGCCCTCGATATCGGTATCAACGGAATTTTCTGTATGAGGTTCTTCCTCATTAAGTTCACCGCCGCTTGCTGGCTGTTCTTCTTGTGAAATAGGCTGCTTGATATTGCTCACAATATCGAATAATGCGTCATCTTCGTCAAACACGCGCGCAGGTATTTCTTCAACTGTCCCGGAGTAGCCGGTATCATAGACTTTTTTCGCCTCGAAAAACGGCGTGTGATACGACATAACCGGGTATTGACCGAACCGCGCCAGCACGATATGGCCGTAATGCCCTTGTCTGTTCAGCCTCTTTAATTCACCGGTATTAATAAGCGGTATTTCCTTCGCGCCGGTCTGCGCACTTGACGCCTCGTTATCGTTTGACGACGAAGACATAGACACGCTTTCAACCGTGCGCTTGCCGCACAATTGTGAAAACTCTTCAACCGTCTTTTCCTCGTCCGTACCGACAAAGATTTTGTTAATGCAGGAGCCTTTGACCACTTCTGCTATGTCGGCACCGTACTTGTCAGAAAGCTGTTTAAACGACTGTACGACCAGCATTAAAAATATACGGCGCGAACGGGACACAGTTATCAGCGTGGACAGGTTGTACAGCTTTGGCATATTTCCGAACTCGTCCAGAATAAAGTACACGGTGCGTTGCAGCTCTGCGGCTTTTGTAACGCCCTTAGTAAGGTTTATCTGCGCCTTTTCGACAAGCTCTTTATATGCCTGCATAGTAAACAGCGTCACTAGATTATGGCGCGTTTCGCGGTGATCGGGAATACGGATAAACAGCGCGGTGGGCTCTTCATCGAATCTGCGCAGGTCAATTTCCGACTGCGACGTAAGCGCGCATATGCCGCGGTCTGCAAGCCACGAGATATACTCAGTCACATCTGAAAGATATGACGTCAAAGTGTTCTCGCGGGTAAGCAACACCGTTTTTGCGTGCCCGGGCACCTGGCTGCGCGCAGGGTCGCGTTTGTCGATAAGATACTGAGTAAGCTCTTCAACTTCCGCATTGCAGTATTTTTGCAGATTGTAGTAAATATTGAACAGGCAGAACTGTTCCTCGCTCATAGTCCCTTCAAGAACGTCCTCACCGAACGCCAGCACCAGCGCAAGAATGAGCGAGCGCGCGCCCTTTTCCCAGTTAGGCTGCGTCTTGTTTTCAATAGGACAGATTGCCCACACAAGGTCTTTTGAATACTCGTATATTTCGTCCTGCAAGGTGCGCTTGCGGGTAACTACTTCTTGCAAAGTGCTGTAAACGGTCCCGTCTTGCGTAATATACTTGCCCGCCGACTGTTTTACGTTATCTAATGATTTTATTTCGCGTATACGCACCAGAATGGTTTCGCACGGATTCCAGCGGGTAGACTTGTACGGCTCGGCAAGATTAAGTACTATGACGTTATAGCCGCGGGCGCGCAAGCCCCGGGCATGCGTGTCGTACAGCTCGCCTTTCAGGTCGGCTATTATCATAGACGGCTTGGTCTCGGTTCTGGACATTATCTCGATATTCTGATTGACGCCGCCGGTAGTCTTTCCTGAGCCGGTCGCGCCGATTATCATTGTATGCGACGGGCGCGTCATCAGAATGTTTACGTCGCCTTTTTTCGTCACCTTACTGCCGACGACAATGCCGTCCTGCTGCTCCGGACAGTCAGACAGCTTGCAGACGGTAAAATCAGGGTTATGCCTAAGTTCCTTATCTGTCTGGAAGTGCGAATTTTCAAGGTCCGCGTTTTCACGCATAACGTCACGGTTGACGTTCAGCGAGAAATTCATAAGTACCATTACGAAAATTACGCCCGTAACAGCCAGGAATACAAGCCATGTAAAGAGGCTACTATATGACTTGTACCAGCCCTCGAACGATATGCCGCGGGTGGTGATGAGGCTACCTATTATTCCTGACAGAGCAAGCGCTATCAAGTCTACCACCGCAAGCAGTATTATTATGGATTTTGTGATACTGCGTTTTTTATTTGCCATTTGACACCTTCCTTTGCTGCGTTTGCACCTCGTATTCAGCTTTGTGCAGTTCTCTTGTAAAGTCGGTTTTCTGTCTTTCAATCGTATTGACCATTGCCCGTGCGATATCGCGTACACCTCTTGCCAGCTGGCTTCTCGCCTGGCGTGCGATTATCTTCCCGGCGCGCGTCGGCTTTCCGGTCAGCCTGCTCTTCGCCCGGGATACATTTGCCGCGAGCTTGATTACATAGTTGCCCAGCCTTGCAGACATATCCTTGCGGATATCTTCGATAACGCGGATATTATCCCAATTAGATACATTCGTCGCCACAGCGTCGCTGTCCGTCGGCAGTTTTTTGCGCTCTCCGGACACATAGGCGAATCTGCTGTCCGTCATAGCTCTGCGTGCCACATCTTCGCGGTGACGCAGTTCGTTTTGCCATTCGACATACGCGTTTGCAAGGTCTTTGTCTTTTGATATAAGCAGGTTGACCACCTTGTCCACGTCTTTTCGCAGTTCCGCCATATTCGCACTGTTGTAACCCAGACGTCCGTCCTCAGGCAGTTTGGCGGCAAGCTGTGTAACTGCTTTTGCGACTTCGTCCGTCCTGTGCGAATACTCGCGCGCCTGTCTTGTGGGATAGCTCTGCTTAATACGTTCGATAAGCCTGTCGCGCTTGATATGGAGCTGCTGGCGGCGCTCGTCAAGATAGAGATTTGACGATACTACAAAGTTATCTATTGCACGTTGCGAAAACGTACCTTTCCTCGCATAAGTCCCATTCTTCTTCGCACTCTTTTCAAAGAAGGTGAAGTGGATATGGTGGTGGTGCTCCGTATCGGTATGCAGTGAGGCTATAAGCTCCACATTCCTGCTGTCGAGGTGCGAGTGGTCCAGCAGGACATTGAAGGTATCATGCAGAAAGTCTATACACGCAGACTTCGAGTTAAACTGTTTCGAGCACTCTTCGTCAAAGGATATAAAGCCGTGCCAGATTATCGACTTCGTCGTTGCAAGGTTCGCCTTGACTTCGTCCAGTTTTTTCTGTGAAAGCACTCCGTCCTGATTGAACAGTACGTCGCCTTTTTTCATATAGTCGGCATAGTCTTTGTGCGTTTCGGTCTTTTTCTTGTCTTCCATGTACGCCTTGAAGTTGTACGGCGCCGTCCAGTTGTAATACGCCCGCCGCTGTGCGTGCTCCACGCGCTGGCGCACACTTGCGGAGCGCGGCGAACTCGCCGTTGTAAACGCTATGTTAAAAATGATTGCCGGCATTACTTTTTACCTCTCAACATTTCGTCTTCAATATCCTGCAACACCTTCGGCATTTCCAGAATTGTGCCTTCCTCTATGTCCTCGACTCGTACACGGCCGCCCGTCTGCCCTACCTTCCAGATTGTGTATGTGATTTGCTCAAATGCCTTGACGATTGCCACATTCACGCTCAGTTCATCGCTTGCCGACAGCAGGGCATTTAGCTTTGCAATAATCTGCTCGTTTTCGTTTTTCTTGTGCTCGTCCGCGTACGCCTTGGTGTCGAACGTACGCCTGTAAAGGTCAAGGGCTCCGAAATCGAATATCTCGTTGGCGAGTTCGTTGAACGACGCCCACCGCCCGGTGGACATCAGTTCGTCCAGATATCCGATTGTCCGCTTGTCTTTTAGACGTATCTTTCTTTGATTCTCTCCTGCCATTTTCAACCTCTCAGAAGTCGGTTTCCGACTTGCTTTCGGGCGGTCCCAAACCTGGGACCACCGCCATTCGAGTTGGGACCAATTTTATATGCTATGCATATAAGTTCGCAAATTTTGCGATTTTGGGACCAATCTCCTTAACCTGCTTTATAAATATTTAAATATTTAAGGTATTCGTGCTTATAGTGCTCGGAGCAACTTTTGCGGAGAGCACTTTCATTTGTGTTTGTCCTCTTTTTTGCCATATTACAGTCTCCCTGGTATTCCGATTTTCGTGGTCGCCGCCGCTTCCGCGGCGGAATTATTTCACAAGTAAAAAGCTAGGCTTTGCCTTTGCCTTTTCCCTTACCGCCCTTTCTTGTCCGCCTGGGACTGTACTGCGAACGGTTGGAGCGAATTGCCGCTTCTGCCGTACGAATAACATACGCGTCCTTTTTATCGGGCCGATACAGCCCGGACGATTCGAATATGCGTTGCATTTGCTCTGAGTTGTTGCCGGTGGCAAAAGCAAGCATTGACATCAGGCGGAAGTCTGAGCGGGAATGGTCGCCGCATATATCTTCACCCGCCATAAGCCGCTTGAAGTCTTCGCCGGCTTTTGAGCGGTTGAGCAAATCAACCACTTCGTTATCAGTAAGTTCTGCAAGGGTCGTCTGGCGCGGCTTCCTGTCTACGGCGGACGGCTGTTCACCCAGCCGTCCGGCAAGGTGGGCGGCAAGCTCGCTGTTTCTGTCAAAGGTCGCCATCTGCTCCACACGGGGGAAATCAAACTGCGATATATTCCCAGTCATCGAGATAAACTTGCGGTCGGAATAAAATTCAAGTTCACCTTCCGGAGTTCCCTTGCCTACCGTATGTTTTAAGTCTGGCATATCGCCTTTGAAGAAAATGTGCACCCCCGTTCCGGATACAGACGATTCCATATACGCGCCTTGCGCCTGGCCGACAAATCTGCGCGCCTCGTCGCTCATCGGCTCACGCTGGCCGCCGCGCTTGCCTGCGCACTCGTCAAGGTCAATGCAGTGTATGCCGGCGTCTTTCGTCAAAACAAAAGTCAAGCCTTCGCAGTCGTGTTCGGCGGCATACTTTAACGCCTCGTCAAACGTGCACCACGTTCCGGGGTCGGACACGCTTGCCCAGCTACCGGTGTAGACGGAGAGATTGCGCTTGGAGCGCTTGCCGTTTTCGTCCTTGTAAGTACGGAAAACGCACCACTGTTTCAGCGCCTTCATTTCCGCGGGGACGTTCGCCTGCAAGTTGCGGCGTGTATTTTCGCGGCGCTGTTTATAATAGTTCGCTATCGCTTTGTTTCTAGCGTCTGTCGATTGTTCCATTTTTTCCTTTACTGCTGTTTGTACGAATTCGGCAGCTTTTTCGGCGTCGCGCACGGCGCTGAAAAAGTCGTTCGGCTTATCTATGCACGCGCGCAACCACGATTGCAAGTATGCCGCATTGTTGTCAAGTTGCCGCCCTGTCAGGCTTACGCCCAAATCAGACTGCACGAAAACAGAGGTGAGTTCTGCCACCAGCTCTTCACGGGCATATGACGGACTTCCAAAACCGCCGCCCATATCCCTGTTGAGGCGGCTTGTATGACCCGTTGCGTGCCCTATCTCGTGAAATGCGGTGTCGTAAAACGCCGGGTAGCTGTCAAATTGAGTGGGCAGATGAACGGTGTCCTCTGCGGGCGAGTAATAAGCGCGCGTTTGCGTGTCCTGTTTTATCGTAACCGGAGCGAAGGTTATTATCTCCTGGCAACGCTCATTCCTCTGGGTTTCGTCAACTTGTATGCCTTGCCACTTGTCTATGCCTTCAAGCTGTTGTCCGTTGAAAACATTGAACATTCTGCAAGACATAGTGACGTTATCTTCAAAGTACTCGTCCACCTGCTCCGCTGTCAGTCCCTGTTCTTCCAGCTTTTTGCGCAGTTCCTTGACGGAATCGACAGACTTTTTCTCTTTTTTGTCGTAGCACTTCCACAACTCTATCTTCGAGGAGCGTTCGCCCTTTTTCACGCGGTACCCTGCGGCGTTCGCCTGATTAAAGGTGTAAAAGCGGGGGTCTTCCCAGCCGTTCTTCTCCATTGCGCACCACAGGTTGATTACGTTGGCCCCGGTGTAAAGGCGATTGTCCTCTCCGTTATGCGGGCGCGCGAGGCTGGCAAAGTGTCGCCACACAAGGTCTCCCTTTTCCATACGGGCAACTAAGTCTTTGACAAGTTCGGAGCGGGCGGCGTTGACCTCTTCGTTGAGTCCCCTCTTCTTTTCCGCGGGTTTTGTTGCCCCCGTCACACTTCTCTCTTGCCCCGACGGCTTTGTCTGCCCGGGCTGTCCGGTTTGCTCAACTTGCTCGGCGGATTCGCCTTGCTCGGGCTTGGCATTTTGTTCAGATTGTGTAAAATTTTCAGTATTGCCGTTGACAAATGCCCTTGCCTTGCGTATAATAATATTAGAGGCAAGACTGCTAAGGTTGTCGGGAAATTGGATCCCGGGGGTCTTAGTAAGTTCTTGGCTCTTTTCTTTATTCCAGTAAATTACAGTTTTTTCACTTGCATTGTTAGCAATGAAGTTATTAAAGTTTTCTTTGCCATATACGCTCGTAATAATATTGGCTTCAATTTCTAAATTATCTAAGTTTCCAATACCGTCAAACTTTAATGCAGCAATCACAGGGTGTTGTTGTTTATCGGTGGTGGTCGTTACCAATACTACACTGTCATCGCGCGTAAGGCTGTCCATTATCATAACCGGGTCGGAAAGGAGTTCAGGCAGCCTCTTTACGAGGTCCGCGCCCAGGCCGTGATAATTTACGCTATCGGTGCCGCTCTCCTGAACGATAGACTTTAAGTGACGGGCAGTCATCAGCACGGGCAGATTGCGCGCGCCAGCCTCTCTGAGCAGTAAAGGCGTGGTCATCACTTTCAAATGCGTGCTGGACGTATCAGCGCCGCTTAGCACGGCGTCAACCTGTGCGGCAAAGGATACTCCGTCTACATAGACGGGGGCGGCTTTTTCTTCCTGTTCATCCTGCCTGTTTTCCGTATAGTCGTCCAATGCGGTTATAAATCTTTGCAGAAAGTTGCGGTCGTCTTCCGAATAATTTCCATAAGGACTTGCCGCCACTTCTTTGATGTGATAGAGCAAGTCGCCTCGTTCGTCACCGATATCGTACCTGCAAGCGTCATAATGCATTACAGTGCCATCGGACGGGCAAAAAACAGAGAGCTTTGTCTTATAGTAACCGTCCTCGGTATGCTCGCCGTTTAGCTTGTTCAGCAGTTCGTTTACCGCACCGAATTCGTAAACACTTCCGCTGTCAAGGTCGCGGTGCTCGCTCCATTCGATTACAACCTGCGGGCGCCCTGTTTCCTCTGCCAGACGTTTGGCTTCTTCCAGTCCATTTTTATAACGCTGTTCTTCTGTCATTCGTCCTTAGTTTCCTTTTCTTTTTTGTCATTCAGAAAGTCGATATTCGGATTGATAACCTTTATCTCTGTTCCATAACTGCCGTCCGTCCTTGTGTAACTTCTTATCACTCCCTCTCCCGTGAAAGATATCAGACTACCCTTCTTTAAGTATTTGGCGCAAGCCACGGCGAACTCACTCCAAATCTCCACTCTGATAAACGAGGTCTTTTTATCCCTCAACCTGCAAGCCACGTCAAACTCGCACACTCGATTCTCTTTGCCGTCGACATCGACCGTTTTCAATTCGATATCTTTCGCCACTCGACCTACACCGAAAATTGTCAGCATACCACTTCTCCTTTTGTATTTATTTCACAAGAAGAACTGTGCGCTCCGCGCCCACTACTGCGTCTACTTAATTACGCACGCAAGCGCGTCAGCTAACTTAGTTTTTCTCTTGTGAATTAATATTATTTCTAGTTTATTATCTAGTTTATTGGGTGCAAATTTTTCCCCACCCAGTAAACTTTCTTCCCTACCGGGGAAGTTTTTTCCCTACCGGGGACTTTTCGCTTTTTTCCGCTAAACTCCCCACTGGGGAACTTTTTTCCCTACCTGGGAATTTTTGTGTATTTTCCGCCAAACTCCCCACCGGGGAAAATTTTTCCCCACCCTGGAACTTTGCGAAATTCTATTTTTCATTCTTATCAAAATTAACAGGAACTGCCACATACTCGCAAAATTTAACATTATTGCGGTATTCCTCTATCTTTTCAATGTAGCCTTTTTCTATCAACGACGTCAGGCAATTCCTAATATTTTTCTTCGTTGTATTTGTCCATTCAGCAAGATATGTTTGACTACCGGTAAATCTTTGGTCCTCAGTTTGTGAAAAACCGTAAATTATTGCATAGACCAACAACTCGGTACCCTTTAAGTCCATGTCAGTGACCATCCAGCCCAAAAGAGTAATGTAACTTTCGCGCCTTACCAAAGATGTTTTTTTCATAACAAAAAACCTCGCAGAATTTATTTGCATTCTGCGAGGTCACTTTGAAACATTTTTATTGCGTCCGGTTCATACCCGGAAGGTCATAGGTTCGAATCCCATCACCGCTACCAAAACTTGTAATCTTTGGCATGAGGAGAAATACCCAAGAGGCCGAAGGGGCTCCCCTGCTAAGGGAGTAGTACGGGAAACCGTAGCGAGGGTTCAAATCCCTCTTTCTCCGCCAGTAAGAACCTAAATCGAACCCTCGGTTTAGGTTCTTTTTCTTTATT
>ERZ1643251.1905-NODE-1905-length-22409-cov-10.442874_pt1 | contig 22409 bp, 19 predicted proteins | sample MGYA00579261_ERZ1643251 | MGnify/ENA primary metagenome ERZ1643251 (study PRJEB29033, sample SAMEA4952267) | chicken gut metagenome | biome: Broiler Chicken; feature: Gastrointestinal Tract; material: Caecum | place: Ireland | collected 2018 | study: Broiler... | reverse complement strand
ACAATTCCTTCTTTTTGAAGCGGAATTATAAAGACATGCATGCCAATTTTTACTTTTTCAGGCAATAAAGTTTTGTTATTAATGTTATCTTGAGAGTTATTTCCAGATGAAGAATTATCGTTAAATGAATAAGAATTTTCTAATTTGTTGTTTAGTTTATTTCTTAAAGCATTGGCTTCTTTTAGGTTTACGTCTTTATTGTCTAGCATTTTATTTAATTCTTTTATTATTTCGTTAGCTTCTTCTTTAGCAGAAAGGATAATGTTTCTAGCTTTTAGTTTAGCATCTTCAACTAGTTTGGAATGGTCATAATCTAATTTATTTTTTTCATTTTCAAGAGATTTTCTTAAGTCTTGTACTTGTTTTAAGTTTTTATCTATTTCAATTTTTTCATTTTCTATTTGCAATTTATTGTCATATATATTTTTAAGCAAATCTTCAATGTGCACAGTAGTTTTACTTATATTGCTTTCTGCATCTTTTAATATTTCATCTTTTAGCCCAAGTTTTTTACTAATTGCAAAGGCATTACTTTTGCCAGGTATTCCAATAAGTAATTTATATGTAGGTTTTAAGTTGGCTACATCAAAGTCACAACTTGCGTTTTTAAATCCTGGTGTTACTAAAGCATAGTTTTTTAGCTCTGGATAGTGGGTTGTTGCCAATATTATAGAACCTTTATTGTACAAATAATTTAAAGTACTTATAGCTAAGCTAGCTCCTTCTATAGGGTCTGTACCAGAGCCAAGCTCATCTAATAAAACTAAACTATTATTGTCAGCTAAATTGGTTATATTTATTATGGTTGTCATGTGTGAAGAAAATGTACTTAAAGATGCTTGAATACTTTGCTCGTCACCAATATCTATAAAGATATTACTAAAAACACATATACTTGTCCCAGAAGCACTTAATGGATAAATTCCTGAATATGCCATTAAAAGATTTAGTCCGACTGTTTTTAAAGTGGCTGTTTTACCACCTGTATTGGGTCCTGTTATAACTAAACAAGAAAAGTCTTTGCCAATTTCAACATCAATTGGGACTACAGCTTTTTTATCTATTAATGGATGTCTTACTTTAACAAACTTAATGTATTTTTCTGTATTTAGTATAGGTTCGCTACCTTCTGTTTCAGAAGAGTAAGAGGCTTTAGCAAATATTAAATCTAAATTACCAATTGTGTCTATATTGCTTGCTAGGTTATCAATAATTGGAAAAAGAGAAACAGTTAATTCTTTTAAAATATTATTAATTTCTTTTTCTTCATCAATTTTTATATTTTGAATTTCATTGTTCATTTCAAAAGTAGAAATTGGCTCTATATAAAGAGTAGATCCACTTGCAGATATGTCGTGTACTAAACCTTTAATTTCATTTCTATATTCTTCTTTTACAGGCACAACATATCTGCCATCTCTAATGGTAATAATAGAGTCCATCATAAATTTAGATTTAGAATGTACTAATTCTAATAATTTATCTTTTAAGCGTTGCTCTAATACATATCTTTTTTTTCTTAAACTACTTAAAGTAGGAGAGGCATTGTCTGCAATTGTATTTTCATCTATTATTTTGTTAGTAATGTTTGTAACAATATTGTTATTAACATATAAAGATGAAAACATATCTTCTAATAATGGAAAAGATTTGTTGCCATTGGAAGTATTGGAACTGAAATACTCTTTCAACTCACAAGAAAGCATTAGAATTTTTGATATATCTAATAAAGCTTTACAAGATAAATTTATACCGCTTTTTATAATTTTAAAATATTGCTCTATTTCATTAATTTCACATAATGGTATATTTCCGAAAGCTATTTTCATATTTATAGCTTCTGTAGTTAAATTTAATAATTTTTTAACTTCTTCAAAAGAAAATGATGGTGTCATTTCAAAAAGTTTTTTCTTACCAATATAAGTTTTACAATACTTTTCTAAAGAATTTATAATTTTGTTATATTCTAGCTGTAATAATTCTTTGCTTGCATTATAAGATTCTTTGATATTTGTATTTAAAATAGTATTCTCTGTAGTATTCATAAATTTTAGTCCTTTCAAATTAATTCCATATTATTATAGCATAAAAATTAACTTTTAAAAAGAAAAATAGGATAGCATAAGTGCAATATTACAGAAATATTACAAGCATATTATTTTTCTGTTACAGAGACAAAAATTATGTTGCTTTTATAATTTTTTTGTTGTAAAATTAATTTATAAAGTTGTATATTGTCAAATTTAAGGAGGAATATAAAATGGCAAAGAACCCAATGCAAAGAAGAGCAAATACTTCATTTATTTTAGGAATTTTAATTACATTACTATTAACAGGTATTGTAATTGTTTTTTTGGTAATGCAGTTATTAAAATCTAAGGAAACTATACAAACATATGAGGCTAATAAAGTAGAAGTTTTAGCCTTAAATACAAGAGTAAATTCAGGACAAACTATAACAGAGGACATGATAGACTATATTGAGGTAGACAAAAATACAGTACCTGAAAATGCTTTTAATGATATGGATATATTAACTAACTACTCATTAGAAGATGCAAATGGTAATCCAATTAGAACCAATGAGTTTGGAGATCTTTATGTTTCAATAGCTCAAGCTAATTCAGCAGGACAAACTACAAATACTGTATATGTAATTACTACAGAAGATGGAGAAAAATATTATAGATATGCTAATCCAGAAACTGCATATAGTGCTTCACAAGTAAAGCAAACATCTACTGGTTATGCTGTAACAACTGCTAATGGAGACGTTCCAGTAACAGAAATAGACGGAATGTATTATGCACAACATCAAGAAGTACAAAATGAAGAAAAGGTAGAATATCCATTATCTCAAGTTCCTATTGTAGCAAAAGTTACTATGGCTCCAAATACAGTTTTAACAAATACTTTAGTTGCAAAATCTACAGAAAGAGTAACAGCAGACTTAAGAAGACAAGAATATAGCGTAATATTAATAACTTCACAAATTGCAACGGGTGATTATATAGATATAAGGCTAAGAATGCCAGATGGAACAGACTACATAGTTGCATCTCATAAAGAAGTTGAAATACCAGTTATAGGAGAGATGGACTCACCAAATACTATTTCTATACAAGTTACAGAAGATGAGATTGTAACAATAAGCAATGCTATAGTAGAGTCATATATGATGCCAGGTTCTATGTTATATGCTACTAGATATGTAGAACCAGGACTACAAGAGGAAGCAACACCAACATATTTACCATCACAAAAAGTTAAAACTTTAATAGATCAAAACCCAAATGTTACAGAAGTTGCTAAGAGAGAATTAAATAACAGATATACAAACGGAACAAACAGAAATAACATTAATGATGTATTAAATCAACATGCAGAAGATGCAGCAGATAATGTAACAGACAGAACAGAGGAAGAAATTACATTAATTCAAGATGAAAGACAACAATACCTAGATTCTTTAGCAGGATAATTTAAAGGAGGAAATTATGAGAAAAATAGGGTTTATAGGAGCCTATGATAAAACAGACTTAATTCTATATTTAGCTAGAATATTATCAGCTTCTGGCAAAAAAATACTTTTTATAGATTCTACAATAACTCAAAAAGCTAAATATGTAGTACCAGAAATAAGCCCTGTTAAATCATATGTTACAAATTTTGAAAATATAGATGTGGCAGTAGGTTTTGAGGATTACTTTGGTATAAAAGAATATTTGGGAATGCCATCACATGCAGACTTAGGATATGACTATGCATTCCTAGATATAGATGATGCTCAAAAGTTAGAGAACTTTCAAATAGACCCAAATGATGTAAACTATTTTGTTACTTCATTTGACTTATACTCATTAAAAAGAGGATTAGAAGTTTTAAGTAATTTAAAAGATAAACTAAAATTAACAAAAGTGTTGTTTACAAGGGAAGCATTACAAGAAGAAGATGACTATTTAAACTTCTTATCTATGGGGTATAAAATAGAATGGTCTGATGACATAGTTTACTTCCCATTAGAAGTAGGGGACCAAAGTGTAACTATTGAGAACCAAAGAGCTTCAAGGATAAAATATAAAAAATTAAGTCTACAATATAGAGACAATTTATTATATATGTTAGAACAAATTGTAGGAGACAAAGAGTATTCTACAGTAAAAAAAGTATATAAACAATTAGAAAGAGGATTTTAATATGGCTATTGTAACATTTTATCGCAGAGGCAAAAAAGAAACAGGACAAACTTTATCACTAGCTGCTATAGCTACAAATATGGCTATAGAACATAATTACAAAATACTTATAGTAGATACTGCATTTCAATACAAAATTTTGGAAGAATGCTTTTGGCCTATTCAAAAAGAGGCTCCAGTTATTAACCCTAATGAGAAAGGTGCAAATGAAGCTATTGAGTCTGGAATAGAAGGATTAACTAAGGTTATTTCAAGTAATAAAACTACCCCAGAAATAGTTAGGAATTATTGCAAAACTATTTTAAGAGAAAGATTGGACTTCCTTCAAGCACCATTAACAACAGAGTATAAAGATTATGCTGATGTAGCACCAAAATATATAGATGTTTTAAATGCTGCAAATAGGTATTATGATTATATTTTTGTTGACTTATATAAAGACTTACCAAATGATGTTAAAGAAGGTATTTTACAAATTTCTGACATAATTGTATATAACATATTACAGAATTTTGACAGTATAAATGACTTTTTAGATTTAAGGTCAAGTAATGACTTCTTTAAAAGAAGAAATGTTATGATTTTACTAGGAAGATGTGACTTGGATTCAAAATATAATGCTAAAAATGTTACGAGATATTTAAAAGAAAGAAATCAAGTTTCTTGTGTACCATATAATACATTATTTTTTGAAGCTTGTTCAGAAAACAAGTTAATAGAGTTTTTGCTAAAATTTAGAAAACTAACAGACGATCTTGACAGAAATGCAGTTTTTATGAAAACAATAGAACAGACTGTTATAGCAATAATAGATAAATTACACGAAGTACAAATGAGAGCATAGCCTTTTAGGAAGGAGACTTAAAAGATGGTTAACATACTTTTAATTATTATAATTCTTTTAGTTGCGGCTTTTCTAATTATAAGATTTATTAATAAAAGAAAAAATGAACAAGTAGAAGAAGAAGTACAAGTAGATGATAAAACTTATACATTAGAAAAAATGACTGCTTTTATTAAGAAGAGATTGGACGAAATTACAAAGGTAAACTTGTATGATATTGGTCTTTCAGAAGAAGAATTAAAAAGAAGAAAAAATAAAAAATATGAATTGAAAAAAGCTTTAAAGGGTTGTACATATGGAGATGTTAACGATAAAAAATATGTTAAAGAGCTAATTTTCGATTTATTATATAAAGAATATGGGGTAGATGAGACAAACGTTTCAAAAGCTATTCCTTTTGACGTGCCATCTTTGTTAACTTCTCAAGATAAATTTGAAATAATTTTGTATATGTACAAAAATGAGTTTGGTTATGAGGCAATGGCAAAAATTATAGAGAAGTATAAGCTAGATGACTTAAAATATGTTGCTGGCGAAACTAAACCATCATATGTTATTACACCAGAAGAAATAGACGATATATACGAAAAAGAAAACTTTGTATTAACATTTACAGATAAATTAAATATAGTAGTTCAAAGAATATACCAACATTATAAAGGATACAGTAGTATAGACGAAATAAGAGATATGAACATAGATGGTATCTCAGGTGGTGTATCTGGACTTCCAGAATCATTTATGAGCCAAGTTGCACAAACAGATGGAGATTATTTAAGCCAAATTGTAGAGCATAAAGTTCCACGTGCTTGTGATAGTATTTGGATAATGTTCCATGGTAAATCAATACGTTTAGCATTTTTATCATTTGGAACAGAAGCAGAATTAAAGAGAGTATGTCAAAATATTTATAAATATAATAACCCAGGTCAGTTATCTGATACAAACGGTTATAAAATTAACGAAATGAAGGATGGTTCTCGTGTCGTTGTTGTTAGACCAAGTATGTCTGAAACATGGGCATTCTTCGTAAGAAAGTTCGACGTAAAACGTGCTACTTTAGAACAAATAGTACTTTTCCCAGGAAAAGAAGAAGCTATAGATTTACTAAAATTCTTAGTAAAAGGTGCAAGAATTGTTTCTCTAACAGGAGAGCAAGGATGCCGGAAAGACAACAATGCTTATGGCTATGATTGAAAATATATATGAAACTATGAACCTTCGTATTACAGAAACTGCCTTCGAGCTTCACTTAAGAAAGATTTATCCAACAAGAAATATTCTTTCAATGCGTGAGACAGAAACCGTTTCAGGTCAAGAGTGTTTGGACGTTCAAAAGAAGACAGATGGTTCTGTTAACATCATCGGTGAGGTTGCAACAGACCCCGTAGCATCTTGGATGATTCAATCTGCACAGGTTGCATCTAAGTTTACATTATTTACTCACCATGCTAAAACATTCCCAGACTTAGTTACAGCTTTACGTAACTCAATGTTAAGAGCAGGTGTTTTCAAAAACGAAAAAACAGCAGAAGAGCAAGTTGTACAAGTTTTAAACTTTGACATTCACTTAGTTAAGGACTTTAGAGGTAGAAGATATATAGAAAGAGTAACAGAGTGTATACCAGTAGAAGAGAAAAACGAGTATACATATGACCATAGAAAAGAGAAAACTTTGGAAGGCAAATTAGATAAATTTATGGATAACTCTACAATATTCTATAGCAAAACAACAAACAGAGAGTTATATCAATATAGAAATATTATGGAATATCATGATGGTAAATATGTTTTAACAAATCCAATTTCTGATAAAAACATAAGAGAAATGAGACTTAATATGGATGATGCAGATGTTGTTGATTTTGACAAATTCTTAGAAAGAAATTGGGGAATAAAACCACCAAAGTTAGATGATTATGATATAGAAAGCAATGAAGGAGAAAAAGAAGTTAAAAAAAGAGGAAGAAAACCAAAAGCAAAATTAGGTGAAGAAAATTCATAATTTTTACATCTAAAGGGAGGTGAGCATCACAATATGTCTAATCAAATGTTAATGTATATGATGATAGGAATAGGTATACTATTTGCAATAATAGTAATAGCATATATTTTGATTAGTAAAAAATTAAATAGTTCTGAAACGAGAGAAATACAAAAATTAAGACAAGGTACGCAGGCTAAAAAGTTTTCATCAGAAGTTTTATATCAGAAATTATATGTATTTTATAGAAAAATACCATTTATAAAAAGATATTTATTAAAAATAAGAAGAAAACTTGAAATTATAAATATAGATGATGAGTACTTAACTAGAAGACAAGCTGCTCAAATCCTATCTAGAACATTTTTAATATTAATACCATTAACTATAGTTATTGTAGTAATAACTCATCAAAATACTCTACTTATGAGTATATTACTTATATTTGAATTATTTATGATAGACAGCTTTATCGATGGTAGCGTTGATAAAATAGATAATAAACTTTTAAGACAACAAATAGATTTCTTCTCAGAAATAAGACATGCTTATCACGAGACAAACATGGTTGAGGAGGCAATTTATCAGGTTGCACAAGATGATGAACATCCAGAAATGTCTAGACAGGCAGAAAAAATATATGAAGTATTAATTTCAAATGACCCAGAGTCAGAACTAGAAAGATATTATGATGTTGCACCAAATAGTTACTTAAAAGAATTTGCCGGAGTATCATATCTTACAAAAGAGTTTGGTGATAGAAAAGTAGAAGGTGCATCATTATACTTAAAAAACTTAAATAATATTACTCAGGAGATGCAACTTGAAATATTAAAAAGAGATAAGCTTGACTATACATTCCAAAGTTTGTCACTTATTTCTATTGTACCTATGCTAGCACTAGAGCCAATAAAGAATTGGTCTATGTCACAATTTAGCTTTACACAAAGTTTTTATGCTGGTAAAAATGGTATGCTTGTACAAATTTTGGTTTTAGTTATTACATTTGTATGTTATATATTAACAAGAAAATTAAAAGATAATGGGTCTACTGCTCAAAATACAAAAAATACAGAAAACCCATGGCAAGAGAAATTATATAAAATAAAACCAATTAAAAAATTTGTGGATTTATTTATACCAAAAGAAGGTACTAAAGAATATAGAAAAATTAGAAAAGACATGAAAGACTCAGCAACTAAGGATAAAATACAATGGATTTATATTAACAGAATTGTTTTATGTGTTGTAACTTTTGTTGTATCTCTAGTACTTATTATGCAACTACATCAAATTACAATAAAAAATGTATATACAGACCCAACAGTAGATTATAATATTATTGGACAAATGAGTGAGAAAGATACAAAAAATGCAATGGAACTTACTGAGTCTGATAATGATTACTTGTACAAATATAGAGGAGACACCACAATTGACGAAGACAAAATACAAGAAGACATGAAAAAAGGAAGAATAAACGAAGATTACATAGCTAGTACAGACGCAGAAATAGAAACTGCTGCAGAAAGAGTTTATGGAAAGTTACAACAAGTTAACAGTGAAAATTTAAAATGGTTTGAAGTGTTAATTGCAATGGTTTTAGCAATTGTTGCGTACATGGGACCAATATGGATGTTAAAATTCCAAGCAAAGATGAGACAGTTAGAGATGGAAGACGAAGTAATGCAATTCCAGACAATTATATTAATGCTTATGAGAATTGAGAGAGTTAACGTTGAGATGATTCTAGAATGGTTAGAAAGATATGCTAATATATTTAAAGAACCAATTAGTAAGTGTGTTAATAACTACGAAAGTGGTCCTTGGGAAGCCCTAGAGGAATTAAAAGATGATATATCTTTTCCACAACTTATAATATTAGTAGAAAGTTTACAAGCGGCAGTTGAAAAAATACCTATTTCAGATGCTTTTGATGAGCTAGATACAGAAAGAGATTACTACCAAGCAAAGAGAAAAGAATCAAATGATAGATTAATTAGTAGAAAAGGTATGATAGGAAAAGCAATAGGTTTTGCACCAATGGTTATACTATTTGTTGGATACTTAATTATTCCATTGGTATTTATAGGATTAACAAGTATGACAAGCTCATTTGATAGTATGACTTCAACTACATTATAAGTCTAAGTAGCACATAAAAATTTAAAAATATTATATGAAAATTAAACAAATAAAAGTATATATAAAAGGAGGTTAAACATGGAAAATGCATCAAGAGCATTAATAATAGCAGGAAGCGTATTAATTTCATTATTAGTTATTGCAGCATTGGTATTCATGTTTAACCAAGTCTCTGACTTGAGACAAACACAAGAAGATGCTAGTATGGAAGATAAATTACAAAGTTTTTATGCGAATTTAGATACATATATAGATGGAAACAAAAGAGGAAATGACATATTATCATTAGCTAATTTAATAGATGACTTTAATGAAAGACGTGCTGGACAAAATGAATATAAATATGGAAATGAGGGATATGACCCAATTACATTAAATGTACATTATGATGTGAGTACAGTAGACTGGAAGACTACAGTATTTTTCAAAGGACATGATGATGGTTGGTTCTATTCAGCAAAAGAACTAACCAAAGCTAAGCAAGACATTGACAATGCAGTTGATAAAAAAGGAAAAGAAAAAATTGAGGGAATAGATGACTATACAGTGCAACAACTTGCTAGTATGAGATATCAAGAACTGATGGTGCTTACAACTAAAGACAATGGAGAAGTAGATTATGAACTATTAGATACAATACAAAAAGTAGCAGAAGAGTATAATATCTTAGTGGCAGAGCAGAAAGATGTAAAAAACACAATAAGATTTGAGGAGCCACAAGTAACCTATGACGATGTAAGTGGAAGAGTTACGAAACTTGTGTATGAACAAAAATAGGAGGTAAGATACATGGAAAATGCATCAAAAGCATTAATAATGGCAGCCGGCGTTTTACTTGGTGTAATGATAATTTCATTTGCTGTGTATCTATTCTCAACATTTGGAAGTTATAGTAATGATGTTTATTTACAAATGGAAGCAAGAAGGATGGATTCTTTTAATAGCCAATTTACTAAATACTATGGAACAGAGCAAAGGGAAAATCCATACGATATTAATTCAGATAAATACTATAATGGTCCAATTTTGTGTACAGTACAAGATGTTGTAACAATAGCAAAACTAGCAAGAGATAGCAATGCAAAATATGGAGTTTACGAAGATGACCCTAATTATGTTAGTACAAACCCTAATGACATGTATGTAACAGTCAATTTACTTAGCCTAAAAAACAAAGGGTATAATATAGAAAATTGGACAGAAAACAAATTTACAGATTTAATCCAAAACAATACTTTTATAGAAGGAAGTACAGCAAATTTAAAATATTATTATATAACTTCAATAGAATTTATGAATGTAACAGATACTTTACAAAGAGTTAGAACCGTAAATATAGATGTTGTAGATGTTAATAAATACTTGGAAAAAATTGAATAAATTTACTAAAAATATACAGTAAAATATATCGAAAACGGTTTGCATTAAATATTCTAAAATGTTATAATATAAGGTATAGAGGTATTATGAAAAGAAATCTTATAATTTTAATTTCAGCATTATTAATTGTTTGTGTATTTGTAGTTTATTTTGTTATAAATTATAGAAATATGCAAATAGATGCACAGGCAAATAATAAAGAATATATTACATATAAAGATAAAACTATTGTTGGCACAACACTAGTTTCATTAATAAATAAAACAGTAGACAACAACGAAAAGAACAACATAGAGAAAGATGAAAAAAATACTTATATAGAAAATGATAAAAATTCTGTAAAAATATACATATATTTTTTAGACTTAGAAAAAGAAGATAAATATATAGAAACACCATATACAATGGAGCAAATATACAATAATGATACAGATAATTTCATTAAGTTATATGGGACAAGCAATTTTTATTGTTCAAATATAGATTATCATGAAAAAACTGGCAATGTAAAAAGCTTGACATTTGAACAACAAATTTATTAAAATGATATTAATATTAGATTATAGAAATAAAGACTATGATATATAATCTAAAATTTATATAAATAAAAAACTAAAGTAAAATTTAAAGGAGGAATTTTTTATGGAGAATGCATCAAAAGCATTAATTATCGCAGGAGCAATTTTATTAGCAATTTTAATTATAGGTTTAGGTATGTTTATATACACCCAAGCAGCAGACACATTAGGAAGTGCAAATATAAGTGGACGACAAGTAGATTCATATAACAGTGAATTTTTACAATATGAAGGAACAAGACAAGGTTCACAAGTAAGAACATTGATTAACAATATAAGATCACACAACAGAAATGCAGAGGACCCTAGCCAACAGATACAAATTAATGAAATAGAATATGATGATAGTAATTCTAGTGTAGAAGCTCCAACAGAAAATATAACATTAAATAATATAAGTATACTTGCTGCAAAAACATATAATGTAACATTTGCATATGATCCAAATAGCGGATATGTTACAGCAGTTGGTATAGTTGAAAAAGAATCATCAAATTAATAGATAGATAAATAGAATATTTATATTAGCCAAGGGTTAAAGGAATATAAATTATGGAAAATGCAGTAGACGCTTTAAAAATTGCTTTTGCGGCAATAGTCTTTGTATTAGCATTAACAATAGGAATAGCTGTTTTTACGCAAGCAAGAGCAGCTTCTGATGTTATTTTACATGGACAAGATTCAACTGAATATTATGAATATATCCGTGCTGGTATATATGATGATGAGACCGGACAATGGATATCTACTGGAGATACCAGAATAGTTGGAATAGAAACAGTTATTCCAACTTTATATAGATATTACAAAGAAAATTATACTGTAGTTTTTCTAGAAGCAGATGGAACTCCTATGGAGCTATATGAGACAATAACAGAACCAACATTATGGAGTGGTTCAGATATAACAACTAATTATATTGCTCCGATAGTTTCAAAATATTATGATGGAAGTTTAGAAACACATTATGGAGTAAAATCAATGGATTTAAAAATTTGTTCATTTGACTTAGATGAAGAAACAAATAGACATGAACCATGGACTGGTAATGCTAATACTGATTCTAAAAAGAACTTAGATGCTTTTTTGAATGGGGGAATATTTAAGTTTCCAAATTATGATGAATCAGACCCAGACGCAAAAATGTATGAGTATGACGGATTTATAAATAAACATGGAGATGAAAAATTTAGAGAACTAATGGGAGAATACAACTATGACCTAAATGCAAATAGTGAGGAACCAGAGACAAATACACATGGTGCCTATGACGACACTATAAAAAACAAAAAGAAAAGAGTAATTGTATATCAAGTTGTAAATCAAGAAGATGATGAAGAAGAATAAATAAGAGGGAGGAATAAAAATGGGTGATACATTAATAACAGTTATAGCAATATTTTTAGCAGCTATTTTAATGTTTGTATTTCCTTTAATGGCATTGTCAGAAAGAACAGATGACATGGCACAATTGTCTGTACAGACAGCAACTACAGAATTTGTTGATAATGTAAGAACGACAGGTAAACTAAATCTTTCTGATTATGAACAATTTTTACAAACAATAACTGCAACAGGAAATGCATTTGATGTAGAACTAGAAATTAAACATTTAGATGAAAATCCCGGACAAAAAACAACACAAGCAGAAGTTACAAAAATTGGTGAAAATATATACTATAATGAGTATACAAGCCAAATTATGGAAGAGCTAGAGGATAAAGGATATATTAGGCTAAAAGAAGGAGATATGTTTTCAACTACTGTAAAAAATACTAATACTACAATTGCTCAACAATTGCGTGGATTCTTCTATAAAATTGCGGGAAATGAAAATGCCCAAGTAGCTGCTAAACATGGTGGTGTAGTTTCAGTAAACGGAAGTGGAAATTAATGAAAATACAATATTTAGCTGTTATATTTGTTATAATAATGGTGCCGATTTCTTTGGCACTTTCAACATATATACAAACACAAGTAGATACAATAGCTTTACAAACATCATATAAGTCAAAATTATATGATGCTACTTATGATGCTGTAACAGCCTTTCAGATAAATACAGTTAATAATGAATATTCAAGTATTAGTAATTCTAAAATAAGAGACATAGAAGCATCTGCTAATACTTTTTTTACATCTTTAGCAGATACAATGAATGCTACAGGATATTCAAAAGAAACATTACAGCCTTTTGTACCAGCACTTGTTTATACTTTATATGATGGATATTATTTATATGGTAAATATAAAAATGTTATGCCACAACAAGGTGCAGTACAAGATTATGATGATAGTGAGTATCAATGGGGACTTAAACCATATGTTTACTATAGTTGTAGATATGTTAAAGGTACTGAGGAAGTTATAGTAAATTATACATTGGATAATTTCATAACAGTTTATTATAGAAAAGGCTCTGGTGCAAATAATGAATATGAAACAAGATCAGGGTACTTAATAAATCCTGAGGCATGGGATGCTGATAATTCAAAATATGATGATATAGATATTATAGATACAATATTAACAGAAGAATTGTTATTTGTAACAAAAGACAGTAATGATGAATACGAGCATGGAACATACGAATATATAAATTATCAAAATCAGAAGATATATATAGAAAGTAATTCAGATTTAGCTAATAAATACGGAACATATTTTAGATATGAGAATTATGAAAAAGCCTATATATCACATAATACTCAAACTGAAAGAGATATAGAAAATTATATAAATAATGAACTTGGACAATATGGAGCTTACAAATATTTTGAAGAAGCAAAAGAGTTTAGTGAATGGGTAAATAATACTTTAGGTTGGGTTACACAAGCATATGCTGTTGATGCAGATGGAAAACCTATAGACTATGAAGAACTACAAGGTTCAACAGGTACAGAACCAATATTTGATACAACTAGAGATACGAATAATCCATTTTCATCTAACTCAATATTTGATGAAAACAGAAGAGTAACAATAAAACAAACTATACAAACAACACTTACAGCTGCAATTGGATCATATAATGAATATTCTGGTGTTACTTATGAATTTGCTTTACCAGTGTTAACTGAAACAGACTGGGATAAAATACAAAACCATATTTGTGTACTTTCATTTTTACAGGGATTACCTATAGGAAGTAAATACTATAATGATTATGTTATTTTAACAAACGACAAAAACGAAGAATATATTTCTAAAGATGCTATTTATATTACAACACAAGAACCTGGAAGCAGTAATATAGAATATCATCAACCTGGTTGTAGTAGATTAATAGAAGATGATGATACAGACAGCATGAGAGTTATACCACCAGATCAGTTTAGAGAAGCATATTATAATATAGACTTTTTACGTCAAACTGTAAGAATTTCAGAAGGAAATTATATATACTTCTATCCTCAAGCAAAATATAATGCTGAATTAAATCGAAATAATACTTGTACAGCTTGCTATAACTGTATAGTAAATTCTAGCAATACATATGATATAGAGGATATTATAGATGGTATAATAGAAGATCCAAAGTCGGAAGACGGAGTACCTATATATGATGCTTCTGATAGTAATACTAAAAATGATAAATTTAGAGAAGTAAGAAGCATGTATTATAGTGCATTGGCGAGAGAAAGATATTATTTATACAAGAGCAATGATTATTTGGATGCAAATTAATGTACAGTTATAAAAATATAATTTCAATTTGTTTAAAAAAATAAAAAAATGGTTATCATATATTAAGAAAGGATTGATATATGATGACCTTTTTTCATTTTAAAGATAATCTAAAAGAGAATTATAATAAATTAGAAGAAAATGTAGAAAATTTTAAGCAAAATAAAATAAGTAAAAAAATTATTTTAAAGTTAAGCGTCGTAATTGTACTATTAATAATATTTATCTATGTGTGCAATATAAGTTTTATGCCAGAGTCAATAATTATGATGCAAGGGGAGACTTTAAATATAAATACAATTTTGGGAATAAATTTAGAACAACAAGGTAGTAATGGCGAAATACTAGAGGCATCTAGTTCTATAAACAAAAATAAAGTTAACGAAGTTGGAAAATTAGATTTAAAAGTAAATTTATTTGGAAGTTTACAAGTAAAAGATGTATCTGTTAATGTAATACCAAAAGTTAAAGTAGTTCCTGTAGGAAAAGCAATTGGAATGAAGCTATATACTGATGGTGTTTTAGTAGTTGGAATGTCAGAAATAGAAGGAAAAAAACCATATGAAAACAGCGGAATAGAAGAAGGAGACAGAATAATAGAAATAGATGATAGCAAAATAAGTAATACAGATGAATTAATTAATACAGTAAATAATTGCGGTGGACAACCTGTTAATATAACATATGTCTCAGAAGATGAAGAAGTATTAACAACAAGTATAACTCCAGTAAAAACAGGGGAAGATTACAAAATTGGTCTATGGGTAAGAGACGCAGCTGCAGGAGTAGGAACTTTAACTTTTTATAATCCGGAGAATAATAAATGTGTTGCATTAGGGCATGGCATAACAGATATAGATACATCTAAATTAATAAATATTGCTAGCGGAGAGCTTGTTTCTGCTAATATTTTATCAATAGAAAAAGGAGAAAAAGGCAAACCTGGGGAGATTAAAGGAACAATTGAAAATAGTTATACAATAGGAAAAGTGTATAAGAATACAGCATTTGGAGTATATGGAACATTAGAAAATAAACAAATATTAAATGTATCAGAAAATGATGCCGTAGAAGTTGCATCACGAGAAGAAATAAAAACAGGAAAAGCAGAAATACTATGTGAACTAGAAAATGGGAAAAAACAAAAATATGAGATTGAAATAGAAAGAATATTTATAAACAACAATAGTGATAATAAGAGTATGCTAATAAAAATAACAGATACAGAGCTTATAGAAAAAACAGGAGGAATTATACAAGGGATGAGCGGAGCTCCTATATTGCAAAATGGAAAACTAATTGGAGCAGTAACACATGTTTTAGTAAATGACCCAACAGAGGGGTATGCTGTTTTTGGAGATATACTTGTGGAGCAAATGAGTTCTGTAGATTGAGTAAAAAGTATAGCAAATTCTAGTTAATTGTGTTATACTTTTTTTATTGTGATATTTGACACAAAAATTAGGTTTGTGTTAAAATTAAAAATGATAATTAAATACTAAATGATTTATACAAAATGAAAAACACGAGAAAAATTAAAGGAGGAATAAAATGGCAGGAAAGCATTCAGCAGATGATGATTTTAACCCATATAGACGTCAAAATAGTAGAACAAATGGGGAAGATAAGTCAAAAAATTTAACACAAAGAAATGATAGCAAGGATTATGTAAGAAATAATAATGTAAGCAAAAGTAATTCAACAAGAACAATAAAAGGTAAAACTGGAGAAGTTGAGGATGTAGAAAGAGGTAAAAAGATGCCTAAGAAAAATACTAAAAAGAAACATAAAGGTTTAAAAGTATTAGCAATATTTTTATTGGTTATTGCTATAATTGTGTTACTAGTTGCAGGAGGAGCATTTTATTTTATAAATGATAAAATAGGAAAAATGCAACAAGTAGATATTAATGAAGGAAATTTGGATATATCTACAAATGAGAACTTAGAGGGTTATAGAAATATAGCAATATTTGGTGTAGACAGTAGGTCAAATGACTTAGATGTTGGAAATAGAAGTGATTGTATAATTATTGCTAACATAAATAATAAAACAAAAGAAGTAAAATTAATTTCTGTGTACAGAGATACTTATGTTCAAATAAAAGAAAATGGTTCTAATACATTGGACAAAATAACACATGCTTATGCCTATGGAGGACCAGAGCTTGCAATTCAAACATTAAATATAAACTTAGACTTAAATATAAAAGAATTTGTAACAGTAAACTTTGATTCTGTAGCAGAAGCTGTTGACCAATTAGGCGGAATTACAATGACTCTTACTTCAGAAGAAGTAGACTATGCAAATGATTATATAAGAGAAACTGCAAAAGTAACAGGAAAGTCTGCAACATATATTAGTAGTTCTGGAACTCAAACATTAAATGGTGTTCAAGCAGTGGCTTATTCTAGAATAAGATATACATCAGGTGGGGATTATAAGAGAACAGAACGTATGAGAGATGTTATAGAGGCAATGCTTGCCAAACTTAAGACAAAAAGTTTAGGTGAGATAAATGCTTTTGCAGATTCAATACTTCCTAAAGTTTATACAAACTTAGATACTAATGATATATTATCTTTAGTTCCATCTGTAGCTAACTTTAATATAACAAATAGCATAGGTTGGCCATATGATACAAAAGGTATAACATTAGATAGATGGTATGGTGTTCCTGTAACATTAGAAAGTAATGTTGAAAAATTACACAGAGAAGAATTTGATGATCCAGACTATGAAGCACCTGAAACTGTAGAAGTTATTAGTAACAGAATTATAAATAAAACTGGTTATACAGACTAAAATATATAATTTTTATACATAAATAAAGAAATATAAAATTTTACAAAAGTTAATATATAGAGTATAAAATAATATAATAAAGGTTTATAGGTATCCTTTCAAAAACCTAAATTTATAAAGGAATTAATCTATAAGTATTTTTTAGATTAATATAAAAGTTTAAATGAGTGACAAAAAAATAGAAATATATATTGCTATTCATAAAAAGGCAAAAGTATTAGAAAGAGAGTGTTATATTCCATTACATGTTGGAGCAGAAGGAAAAGAAGATTTAGGATTTACAAGAGATAATACAGGAGATAATATCTCTTGTAAAAATCTTAATTATTGTGAATTAACAGGATTATACTGGATATGGAAGCACTCTAAAGCAGACATAGTAGGATTAGTACATTATAGAAGATATTTTGTAAAAAGTTTTTTTACTACTAATATGGAAAAAGCGATAATAGATAAGGATATAAATAACTATCTGAAAAAATATGATATTATACTTCCAAAGCCATATTGGACTTATAAAAAAACGGTTGAAGAACAATATGCGGTAGACCATAATATAGAGGATTATAAAAAGTTAAGAAAAATTATAGAGGAAAATACTCCAGAATACTTAGATGCATTTGATACCATTTCTAACAGAAGATATTTTTACAATTATAATATGTTTATAATGGATAAACAGCTATTTAATGAATATGCTGAATGGGTATTTTATGTGTTGGGAGAATTAGAAAAACAAGTAAATATAGATAATTATTCAGATTACAATAAAAGAATATATGGGTTCCTTTCTGAAAGATTATTTAATGTTTGGATTGAAAGACATAAAGAACTAAAAATTAAAACATTATATGCAAATAATATTGAAAGAAAACCATGGGTTGATAATATAAGGAATTTAAGAAGTAAAATATTAACAAAGATTATGTATCATTAATATTACATTGATATTAAAATATATCAATTTTAATAAAAAAATAGATAGCTAAGGTTAATGATAGAAAATTAAATATAAGAATACAGTTTAAAAAGTTATAGAAAATATATAAAATAAAATTATAACAGTAAAATTAAGGAGTTGATTTTATGTTTAAAGTAGCAGTTGCAGGAACAGGATATGTAGGCTTAGTAGCAGGAGTATGTTTTGCAGAAAAGGGACAAAATGTGGTTTGTGTTGATGTGGATAAGTCAAAAGTAGATAAAATGAAGAAGGGAATTTCTCCTATATATGAGCAAGATTTAGAACCTATGATGCAAAGAAATTACAAAGAAGGTAGACTTGACTTTACAACAGATTATAAAAAAGCATATAAAGATGCAGATTTTATATTTATTGGTGTAGGAACTCCAGAAAGAGCTGATGGGTCAGCTAACTTAGACTATGTATATGAGGTAGCAAAACAAATTGCAGAGACAATAGAAAAAGATTGCATAGTAGTTGTAAAATCTACAGTTCCAATAGGAACCAATGACGAAGTAGAGAAGTATATAAGGGAAAACTTAAAACATGATGTAAAAATAAGCGTAGCAAGTAATCCAGAGTTTTTAGCACAAGGAACAGCTGTAAGAGATACAATACATGCTTCTAGAATAGTAATAGGAACAGAAAATAAACAAACAGAAGCTAAAATGTTAAAGCTATATGAAAATTTTGATGTTCCAAAATTAACTATGAATAGAAGAAGTGCTGAAATGGTAAAATATGCATCAAATGACTTTTTAGCATTAAAAATAAGCTATGTAAATGATATAGCAAATCTTTGCGAAGAAGTTGATGCTAACATAGAAGATGTTACAAAAGGAATGAGCTATGACAGTAGAATAGGAGATAAATTCTTAAAAGCTGGTTGTGGCTATGGTGGAAGTTGTTTCCCTAAAGATACAAAGGCTTTACAATACTTAGCACAAAAAGGTGGATATGAGCTTAAAACTGTAAAGGCTGCTATAGAAGTAAATAGAGACCAACAGTTAGTTTTACTAAAAAAGGCAAGAAGAAAAATAAAAAGCTTCAAAGGTTTAAATGTAGCTGTTTTGGGATTAACATTTAAACCAGGTACAGACGATTTAAGAGCAGCACCATCTTTAACAAATATACCTATTTTCTTAGAAGAAGGAGCAAACATTAAAGCATATGATCCAATTGGTGTAGATAACTACAAAAAGATATATCCAAAGGAAATTGAATATACTAAAACACCACAAGATGCACTAAAAAATGCAGATGTATGCTTTATATTTACAGAATGGAAAGAAATAAAAGATGTCAAACCTGAAGAATATAAGAAATTAATGAAAACACCTTTAGTATATGATGGAAGAAATATTTATTCTATAAATGATATGAAAGAAAACGAAATAGAATATTATTCAGTAGGAAGGTAGTGAGATATATAGCTACAGTAAAGAAAAAAAGTGTAACAAAGAATTACATATATAATTTGGTATATCAAATACTAGTAATAGTATTGCCCCTGATAACTACACCTTATATATCAGGGGTTCTTGGTGCTGAAAAAATTGGAATATATAGCTTTACAACATCAATTGCGACATATTTTATTTTGTTTGGGTCTTTGGGTGTTGCGATGTATGCACAAAGGGAGATTGCATATGTGCAAGATGATGTAAAAAAGAGAAGCAAACTGTTTTGGGAGATATTCTTTTTTAGATGCATTACTATGACAATTTCAATTATTGTGTTTTATTTTACATATGCATCACATGGAGAATATCAATTATACTATAAAATTTTGATTATACAGTTATTTGCAAATGTATTAGACATAAGTTGGTTTTTTCAAGGACTAGAAGAGTTTAAGAAAACTGTAACAAGAAATTTACTAGTTAAGGTTTTAAGTGTTATCTGTATTTTTGTATTTGTTAAAACACAGGACGACTTATGGATTTATTTTGTAATATTTGTATTATCAATATTATTAGGAAATATATCTTTGTGGTTTTATTTGCCTAAATGTCTACAAAGACTTAATGGAGAAAAATTACAAATATTTTCTCACTTAAGACCTACAATAGGTTTATTTATTCCTCAAATTGCAATTGATGTATATACATTACTAGATAGAACAATGCTTGGATATTTAACAAATGATATGTCTCAAGTAGGAAACTATGAACAATCTCAAAAAATTCTGAAATTATCATATACATTGATAACATCGCTTGGAACTGTAATGACACCAAGAATAGCAAGTGTTTTAGCTTCTAAAGACAACAGAAAAGTGGAGGAGTATTTAACTAAATCAATTAATTTTGTATTTTTCTTAGGAATTCCTTTAACTCTAGGAGTAATGTCAGTTGCAAAAACTTTAGTACCATGGTTTTTAGGAGATGAATTTTCACTTTCTGTATATATTTTAATGGCAGGGTCTTTATTAATTATTGCTAAAGGATTTACAGATGTAGCTGGAGTACAGTATTTGATACCAAGTAGAAATCAAAGTATATTTACTAAATCAGTGGTTACAGGAGCTATATTAAATGTAATATTAAATTTTATATTAATACCAATATGTGGAGCAATAGGAGCAATTATAGCATCTGTTATTGCAGAAGTTGCAATAGCAATAGTACAATATTATTATGTTAAGAAACAAATTAATATACATATATTTACAAAGGCATATTTAAAGTACATTATTAGTGGTATTTTAATGTTTGTAGCTGTATATGTAATAGGACTATTTATGAAGAACACAATTATTACTACAATGTTACAAATATGTGTTGGAGGAATAATTTATATAGGAGGACTTCTAATAATGAAAGACCAGTTTTTATGGGAAAGATTAGACAAAATACTGAAAGCCTTAAAAATAAAAAAAGTATAATAGAGGTGGTATTATGAAGAAAAAAATCAAAATAGCAGTTATAATTATTTTTATAATTTTGTTTTTAATCGGAGCATTTCTTTCAACTACAAGACTAGGAGTTTTAAATCCTATTTCTGCACTTTGTGGTATAGCAAAAATATATTTAACAGATAATAAATTAACAGTTGTGCAAAATTTTCCGCAAAAAGTGATTTTCTTTATGAGAGAAGATGGAAAAAACTATTTTGACGATTACATGGAGAAATTAGGTGGATATGTGGAAATACCATATTCAGCAGATGCAGGAGATACAGTATATACAAATGGGGAGAAAAATATATATGTAAGGGTAGCTGGCAATAGATTTGCTAGATATACTTTGATAGAGTCAAGGGTAAAAGACCCAGAGAAAAATGCGGATATGATTACATATACTAATTTTGATAACATTATTAAATACCAAGAAGAGTGTCCATATAAATCTAATATAACTGTAAAAGTAAATGGAGAGACAGTAAACTTTATAATTGTTCCTATAAAAATTAATAATAAATTTTATAAAACTATGAACTTACAAGAATTAGCTACTAATATGGAAAAACTAAAAAAAGAATATATTAAAGAAGATTTAGATATAGAAATAAGTACTAGCTTGCAGACTATAAATAGAACTGTTAATATTAGTAGTAACGGTATAGAACAGGAAATTGAACATAATAAATATACAGAAGACGGAATAATAATAAAAAGCATAGGCAAGGGAACTTATGTAATTGAAATATCAGATAATAATTATGAAACTGTTTTACGAATTGTGCTAAAATAAAAAATATATATTTATAATTAATTTGCGATATAAAAGAAATAGAGGTATGTGTTTTATTAGATATTAAACATATACCTCTATGTTGTTACCCTATTTATATATTTTTACAGGAATTCTAATTGCTCAAAAAAATG
>ERZ1643251.1900-NODE-1900-length-22421-cov-5.902575_pt1 | contig 22421 bp, 19 predicted proteins | sample MGYA00579261_ERZ1643251 | MGnify/ENA primary metagenome ERZ1643251 (study PRJEB29033, sample SAMEA4952267) | chicken gut metagenome | biome: Broiler Chicken; feature: Gastrointestinal Tract; material: Caecum | place: Ireland | collected 2018 | study: Broiler... | reverse complement strand
TAACTTGACAAGAAGATAATTAACATTATAACTGTCTACTTTAGAATCAACCAGAAGGAATATCCATGGCAGTTCCGATGAAAAACGGAGGAATGAAAGCGTCTAGGGTTATTTACTATGTTGTATTATCAGGAATAACTACTGGAATTGGTGCGTTTTTTGGAGCAATAGTTGGAGGAATATCACAGGAAATAATTGCAATGTGCCTAGCATTTTCTGCAGGTGCAATGATATATATAGTGTCGGGAGAACTTACACCCGAATCAAATAAATTATATAAAGGTAGAATGTCGGCAATAGGCTATATGCTAGGATTTATAATTGGAGTTTTCGCTATGAATATTTGATAAATCACATAAAAAGCTTGAAAAATAATAAATACAATGCTATAAAATAGATTAAAGATAACAATGCTAAATTAAAAAGCAATTATTTTGATTAATAAAATACCATAAAGTAATAAGGAAATAGAAAATGAAGAATTCAAAAGAAAAAAAGTATTATATTATTTTAATAATAATCTTAGCCGTAGGAATTATCACAAGAATAATAGGATTTGGACAAATCCCCAAAGGAATTAACGTTGACGAAGCGGGAACTATGTATGATGCATATTGCATAGCAAATTATGGGACAGATAGATTTGAGAACGCTTTCCCTGTATATATGATTAATTATGGTGGAGGCCAGAGTGCATTATATACATATTTAGCAGCAATTTTCATAAAAATATTTGGATTTAATTTAACAGCTGTGCGTTTACCTGCTTTAATATTTTCAATTATATACATGATATTTGCATTTTTATTAACTAAGGATTTTAAAAATAAAAAAGTTGCTATTTTAGTAGAATTTTTAATTGCAATTGTTCCATGGCATTTTATGCAGTCAAGATGGGCATTAGATTGCAATCTGATGTCTGCCATGATGCTTATCTCTATATATGCATTGATAAAGGCAAAAAGAAAAGCAGGTTTTATTTTAGCAGGAATACTGTTTGGAATAACATTGTATTCTTATGCATTAAGCTATATTGTAATTCCAATTTTCCTAATTGTACTGCTAGCATATATGATTTATGCTAAAAAAATAAAGATATCACAAATAATATGCCTTTTTATTCCAATTGTTATTCTGGCTATTCCGCTCATATTAAATTTGTTAGTAAATGCTGGAATTATACCAGAAATAAAACTTTCTTGGATTTCCATATTAAAAATGTGGGAATTTAGGAGTAATGAAATAACCATAAGTAATATTGGGACAAATCTTATAGAATTTGTAAAGTCAATGTTTGCATTTGATAGGAATAATTATAATGCATTTCCTCAATTTGGAACATTATATTATATAAGTATACCATTTGCCTTAATAGGAATGTGGCAGTCAATTCAAAGTTTAAGAAAAGATTTTAAAGAGAAAAAAATAAGCGCAGATTTAATTATGGCAATAAATTTTATATCAGTATTTGTTTTAGGATTATTTATAGAACCGGGAATAAATAGAATTAATGCCATATACATATCACTAATATACTATACTGCACTTGGAATAGCATATATAATACAAAGAAAAAAATATGTGGGAATAATTATCATATCTGCTTATACTTTGGTGTTTATAGTATTCCTCTGGTATTATTTTAACATATATCCAAAAGATGAAACAAATAGAGCATTTAATAGTACAACAATTGAGGTTGTAAAATATATAGAGAGTGAAGAAAAATTTGACAATAAATATATCAGTATGCGTACGGATGCGGTTCAGTCATACATCTATACATTAATAGCGAATGAAACTCCGCCAGATGAATTTAATGAAGATGCGGTAATAGACAAAAATGTATTTCATTATGGAAGATATTTATTTTATTATGATATCATAAATAATAATGTTATTTATGTTCTAGAATATGATGAGCCACTAAAAGATGAATTGTTAGAAAACGGATTTACAGCTGAAAAATTTAATGATGATATAACGATTTATTATAAGGAATAGCATGACTTTTACAAAAGTCACTCGAAAAATGTGTGAAAAAGCTACAAAAAAACAAAAAATTTTATTAGAATCTTACGAACAGGACTTTTCAAAACATGCTCCATCTAATGTCATGCCAAGAATAAGACTGCTATGGAAAAATATTCCAACTCAATTAGCTAAAGAAAACAAAAAATTTATTTATGGTTTAGTTAAAGAAGGTGCACGAGCAAGAGAGTATGAAGTGGCGTTGTCATGGCTTATAGATTGTGGATTAGTTTATCAAGTAAATAGAGTAAATGACTGTAAAGTACCTCTATCGGCATATCAAGATTTTAGTGCATTTAAATTATATATATTAGATGTAGGACTATTATGCGCTATGGCTAATCTAGACGCTAAAACAATTTTAGAAGGCAATGATATATTTGTTGAGTTTAAAGGTGCATTAACTGAGCAATTTGTTTTAAATGAATTAAAGACTAATGTTACAACTACAGTATTTTATTGGTCTAGTGAAAAGAGTAATGCAGAAATTGATTATATAATTCAGCTCGATGGAAATAATATTCCTATTGAAGTAAAAGCAAATGAAAATCTACAAGCAAAAAGTTTAAAATCATTTGCAGAAAGGTATAATACTAAAATAAATGTAAGAACCTCAATGTCGAACTATAGGAAAGAAGAATGGCTTGTTAATATTCCATTATATCTTATAGGAAACATGAAAAAAATCTTATCAAAAACAAACCAATAGTATTGAACATTGGTTTGTTTTAGTGTATAATAGCAGAGTATAAAAAAATGCAAGAAAGCATAAGAAAAAGGGAGAAGAAATAATGCAGGAATTAATAGAAGGATTAAACAATAAACAAAAAGAAGCAGTACTTGCTACTGAAGGACCATGCTTAGTAATAGCCGGAGCAGGAAGCGGTAAAACTAAGGTGTTAACACACAAAATAGCGTATTTAATGAGTGAAATGCATGTTAAACCATGGAATATTTTGGCAATAACATTTACAAATAAAGCAGCAAATGAAATGAAGGAAAGAGTAGAAAAACTTGTTGGAGATGCTGCAAAAGATATGTGGATAGGTACATTCCACTCCATTTGTGTGCGTATTCTAAGAAAATATATTGACAGACTTGGGTATGATCATTCATTTTTGATATTTGATACCTCTGATCAAAAGACATTAGTTAAAGAGTGTATGAAAAGTTTAAAAATAGATGACAAAATGTTTACAGATAGAAGCATTATGTCAGAAATTAGCAATGCAAAAAATGAAATGTTAGAACCAAAAGCATATCAAACAAAATATGCAGGTGAATATAGAAAAGAAATAATTGGAAAAGTCTATGAAATGTATCAGCAGAAGCTTAAAGAAAACAATGCTGTAGACTTCGATGACCTTATAAATCATACAATAAAAATACTTACAGAAAATCCAGATGCATTAGAATATTACTCAGATAAGTTCAAGTATGTTTTAGTAGATGAGTACCAGGATACAAATAAAGCACAATTTACATTAGTTACGTTATTAGCTTCAAAGTATGGAAATATTACTGTTGTTGGAGACAATGATCAAGGAATATATAGCTTTAGAGGAGCAGATATTACTAACATACTTAATTTTGAAAAGGATTTCCCAGGAGCCAAGCTTATAAAGCTAGAACAAAACTATAGATGTACAGGAAATATTTTAAAAGCTGCAAATGCTGTAATAAAGCACAATGAGAACAAATATGAGAAAAAGCTTTGGACAGAAAACGATGAAGGAGCTCTTCCAACAATACACAAAGCAGATGACGAATATGATGAAGGACGTTTTATAGTACAAGAAATAAATCATTTAAGAAGAGAAGAATATATGAAATATTCGGATTTTACTGTACTATATAGAATGAATTCCCAGTCAAGAGCAATAGAGGAAATATTAAGAAGAGAAGGAATTCCCTATAAAATAGTTGGAGGACTAAAATTCTATGAAAGAAAAGAAATAAAAGATATTATTTCTTACTTAAGATTAATATACAATTTTTCAGATAATATTTCTTTAAGAAGGATTATAAATGAGCCTAAAAGAGGAATTGGGAAAACGAGTATAGACAATATTGGGGAAATATCAGAGCAAACAGGATTATCCATGTTTGATATAATAAAACATGCAGAAGATTATGGACTAAATAGAGTAAAAGCAAATTCAATGGAATTTATACAAACAATAGAATATTTAAGAAGCAAAATAGAAGAACTTAGTATATCTGATTTAATAAAAGAAACACTTGATAAAACAGGATATATGAAAGCATTAGAGTTGGAAAATACAACAGAAGCTGAATCAAGAATAGAAAACTTAGAAGAGTTTTTGACAGTAGCAATAGAATTCGAGGAAGAAGAAGCAGAAAACACATTAGCAGATTTCCTAGAAGGAATAACTTTAAGTAGTGATATAGATGGAATGGAAGATTCAGAAGACTCAGTAACTCTTATGACATTACATAGTGCAAAAGGTTTGGAATTTCCTGTAGTATTTTTAGTGGGACTAGAAGAAGGAATATTCCCTGGAAATAAATCGATAGGAGAGCCAAAAGAGTTAGAAGAAGAAAGACGATTATTTTATGTGGGAATTACAAGAGCAAAACAATTCTTGTATCTTACATGCGCAAAAAGAAGAACAATTTTCGGTTCAACAAGTTATAATGCAATATCAAGATTTGTAGAAGAAATTCCATCTGATCTTTTAGATGGATATGACGATGTAATGAATAATAAAGAGGAAAGCTATGAAGATAGCCCATACAATTGGGAATATGGTTCAAACTATAGTCATAATTCGGGCTTTGCATCATCAGGAAAAACAAAAACTTATAAAATAGATGGAAATTCAAATGGAAGCATGGGCGGAACTTATGGCGGAAACAGTGTGGCAGCAAAATCATTTGGATATGGAAATAGCAATAACTCAGGATTTCAATTTAAAACAGCAGAAAGCTTCTTAAGTTCATTGAATTCTAAAAAAACAAGTGATACATTTGACATATCGAAATATAAAGAGGGGCAGAGAATATATCACAAAAAATTTGGTGAAGGCACAATAAATAAAATTGAAGAAGAAGGAGAAGACTATAAAATAGATATATCGTTTGATAAAGCTGGGCATAAGAGATTAATGGCAAAATTTGCAAATTTAGAGGTTATATAATTCTAAATAGAGACAGTTCACTTTTGGTAAATCATCCAAAATGGACTGTCTATTATTTTAATAATACGTGAAATATGGCGACAGATTTAAATCTGTCACCTAAGTTTTACTGGGGGATAATTATTATTTTGATTTATGAGATTTTTTATAAAAATATTTCTTTTAATTGTATAAAAAAATAAAAACAGGCACATAATATACTCAGAAATAAAAAAGAAAGGAATGATTTTAATGCCTAATTTAAGTCAAGTTGAATTACAAAATTTAAGACATTTTATAGGTTCTCATGAAACATCATATCAAAAATTAAATACTTATGCTTCTCAAGCAGTTGACCCACAAATTAAGCAAATGTTCACAAAAGCTGCACAAGATAGCTTAAATACAAAACAAAAATTAATGTCTTTTTTAAACAACTAAATAGTGATAATGTTTAAAATTTTATTACGGAGGTACGTGTTATGGACGAGAAAACAATGGTTAATGATATTTTGGCAGGGGTAAAAGCTAGTCTGGGCTCTTATCAAACAGCAATTTCAGAAACAGAGAATATGCAGTTAAGACAAACACTTCAACAGATTAGAAACAATGATGAAAGTTTTCAATATGAGCTTTTTAAAACAGCTCAATCAAAGGGATATTACAAACCTGCGCAACCAGCAACTGTTACGGAAATACAGACTGTAAAGACTGAATTACAATAAAATGCAAAGAAAAATGGAGATATCGAGAGATAATTAACGATAATCCAAATTAAATTAAAATAAAGAAGGATTTTAAACAATTTTAATTATTGTTTAAAATCTTTTTTTAATATAAAATATCTTTGGTAAAAAATTAGATAATGGATATTAGTTATCCTTAGGAAAGGAATGTTTAATATTAATATTTTAAGGAAAATAGCAATAACCACAAGAAAATCAATTAAACTATTAATTCTAATATTTCTAGCTGTAGTAGTTTTAGTAGGATTAGTAGTATTATTTTATAATCCAACATATGAAGTTAGTTTAAATGGTGAGGTTATAGGTTTTACAACCAACAAAAGTGAATTACAAGAGAGAATAAATGGATTTACAGAAGAAAATGAAGAAGAAAACATTGCATTTGTTCAAATAGACGCAATGCCTACATACAGACTATGTCTTTTAAAGAAAGATGTACAAACAAATGACGATGAAATTTATTCTAAGGTGACAGAAACAGGAACACCATATTACAAATATTACGCTATAACTGAAGATAAGAAAGAAAAATACTATTTATCTAATTTCAAAGATGCAGAAAAAGTAATTGACAAATTAGAAGAAAAAGATAGCGCAAATGTGGATGACTTAGGAATAGTAGAAAAATATGGAAAAGAATTAAAGAAATTCACAAAAGTAGAAACATGTGTCTCAAAGTTATATGAGAAAAAAGTTGTTGTAAGGCAAGTAACATACTCATCAGCACCAGCATCTAATTATAGTACTGGAACATCTTCAGGAAGCGTAAGCCTAGGAATAAGCTTAATTAACCCAGTATCTGGAGTTATTACATCAAGATTCGGAAGTAATGATAGTGTTAGGTCACATGCACATTCTGGACTTGATATAGCTGCACCATATGGAACACCAATAAAAGCAGCTGCTTCTGGAACCGTTACATTCTCAGGAAATGCTGGAGATGGATTTGGTAATTACGTAATAGTTTCTCATGGAAATGGCGTAACAACAGTATATGCGCATTGTAGTTCTTTACTAGTATCAAGTGGGCAAACAGTAAGTCAAGGGCAAGTAATTGCGAGAGTTGGTTCAACAGGAAATTCAACAGGAAACCATCTTCATTTAGAAGTTAGAAAAAACGGTGTTACATATAATCCACAAAATTATGTGTATTAGGGGACGGTTCCATTGTCCCAGATTTAGGACAAAAGGGACAGAACGTATATAAATAAAATAGATAAATAATAAACAGGGAGGCACATTTTAATGTGCCTCCAAAATATTACTACGAAGAAGTTTTTACATGTGCGCTTCGGAATCTTTGATTTTGTTAAACTACACCTTTCTTATAATGTAAAAAACTCTTTTTGAATGCGTTATTCTTAATAAATAATTTACCAGATTCATATAATCTGTGTATAAATAAGTCTGGTTCAGATACATATGAACCGAATTCAGTAATAGAAGTATAAAATTTTGTAATCTGTTTGTATTCTGTATTTAAGTTATTTAGCACTAAATAATATGCATCATTATATAAGTAAACGAATGATTTTTCTGCTACTTTGCTGGCATCACTAAGTTTATTATGTAAAAGATATTCTACGTAATTACAATAATCATCAAAACTCATGAATTTATATATTAAATTAGAGGTATCTAACTTAGCAGTTTTTCTCTTGATTTTTGGTTTCTTTTTAGGTGAAGCATATAAATGTTTTTTGGATGTATCAGGTACAATTTTAGTGATGGTTAATACAAAATCATTTTCTGTCATTGCAAGAGCTTCTATTTTTACCTTGCAATCACGTGTTTCGAAGCCAATTTGTTCTTCTGCTTCCTCAAGCATATCTAGGAATAAGTCTTGAGATTCTAAAGAATTGGACATAAAGTCATGAAAACTAATATCTTTTTCCTCTAAATCTCTCATTGATAATGTTATTCTTATTTTGTTTTCGCTTAATTTCTCAAATTTCATTAAAAAAATGCCTCCATAATAAAACGGTTATAATATTATATTAAATACCATAACAAAATGTAACTATTACTATATCACAAATATAAATAAAATAAAAGTAATTTTGATAAAATAATTGTAACATAATATTTTACAAAAATAAATAGAAAAACTTTCCTATAAATCTTGAAAAAAATTATTATACAAGGTATAATACATTAGTATAAAAATGGGAATAGATGCAAAAGAGGAGGATATAATAAATATGGCAACGAGAGAAAAAAATGTATGGATACTTATATTGTTTATATTGTGTGGAATTGTTGTTGGAGGTTTATTAGGAGAACTTGCTTCAAATGTAGATTTCCTATGGTGGCTATCTTATGGAGAAGAATTTGGAATATCAGAACCAATTACTTTAGATTTAATAGTTATTACATTAAGCTTTGGACTTATGCTTAAAATCAATATAGCAAGCATTATAGGAATGATACTAGCAATATTCATCTATAAAAAAATATAATTATTTAAGCATATAGATTATGGGGGCAATAGAAAGGAATGAACAAAAAGAGTGAAGGTTAAAGAGCTTCCCGTATCAGAGAGACCGTACGAAAAATTAGAGATGTATGGAGAAAAGGCATTATCAAATGCTGAACTAATAGCAATAATTATAAAAACTGGAACAAAAGATGAAAGCAGTATTAATATCGCACAAAAAATACTTGCTTTGGATAAGAACGGAGAAAACAACTTAAGATTTTTGCAGAATGTGTCTATAGAAGAATTTATGAGTATAAAGGGGATTGGAAAAGTAAAAGCATTACAGCTTAAAGCTATTTGTGAGCTTACGAAAAGAATGTCCAAGCCCTTGAATACTAGTCAAGTACAAATTAATTCACCAAAAGATGTAGCAGAGTTACTAACTAATGAAATGAGATTTGAGAAAAGAGAAGTGGTAAAAGCTATAATTCTTAATTCTAAAAATGTAATTCTAAAAATGGTTGATGTATGTTTTGGAGGAGCCAATTCTGCAATATTAAAACCAAAAGATGTATTACACGAAGCTATCAAATTAGAAGCACCAAAGATTATTTTAGTACACAATCATCCAAGTGGAGACCCAACACCTAGCAAAAGCGACTTTGAATTTACCGAAAGATTAATTCAAGCAGCTCAAATAATGGGAATAGAATTGCTAGACCATATTGTTATAGGAGAGTTTGGGTTTAAAAGTATTTTTTATTTGATGAATACTAAATAATATCAAAAAAGACTAGAGGTTGAAAAATTACAACCAAATTAACGCATTAAGAAAGGAAAGGTGTAAAACGTGAGTATATTTGGATTAGGAGATAAAGACATTGGAATAGATTTGGGAACCGCTAATGTTTTGGTAACACTTAAAGGAAAGGGAATTGTTTTAAATGAGCCTTCAGTTGTAGCTATAGATAGAAAAGCACATAAAATATTAGCTACAGGACACGAAGCAAAAGAAATGCTAGGAAGAACTCCTGAGCAGATAAAAGCTGTAAGACCAATGCAAGATGGAGTTATTGCTGATTTTACGGCTACACAATTAATGTTAAAAAATATAATATATAAAATATGTCAAAGATATAGAATAGGAAAACCTAGAGTTGTAGTAGGAGTTCCATCAGGAATTACTGAAGTTGAAGAAAGAGCCGTTGAAGAGGCAATATTACAAGCGGGTGCTAAAGAAGTTTATCTAATAGAAGAGCCTATGGCAGCTGCAATAGGTGCAGGTTTGGAAATTGCTGAACCAAGCGGAAGCATTATAGTAGATATTGGTGGAGGAACAACTGAAGTTGCAGTTATATCCTTAGGAGGAATTGTTGTAAGTAACTCGATTAGAATTGCTGGAGACGAATTAGATGAAAATATTATAAATTATGTAAAAAGAGAAATGAATCTAGCAATTGGAGATACAACAGCAGAGCAAATAAAAAAAGAAATAGGATGTGCAATGCCTTTAGTTACAGAACTTACTATGGATGTAAGTGGTAGAGATTTAACTACAGGACTTCCACAAACATTAAAAATAACTTCTACACAAGTTGAAGAAGCTATACATGAATCGGTTGAAAAAATTGTGGACACAATAAGACAAACTTTAGAAAGAACACCTCCAGAATTATCATCAGATATTATGGAAAAAGGAATTGTGCTTGCTGGCGGGGGAGCACTAATTAAAAATATAGATAAACTTGTTGCAGAAAAAACTGAGATGCCTGTATATATAGCCACAGATCCATTGGAATGTGTAGTAAAAGGAACAGGAAAAACACTTGAAGATTTGGAAAGACTAAAAACAGTCTTAATAAATTCAAGGAAAAGAAAGTAGATTACTCGTTATATGTCTTTTGAATAAATTGAAAATAGATTAAATTTAGATGAAGATTTATTTTTCATTTTTATGAAAAGAATAAAACATATTAATAAAAAGGAATGATAAAACATTATGTATAAAAATAAAAAAAGGGGAATAGTTGGAGTTGTAATAACAATAATTATTATAGTGTTATTAGTGGTATTTACTAATAGCAATGCAAATCAACTAACATATATACAAGATATATGTAATGTTTTTGTCATGCCAATACAAAATGGATTCACATATTTGAAAAATAAAATATCGGGAAATGATACATTTTTTGCAGATATGGACACACTAAAAGCAGAAAACGAAGAATTAAAAGCTAGAAACAGTGAATTAGAACAGTCGTTGAGAGAACTAGAAATTATCAAAGCAGAAAATGAAACATTAAAAGAATATGTTAATTTAAAGGATAAATATCAAGATTATAACACAATTCCAGCTGATGTAATTAATAGAGATATCAGCAATTATAGTAGTACAATTGTAATTAATGTTGGCTCAGATGATGGAATTAAAGAAGAGATGACAGTTATTGCAGATAGTGGATTAGTGGGACATGTTGTGTCAGTGACAAATAATACTGCTAAAGTACAAACAATAGTAGACACAGCTTCAGCAGTAACTGCTACTATTAGTACAACAGAAGATACAATAGTTGTTCAAGGAACTCTTGAAGATAAGCAGGCATTAAGAGCTACGTTTATTCCAACAGATGCTGTAGTGCTACAGGGAGATAGTGTTGAAACATCCGGAATAGGTGGAATATACCCTAAAGGTATTCATATAGGAACAATTAGGGAAGTGGTAAACACAAATAACATTACAGATAGATATGCAATGGTAGATACAGCTGTTAATTTTGACAAATTAAATACAGTATTAGTAATTACAAATTAAAACAAGGAGATATAAACTTGAAAAAAGTAATAGCAATAGCATTATTGATAGTTTCTTTTTTAATTATATATTTTATACAAGCAAATTTTTTCAACTGGTTTACAATAGCTGGAGTTAAACCAAATTTGTTTGTAATATACATATTATTTGTAGGACTATTTGCAGGTAAAAAACTAGGACTAGTTCTAGGAATTATTCTGGGGTTTTTTATAGATATTGTTATAGGAAGACAGATAGGAATATCAGGAATAATGCTTGGAATAATAGGACTTATAGGAGAGTATTTAGATAAAAGCTTTTCAAAAGAAAGTAGAATTACAATAATGCTTATGATAGCAGGAAGCACTATAATTTATGAGATAGGCAGTTATATATTTAATATATTGGTTCTAGATATTACTCCGGAAATAATTAATTTTGTAAAAATATTATTAATAGAGACAATATATAATTTACTTATAACAATAGTAATATATGGATTATTTCAAAGAGCTGGACATGCACTTGAAGATACTTTTAAAACTAAAAATATATTAACCAGATATTTCTAAAAATTTTAGAAGTGGAAAGTTAATGATAAAAAATATTGAGAGTATAGTATAAAAAATCGTATAAAATAAATATATCGTTTTTAGAATGGTGGTGAGTCATTGAAAAGAGAAAAGGGACAAAATGATAGAATTAGATATAACATACTTACTATAATTACATATGCAATAGGTATTGTGCTAATCTTGCAGTTATTTAATCTACAAATAATACATGGAGCTGAATACAGAGAAACATCAAATTCAAGGCTCACTAGAGAAACACCAGTTAGGGCTGCTAGAGGAAATATTAAAGATAGAACAGGAATAGAACTAGTAAGAACAGATACAGGATATAGTGTGGAAATATATAGCACAAAAGTAACTGATCAAGAGTTAAATGACTCAATAGAAAGATTTATATCTATATTAGAGGAAAATAAAGATGAATTTGTAGATAATCTTCCAATTGAAGTTGACCCTTTTAAATTTACACAAGAAAGTGAAGAAGAGCAAAAGCAATGGAAGATAAATAATGAGATAGATGAGAATGCAACTGCAGAACAGGCATTTAATACTCTAAAGGAAAAATACGAAATAAGTGAAGAAGATACCAAAAAAGCAAGAAAGATAATGGCTGTTAGATATGAAATAACGAGAAATGGATACAGTAATACGAAATCAGTAATTATTGCAAGAGATATATCTAATACATCTGCAGTGCAAATCAGAGAACAAAATGCAAAACTTGCTGGAATGAACGTGGTTTCAGAGCCAATAGTTTCATATACTTCGGGAAACCTAGCATCACATGTTTTGGGCTATGTAGGAGCAATAAATGAAAAAGAATATGAGACGAAAAAAGACACTTATAGAAATGATGACATTATAGGAAAAGATGGAATTCAAAAAGTATTTGAAGAATATCTAAAAGGCACTGATGGCGTAAAACAAGTTGATATGACTGTTGATGGCGCAATTACAAGTGAATATATTTCAGAAGAGGCAGTTGCAGGTTCTGATGTAATATTGACAATTGATGCAAATCTACAAAAAGTTGCAGAAGATGCATTAGAAAAAAATATAAAAGATATAGCAGCAGGAAAATATGGAGAAAAGCATGATGCTGATGCGGGAGCTGTAATTGTAATGAATGTAAATACAGGTGAAGTTCTTGCTATGGCTAGTTACCCGGACTATAATCCAGAGAGATACTCAGAAGAGTATTCACAGGATGATGAAACAGGAAAGTACTTAAATAGAGCAATAGGCTCAGCTTATCCTCCTGGCTCAACTTTTAAAATGGTTGTAGCAACAGCCGGCCTAGATACAGGAACGATAACTCCAAATACTAGAGTAAATGATAATGGAATATATCCATATGGAGATAGACAGGCATGTTGGTATTACAGAAGTTATGGAGTAGGTCATGGATACTTAAATTTGGCACAAGCAATAAAATATTCATGTAATTATTTCTTCTACGATTTAGGTTATAAAATGGGAATAGATACAATTGCAGAATATGCAGGATATTATGGCCTAGGAAAAAGAACAGGAATTGAGCTAATGGGAGAAGAAAGAGGCACAGTTGCAAGCAAAGAGTATGCACAAAGTGTTGGACAGGATACATGGTATATATCTGATACATTATCTGCTGTTATAGGACAAAGTTATAATGAATTTACACCTTTACAAATGGCAAAATATATAAGCATGATAGCAAACGGTGGAAAAAATATAGATGCAAGTATCATAAAATCAATTATAAAACCTGATGGAACAGAAGTGTCAAAAGAAGAGATAAAACAATATGTAAAAGATACTTTGGGAACAGAAAATGAAACAGAAAAAAACTTAGATATATCAGAAGAAAATTTGCAAACTATTAGAGAAGGAATGAAAGGCGTTACAAGTGAGCCAGGAGGTACAGCATATTCATACTTTACAGATTTAGACATAACTATTGCTGGAAAAACAGGTTCTGCACAAACAGGTGTAGGTGATGAGGCACACGCATGGTTCGCAGGGTTTGCACCATATGAGAATCCTGAAATAGCTGTTATAGTATTTATAGAAAAAGGAGCGTCAGGAAGTTATACAGCATCAACTGCAAAAGAAATAATCAAAGAATACTTCGGAATGAATTCAGAAAAAGTTACAGAAGATAAAAGCGCAAGCTCAAGTGTAGAAAGTGTTAGATAAAGCGAAGGGATGATCTTTAGATGAATAATTGTATTAGTATAAGTATTAAGAAAAACCAAGTGGCAATTAAAATTGACGAAGAAGCGGAGCAAAAAGAAATAATATCATCATTAAAAAAGAAGATGTTAGAACTAAAAAATCTTTATAAAGATGATAAAACACCTATTTTAATTACTGGAAAAATTTTGAAAAATAAAGAAATGGACGAAATTCAAAACATTATAAAGAAATTCCTTGATGTAGAAATAGAATTTGATAGTCCTAAAGTACTTGGACTACATGGAATTAAAAAGACATTTTATAAAGAGGTTGCTACATCTGAGACAAAATTCCATAAAGGGGCTTTAAGGTCTGGGCAAAGACTAGAATTTGAAGGAAGTATTGTAATAATTGGAGATGTGAATGCAGGAGCAGAAGTAATTGCAAGTGAAAATATAGTAATTTTGGGAAATTTAAGAGGGCTTGCCCATGCAGGAGCAAAAGGAAACAAAGATGCTGTAATAGAAGCTTCAGAAATAGATGCAGTACAAATTAGAATTGCAGATAAAGTAAAAGAAATCGAAAGAGATGAAAGTGAAATTAAAAAGATAAAAACATCTGCATACATCAATGATAAAGATGAACTTATACTAGAGTAATTCAAACTTGAACAGAAGGGACACTCCTATTTGTTCAAAAATTTGAACAAATGGGACAGACTTCAAATTTACAATAATAGTTAAATAAAGAATATATTTGCAAAAAGGACTAAAATAGTGTATGAAATATGCTTGTAAAACACTGGGGGCACATTTGAAATGTGTCCCCTATGTTTACTACGACAGTAGTAGCATAATTAAGGTTACAAATAAATATTCATCATTTACTCCCTCTTTATATAAAAAGAAAATCAAACATATAAGAAGAATATCATCTGAATGAAGTTTTATACCGCATAATCTCAAAAATCACGTCATCGCTGCTCGAAATCCTATCTTCCGTAGGATTTTTTTTATTTGTATTTTCAGAATCTAAATGATTTTCGCTAGGATGCCTTTTAGAATTTTGAACAAAAGAGTGTTCTTCTTTAGAATGCCTTATAGAACTATTGTTATTTGAAACTTTATTTTTATTGTTACCATATTGTGGATAATACGGGCGGGGTCTTGGAGAAAAATGGGGATAAAATGGAAAATTATACATCATTCTTTTTCTCACCACCTAGAATATTAAAAGCTTCAAATGCTTTACCTAAACTAAATAACTTAACATATTGATCTACTTTTTCACGTCTACTTGATTTTAAATATGGCTTTAAGGACATAAGCAAATTTGATCTTGGATCATCTTTGTTGGTGTTCATGGCATCCATTATTTGCTTCATCTTCAAAATTGTATTTATATCTATTTCAGGAGAAGCATCGTCACTGCTGTGGCTATCATTCTCTGAATTATTACATTTGTTATTAGAGTTAGCATTAAAATTGATATTGTTATTTATGTTAGAAGGACCATTTCTATTAATATTTGAGCTATTACCAGAATTATGGCTGGATTTATTGCTTGAATTGTTATTAGACTGATTATTTGAATTATTACTGAAGTTATTAATAATATTTTTTAAATCGCTCGGAATCTCATTGTTTTTAAGCATATTATTGATTTGATTAATAACATTACTCATATCTGTATCATTCATTTTCTATGTCCTCCATTCATAAATAAAGTAAATTTCTCCAAAGTCTAGGGAAAAAGCAATTTACCTGTTCTCGTTATTCTTTTTTATCTCATTAATAATTTTATCTGCATCATTATTATTTAACATTTTACTCACTTGATTAAGTCCTTTCTCAAGCTCTTTCTTATCCATTTTTGCAAGCATAGACATGAGTCCAGCCATATCCATATTTTTATTATTCATAGATTATCACCTCTCTATAATATATGATAAGAAACTATATTATAATATTCAAAAAATGAAAAAAGGTTACATTGTAAAATTGTAACAAAAATGTAATATAAATTTAATATTTCCAGGATTTTGGAGTTTCCGTAAATAAAAACCATGTTAAATAAGCAAAAAGTTTTGGAAAAACTTTGAAAGTATTGAAAAAACTATAAAAATATCGTATAATATAAGTATATGTATATAATAATGGAGGTTATTATGAGTAAATTATTGAAAAGAGTTATAGCACTAATTCTAGTATTAATTTTAACAAGTGCAAATTTAGTCATTCTTGGAGAGTACACTTTATCACTCGCACTAAGTGATGATGAGTTAAATAGTCAAGATATCACGACAAACAATAAAAACATAGAATTTAACTCATATTTTTATGGAGATACACATATTCAAACTTTTGGGGTTGATAGTGAAGATGCCAAGATCTATATTAGACTTGGAGTGAAAAATGAAGGGTATTTGGAAAATGGCACAATTGAATTTCAAAATGCAAATTTTAAGCTAAAAGACGGAATCCAAAATGAAAATATCCAAAGCATTGATGTAGAAAATAATAGAATAACACTAAACAAATTAAATAATGGCTCAGATGTTACAATAGAACTTCCAATTGAGATAAATAGAAGTGAAACAGTTTCAAGCGACTACTTTACTAAAGAGTCTTTAACTAAGTTTACTGGAACATATATAGACGGAGAGGGTAAGGAACGTTTGGTAGAAAAAGAAGTAACAAATAAGTTACTATGGAATGGTGAAGCTGAGGCAGAACTTTCAGTTGCTCCTACTAAATTCGTTCCATATGCTACTGATGGCAATTATGGTGTAATGGTTCAAGTTAGAGTAAACTCAAACGTTAAGAACAGCGCTTTACCTATAAAAACAACAAATATAGAGCTTACAGTTCCTAGCATAAATAATGTAAAACCAACATCTGTTAGTGTAATTGCAACAAAAACAGAAGCAACAAATGGAAAAACAGATGGACTTGATTTTACAAATGAAAATTTTTCATATGATGCCGAAAATGGTAAAGTTATAATAAATACTTCAAATACAGAAAATAGCATTTCATGGAAAAATGGAGTAAGTGATGAATACTTAGTTACATACATATATGAAGGAAGAGAAATTTATGATTTTGCTAATGAAAATGGTATAGATAGCAATGTGGCAGCTAATTCAACTATAGCGGTATATAATAATGTAGAAGAAAATGTAACAGGTGTTGCAACAACAGCTATTAAATATGAAGAATGAGAAGGAACAGCTACAGATTTTGATCTAGTTTCACAAGCTGAAATTAGCAAAGGTTATTTATATGCAAACTATGAAGCAGAAGAAAAAACAGAAACAGAATATACTACAAAATATACAGCAATAGTAAATAACGCAAAAATAACAACATCATTAGAATTTGCCCAAGCTTATGATAGATTTTTAGCAGAAGAGGGACCAGAAAGACCAACTACAATAGATGGAAACAATTATGCATACAATAAAAGAATAGAAATAAGCCAAGCAGTATTTAATAAAATATTAGGACAAGATGGAGAAATTATAGTAAAAGATACAACTGGAACAGAACTAGGAAAAATTAATAAAGATACAACTGCAGAAAACGGATCATATATTTTAGACGTATCAGATAAAAATAATAATCAATTAATAATAACAACAACTACTCCTATTATGGAAGGACAACTTGAATTAACTGTAGTAAAGGCTTTAAAAGGAGAAATCGGTTATTCAATAAATGATATGGCAAACTTTGAGAAAATGAAAGTTGCGTTTGAAGGTAAAACAAATACAACTACATTTGAAACAAGTAGCGAAATACTATTAAAAGAGCCAGAAACAAAAGTTGAACTTGAAATAAACAAATCAGATTTAACAACAGTTGTTCCAAATCAAAATGTTGAAATAAGAGCAGTGCTTGATACTTCAAATCAATACAATGCATTATTTGAAAATCCAACATTTAAAATTACATTGCCAAAAGCTGTTGAAGAAGTTAAGTTAAAAAGTTCGAATATATTATTAGCAAATGGTTTAAAAATTAAAAGTGCAAAGACTGCAGAAGAAAAAGGAAGAAAAGTTATTAATGTAGAAATTGAAGGAGCTCAAACAGAATATGCATTAAATGCTGACTACAAGGGGGCTATAGTAGTTCTTAACACAGACCTAACACTTGATACATTAACACCAAGTGGAGACGACAAAATAAAAATGGAATACAAAAACAACAATGAAAATGCTACAAAAACAGATGGAACATTAAATGAAACTGTTAATTATGTTGCTCCAAATGGAGTAGTTGCAGCAAATGGAATTAGCAACTATAAAGAAAATGCAGAAGATATTTTATCAATGTCAGATGAAGCAAAAACAGCTGAAATTGAGGCATATGCAGAAAAAAGAGTCGCTACAATGAATGGAATAATTATAAACAATTATAGTAATGATATTGGAAATATAGTTGTTTTAGGAAGACTTCCATCACAAGGAAATAAAAGAATTGATACAGATGAAGATTTAGGTTCAACATTTAATATACCTTTATCTACACAGTTGGCTCTAGATGGAATAGAAGCAGAAAAATACACAGTATACTATTCAGATAATAGTAATGCTACTAGAGACTTAGAAGACACAAATAATAATTGGAAAAAAGAGGCAACAACAAATTCAAAATCCTTCTTAATTGTTTTTGCAGAAGATTATAAAATGCCAGAAGGAACAAGAATAGATTTTACATATGATATAGAAATTCCTGGAGACATAGATCCAAATAGTGCAGCATATGGAATGTACAAAGTATATTACAATAATGAATCAGAAATAGGAGCTATGCCAGAGAGCAAAGAATCAGCAGTTATTGGAGTTAAAACAGAAGCTGGACCACAATTATCAGCAGAAATTTCTGCAAACATAGATACAGTAAAAGAAGGACAAATAGTAAAAATGACAGCAACTGTTAAAAACACAGGAAGTCAAACAGCAAATAATGTAAGAGTAAAAATACCAGTACCTGAGCACGCAGTATTTGTAGAGTATATAGTACGTAGTGAATTTAGAAAATTAGAAGAAGAAACTATGACAATAGAAGTAGGTGATATAGAATCAAATACAGAACGACAAATTTCATATTATATCAGAATAGAAGATAATGTAGTGGAAAAATCTGAGAACGAGTTGGAAACAAGTAATATAGTTAATATTATGCATTCTCTAGAGATACTAACTGATAATTTGAAGAACCCTATTCCTTCCAATAAATATAACATGGAAATTAAAGATGGAAATATAAAACTGGATTTATTGAGTAGTATCGATGACGCAAGAGTACTTAGAAAAGGGGAAACAATAGAATTTACAGTTAAAATTTCAAACATGTTTGTTACCAAAGATTTAAATAATGTTGTTGCAAAAATTACTCTACCTAAAGGTTTGAAGTATACTGATATATCAGTAAAAAATAACACATCAGAGACGGAAGGAAAGAAAGATGGAATTACATATGACGAGGATACAAATACGCTACAAATTAATCTTGGAACACTTGAAAGAAAAGCTAAATATATTGTATTTAATGCAGAAGTAACAGATTATATAGGAAATATGAGTTTCTATGTATCAGCAAAGGCAGATGGTATAAGTGAGAATTACTCTAATATTTTTGAACACAAAACAGAACAAATTGACATAGAAATTTCAGAATTAACATCTACCCCTAAATATGTCAAAGAAAGAGAAGACATTACATATAATTTTATAGTTACAAATTCAGGAAATACTCGAGCTTCCATAGATATAATTGATGAACTTCCATCTGAACTAGAATTTATAAAAGCAGAGTATGTATATGATGGCAGTACAATGACAAAAAATAGATTAGAGGATGGCAAACTAGTTATAAGTATGGATAGAATAGATCCACATAAAACTGTCGAAGTATCGATAGTGGCTAGAGCGGATTACTTAACAGATACAAATGATAAAGAGGTAAGGAATAAGATAATATTAAGAGCAGAAAACATGGAAGACATAGAAAGTAATGAAGTTGTAAACTATATAGAACATAATTCGGAAATATATCACCCTGGAGAAGGTTCAGATACACCAGGACAAAATGAAAATAGATACAGAATAACTGGAACAGCTTGGATAGATGGTAATCAAGATGGAAAAAGAGATGATGGAGAAGAAACTGTTTCAGGAGTACAAGTATATCTATTAAATCAAAAACAAAATTCAATTGTACAAGATGTTGATACTAATGAAGAAAAAGTAACAACAACTTCAGAAAATGGTAGATATGAATTTACAAACTTAGTACCAGGACAATATGTAGTAGTATTTGTATATGATTCTTCAAGATATAGTTTAACAGAATATCAAGTAGAAGGCGTTGATACTTCTCTAAACTCTGATGCAATAGATATTAATATCACACTAGATGGAGAAAGAAGATTAGCAGCAATTACAGATACTATTGAAATTACAAACGAAAATGCTCGAGATATAGACATTGGTATGTACGAAGCAGAAAAATTTGACTTTAGATTAGATAAATATATTAGCAAAGTAACATTATCAACACCTACAATTGGAACAAGAGTAGATGAGCATAATAATTTACAGGTTGCACAAGTTGAAGTTTTAGGACAAAACTTAGGAAAAAGTACAGCAGTTGTTGAATACACAATAAGAATTACAAATGAAGGAAGTGTAAGTGGATACGTAAGAAATATTGTAGATTACTTACCAGATGAATTTACATTTAGTACAGACCTAAATAGTGACTGGTATTTATCAGATAATGGAAACATTTATAATGCTAGTCTAGAGAACACTAAAATAGAACCAGGAGAAACAAAAGATATTAAATTAATAGTATCAGTAAATATCAATGAAGCAAATCTTGGAATTATAAGCAACACAGCAGAAATCTATGAAACATATAATGAGCAAGGATTAAAAGATATTGATTCAGAAGAGGCAAATAAAGCAACAAATGAAGATGATATGTCAAAAGCAGATTTAGTACTAGGCTTAGTAACTGGTAAAATTGTTGGCTACACAATACTAGCACTAGTAGTTATAGCAATTTTAGGATTTGGTATATTTGAGATAAAAAAACATGTTTTAAATAAAAAAGTTTAGAGGAAAGGAGGTTATCTAAATGAAGAAAAAGATTTTAATTACTACAGGAATATTAGTAGTACTTATACTAAACTTATTAGTAGCAAGTGGAATATTCACAAATGATGTAATTGCTGCTGAAAATACTAATTCTTCAATGAGCGTATCAAGTTCAGGAGCAGAGTGCCAAGTACAACCAGGAAAGTTAGTTGATACATATGATGCACATGGCGCTGGTGGATATTATTTATGTGGTGACTTTGAATCAACATCAGTTAATGGTTCAGAAGAAATACCAGCATATGGAGACTATCAAATATATTGTACTCAAGAAGGAACCCCAGCTGATGTTTTAAGACCATTGGGAACATTAACTAAAGCAGAAGCAGAGGCATTAGATGGATATACAGACTATAATGGACATGGAGAAGCTGAGAAGCCTCATGAAGGAGAGTTTTCACATACCTTCTTTGAAGGAAGTGGCTCAGGAAAATTAGCGCCTTGGGAAGCATATGTTATTTCAGATGAACCTCTTGGAGTTTTTTCAGAAGAAAAGCAAAATGCTTTATGGGGAAGAACTAATAGACTTTATACAGAAGGTCTTGACTATCAGGAATTTGATCAGAAAGTGAGAGCAAAACAAGGCTTGGATCCTAAGGATAATACTGAATCTTCAAAAGTAAAAGTAGGAGTTGAAGAGGGACAATTTGTTATAGGACCATATAACATGTCATATACAGAAGGCACATATGGGGGAGTAACTTTTGGCGGAATATATGATATGAAAGTCAGAGGATATAACAAAGATGGTACGATGGTAAAAGATGACATAGAAATATCACAAATTCTTATTGATGGAGAACGAAAAAAACCTGAATATTTTGAACCAGAAGAATGCTTATTCGTAGATAGAGAAGAACAAGTATATCCTGAAAGTGATGAAGATTTTAGGATAGTTATACAAGATCCAAATGCTGGATTAGATCCTAATGACCCAGATAGAATAGTAGCAGTTGACATAAAAGTCACATTTAGATATATGCTAACAGAAGGAAATAAGAGAGATTTTGATGGAAAAAAATATCAAATTACTTATGATGAGGAACATAATACTCATTATCATACAGATGATGAAGGAAATAGATATCAATGCCATTCTTGCTATGTATGGGGAATCCATGACCCACTTGACAAACAAGATGTAATGTGTGCAGACGCTTTTAGAGAATTATATGAGCAAGAGCTTATACTTACTTGTGACGAAGAAACTAAGATTCAATTGACAATGAATCTAGGCGGTTATGTATGGGAAGAAATATTACAAGGAAAAGAATCATTGGCAGATGGATTACGTACCGAAGAAGATATAAAATTAAAAAATATTAGAGTTACATTATATTATGAGGATGGAGAAAAGGTTGAGGTATCAGGACCATCTCCATATGATCCTG
>ERZ1643251.1899-NODE-1899-length-22424-cov-16.393536_pt1 | contig 22424 bp, 27 predicted proteins | sample MGYA00579261_ERZ1643251 | MGnify/ENA primary metagenome ERZ1643251 (study PRJEB29033, sample SAMEA4952267) | chicken gut metagenome | biome: Broiler Chicken; feature: Gastrointestinal Tract; material: Caecum | place: Ireland | collected 2018 | study: Broiler... | reverse complement strand
ATGAGAGAGCAGCAGCCGGCCGAGCCGGTGCAGGAATACATAACAACGGCGACGCCGAGGGCATGGGCCTCCGGCGTTCCCGTGTTTTGTGCCCATGACAAGGTCATGCCGATCGGAGAGCTCCGGCCGAACCCCAAGAACCCAAACCACCACCCGCCGGAGCAGATCAAGCTTCTGGCCTATGTGATCAGGACGCAGGGATGGCGGGCGCCGATCACCGTGAGCACACGCTCCGGACTGATCGTGCGCGGGCATGGGCGCCTCGAGGCCGCCCTGCTGGACGATCTGGAGGAGGTGCCGGTCGATTTCCAGGAGTACGGCAGCGAGGCCGAGGAAATGGCCGACCTCGTGGCCGACAACAGGATCGCGGAGCTCAGTGACATCGACAATCGCAAGCTCGCCGACGCATTTGCAGAGATAGACACCGGCGAGATCCCGTTCCTCCTCTCCGGCTACACAGAGGAGCAATACCAGCAGATCGTCACGGCGCTCTCGGAGGCCATACACGACGAGGAGCCCCAGGAGGAGCCCGCAGAGGAGGACGCCGGGGCCCCTGTCACCCAGGCCGGCGACGTGTGGCTCCTCGGGGCCAAGGCCACCCAAGCGAGCGAGGAGACCATGAAAGGAATATTGTCAAGGACTTCCAAGCGTGCGGCCGTAGTCATTGTGGAGATTGAGCCGGCGCAGGCCGACGCCACCGTGGCGAGGTACATCCGGGAGGCCGGCAAAAAGCTCATTCGCTGCATCCGCGGCGGCCAGGAGCTCGCCCGCTCCAAGTTCGAGGGGATATTCGAACGGGCGGCGCAGGAGGCCGCCGACGCCGAGGGAGGTGGACGGGAGTGATGCCCCGCTGAGATATGCCCGAACCAGTCAAGCAGCGGCTCCAGAGATACACGGAGCTCCTCGAGGAGATAGACAACCAGAGCGAGAGGCTCATGCGTCTGGAGTCGTCCATGACCGCGCCACGCTCGCTGAATATGGACGGGATGCCCAGGGCGGGCCACGGCACGGATCAGATCGGCGCAGCGATTGCCCGCAAGGAGGTCATAATGGCAGACCTCAAGGAGATCCGTGCAGAGGCCGACCGCGAATATTGGCAACTGGAGAGGGCCGTCAAGCAGCTCAGGAAGGCACAGGAGCGCATGGTGCTCCGGCTCAGGTATTTCGACCGCTGCACCTGGACGGACATCACCGACGTTCTGTTCGGGAGGCGGCCGGACTACGACGACAAGCTGGAGAGCTACACCAGGAGGGCCCAACGCCTCCACGGGGCCGCGCTCATGTCGCTCGAAAAAATATTGCAGAAAAATCCGTAAATTTGAAAATCACACCAGAGAGCCCGCAAACCCGCACCGCGCCGGCGTTTGCGGGCTTTTTTGTGCTCGAAAATATGGTAGTAAACCGGAGTAAATGGTAGTAAACCGGAGTGAATGTCACCAAATGTCATTGAATGTCATGGGATCCGGGTGATAGCATTACACTCAGCAAAATAGAACGGCCGCCAGGGAGACGATCCCGGGCGGCTTTCTCATTGCGGAGAGGAGTGAGAGCCATGTCCAGTAAGACCATCAAGATGCAGATCCGCAGCTATAGAAAGCTGATCGGGGATCTCCGGGCAATCGACGAGAGAACAGCCAAGGCTATCAAGGCTACGGTCAAGGACATCAAGGCCAGGGCCCCGAGCTGGATCTCCAAGGCGGTCGTTGGCGTCTATAACATTAATAAGTCGGAGGTCACGCCGGCGAGCAGCTCGGCCAGGAGGCCGCAGAAGAAAGCGGCAAGCGTCCGCGTCTCGGGGGAGACCATAGACAGCATCGCCATCACCTACATGGGCCGCCGGCTGACGCCCACCCATTTCGACATGAAGCCCAAGCAGAGGCCGTGGCGCTCCACCAAGGACGAACGCGGCCGTACCGTGAAGCGCGCCAAGCCCTACACCGTGACGGCCGAGATCAAGGGCCAGCGCAAGGGGCTCGGGGCCGACGTGTTCCTTGCCAGCAGCAAGGGCACCGGCGAGATCCCATTCCAGCGCATAGGATCAGGCAGGACTCCTATAAAAGCGATTAAAACACTGAGTGTCCCGCAGATGCTGAAAAATGTACAAGTCGAGGAAACCATCCAGGGCAAGCTCAACGAGGGACTTGAGGAGAGGTTCAACCACCATATGAGCCGGCAGCTCGGCATCAACATCAAGTAACGGGCCCCCTGCCCGCTCCAGGCCCGCCGCAAACGGGCCGCAGTGCCCACGAGGCGCGAGAGGTAAAGAGAGAGAGACGACCAAACGGCCAGAGGGGCCTCCACGGGCCGAACAGAGGCCGCCAGAGCCATCCGTTGGCCGGAAGTTGCCGCGCATAGGTTCTTTCTGGAGCCTGAAATGCCTGCGGCGCTTTCGAGCCCAAAAAACGCGCAGACACCAGAAAAATTTTCCGGGGCGTTTCGTTTCCCCACTCTTTCGGAAAGGAGGGAGATCCATGCCGGCAGCGAATGGTTCCAATCTGGTCGGGAGCGACATCGTCGCCAACCTGTTCGGAGTGACCACCCGGCGAGTGCAGCAGCTCGTCAAGGATGGCATCATTACGGCCACCAAGGAAAAGGGCGTCAACAAGTACGACCTCCCCGTCGTCGTCAAGCAGTACATCCGGCACCTCTCCGAAAAGGTGCAGGGCCGCGAGAGCAGGCACAACAGCGAGCTCGACAACCAAAAGCTCGGAGCCGAGATCAGGATCAAGGAGTCCAAGGCCCGGCTCGCCGAGCTTCAGCTCCAGGAGCTCGAGGGCAAGATGCACCGCTCGGAGGACGTGGAGGACATGACCACCGATCTCGTGTTTACCATTCGCGGGATGCTGGTGGCGCTGCCCGGCCGGCTGGCCGTGGATCTGGCCGGGCTCGACAGCCCCCCGGAGATCTCGGAGAGGATCCGGCTGGAGGTCAACAGCATTTTGCAGCAGCTCGCAAATTATCGCTATGATCCGGCCGAGTACAAACGGCGGGCCCGGGAGCGGGAGGGCTGGCAGGGCGTGGAGGAAGATGGCCCGGACGAATAAGCGGGCCACCGAGCGCCTCAACGCGGCCATCGCGCCGGCGCTGAAAAACTTCCAGCCCCCGGAAAACCTGACCGTCTCCCAATGGGCCGAGCGGCACCGCTACCTCTCGCCGGAGACGTCGGCCGAGCCGGGGCCCTGGAGGAACGCGCGCACCCCCTACCTCGTGGAACCTATGGATGCCATCACCGACCCGAAGATCCACAAGGTCGTCATGGTGGCGGCCTCCCAGGTGGGCAAGTCTGAGCTTGAGCTCAACACAATCGGCTATATCATTGACCAGGATCCGGGCAGCGTCCTCTATATCCACCCGACCCTTGAGGACGCCAGGAAGTTTTCGCGGATCCGTATCGCCCCTATGATCCGCGACAGCAAGACGCTCAAGGCCAAGGTCTCGGACGTCAAAGCCAAGGACAGCGGCAACACGATTTTGCAAAAGTCTTTCCCCGGCGGGATGCTCACCATTACCGGCTCGAACAGCGCCTCGGCCCTTGCCTCCACCCCTTGCCGCTATGTGATCGGCGACGAGCGCGACCGATGGGCGGTCAGCGCCGGCACCGAGGGCGATCCATGGGCGCTGGCTGAGGCCCGGCAAGCTACGTTTTATAATGCGAAAGCGATCGAGATCTCGAGCCCCACCGTCAAAGGACACAGCAACATCGAGACGGCGTTCGACGAGGGCACCCGGGAGCGATGGAGCCACCAGTGTCCCGAGTGCGGCGCATGGCACTCGATTGAGTTCGATGAGGTCAAGTTCGAGCATGAAGCCGTCACCGTTCACGGCAAGCGGGATTTCAAGGTCAGGATCCTCGGCTGGGCCTGCCCCTCATGCGGCTGCCTCTCCAGCGAGGCCACCATGCGCCGGCAGCCGGCCCGCTGGATTGCCGAAAACCCTGACGCCTATCTGGAGAAAGGGATCCGATCGTTTTGGCTCAATGCTTTCGTGAGCCCGTGGACGCCCTGGTCGAAAATCGCTTATAAGTTCCTGGCCGCCGGCAAGAATCCCGAAAAGCTGCAAGTCGTTTTCAACACCCTGCTCGGGCAGCTATGGGAGGATCGCGGCGAGCTGGCCGACGAGGAGACCTTGCTCGGCCGGCGCGAGGAATACGGCGCCGAGCTGCCCGAGGGCGTGCTGGTGCTGACGTGCGGCGTCGATACCCAGGGAGACCGCCTCGAGTATGAGGTCGTCGGGCATGGCCACTATGGCGAAACTTGGGGCATCAAGAAAGGCGTCATCAACGGAGTGCCGGACACCCCCGAGGTGTGGCAGCGCCTCGACGACGTCGTGGATCATGTCTACCGCTTCAAGAACGGCGCCGGCCTCCAGATCTCGGTCACGTTCGTTGACTCCGGCGGTAATCACACGCAGGACGTATATAAAGCCTGCCGGGCCCGGCAGAATAAAAAAGTTTTTGCCATCAAGGGCAAGAGCGCCAACGGAATACCATATGTTTCCCCGGCCAAAAAGACCAAGATCGTCGTCAATAAGCAGGTGATCGGCACCTGCTGGCTCTATAGCCTAGGCGTCGACGCTGGCAAGGCCGCGATCATGAGCTCCCTCAAGGTACAGGAAAAGGGCGCGGGCTATGCTCATTTCCCAGTCGAGGATCAGTTCGGCCGAGGCTATGATCGCGCCTACTTCACCGGCCTCCTCTCTGAAAAGCTGACCAGAGTGGAGACCAGGCGCGGAGACCGCTGGGAATGGCAAAAGCTCCCCGGCCACGAGCGAAACGAGCCGCTCGACCTCCGCAACTACGCGAACGCAGGTTTTAAGATGCTGGATCCCGACCTTCAGGCCGTGGAGCGCCGTCTCAAGGGACTGCCGGAGCTCCGGCAGTCCCAGCCGGCCGCGCAGCAGCAACCCCAGGCCAGGAGATCCCGCAAGTCCGATTTTTTCGATGACTGGTAAATGGAGGCTATCATGCAGAACAAAGAAAGCATTGTGAAAGAAATAGAAACGAAACGCCGCCGGCTGGAGCTTTACTATAAGCGCGAGGAGGAAATGCTTGCCGGAGGCGTGCAGAGCTACGGCATCGGCTCTCGCAATCTGGCGAGATATTCGACAGATTTGAAAGAAGTTCGGGATGCCATCCAAACCCTCGAAGAGGAAATCCAGACTCTTGAGGGCTCCCTCTCTGGCCAATGCCCGCGTCGCGCGCTAGGTGTCGTTCCCCGCGACTGGTAAAAAGTTAAACGCCCGGGATCCTACGGGCTTTTAACATACAGAGCCCCTGGGTGAGTTTACTCCTTTTCTCACCCGGGGGCCCTCCATTTTCAGCAAGGAGGTGATCGTCATTCCCTATTTAGACAAGAGGCTCGGCTTGTACCTCCCGGACAGTATGCGCCCACAAAATAAGGGTTACGGGGACGCCGGAGCGAGCTGGCACAAACGGGCGACAAAGGGCTTTAACGCACAGAGCGGCAGCCCCCGGGAGGATATTGACTATAACAACGCCACGCTCAGGCAGCGGGCACGGATGCTGGCCATGTCCTCGCCGCTCGCCGGCAGCGCCGTCAAGACCAACCGCACCAACGTCGTCGGCATCGGCCTCCGGCTCAAGAGCCAGATCGACCGGGATGTCCTGGGCATGAGCCCCGAGGCCGCGGAGGCGTGGCAGAAAAAGACCGAGCGCGAGTTCGCTTTGTGGGCCGAAAACAAGCGGGCATGTGACGCCACCGGCGTCAACGACTTCTATGCGCTCCAGCAGCTCGCCCTCTCCTCGTGGCTCCTGAGCGGCGACGTCTTTGCCGTCTATAAGCAGCGGGAGCCCACGCAGCTCAACCCGTATAGCTTGCGAATCCACATCGTTGAGGCTGACCGAATTAGTACACCCTACGACGCGAGCCCGCGGCGCCTATGGCTCACCGACGGCAAGGCCGCGAACGGCAACGACATCTTTGACGGCGTCGAGGTCGACGGCAGCGGCATGATCGTGGCCTACTATATCCGCAACACCTACCCCCACCAGCTCGGCGCAGCGAGAACCGAGTGGCAGCGCGTCCTCGCATATGGGGAGGAGACCGGCCTGCCGAACATTGTGCAGATCATGGACTCGGAGCGGCCGGATCAATATCGCGGCGTCAGCTACCTCGCGCAGATCATTGAGCCGCTGCTCCAGCTCCGGCGCTACACCGACAGCGAGCTCGCCGCGGCCGTGGTCGAGAGCTTTTTCACAGCGTTCGTGATCACCGGGGCCAACAAGGCCGACGAGAACCCATTCAACGAGACCCGCACCTCGCTCGGAGAGGTCTCCGGGAACCCCGACGAGTATGAAATGGGCCCGGGCCAGATCAACGTCATGAAGCAGGGCGAGGATGTCAAGTTCGCGGATCCCAAACGGCCGACGAGTGGCTTTTCCACGTTCGTCCGTGCCATGTGCGAGCAGATGGGCGCCGCGCTGGAGATTCCGGCCGACCTGCTGCTCAAGAGCTTTAACAGCTCATACAGCGCCAGCCGGGCCGCGCTGCTGGAGGCGTGGAAAGCCTTTCGTATGCGCCGCGAGTGGTTCGTGGCTGATTTCTGCCGCCCCACCTATGAGGTGTGGCTCTCCGAGGCCGTTGCCCGTGGACGTATCAGCGCCCCGGGCTTTTTTACTGCCCCGGAGATCCGGGCTGCATATCTCGGCGCCGAGTGGATCGGGCCCTCCCAGGGCCAGCTCGACCCGGTCAAAGAGATTACGGCCGAGATCCTGGCCAACGATGCCGGCTATTCCACGCATGAGCAATCCACCATCCGCCTCAACGGCGGCCAGTGGGGCGCAAACGTCGAGCAGCTCCGGCGGGAAAATGAGCAGCTTGCCCAGGCAAAGGCGCCGGACTCCTCCGGCGGCAGCCAGCCGTCGGTCGTCGATACTGTCAAGACCGCGGTCGTCAAGGCCGCGCTATTAGAGATTTTGAAAGAGGGCGAAGAAAATGCGAAAAAGTAATACTCCGCGCGTGCTGGCAGGCCCGGCGCCCGCAGTAGCCGCCGGCACCGCGCCGAAGTTCTGGAGCATGGCCGACGTGGGAGAGGACGAGGCCGAGATCACTATGTACGGCGAGATCGTCGACCGCCGCCCGGTCGACTGGTGGACGGGAGAGCCTGAGCCCGGCCTGTTCATCAGCCCGGAGGGATTCCTCGAGGATCTGGCTCAGGTCAAGGGCAAGAGCCGCGTCACAATCAGGATTAACTCAATCGGCGGGGATCTTTATACCGGCATGGCCATTTATAACCAGCTCAAGGCCCTGCCGGGGCAAAAGACCGTTGTTATTGACGGGATCGCCGCCAGCGCGGCCAGCGTGATCGCTATGGCCGGAGACGTGATTCAGATTCCCGTCGGCGGCACCGTTATGATCCATGAACCATCGGCTTTCCTCGCGGACAGCTATGACCAGCAGCAGCTCAAGGGCGTCCTCAAGATGCTCGACGCCGCCAGCAAGTCGGCCGCTGAGGTTTACGCCGGCAAGACCGGCCTCGAGGTCGACGCCGTTCGCTCCATGATGGCAAAAACAACATGGATGATCGGCCAGGAGGCCGTTGACAAGGGATTCGCGACGGAGCTACTCGAGGGAGACGGGCCTCAAATGGCCATGAGCGCCGACCGTTCGACGCTCGTGGTGGGCGGGCTCCGCTTCAACGCCAAGGGGCTCCGCAATATCCCCGGGGGGATCCCCGTAAAAGACAATATTCTGCCCGCAGCGGCGGCCGCTCGCCCTACGGCCGGGATAGAAAAAACGAAGCAAGGAGGAAAACAGGTCATGACATTGGAAGAATTGAGGGCAGCGCACCCGGAGCTCGTGGCTCAGATCGAGAGCGCAGCGCAAGCCGCCGCCCGGACTGAGGCCACGGCCGCGGAGAGGGCCCGCATCAAGGCTATCGAGGAGATCGCCCCCGGAGTCGGAGATCCGCAGCTCGTCGAGGATGCCAAGTACGGGGACGCCCCATGCACTGCGCCGGAGCTGGCGCTCAAGGCCATGCAGCAGCAGGCCAAGCTCGGCGCCAAGCACCTCCAGAACACCGCCAAGGATTTCGACGCGTCTGGAGCTGACGGAGTGGGCGCCGTTCCTAACGGAGGCGCGGGCAATGAGCCCGAGGACGAGGCGCATCAGGTCAAGGCGGTCGTCGACGCCTACAAAATGATCAAGGGAGGTAACAGCAAATGAGCAAGAGATTAGACGAGAACCTCGGCTCCATGGGTTATGACGGGCTGATCAATCAGTGTTTCCCCACCGGCGACGTGTTCACCGTGTCCCTCCGGGCCGGCCAGGGGAACCTCACGCGCGGTACCGCGCTCGCTCTGAGCTCCGGCACCGCCGGCAAGGGCGACATGGTGCTCCTCGGCACCGAGGCCGTGGCCGACGAGACCCTGGCCGCCAACTGCATCCTCGCGGACGACACCGACACCGGCACCGCGGCGGGCGATGCCGTGAACGGGATCGCCTACCGTACCGGGCATTTCAATCGGAACGCCCTGATCGTAAAAGAGGGCTACACCATGACCAAGGCCGACGAGGAGGAGCTCCGCAAGGGCGGGATCCTGCTCGACGATGCAATCTGAGGAGGAGAAGATCATGCCGTTTGATATTTACAGCACCCACACCCTGATCGCGGCAGTCGAGCAAGTCGAGCCACTGCACACCTTTCTCCGGGATCGTTACTTCCCCACGAATGACGCCTCGGACATCTTCACCACCGACGACGTCCTGATCGAGTACCGCGACGGCGACAAAAAGCTCGCCCCGTTTGTGGCTCCCCGCAAGGGCGGCATCACCATGCTCCGCAACGGCTCCCACATGGAGCGGTTCACCCCTCCCTATATCGCGCCCCGCCGTCCGATTACCATCGACGACCTCAAAAAGCGCGGTTTTGGCGAGGCCCTGTTCGCCAAGCTCACCCCGCAGCAGCGGGAGGGCGCCCTGCTCATGAGAGACGCCGACGAAATGAGCCAGATGATCAGCCGCCGTGAGGAGCAAATGGCCGCCGAGACGCTGCTGACCAACGGCTGCATTATGAAGCACATCACCGACGACGCCAGCAAGCCCGAGGAAAAGGAGATCCGTTTCTATTCCGGGGTCAGCAATCCCGCTGTATACACACCCGCCGTGCCCTGGAATCAGGAGGGCGCGCACATTCTGGCCGACGGTGCCGCGATGGCGCGGCTGCTCACTTCCCGCGGCCTGCCTGCCGCCGATCTCCTTGTTGCCCCGGACGTGGCCGACACCATTCTCGCGGATCCCGACATCCTCAAAAAGCTCGACAACAACAATTATAAGCTCGGCGGCGTGGATCCCGCGACGCTGCCGGCCGGCGTGACCAAGATCGCCCGGCTGAATTTCAAGGGCCGTATGATCGACATCCTGAGCTATGAGGACACCTATGAGGACGACGACGGCACGGTCAAGCAGTACATCCCCGCGGGCTACGTCGTCATGACCGCCCCTGCGGCCGGCCGCACCCTTTACGGCGCCGTCACCCAGGTCGAGCAGGCAGACGGGCAGACTCACACCTATGCCGCCCGCCGGGTGCCGAAATATCTGGCTGACGCCAACAACAACACCCGCAGCCTGACGCTCACCTCCTGCCCGCTGCTGATCCCCAACAATAAAAATCCGTGGATCGTCGCTAAGGTGCAGTAATACCGGCATGCCCAAAAGAAAGGAGTAAAAAGTCATGATCCAGATTGTGCAAGGCACTTTCGGCTATTGGAACGGCACGAGCGTCGTGCCCAAGACCTCCAAAGACGGCCCCCTGGAGCTGGAGCCCACGCTGGAGCAGCGCCTCGTCGAGAAAGGCGTGGCCGTATATGTCAACGCGGAGCCTCAGGCTCCCGCAGCGCCTCCCGCCCCCACTGGTGCCGAGGATTCCGGCAATTCTGATCCCGCAAACAGCGTCCAGGGAGAGCCCACAGGAGCCGACGACGGCCTGCCGGAATATAACGCCGACATGAAGCTCGACGAGCTCAAGGAGATCGCCGCCGCCTATGATGTGGACGCCTCCAAAATGCGGAGCAAGGCCGAAGTCGTGGCCGCGATTGACGCGGCCAAGGCGGCGCTCCAGGAGGAGACCGGGGACGACGAGGCCCCTCCCGTCGTAACCCCGGCCGCCCCTGTGGTGTAATGGCTTTTGATTTCAAGGACATGGTGCAACGGGATCGGGATCTGTTTTTGAACCTCGGCGAATATGGGGAGACCCACCGCGTCGAGGGACGCGACGTGACGATCATGATCGACGACGATGCCCTCAAGGAGCGCCAAGGAGGGGCCGCCCTGAGCATTGCCGAGTCGTCGCTGCTATTCTATGCCAAGCCCGAGGATCTCCCGCCGCGCCGCGCAGCAGGCGCCAGCCTCAACGTCGACGGCCGGGAGTACATTGTGGACGACTGGAGCGAGGACATGGGGATCGCCACCGTTGCCCTCAGCCAGAGCCGCAGCCGCTAAGGAGGTGCCGGCATGACTATCGTGCAGAGTATCGAGACGATCCGCGACTGGCTCGAGGCCAACGTCTGCTCCCTGGTGGAGCTCAAGCTCCCCGACGACAACGCGGCCGCCGAGACCTACCCCTATAAGCTCGTCAAGCCGGCGGCGTTCTCCCTGTTCGTGCCCGGAAAGGATCGGCTCCCGCAGAGCGTGGCGCCGATCCCGTCCGTGTGTGTGCAGCTTTTGGAGGGTAGTGACTCGCTCCTGGAGAGCAAGGGACGGCTTCGCGTGCGGCTCGTCTTTTCCGCATGGAACCCCGGGCAGCACGGGCCCGACACCCTCCCGCCGGCCTCCGGTGTCGACATCCATGTCGAGCCGGCCAAGGCTGCCGGCTCGCTCCCACACAGCGGCGCCGGAGCGGGTAGCTTTACCCGCAACGCCGACGGCTGGCGGGATGCTTGGAGCTTTGTGGACGTCGCCCTCCGGGAGCTGGAGAACGCCGAGTATTTAGGCGGGCTCCGCATTGCCAAGGAGGAGGGCATCGCGTTCGGCCCGCTCACGGAGCAGGACGCGGTCGTCGACTATTATCCCTACTGGTTCGCCTGGATCTCGTTCTCCGTGCAGTACGGGATCGCCCGGAACCCCAAGCAATACCGTGATTTACTCTAGGCGGCCCGCGCGGCCGCTTTACTTTTGAGAGGTGAAAAGCATGGCAAACGAGTATTTATACGGCGCTTTTGGCCACATCGGCGAGACCGTGGCACAGAGCGCCGTGCAGGCCGGCACCGTCCCCGTCTATGTGGGAGTGGCGCCGGTCAATCTTGTGCGCGGCTATGCGGAGCAGGACGTCATCAACGTGCCGACCAAGATCTCCAATTTCGTCGACGCACAGAAAAAACAGGGCTACGCGGCCGACTGGTCGACGTTCACGCTTTGCGAGGCATTTGCCGCCCACTTTGATAACACCAAGGGCAACATCGGCCCCATTTACGCGATCAACGTCCTCGACCCTGACGTCCACCGCAAGGCCGCAGCCACCACCAAGACCCTGACCTTTACCAACGGCCGCACAGAGTTCTCAAGCTCCACGATCATCCTCGACACATTCGTCCTGGCCAACAAGGTCGAGGGCGTCGACTTCACCCTTGATTACAGCTTTGTCAAGGGCAGCGTGATCGTCAGCTCCGCAGATCCCGACAGACCGCTCACCGATAACCTTTCCGCCACATTCTACGAGGTGGAGCCTGGCAAGATTGCGGAGGGCGATATCATCGGCGGCGCCACCGCGGCCGGAAACTATTCCGGGCTCGGCGCGATCACCCTGCTCTATCAAGAGCAGTTCCAGGTCGCCAACCTGATCGCGGCGCCCGGCTGGAGCCACATCCCCGCGGTCTACAACGCCATGATCAAGGCCGGCACGCAGATCAACGGGCATTGGAATAGCTTTTGTGTCGGGGACATCCCCCTCGTCGACGGCGAAACCAAGATCGACACGATCGAAAAGGCCAAGGCGTGGAGGCGCGCTAACGGCTACACCAACGAGCGCACCAAGGTCTATTGGCCCCAGGCCATCGACAACACCGGCCGCGTGTTCCACCTGAGCACGATGGCGATGGTGGAGTTCATGCGGACGGACTACACCCACAATTCGATCCCGATGGAAACGTGCGGCAACAAGGAGATCCCCGTCGTGCGCCAGTATTTCGGGCCGGACAACAAGAGCCGCGGCTTTGATCAGGAGCAAGCCAAGGAGCTCACACAAAACGGCATTTGCACCGCGATCGCGTGGGGCGGCCGTTGGGTATTGTGGGGAGACCATACGGCCGCCTACACCTACGGCACCGACGTGGATCCGCGCGCTATTTTCGACGTGTCCATGAGGATGCTCATGCACATCACGAACGATTTTCAGCGCGAATGGAGCCCCAAGATCGATGAGCCTATGACGCTCCAGCTCCGGGACAGGATCGTCAACCGGGAGCAGGAAAAGCTCGACGGCTATGTGGCCGTCGGCGCGCTGATCGGTGAACCCCGGATCCTGTTTTTGCAGAGCGAGAACAGCACCACCGACCTCATGAATGGGGATTTCAGATGGGACATCGCCGTCACCCCGACGCCGCCCCTCAAGAGTGCGAGCGTCTACGTGGCCTATACCGACGCCGGATTCTCGGCGTATTTCGAGGAGGTGGCATAAATGGCTTTATGGCTCGACCTCAAGGGCCCCGTGCTGGCTGACACGGTTTATAGAAACGGCGTGCTTGTGGGGAAAGACGTTACCGTCACCCTGCCCGCCGTTAACTTTGTCACGCACGACCACAAGGCGATGGGCACGGTCACGTTGCCTGTGCCCGGCCAGATCGAGGCAATGGAAATGACCATCACCAAGATCGGCGTCGACCTCGGCCTCGGCCGCATGATTGCCCTAAAAAATGAAACGTTTGAGTTTCGATGGGCCCAGGACGTCGTCAAGGCTGACGGCACATCCTCCCCGGAGGGCTGCAAGGCGTTCGTCCACGGCGTACCGAAAGGCATCCCCGGGATCGGCCTGGAACCCGGCACGGCCTCAGAGAATGAGATCTCCCTGGCCGTCAACCGTTATCAGCTCTACGTTGCCGGCGAGGAGTATTTCCTGATCGATCCTCTCAAGGGCACGCAGCGGATCCTCGGCGTGGACTACGCGAAAAACATCATGAGCATGTTATAAAACCCGGCGCCGCCTCATTTGTGGGGCGGCGTCCTTTTGTTGAAAGGAGCGCGCTACATGAACACCTTAAAACTCAACCACCCGATTCAGGTGGGCACCCAGGAGGGCGCCAAGGAACTCACCGAGCTTCCCTATGATCCCGAGGAGATCACGGCGCAGATGTTCGCACGGGCCGACGCCAAAAAGGTCAAGGCCGGCGGGGCCGGCGGCGTCTCCATGGCCGAAGTCGACTATGGGATGCACCTGTACCTCGGATTTATGGCCATTCTGGCCGTCAATCCCCAGCTCGACCTCAATGACCTGGAAAGGATCAAGGGCTCCGACCTTGTTGTGGTGATGCATATCGGCCGAAATTTTATGCTGCTCAAGTCGGCGGTCGTATCTCAGGAAAGCAGCTCCGGCGGGCGATCCGAAACTATGCCCGAGAGTTCCACACCTCCGTCGCCGACCTCGAGCGCGAAAGGCTGATCGACTTCCTGGCCGACTACCGGGAGGCCGTCGAGGACGCCAGGGAGGCAGCGAAAAAACGGCCGCCAGTTCCGCGGCCGCCTAAAGTTCGGATCCGTCATGGGAGGAGGTGATCCCGCTGGCTAAAAACAAGATATTGCAGGCCGTCGTCGACGTGGCCGGCTCCATCGACCCCTCACTCGGCAAAATGATGGATGGCGTCACCAAGTTGCTCGAGGGGATCAACCTCAAGGCCTTGGCGGTCGCCGGCGCCGTGGGCGGCATAGCGGTCGCCACTGGCAAGGCCGTATTAGCAGCCGGGAGCTATTTGAGCGATCTCGGCCAAGAGTATAACACGGCAATCAATGATCTTTCTGCAAGCACCGGCGCAACTGGAGAGGAACTCCAGGAGCTCGGCGACATTGTCAAAAATGTGTATAAGTCCGGCATGGGTGAAAGCCTTGCAGATGTCTCAAACGGCCTTGCAACGGTCGAAAAGATCAGCGATCTCGCTGGCGACCAACTCGAATCGGCCACACAATCGGCTTTTTTGCTATCTGATTCTTTTGAATTTGAGATAGGAGAAAGCACAAGAGCAGCCTCAGCATTGATGAAAAACTTTGGGCTCGACGCTGATCAAGCCTACGGGATGATCGCTATTGGAGCCCAAAATGGCGCAGACAAAAACGGCGACTTGCTCGACACACTGAACGAGTATTCTGGCCAATATGCCGCCCTCGGCTTGACCGCCGATCAATTTATGGGCAGCCTGATTTCCGGCGCAGATGCGGGCCTGTTCTCCATCGACAAAGTAGGCGACGCCGTCAAAGAATTTAATATCCGAGCAAAAGATGAAAGCGATAGCAGCGCCCAGGCGTTTCAGTCGTTAGGATTTAACGCGGATGATATGTTCGCCTCGTTTGCGGCGGGTGGGGATAAAGCCCAAACCGCATTTTTTGAGACAGTAAACGCACTGAATGATCTGGACGATCCGCTGAAGAAGAACCAGATCGGCGTCGCTCTGTTCGGCTCTCAATTTGAGGATCTGGAGGCGGGAGTGCTGCCCGTGCTCGGAAGTATCGAGACCGCAGCCTATGACGGAGCTGCCGCCCTTCAGCAGATCAACGATGTCAAGTACAACGACCTCGGCAGCGCCTTCGAGGCGGTCAAGCGGTCGGCCGAAGTGGCTCTGCTGCCTATGGCCTCCATGATCGCCAATACTTTGACCTCGCTGGCCCCTATCCTGAGCGAAACCTTCGAGGCCATCAGCCCCGTCATCACCGACACCCTCAACGCCTGTATGCCGTTTATCGAGGAGTTTCTTGTGGGGATGGGCGACACGCTCAAAGCCGTTATCCCAATGATTGCGCAGCTGGCTGCGGAATTGCTGCCGGTTCTTACCCAGCTCATGAGCACGCTTTTGCCGCCGTTATTGGATCTCATCCAACAGCTTTTGCCGCCGTTTATGCAGATTGTACAGGCGGTCCTTCCGCCTCTCGCCAGCATCCTTGCAACGATCCTGCCAATACTGACGCAGATTGCAGCTGCGGTTTTGCCTGTGCTGGCGCAAATGATTAACAGCCTGATGCCTGCTGTTACGCCGCTTCTTGATATTCTCGCACAGATACTCAACAGCGTGATTACGCCGTTGCTTGAGCCTCTGTCCAGTCTTGCGCAGGCTTTGCTCCCCGCGATTACGCATGGGCTTGAAATAAGCGCGCCTGTCCTTGAATTGATCGGCAGCCTGCTTTCTACGGTTGTCGGGTGGATAGCAAAGGTGGTCGAGTGGGTGGCCAGCGGGCTCGGCTGGGTGGTAGATCTGTTCACTGGCAAGGCCAAGGCCGGAGTGGCCCCCGAGGGCTATGCCGCCGGCGGTTTTACGTCCGGCCTGAGCTATGCGGGCGAGGATCCGCGCTATCCCACCGAGGCGGTCATCAGCTTTAACCCGGCGTATCGCCGGCAGAATCTCGGGTACTGGGAACGCGCCGGCAGGATGCTCGGCGTGGAGCCCCGCAGCATGGAACCCGACAACTATTTCGAGGGGATCGCCAACGTGATCCTCGTCAGCACCCTCCAACCGTTCGCGGCCGGGGGCTTCACAAGCGGGCCGGGCATTGTCGGCGAGGATCCGCGCTACCCCACCGAGACCGTGATCAGCTTCAACCCGGCATATCGTCAGCAGAATCTCGGGTACTGGGCCCAGGCCGGGCAAATGCTCGGCGCGTCCGATTTTGACGATGGGGTCCTCCAGGGGGGCGGCTCCAATACCGTGATCTATGACCTGGGTGGCGTTACATTTGCGCCCCAGGTGACGGTCGGCGGCAACGCCGACAAGGATGACATCATCCGGCAGCTCAAGGATCTCGAGCCGGAGTTCTTTGACCTGCTCGAGACGTGGCTCAGAAAGAGGGAGGCGGGCAAGTATGTCACAGCAAATCACGGGGTATTTTGATCACACCGCGGCCGGCGGCGACACGTTCGACTCGCTGGCCTTTCGTTTCTACACCGAGGAGCGAATGGCGCACTATATTATCCAGGCGAATCCCGACTATGCCGACGTCCTGATCTTTGAGGGCGGTGAAAAGCTGAGGATCCCAACCCTGGAGAGCGTCGAGTCTCCCGACACGCTGCCGCCCTGGAGACGGCCTAAAAACATCAGCAAGTAGGGGGCGAGCAGTATGGCCATTATGGCACAGTGGCGCGGTATGCGCTGGGAGATCTCTCCGAACATGATAAAAGCCATTGCGGGCCTCTCCACCTCCTACAAGCTCAAGGCGTCAACGGACGAGGATGGCCGGCGCAAGGTTGAGGGCTTTGAACTTCAACCGCTTTCTCTCGACTACGACGTCAGCGACGCGGCCGGGGGCTCCCCACGGGCCGAGTTTGAGGCATGGGAGGGGCTGGTCGGACAGATCGGCCCCTTTTACCTCGGCGGCCGCCGGTTCGGTCCCCGGAGCGTTCAGCTCGACGAGGTCAGCATCGGCGACCTCGTGCTTGACAATTTCGGCAGGATCCGCTCGGCCAGGATCTCGCTCAAGTTCACGGAGTATGCGAACGAGGGTGGCAAGGGCCAAGGCCGGACGCAGATCCTTTATAACGGCGTCGATATTTACAACGACATCAGCGTCAACCAATGTTTTCACGATATGTTCGCCGCCTCGCAGAGCGACGAGCTGCTGCTCCGCTTCAATGACACCCGGCACCTATGGGACGGATGGAACCCGGCCAACGAGGAGACCATCGAGGTCGTAGAGGGGGCCGCCCGCAGCGGCAAAATGTTCATTGAGTCTGTGATTCCTGAAAACGGCCTCATGACGCTCCGGGCCTTTTCTATTCCACCCACCGCAAAGGATCCGTTTACCAAGTCATGGGAAAACGTCAAGCTCCTCCAGATCGGGCAAGAGATCGCCAGCCGGCACGGCCTGGGCTTTGAGCAGTACGACGTCACCGATCAGCTTTACGACTATGTGAGGCAGGATAACCTCCCGGACTTTGAGTTCCTCGAGCAACGATGCGCGCTCGAGGGCGTCGCCTTTCTGGTATTCGACGGCACGCTGGTCATGTATGGGGAGGCAGCCCTGGAGGCAAAAGCCCCGGCAGGATCCATCGACGTGCCGCCCGACGGCGTTTTTGAGTATCACGACGACGCGACGGCCGCCTATGGCAAGGCCGAGGTCGTCAACGGGGACATCACCGGCAGCTTTGCGGCTCCCTCCGGGGGCTCCAAGCTGCTGCACCGTGTCCTCCAGATCCGCATCGCCAGCCAAGCGGAGGGCAACAGGTTCGCCAAGGGCCTCCTCCGCTACGAAAACCGCAACATGACAACCGGCACGCTGCAAACGGCCCTCCTCCCGGAGTACGCCGCCGGCAGCGTGGCCACGCTCAAAACCGGAGGGGCCGGCTCCTGGGACGGGCCGGCCTTTATCATGCGGATCCGGCATGACTATGTCGCAAAGAAAAGCAAGATCTTTTTCAGGAAACCGCTGGAGGGCTACTAATGGCACAGATTGAGAAAGGCAAGATCTCCACCATAGAGGGGCCGGCAGACCGCAACGGAGACAACACCAGGGCCCGCGTGCTGCCGTCCACCAGGGCGACAGAGCCCTCGAGGCCCCTGGTCATTCCCTGGTGGCTCCGGGGCCAAATGGGCGCACTCAGCCCGGGCACCGAGGTCGTGTTCGCAGTATTCGAGGATCTGACCGGCTTTCTTATCGGCCGGACGGATGGAGAGTGGCCGGGGATCGTCCCGGGCGACGTCACCGTCACCGGCAAGGCCACGGTCGAGGACATGATCACCGAGCAGGTGCCGAGCTACAACGGGCACCGCCACGGCGGGATCATGGGCGGCCCGGGTGACACCGGGAACCCGAAGTAATGGAGGCGATGGCATGGCCGTTATGGCTGAGTGGCACGGGAGGAGCTGGGAGGTCTCCCCCTGGAGGCTGGCCGCCCTGGCCGGCCTTTCCACCTCCCTCAAGCTCAAGAAAGACACCAACGAGGACAAGGACGGGGGGAATCCCACCAACGTCAAGGGCTACGAGGCGCAGGGCCTCAGCTTTGATTATGAGGCGAGCACCGCGGCCGGCGGCGACCCCCGCGCGGAGTTCGAGGCATGGCAGCGGCTCGTCGGGCAGACGGCGCCCTTTTATCTCGGCGGCCGCCGGTTCGGCCCGAGCCGGATCCAGCTTGTCGAGGTCAGCCTGGGCGACGTGACGTTCAGCAACCAGGGCCGGATGCTCCTGGCCAAGATCTCGCTCAAGTTTGAGCAGAACGGCCCTTTAAGCCTCCAGAGTACCCGGGGGCCTGCTGGGATAGGTACGAGTCGCTCCGTGGTCTCAGCAGCCCGCGTGGGGCCCTCAGCGGCCGAGAAAGCGGCCCGCAAGTAAAAGGAGGTAGACATCATGAAAGCCAAAGGGAACGGCTCCCCGGAACAGTGCGTCGAGAACCTCCTCCTCATTGTTCGAGGCGAGGTGCCTTTCGAGCGCCTCAAGGGGATCGACGCAACCCTGACAGACAGGCCGAGCGAGGAGGCCGCCCCGCTCCTGGAGGCGGATGCCGAGTGGCTCGTGGAGACCTATGAGCCCCGCGTCTCCCTCGGCAGCGTCAGCATGACGGCAGAGCTGGCCAAGGCCGGGCATTTTGTCATCGGCGTCGACGCTATCAAACAGTAAGAGAGGGAGATCAGTGGCAGATATAAATTTCATAGAAGTGGACGCCGGCGAGATTTACAACATGATCATCACGGCGCTGGAGACTAAGGTCTCCGAGCCGCTCTATCCGGGCGACGAGCGCCGCCTGTTCGGCGAGGCCGTGGCCGCGGTCATGGTGGCGGTTTTTAATAAGCTGAACGACGACGCGCGGCAGAGCCTCCTCCGCTACGCTCGGGGCACCGTCCTCGACGCGATCGGGGAGCGAGTCGACACGCCGCGCCTGGAGCCGAACAAGGCCAGCACCGTCCTCCGCTTTTCCATGTCGCAGGCGCTCGGTCAAAATGTGGTGATTCCCGCCGGCACCCGGGCCACCCCGGATTCAACCCTCTATTTTGCAACAAGCCGCCCGGCCGTGCTGCCCGCCGGAGAGACCCATGTCGACGTGGACGCTGAAGCCACCGAGGGCGGCGGCGCTTATAACGGCTACCGGCCCGGCACCGTGAGCACCTTGGTCGACCTCGTGCCCTATGTCAATAGAGTCCAGAACATTGACACCACACACGGAGGCGACGACGGGGAACCCTACACCGAGGAGGGCGATGATGCCTACCGGGAACGGATCCGGCTCGCGCCGGCACGGTTCTCCACGGCCGGGCCCGAGGCGGCATATAAATATTACGCGCTTTCGGCCGACCCGGGGATCCGCGACGTGCGGATCATCTCCGATCAGGCCGCCGGCACGGTCAGTATCGTCACGCTCATGGAGGATGGCGGCGGCCCCTCGGAGGACGTGGCCGCCCGGGTGCTGGAGGCGGCCAACGACGCCACCGTCCGACCGCTCGGCGACAAGGTCACGGTCGAGGCCCCCACGTTCCAGGAGTACGACCTGGAGCTCAAATACTACGTTACCCAGGAGACCGAGGCCGCAGCGATCCAGACCATTGAGGGCCTCGGCGGCGCCCTGGATCAGTTCGTCGGCTGGCAGGGCGGCAGCATCGGCCGGGACATCAACCCTGACAAGCTCCGGGCCCTGGTGCTTTGCCCCAACTGGGAGAGCGAGACGCCCCTGGCGGGCGCCCTCCGGGTGGACGTGGTGGCGCCGAGCTATGCCGTGCTCGATGAGCGCAGCGTGGCCCGATATTCCGGCCAGGCTAAGGTCACGCATGAAGTGGTAAAGGAGTGAGGCTATGAAACTCTCAGACTTGGAGCTCCGGGAGCTAATCCCGATCTTTATGCGGGAGGACGAGACCGTCGGTGCCCTGTCCACCGTGGTCAACGAGTACACGCGGCGCGTGAGCCGGGAGCTCCCCCTGCTGCATAAATGGGAGCAGATCGATAATATGGACAACCGGCAGCTTGATGAACTGGCCTGGGAATTGAACGTGTTATGGTATAGTCCCGACGCCCCTGTTGAAACCAAACGCCGCCTGATTAAAAAGTCCGATATGGTTTATGCCCGCCTTGGCACGAAATGGGCAGTCGAAGAAGTGATCAGCGCATATTTGGGACGGGCGTCTGTGCAGGAATTTTGGGAATATGATGGACGGCCCCATTATTTTCGCATTGTAGTTGACAACTATGATTTTTCCAATCTGGATGTAAAAAAATTCTTAGCTGTCCTGGAACTGGTAAAGCGGAAAAGCCAATGGCTGGAGGCCGTCAGAAACCGCTTGCACCGCTGGTCAAAGTTGCGGGCCGCCGGATGTCCGGTTATTGGGGTGAAACTGCTCACACATCCTTATATTGCCCCTGATCTCCAATCCAGAGGGAACACATACATCAGTTCGTATGGGGCAATCGGTATCAAATTGAAAAGTTAGGAGTGACGAGTTTCGTGAATTTTGTAAAGGCCGAAGGGGCCGGACAACATTACTATAATTTTGTAACCGATATCGGCGTTGCCCATGCTGTTAATGCTATACTGCTCGGCGAAAAAATAAATCTGACCCATTTTGCAGTAGGCGACGGCGGCGGAAGATACTATGAGCCAAATCCGCAAATGACCTCTCTTGTAAATGAAGTGTGGCGCGGTCCGATTACAAAGGCGGAGACGGCGGATAATCAACATGAATTATATGTATCTGCTGTTATCCCAGCAGACATAGGGCCGTTCATCATACGGGAGATGGCCATCTTTGATGAAGCAGGCCATATGATCGCAATCTCAAATACGGCAGATATCCACAAAATGACGACTGCGGAAGGATTGCCCACGGAAATAGACCTTTGTATGCATATTTTTGTATCCAATACAGAAGCGTTTAAGTTTGAGGTCGATCCAACAATCATTATCGCAACAAGAGACGATATTCAAAAACATAACAATGATCCAAACGCCCATGACAACCGCTTTCTTTCTCTGGAGACAGAAAGCGAGCTGGTGCGTATCGATCACGGGCTTGGGACGTATCCGCAGGTGACGCTCGGCGCGCTGCAATACGGGCTTGGCGTGGCGGGGCTTGACGAAGGCCCCTTAGGCGGCACGGACACCGCGCAGTATCCGGCGCGGGCGGTTTATCACAGCAGCCGGTCGCTGACCGTGATGACGACAAAAAGCATTGCACAGCTCGGTACAGAACCAACGCTGCACAAAATGAACGACCGCGAATATACGGTCACATGGCCGGACAACCAGACGGACAGCCTGTATATCCGGCTGATATAGGAGGGATTGACTTTATGGGCTTTGAGACTTTCACCAAGGGGATGCAGGACGCAAACGAGGTGCTCAACCGCAATTTTGCCGCTGTGGAGACGCAATTATCAAGTAAAGCGGGGGCAGAGCCGCCGCAAAAGTTTGAACTGCCGTTGGCGGAAGGCTGGACAAAATACCAGCAGCCTTACTATCAGCGAAATGCATTCGGGGAAGTGACCATTTGGGGAGCAGTGAAAAAAGATTCTGCAATTGCGCAGGGGGATGTAATCACAACAATGCCGGAAGGATTTAGGATACCGGTATCGGCAGAACTTCCGGCAATCAAACTCCTCGAAGGAGCGCCTGCTGCCGCAGCTGTGTTTGTCCGCAGTTATGGAGACATTACAGCAGCAACAACATCGACAGGCAGCGCGGTCCTCTCTTTTGTAATCACATATGCGGGCCAGTAAAAGGAGAAGATCACATGACTTATAAACATTACTGCGTCATCGACGCGCAAAACAGATACAAAACCCTTGTGCTGGTAATTAATGAACCGGATGAAACCGGCGAATTGCAGGAAAAAGTCCAGTACTACACGCTTTTGGAAGGAGAACGGCTGATAGATGCAGCGCCGCCCGTGATGCGTCCATATATCGGTGCGGACGGGTTTATCAAGCCTGCCTGGAATGGCTCGGCGTGGATAGAATCCGCCACGAGCGGGGAAATCACAGAATGGGAGACGGAGCACCCCGCACCGCCTCCTGTCCCACCCTCTGAAAGTGAACGCATTGCGTCTCTGGAAACGCAGATGACAGACGCGCAGATGGCGCTGGTTGAGGCATATGAGGCGGCGGACGAACAGGCGACGGTTATCATGCTGGCGCAGGCCGAAGCGTATGAGACGGCGGACAGGCAGAACACGGACGCCCTGCTCGCGCTGGCCGAAGTGTACGAATCCATGCTTGCGCTGCAAGCGCGTGTGACGGCACTGGAGGGAGGTGAAGTAAATGGCTAAAGTATACGCGGAGCTGATTCGCAAGGGCTTAAAG
>ERZ1643251.1898-NODE-1898-length-22425-cov-4.412025_pt1 | contig 22425 bp, 21 predicted proteins | sample MGYA00579261_ERZ1643251 | MGnify/ENA primary metagenome ERZ1643251 (study PRJEB29033, sample SAMEA4952267) | chicken gut metagenome | biome: Broiler Chicken; feature: Gastrointestinal Tract; material: Caecum | place: Ireland | collected 2018 | study: Broiler... | reverse complement strand
CCTGAAATGCTGCAGGGTGATTCTTTTCCTTGAGGAAGGCTGTTTGTTGGGTTTAATCAGATTCATAATTTTGGGGAAAAAATAATCCTCTGCTTTGCATAAAAGCGGAGTCAGTGCGATAGCCGCCACAAAGCAGACGCGGTTTTGCAGATGGTAAAGTCTTTTGTGCACCGTGTCATAGTCTTTAAGGGATTTTTTCAGTGATTCTTTAGTGCCGGCGCTTGTTTGTTCTATTATGTCGTAAAAATCATCCCTTAAATTTTTCCCCAAGCCTTTTTTGTTGAGTTTTTCAAGCAGCCCGTCTGATACGGTTTTGAAGTTTTCATCTTCCTGTGCTGCATTTTTTACACTTAAAATAAACTTGTCCCTGTAGAGATTTTCATTATATGAAATGCCGCTTCCTGCTTTATCAAGAGCGCCCTTGTTTGCAAGCTTTCCTACGAAATTTGACCCCGCAATAAGGATAGGTGCCTCCATCATAAGCTGAAAAACTGCGGCAACAGGATTTTTTAGCGCCGAGTATTCCTTTTTTTCTTTATCTTCTTTGGAAACAATCATAATGGTTGCAGGCACAAGAATTGCCTTCCCGAGAAAATCAAGTGCAATATTTGTACCCTCGCCTACATTGTCAATTTTTGCAAAAGAGTCCGCGGCAGCGTTTTTGATGTTTTTTACCGTGCTGCCAAGGCTTTTAAAATGGGTGCTGTCTATGCTGTTTATTTTCATGGGATGGTTTTGGCTTTTTGTTTTTACAAACCCTGTCAAGATTTTTATTTTCCCACAAAAGTTTTTTTGTACGCAATTTTTTGTTAAGAAAAGTTTTTATATAGTTATGAGGAAATTATTAAGATTAATTTTAAATCAAATTCTCTGTGCCCAGGAGAAAGCTGCGCCAAAACTGCCGGATAAGAATTTATATTCTTATTCAAACGGCTCTTCAAGCGCGCACATAACTTCATTTGCGACTTTGTCCTTTGACTCTAGGACAAAAGAAAAAATGCAAAAACTTAAATGTGCGGTTAAAAAAATAGTCAAAAAGAATATTAAAACTCCCGAAAAACTTCTTGAATATGTGGAAAAATCGGGGACAAAAGTTATAAAAATACCTTATGCGGATAAAATTCTTTCTTATGTTAAGGAGGAAGAGGGTTTTATCACGCCAAAAAGCGGACTTGAGGCATTTTATTTAAACCTTGTGCTTAATAAGCGTATTTCTTTTAAAACGCCCGAGATGTTTGTGCTTCGCGACCTGCCGCTTAATATTTATGTCATGTCGCACCAGTTTCATAAATGGTATTCTTACAAAATGAAACTCCCCGGCTATGATGAAGCAACCCAGGAAAACTTTAAAAGAGTTTTTGAATTTGCAAATGCGCACAAGGCGCAGGAGCTAAGCTACGGCGAGATTATGTCTTTAAAAGAAGCGATAAGACGCGACCTTGACGCTATTGACTTTGTTCTTGAACTTTCAAAAGAACAGGAAGGCTCCGCAAAAACGCTTGAAAAGATTAAAAAAGGCGAAAGTGCTACTGTTTAGCAAGTTTGCGTACTTTTTGCGCGAGGGCTCTCACTTCTTTTTCAATCCCCTCTTTTGTGATTTTGCTGTCTAAAAGTATTGTTTCGGCGGCTTTATTTATCGCGTCATTGATTTCTTTTTTGTTTTTGGAGCCGAAGTCTTTATTGCCCGAGTTTTCAAGCTGTTTTATACTCTCGCACCTTGCTTTTGCAAGTAAATCCGTATCGCATTGTTTAAAATATTCATCATCAAGTGCTTCTTTATTCACGGGGATAACATTTGTAAGCTTTGCAAGTTCAACCTGTGCTTTAGTACCCGTCAAAAGTTTTGCAAACTCGTGCGCTTCCTTTTTGTGGCGGGCATATTTGGGGATTATAAGATTCATAAGCGCAACGTCGTATCTGCCTTCTTTTGATTTTAACTGCGCGCTTATGTCGGATTTTTTGTAGATTTCAGGCGCATTTTCTTTTACCATGTTAATAAAATTAGACCCCAGGACTACAAAAAGTGCGTTGTTTGACATATATTTCTCTGCCGCTTCGCGGTGGCTGATAGTTAGTGTATCCTTTGATACAAAGCCTTTTTTGTACATGTCGTTAAACATTTCATAAACAAAAACCGCCCTTTGTATCTGTTCTTCATCTTCAAAAGTGTTTACGCCGTATTTGTTTAAAATCTTTGCAAGAGAGTCGTTTTCATTAAGATTTATCGCAAAAGGATAGATTTTTGAGCACTCTTTAAGTTTATCCGAGATATTGTAAAGCTCTTCATAAGTCTGCGGAACTTCGCTAAAGCCGCATGTGCTAAATGTTTCCCTGTTAAAAAGAGTAACCGAACTTGTTGCATAAAAGGGAAGTGCAAAAATTTTGCCGTCGTATTTGAGCATTTCAACTGCGTTTTTACTGAATTTTTCCGCTTCATCGGCACCGAAATAATCAAGGGCGCCCCTCTGAGCCAGAATTACCGAGAAATCCGGGTTTAAATTAATTAAATCCGGAGGATTCCCGCCCAGAATCGCGGCAAGGGTTCTTTTTTGAGCCTCTGCGATGGGTATATCCACCCAGATAACTTTCATATCCGGATTTTGTTTTTCAAAATCTTTTATGCTGTTTTCGATAACCTCTTGCGCAACAGGCTTGAGCTGGATAGTCCAGAGGGTGAACTCATCTTTTTTATTTTTATTTTTTATAAACAGCAGCGCTGCAGCCGCTGCTGCAATGGCTATTACAAGCGCCGTTAAAAAAAACTTTTTAAGCATGGTAGAATTATACTATGAATTTATTTGACGCGCTAGAAGATAATAACAAACAAATGCCGCTTGCGCAGATACTGCGCCCCAAAAGTCTTGATGAGTACCTCGGGCAGACAAATGTTATAAGCGAAAATTCGCCCGTGTATAACTTATTAAAGGCAAAAAGGCTGTTTTCGTTTATTCTCTGGGGTCCTCCGGGCTGCGGGAAAACCACCCTTGCGCGTTTAATTGCAAATTATCATAATGCAAATTTTATTGAACTCTCTGCCGTAACTTCGGGCGTAAAGGATGTTAAGGACGCGGTTTTAAGTGCAAAGGAAAATCTGCGCTCGGGCGTGAGAACAATTGTTTTTATAGATGAAATCCACAGATATTCAAAAACCCAGCAGGACGCGCTTTTGCCGCATATTGAAAACGGAACTTTTCACCTTATGGGCTCAACCACGGAAAACCCTTCTTTTCAGGTTATTCCCGCACTTTTATCACGCGCGCAGGTGATTATTTTAAACCCGGTGGATGATGAGAGTATTAAAAAGATTATAAACAAGGGTTATGATTACCTTTTCAAAAATTATCCCGCGCAGAATGTGAAAGTTAAAGATGAAGCGCTTGAAACAATTGTTAAACTTGCGCGCGGGGACGCGAGATTTGCGCTTAACACGGTTGAAAACTCTTATTTTGCCGCAAACGGCGAAGTGACAAAAGAGCTGATTGAAAATCTTTTGCAAAAAAGGACGGCAAAATACGGTATAGATGAGCACTATGACCTTGCAAGCGCCTATCAAAAATCGCTTCGCGGCTCAGATGCCGACGCTGCAATATATTACCTTGCAAAAATGCTTGTGTCCGGCGAAGACCCCAGATTCATTGCCCGCAGACTTCTTGTGGTTGCGTCTGAAGATGTCGGAAATGCTGATTTTCGCGCACTTCTTGTGGCGGAAGCGGCACTGAGGGCGATAGAACACCTCGGTATGCCCGAAGGGCGCATAGCACTTGCCCAGGCAACGGAGTTTGTGGCACGTGCTAAAAAGTCCAACCGCGCGATTTGCGCCGTAGACGCTGCTATATCCGACATTAAAAACGGGCTTGATTTTAAACCCCCGCTTCATTTAAGGGACGCTCATTATAAAGACGCTTCAAAATACGGATTTGGCGAAGGATACATCTACACCCATAATGCTCCCGATGTTCATCAGCGCTTTATGCCTGATGAGCTGGGCGATAAAAAGTATTTTACTTAGAGATAAAATGTTGTATAATTATTTAAACGCCGGGTTGGCAGGTGTATTAAGTTTTGTAAAAATTTTTAAATAAACTCGGCTAAACGCGCAAAAAAAAATCTTCACAGACTTTCCATGGGTGCAAGGTTAGGAGCATAAAAATATGCAGGTACAAAACATAACAGGTGTAAATTTTTCATCGGGCAGGCTTACCCCCGAAGCGCTTGAAGCCCGTGCACAGGCACTTGAAGACGGTGATTTCGATATTGAAAAACAAATTAACCCCGAACTTATTGCCGATGTACTTGACGGAAAGCTTAAAAAGACCGAAACAGGCAGAAAAGCGGTAAATACTATTGCTTCGGTTGCAGGTTTTACTGCGGCGGTTCTCTCTTTCAGGCGTGTTGCCCCGAAAGTAAGACACGGCATTGCCGCAGCTACGGGTAAAATTGCAGGTAAAATCAGCGGCGTGGATTCAAGAATTAAAAATGATACAATGAGCGAACTCGGCCAGGATATGGTTGAAAATGCCGGAAAACTTGCTTCTAAGGGCGACGGTTCACTTCTCCAGAGGGGCATTAACAGGGTTTTCGGTAAAAAATCCGAATCTGTTACCAAAGGTCTTAAGGCGGTTGGCATTGAAACGGGAGGCGATGCCGCAGATACGGCTATTGCCGTGGGCGCTGCCGCTCTTGCAGGCCGCGAAGTTGGCGATATAGCCGATGGAGAACAAAAAGAAGCAACCCTCAAGGGTACACTTAAAGACATTGCAAAAGTAGCAGGCGAGCTGGGTGTAGCGGATTTACTGCCGGGTGCATAGAAAACGTAATTGAAAGGAAAATATAATGAATATTAATTCAATTAATGCAGGTTCATCTTTAAACAGACCGCAGGTTCCCCGCTCTGTTTCATTTGGCGGCGCTGAAGTTCCTTTGACAGAGGCTGCCGAACAAACGGCGCAAACCGCTAAAAAAGGAATGGGAAAAACTTTCAAAGCAATAGGTGAGCACATAGCAAATTTCTTTACAAAGACAGTGCCTGATTTCTTTACAAAGACAGTGCCGCAGTTCTTTATGGAGACCGTCCCTAATTTCTTCCGCGGAATTGCCGCTCACTTTAAAAAAGCACCGGAAGAAGCGCCCGAGCAGGTTGAAAAAGCCGTGGATACAGCCCGGAATGCAGTTAAAGACAAAAAACTCGGCGAGAGAATTTCACAAGCGTCCAAGGCGTTGAAAGAAAGCGCTTCAAAGAAACTGCACAGCGCAGGCGAGGCAATTTCTAAATTTGCAGCGGAACATAAAGGTGCAAAAGGTGTTAAACTTGCCGCAACCGTTCTTACCGCAGTTGTTGCAGGCGGATTTGCAATAAAAGAAATATACGATATAGCAACCAAATCAAACCCCGAAAGATAGATATTTGTTCATAGCAAATAAATCAACTAAAAAGCCCATTACCCGTGGGCTTTTTAGTTAGTATAATAAGAGATGTTACGGTTTATTTAAAGTAATTCAAGAGTAGATTTATGACCAAAAAGTTAAATATAGCTTTTATTTGGCACTTTCATCAGCCTTCCTATCAGGAAAATTCCAACGGCGATTTTCTTATGCCCTGGGTGCGCCTGCATGCTACAAAAGACTATCTTGATATGTTGATAAGGCTTGAGGATTTTAAAAACATAAAGCTGAATTTTGACCTTTCCCCTGTTTTAATAGACTCTATTGAAAAATATATTAACGGCGCTAAAGACATACATCTAAAACTTCTTTTATGTGATACAAAAGACCTTGACCGTGACGATAAACTTTTTATTCTGGAAAACTTTTTTGATGTCAACTACTCAAATATGCTGCTTGCGCGCCCTTATTATGCCCAGCTTAATGACAGAAGAGTGCATTGCAGTTCAAAAACTTCCCTGATTGACAGTTTCAGCGAACAGGACTATGCCGATATTATGGCGAATTTTACTCTTTGCTGGATAGATAAAAGATTCAGATACCGCTACGAAGGGCTTGATTATCTTCTTGACAAAGAAAAAGATTTTACTTTTGAAGACAGGCAGAAGATTTATGAAATTCAATTGCAGATAATTAAAGACATTCTCCCGACTTATAAAAAATATCAGGATGAAGGAAGAATTGAAATATCCACAAATCCTTATTATCACCCGATTTTACCGTTGTTAATAAATTTGCGTGAAGACGACTACCCTTATTGCGAAAATCTTCCCGATGCGCTTGAAGGCGGGGTAAAGGACGCTAAAGAGCAGGTAGGCAGGGCGCTTGATAAATTCGAAGAAATTTTCGGCAAACGCCCGAGGGGCATGTGGCTTTCAGAGCAATGCGTAAGTAAAAAAACGCTGAATTTGCTTTCATATTTTAATGTTGACTGGACTGTGCTTGATGAGGGAATTTTATCAAACAGTATAGGCCGCGAGTTTTCGCGCGATTTTGAAGGCAATCTTGAAGACCCCTTTGCGCTGTGCGTGAATTATGCGTTTAAAAAAGATAAAAACAAGACAAATCTTATTTTTGCGGATTCGTTTTTTGCAAATCTTGTGGGATTCGGCTATGGCAGCTATGACGGTGAGGTTGCCGCAAATGACCTTTATGAAAAAATCAAAACCATACAAAATAAGCTTCAAAACTCCCCCAGGGAGCACCATCTTTTAACCATTGCAATGGATGGTGAAAACTGCTGGGAAAGCTATCAAAATGACGGCGAAGAGTTCTTAAATACTCTCTATAGCCTGATTGAACAGGATGATACGCTCAAAACCACTCTTATGGGCGAGTTTATTGATAAATCAGAGCCGGAAGAACTGAACAAAATTGCCTCGGGCTCCTGGATTAACAGAAATTTTGAACTCTGGGTGGGCGAGCCCACAAAAAATGTCGCCTGGAGCTATTTGCATCAAACGAAGCAAGATTTTGAAAAAATGTCAAAAGAACTTTTGTCCAAGGCAAAAACCAATATAGACAAAGCCAAGGCAAATAAAGCGATACATGAGGCAAAAGAGGAGATATTTATAGCGGAAGGGTCAGACTGGTTCTGGTGGTACGGCGAGCCTAACGAATCAGGCAGTGATATAATTTTTGATTACCTGTTCAGGGAGCGCTTAAGAAATGTGTACCGCATATTTTATGCGCAGATTCCCGATTATCTTAATATTCCGCTTATTTCTATGGTGGGCAAGCCCATAAGACAGGCAATAGGTCATATAAGTCCTGTAATAGACGGCAAGCAGGATGAAATGTTTGATGAATGGGAAAATGCAGGTTATATTTTCCTGCCGGATTCCCCGACTTTTTCAAAAATTAAAGCTATAAAAGGCATTTACTACGGCTGTGACAGCGAAAATCTTTTCTTTAAGTTTGAAGTAAACCGCCAGAGCGTTTCAAAAAGCAATCATTTTCTTATGAATCAAATTCATATATACATAAGAAGTGCTTTTCAAAATTCACTCTCGCCTGTCAGGGTTGTTTCAAGAACAAATAATATTTACCCTACCCTGAAAAACAGCTTTTCGCATGAAGTTATGTTTTCTTTCAATAAAAATGACCTTTTCCCGCCTGTACTCAACACCTCTATGCCGGGCGGACTCTGGAAAATGGTTCTTATGAAGCATGATGAGTATGCGTATAAAGATGTGATAGAACTCAAGATTTCATATAAAGATTTAGGACTTGAAGAAAACACCCCCGTAGAGTTTTGTGTAGTGAGCGCCACAAATGAAGTCATAAATGAAGTTTATCCGCAGGATGTGCTTTTAACTCTCAACAATGAGGCTTAAGAGCAGGCTTTCCGTCTGTGCCGTATCGTTTATTTTAAGTGCGCTTTTAAGACTTTTTTTCTTTATGACAGTTTTTATGCACTGCGGGTTTTTGCATACATAGGCGCTTCTGCCCAAAATATTTGAGGCGGGGTTAAGGTAAACTTTTCCGCTTTTGTGTTCACGCGTAAATTTATGCATTTCCTGCGCGTCGAAGAGTCCTTTGCAGCCCTGGCATTTTCTTTGTTTTTTCATTTTGTTGCTCTTATAAATACAGTTTTTGAACTCACACAAATCATTTTTTTATCAAGTGCTTTTTGCACCTCTAAAATATAATTATTAACTTTGTCTTCGCTGAAATATTTTAAAAATCTTTCTTTTGAAGTTGGTCTGTCGGGGCTGGGGGCGCTTTCAAACCATTTTGCTATGGATTCTTTTGTTGCAATATAGCTTGAGGGCGTGTCCTGAACATCGATATCGCCGTCAGAAAACCCTGCCGTATCAAGATTTTGAGCCAGTGACTGCGCGTCAAAATTTGTAAGCGGGTCATTTATATCCGTCATAAAATCATCCTCAGCTTCTTTAAATGCCTGCCAGTCGGTGATTTCATCGGGTGTTGTAAGTTCATGGTAGCGGGTGTTTGATTTTATTATAGGTTCAAAGGCGCTGTATGTTCCGCCTTTTTTTAATATGCGGTAAATTTCATTTATTGCCTTTTGTTTATCGACAATATGCACAAGAACCGAGCGGGTAAGTGCTTTATCAACACTTTTAGGAGGCAGTTTTATATCAAGACAGTCGCTTTGCAAAAATTCCGCTCTGTTCGGGCTCTGACACTGTGCAAGCAGTTTTTTGCACTCATCAAGGCAGTCTTTGAATTTGTCGGAGAAAATTATTTCAACATCGTCTTTGAATTTTTCTATTATGCCGAAGCTTAAAAGCCCCGTGCCGCAGCCTATGTCTATTATCTTATCGCCTTTTTGTATATTTGCTTTGGTAATTACTATATCTCTTACCGCAAACAGCCAGTTGAAAGTCTGCTGTATCTGCACTTCATCCATATGTGAAAAGCGTGTCTGTGCAAGCCATTGTGTCCAGTTTTTGCAAATGTCGCTCAAAATCTCCTCCGAATTCAGTATTTTAACGGTTTATAAAATTGTATTTTACCATATATTATCCTATAATATTATTAGAGTGTAAATTTGGGCAACAATGTCAAATCAAGAAGATTTTTTAAATATAGAAAATAATGTAGTTCATTTGAACAGAATGTTTGATATAAGCACAATAGCCAATCAGGCGGGCAATGTTGACGACCTTTTAAAAAAGCTTTCCGATTATATTGTAAAGCTTATAAATAATGAAAATATTTCATTTTATATTCTTGACGGACAAATATTTAAAAGCGTTGTCACCATGCAGAATATGCGCGCTGATGAGTGTTTTGAGTCTGAACAGGATAACGAGGCATTTTTATCTGCCATTAACGAAGGTAAAATAGTAGATACAAGAAATGAGCACGGCGATGTGCTGTTTGGTTCTTTCTGGGAAAAAAACGGGCTTGAAAAACTCAAAACAAGATATTTGAGGGCATTTTTTTCAAACGGTGTGCCCGTGTGTTTTTGCTTTATAGGTTTAAGCGATACGTTCAAAGAATTAAGCGCCGAACAGCGCGAAATTTTAAATGTTGCTTTTGATTATGTGGAGCCTATTATAGGCAAATATTTAAACGATTTAAAAAGAGAACACGAAATAAACGAGCTTCAAAAATCCCTTTATAATATTTCTATTCTTTATAATATTTCACAGGCGGTTAACTTTATTGATGACTTAAAACGCTTGCTGCAGGTTATTTTATCTAAGGCAATTGATACTCTGGACGCTGAAAAAGGCTCTCTTATGCTCTATGACTACTCGCAAAACTCTCTTCAGGTGCGTGTGGTCTACGGTTTGCAGGATAAAAAAGTTGAAGAAGGTATCAACAACGGCATTATCCAGTGTTCAAAAATTAAAGCGGGCGAGGGTGTTGCAGGCATGGTATTTTTGGAGAGAAAGCCGATTATTACAAATTTAGGTTCGTCCGATCCGAGATTCATCGTAAAAGATATTTTGACAAATACCCACTCGCTCCTGTGCGTTCCGCTCATTGCAAAAGGCGAGGCTATAGGCGTTATTAACATTACAAATAAAAAACACGGAAAACTCTTTAACCAGAAGGATTTAGAGTTTATGACCTCTCTTGCAAATCAGGCGGCTATTGCAATTGATAACGCAAAGTTATACGAACTTGCGACAAAAGACGGACTTACAAAATTATATATCTACAGACATTTCTACACTCTTCTTGAAAACGAAATTCGCCGTTGTGCCCGCTACAAGCGTGATATGTCGCTTCTTATGCTTGATATTGACAACTTTAAAAACGTAAACGACACATACGGACACTTAATAGGCGACCAGATTTTAAGAGAACTTGCGCGCGTAATATCTGAAACGGTAAGGAAGATAGATATCCCCGCACGCTACGGCGGAGAAGAGTTTGTTGTTATACTGCCCGAGACAACAAAAGAAGACGCGGTGATTATCGCCGAGCGTTTGAGGAAAAATATTTCAAAAATTACCGTTGCTGCAAATGAAGTAACAACGATTTCACCTACAACGAGTATAGGTGTGGCGCAGTATCCCTACGACGGTATCGACCCTAAAACCCTTATAAACTCCGCAGACACGGCACTGTATCATTCCAAACACAACGGAAAAAATATTGTGTCGACATTTTCAAAAGACGGCTGTACGCTCATTGAAAGAACGGAAGTCATATAGCTACATGCTTGTGTCGAGGTTTCTTACCTCTCTGTCGCCATTCACGATTGTACCTAATTGCATTGTCTGCAGGTTTATTTTGTTGATTTCGCGCGCGACATCTCCGCTAAAGACATTGTCATTTGTTGCAAGGTAATCTAAAACAGGCTCCCACATATCCCCTATGGCTTTTTCAACCGTATGGGCGGCTTGCTTGCCCTGCCTTAAGTCAGGTATAACATTTAAACCGAAAGATTTTACGTTAAAGTTTGTGGACATATTGCCTTTTGTCTCCTTATATCAAGAGTCTATCCTTGTGTATATATCATCGTAATTTGTTCATAAAAACTTTAATGATTTTTCTTTACTTGTAAAGAAAGTTTACAAAAATATAAATCTTTTCAAAAGCGCTAAAATGTTATACAATTAAGTAAATTTTTGTTAATAAAAGACAAAAAACTGACACTTTTTTTATTCAGGGCACTTAAAAAAAGAGAAAGCACAACATCTGAGGTTAGGATGAATTTTAAAAATTTTAAAATAGTCAGAAAACTTGCAAACATAAGCCCCAGGCTTAAATGGTTTATGTTTAAAAGCCTTCAGGACTATAAAATAGGTTCAAAGTATATTGACTATCTTATCCCCGATGATCAAAAAACTCCGGGATATGATAACGACAAACTTGAAAAAATGGTCAGAGAAACTCTGGCAAAAGAGTTTTCGCCCAAAATTAAAGACGCAAAATCTTACGAGCTGCTTGTTGATGCTGTTGTGCACAACCTGAAAAAGAAACAGCTGGAGTCAATGGGCGATATTGAAGAAGATATTTAGTTTGTTGTTAAAATAATTTTTTACGGGCGACGCTAATCACGCCGCCCGTGCGTATGAGAAGATATTACCGGAGAGCAAAATGGATAAAAACATAATATGCATGAAATGGGGCGAAAAGTTTGACGCGGGCTATGTTAACCGCCTTTATGAAATGGTTGAAAAAAATATAACAATCCCGCACCGTTTTGTGTGTTTTACCGATAACAGCGAGGGAATCAACCCTAAAATAGAAACATTTCCCATTCCTGCGCTCAAAGAAGACGGAATCCCTGACAGGATGTGGAAAAAACTTACCGTTTTCAATAAAGAACTCTACGACCTTAAGGGTACGGCGCTCTTTTTAGACCTTGATATCATAATAAGGCAGAGCCTTGACCCGTTTTTTGAAGAAGAGGGTGAATTTTTAATTATTAAAGACTGGGACTTTCCGGATGATATTATAGGAAACTCTTCCGTTTTTCGTTTTGAAATCGGTAAACACCCCGAGGTTTTGGAACATTTCTACGGTCTTGGCACTGCGATAAGGAAACATTTTAAAAATGAGCAGGCATTTTTGACTTATGAAATGTTTGAAAAGGGAATACTTAAATACTGGAACTCCGACTGGTGTGTGAGCTTTAAAAGGTGCTGTCTGTATAAATTTCCCGCATGCTACTTTAAAGTCGCGCGCGACCCTAAGGAGGCAAAAATTGTCATTTTCCATGGCAAGCCCAACCCGCAGCAGGCTTATAAAGGGTATTTCGGCAAGTTTGGTTTCAGATATATAAAGCCTGTCAGGTGGCTTGATAAATACTGGGTTAAGGATGCTTGATTAAGCATTGTTAAGTGTCGGGATTACACATCATAAAAACGTGGTATTGTAAAATATATAAATAAAGTTGTATAATAATAAACATGGGATTTTTTGACTGGATAAAATTATCAAACGAAAATCTTAAACGAGTCGAGAGCCAGATATACCAGCACAAAAGAGATTATCTTGAAGTCTATCAGCGAAATCAGGCGCTTGAGCGTGAAATTGCACAGCGCACGGAAGAGCTTCATAAAGCAAATCAAACACTGCTTACTTTAGAGCATGTCTGGGATATGATGAACTCCTCGCGCCCGCTTTCAAATGTACTTGAAACCATTGTTTCATCCCTGCATGGCGAGTTCGGGTATTTATACAGCTGCATTGTCCAGAAGCAGCTTGATAAGGACGGAGTGTTTTACTCTTTAAGGACTTATCTTAAAAACGAATTTTCAAAAAGGCTTGAGCAGTTTATCGATAAGTCTATTTTTGATGTTAAACTCAAAATCAAAAAAGACGGCAAAATCCAGGAAGCGATTGAAAATAAAACCGCCGTGCACTATACGGATTTATATGAGATTTTAACGGAAGTTTTCCCCGAGCTTGATGATGAAACGGCGCGCGACATTGCAAAGAAAACTTTTACAAAATCCGTTATAATTCTGCCTCTTGTGGCATCTAAAGAGTTTACGGGTTTCCTTGCGGTATTTTCGCCGCGTGAAGAAGCAAAAGATGACGAGCTTAATTTCCTGAATCTTTTTGCGCGCCAGATTGAACTTGCAATCACTATTGCAAATCTTTTTGAAACGGTTAAAAAGCAGGCTGTTACCGACCCCCTTACCGAACTTTTCAACAGAAGGTTTTTTGATGACGCCATTGAGCGTGAAGCCAACCGCGCACTGCGCTTGAATCAGCCTTTTACGCTTATAGGGCTTGATTTGGACCACCTGAAGGGAATTAATGACACCTACGGGCACTCCATGGGCGACAGAGCAATTTCTACCGTTGCGCGTGTTATTATGCGAAATGCGCGTTCGGTTGATATAGCCTCCCGCATAGGCGGCGAAGAGTTTTCAATCATTCTCCCGGGTATTGACGCCCAGGGCGGTATGATAGCGGCAGAAAGGCTGAGAGCTTCAATTGAAAAAGAGCCTGTCGAAGGGCTCGGGCATGTCAGTGCAAGTATCGGTGTTGCAACTTTTATAGAGCATACGCTTGACCTTGACGACCTTGTAGAGATGGCGGATAAAGCTATGTATGACGCTAAAATACAGGGCAGAAACAGGGTCTGTCTGGCTCAGCCCCAGCAAAACATCTCCTGGCAGGATGTTGCGGTTAGTGCATTTGTTGAAATTCTTGAAAAACACAGAATCCCCTTCAACTCTAAACTGGCGTCCGAGTTGTCGCATAAACTGCAAACCCGTCAGGATAATGTAAAGGGAAATTCGGCGCAGGAGCTTTTATATTCGGTTGTGGATACGATTTCTCAAACCTATGCGCCTTCAAATCAAGAGGGCATTACAAAGGCAAAAATGTCGCTTGCAACCATTGTGGCTAAGAAATTTAAACTTTCAAAAACCGAAATCGATAAACTTAAAATCGCAATTTTGCTTTATGATATCGGAAACACCATGCTGCCCGATGAAATCCTTAAAAAACCTGCTCCGCTTACAAAAGAAGAGAAAGAAAAAGTTGTGGAGCACCCGCTTTTAGCTGCACGCGAGATTTTAAAACCCATTACAAATATCTCCGATATTATTCCCATAATTGAGCACCACCACGAAAACTGGGACGGCAGCGGTTATCCCAATAAAATAAAAGGCGAAGAAATCCCTATAACTTCCCAGATTATTTTGATTGTGGATTCCTATTTTGCAATGATATCCGACAGGCCCTACAGACGCGCTTATACACAGGAAGAAGCGGTTGAAGAAATAAAACGCCAGTCAGGTAAAAAATACTCGGATGAGCTTACAAAAGAATTCATAAGCGCGCTTGATGAGTTTTATAACCTGTCATAGTTTATTTATTAAGCCATTTTTTGAAAAACCTTATGCCCGCATCCGAACTTTTTTCGGGGTGGAACTGCACGGCGCAGATATTATCTTTTTGTACCGATGAGCAAAAATCGATATGATAGTTTGTAATTGAACTTATAATATTTTTATCTTCAGGTACGACATAGTAAGAATTTACAAAATAGAAATAATCATCCTCAAGGTAAGTGTTTGCAGGCGTTACGGATATATTATTCCAGCCGATTTGAGGAGTCTTGCCCTTTTGAAATTTTTTAACTTCTCCTTTGAATATTCCCAGACCTTTAACCCCGGGGGCTTCTTCGCTTTTTTCAAATAAAACCTGAAGCCCGAGGCAGATGCCTAAAAAATCCGCACCTTTGGAAATTGCTTCTTTTATTACATCGGGCATGTTGTGTTCTTCAAGTTTTTTTAAAGCCTGCTCAAAGTGCCCCTGCCCGGGAAAAATAATTTTTTTCGCGGCAAGGATTTTATTTTTATCGCCGGTAATTTCATATTGCGCGCCCAGAAACTCGAGCATATTGCCGAGGCTTTTTACATTGCCCGCACCGTAGTCTATTATTACAACTTTATTTGACAAAAGTGTGCCCGTCCTCTTTCATGCGTCTTATAACTTCTTTGAGTTCTTCTTCGCTTGCAACGATTGAAAGTCTTAAATTGCGCGCGCCTTCATCTCCAAAGGCATCTCCGGGGACTGCAACGATTCCGGATTTTTCAAGAAGTTCATCACAAAATTCTTTTGCGGTTTTATATCTTGGCGGCAGGTCAATCCAGAGGTAGAATGTGGCTTTTGGCATATCAATATTCCAGCCCAGTTCTCTTAGCCCTTTTACAAAGTCGCCGATTTTCTTTTTGAATTTTTCATTTGCTTCTTTTATGTAATCATCGCCTTCTTTTGAGTTTAAAAGCTCGGCGCCCGCAAGCTGGATTACTTTAAAAACACCCGTATCAAGGCTTGATTTTAATTTTCCGAAAGTACCTATAAAATCTTTATTACCGCAGACAAAACCTAAACGCCAGCCTGTCATTGCATAGGGTTTTGAGAAGCTGTGAAATTCCACCGCAACATCCATTGCGCCTTTGCACTCAAGCACCGAGTGCGGTTTGTCGTTTTCATCAAAGTAGATTTCACAGTATGCATTGTCTGAAATTAAAATAATATTATGTTTTTTGCAGAAATCTACGCAATGCTGCAGGTATTCTTTTGTACAGGTGCAGCCAAGAGGATTGTTGGGGTAGTTAATGATAAGCGCCTTAACCTTTTTGGGGTCGTTGCCTTCTTCTAAAAACTTTTCCCAGACTTCATCAAGGTTTGGCATGTAATGGTTTTCTTTTGTCAGGGGCACTCCGTATGCCTTGCCGCCTGAAACCTTTATCATCTCAGTGTATGAAGCATATCCGGGGTCGGGAATGAGAATTATTTCCTGCTCTTTTTTATCCATGGAAGGGTTAATTAATGCGCGGATAAAGTTTGCAATACCTTCTTTTGAGCCGATAAGGGAAAATACTTCGCTTTTAGGGTCAAGTTCCACACCGAAGCGGTTTTTCATGCGTTTTGCAACTGCTTCCAAAAAAGGCACTTCGCCTTTAGGGGTAGAATAAGTGTGATTTTTAGGGTCTGCCAAAAGCTCTTTTGTTCTATCTGTTACAAATTGCGGAACCATATCAACAGGTGCTCCCATAGAGAGCGCTATGGGCTTTCTGCCTTTTTTTGCAAGTTCATCTTTCATCTCAAGCATTTTTGCTTTGATTTGAAACATGATGTAAGTTTCAAGTGTGCCCATGTAGTTGCTGAAGTTCTGCATATCCTGTCCTCTCAAAAATTTTTGCGTCTGTCATTAATTATACTACAAATTTTTAAATTTTTACCATTTGCGTCTTTAAAAATAAGGCTTGATGTTGTATAATGGAAAAGTTGCCATGTGGCACTGACATGGCTAGAAACGGAGAAACTATGCATATTCACGTAAACGGACGAAACGTAGAAATCACGGACGCCATTAAAGCCTACGTTAAAGAAAAAGCCGGCAAAGTTGCGGCACACTATGATCAAATTCAGGCAATTGACGTTGTTTTAACCGTTATCAAAAACCCGTCCGTTGCAGACTCTCACGTTGCGGAAATTAACCGCAAAGTACTGGGCGACACCGTAAGAGTAGAAGAAAAAGCGGAATCAATGTATGCTTCAATTGACCTGGTTTGCGACAAACTGGAAAGACAGGTAAGAAAGTACAAAGAAAAATACTTGAAAGCAAAAAGCGGCTCTCCCTCAATAAGAACGGAAGTTCTTGCGGATGAAGAAGCAGCTAAGTAAAATTTAATAAAATATTTTTAAAACCCCTGCACTGCGCGGGGGTTTTTCAGTTTATACCGTCAATTCCTTCGATTTCTTTTATAAGAGAATTTGAGCGAAAGTATGTAAGCTGGCGCTTGGCGAAGTTTCTGGTTCTCTGTTTGATTTTTTCAACTGACTCGTTAAAGTCTTTCCATATTCCCTGTTTAAGTTCAAAAAATTCTCTGTAGCCTATTGTGTTCTGGAGAATTTTAGAATGAGGATAAAGAGATTTATTTTTTTGCCATTCTTCATAAAGCCCTTCTTGTATCATAATATCCACTCTTTTGTTTATTCTCTCGTAAAGCTCTTCGCGGCTTATTTTTGGCATAAACCATCTTGCCTTTATTTGTTCTTTTTCTTCTCTTTTGTATTGTGATACGGGCATATTAAGTCCTATACACATTTCAATTGAGCGGATGACTTTATCTTTGTTATTTTTGTGAATCTGCCCTGCGCGAACGGGGTCAAGTTTTAAAAGTTCTTCCCATAATTCATCGGGTGTTTTAAGGCCGAGTTTTTCCCTCAGTTCTTTATTTATGCCGACCTGCGGGAGTTCTTTTTCATCGAGGAGGGATTTTATATAAAACCATGTTCCGCCTGCAATGATTATTTTTTTCCCTCTTTTTCGGATTTCATCAATTGCGTTTTTTGCCTCTTTTACAAAGTCGCCCGCGCTAAAGTCGTCATCGGGCGTTATTATATCAAGCAGGTGGTGTCTAACACCGCACATTTCTTCTTTTTTAGGCTTTGCGCTTACAATGTCAAGACCGCAATATATACTTCTTGAATCGGCACAGATAATTTCAGCGTCTGTTTTCAGTGCCAAATCAATCGAGAGTTTTGTTTTTCCCGAGCAGGTCGCACCCGTTATCACCGTGATTGTAGAATCTTGACTCATAATAGTCAAATATTAGCACAAATACAAACACCCAGAAATATATGAATAAAACCATAAATATAAAGTAGAGAACCACATTGGTTGTAAAAAATACCCCTATGATTCTAAAAAGCATGCCCAGTATAAGTATAAACATATAAAGCGCAAGTGATTTTACGGGGTGTTTAAAAATTGCAAGGAAAGAGTTTTTAAGAGCACTTAAGGGGCTTGTGGTACATTTTTCGGGGTAATAAAGCGCGGAAGCCCAGAACATAATAAGGAAATTAAAAAGCCCGAAAGTAAATAAAAACAATATCTGCCAGTACCACAGAATCATTATTTTATCCTGCGGAAGCGCTTCAAAGAATGCATGCAGCCCCTGGGCATCCTGCGGGATGGAGTTTATTTTTTCAATGAGAAAATCAAGGCTGCCTATAAAATGGTTTGCAAATTTTATATTAAAAGTTAAAAGTGCAAAAAACATTATAAGATATAAAACTATAGCTCCGGCAATAGGCAGTATATAAACGGGAACCGCCGAGAAAAAGTCATTTCTCATCTGTGAAAATTCTTTTACTCTCTCTTCATCCGTGCGGTTTTCTTTTTTTGAGTTTTCAATGGCTGTTTTTATCATCTGCAGCCATCCTGCAAAAAATGCCGAAGTGAAAAGCAGCATAAGTATAATAATAAGACCGAAAACTATTATATTCTGCCACATAAACAGTTTCGGCATTAAAAATGTCAGAAATATTAAATATATTACAAAACTCATTGTTAAAACAGGATTGTCTATAATTATCGAAATGCTTTTTTTAACGCTTTGATACATCATTTTTATTGCTCTCTTTTATAATTTATGATTTACTATATAGATATTATTGTTAAACGGTAAAAAAAACAAGGCAGAAAATGTTAAGATTTTCAAAAGACCATAAACTGCAAGGTGTGTTGATTTGTGTTGAAGGCATTGACGGTTCGGGTAAGAGTACCCAGCTTGACTTACTGTACAGCTGGCTAAAGTCAAAAAATCTTGATGTTATTTTGACCCAGTGGAACTCTTCCGAGTTAATTTCTCAAACAACTAAACGTGCAAAAAAGAAAAATCTTCTCTCGGGGCGTACATTTTCCATTTTGCATGCCGTGGATTTTGCCGACAGACTTGAGCGCACCATAATCCCCGCACTTAAAGCAGGCTTTATAGTTCTTGCCGACAGATATGTATACACTGCATTTGCGCGTGATGTTGCGCGTGAAGTTGACCCCAGGTGGGTAAGAAACATGTACGGGTTTGCAATTAAACCCGATCTGGCTGTTTATTTTGATGTAAGTGCAAAGGTTTCTCTTGATAGAATCTGTACCAACCGCCAGCCAAAGTTTTATGAAGCGGGCATGGATTTAAAACTCTCTAACAACCCCTATAAAAGTTATGTACTTTTTCAAAACAGGGTTATAGAACAGTATAAAAATATGATTGATGAATACGGACTTGTAAAAATCGATGCAAATGAAACTATTCATCAAAAACAGCAATACTTTAGAAAGCTTGTGTGCGATGTGCTTAAAAAAAGAGGCATTGAAGTAAAAGAGGGCGAAAATGACTTATAAAAAACACGGTTATGACGGGCTTCTTGTGGTAATTGAAGGCACGGACGGCGCGGGTAAATCCACGCAGGTCAACATGCTTAAAGGTTTTGTCGAGGGTTTAAGCTACGGCTGTGTCGTATCCGAGTGGAAAACCTCAAGACTCATTTCAGGTCTTATTAACGAAGCAAAAGAAAAAAACCTTCTTAATACCACGACTTTTTCTCTTTTGTATGCCGCAGATTACGCCGACAGGCTGGAAAATGTTATTATTCCGGCGCTTAAAGCGGGCTTTGTCGTGCTTCTGGACAGATATGTCTACACTGCTTTTGTGAGAGATTCCGTCAGAGGCCATGATATTAACTGGGTAAAAAAACTCTATGAATTTGCTCCCGAGCCGGATTTGGTATTTTATTTAAAAATGCCTCCCGACAAACTTATAAAAAGGCTTATCGCCTCGGGCGGGCTTGATTACTTTGAATCAGGCAGAGATATAGGGTTATCTACCGACATTTATAAAAGTTTTGAAATATATCAGAAAAGATGCCTTGAAGAGTATAAAAAACTTGAAAAAGAATACGGCTTTATTGAACTTGACGGTACAAAAAGCAAGGAAGAAATTCACAATATTATAAAAGACAAACTCAAAAAAGTGCTGGATACGGGTGTTGTAAAGTAAATTGTAAATATTTGTAAATTATGTGAAAAAAGGAACAAAATATTTTTTTCACGGGTGTTAAACACCATGCGCACACTGCGCAAAAAGTTGTTAGTTGTGAGAGGGTAGTTGAAAGGAAATCCCCAATGATAAACAAAGTCACTTTAAGTCCTGTAAACGTTAAAAATCAGGCAGTACAATCAAAAGGCGCTACGGCACCTCAAAAAAACGAAAACAATTTAAGTTTTGAAGGCTCTAAAGTCCAGGGCGCAAAACTTGCCGGTGCTTATCAGGCGCTTAACGGCATCAAAACGGCAAAAACCGTAAACTTTGCAGGCTCTTTGGATTTGAGCGATTTGGAAAAGCAAATCATTACTCCTAAAGAAATCAGAATTGAAAACCTGCTGGCACTTAGCGAAGATATTGACCTGCCGCTTAAAAAAATGCCCGAAGGTACTGAAAAACTTAACGCCGCAGGCTTAAATGTTACACGTGAAATTATTGACGATAAAAACGTATTTACCGTTTCAAATGACAAAGGACACACAATTTTTATCGGCAAAGTTGATATAGGCAAAAATCCCGCACCCGTTGTCACGTATAAACAGGGTAAATTTATGCCTGAAATTACCGTAAAAGACCCCTCTTTAAACGGCAAGGCAATTAAAATGTTTGCAGGCTCAGAGCTTATAGGCGACGGCTTCTCCTTCAAAATGCCCGGCTCATATGAACCTACACCCGGTGAAGGCCATAAAGATATTTCTTTCACGGGCAGAACGGTTATTACAACTTTAAACAAAGAGCCCAGAACCATTAACGCGGTTGACTCTTATGCCGAGTCAGGCCTCCAAAAACAAACAATCAAGGGCGACTATGCTGACGTTGTAGTTGAAAATGACCCTACAATCGTTATCCCTGCGGGCGGTTTTGGCGAAAGATTCTTTAATATTACAAGAGAACATGAAAACAAGCCCTCCGGCAAACTCCCGACTGATGACAGATACCGCATTATAGGTACCACCTTAAACCTTGCGGCTGCGGCAGGAATTTTAAACGGCGATGAAAATGATGATGTTGTTTACCTGAGCCAAAACCATGAAATTCCAGAGGGTGACGATGTTTATTACGTATCAAGGTATAAAACTGACGGCGGCGCGATTGCCGAAGGTTTAAAACGCGACATAATCAGAAACGACCGTGACTCCATTATCTTAAATGCGGATATCTTCACAAATGCCGATATAAGCCGTACGTATAACGCACTTAAAACTCTTCCTAATGCGGCTCTTGTAATTCCTTACTACCCTGTAAACCCTGAAAGAGCTAAATCTTTCGGTCTTTTAGGCATTGAACAGGATGAAGACGGCAATCTGCAAATTAAAGAATTTTTGGAAAAACCCGCATACACTTCAAATGCCCCTATGCCTAACGACTTTACACAGCCCGGCGCATATGATAAAGCAATGGATGAGTTCAGAAAAGTCCAAACAGCTGTTGACCCGTCTGATGAAAACAGATTTCTCGCTAATCCGGGTTTATATTTCCTGAGCAAAGAAGCCCAGAAAGTTCTTATGGCGCAGGGTATTCTTACTCCTCAGGATACAGGTCTTGGCGGAAATGTTATGCCTAAAATTGTAAAACTTGCAAATGAAGGCAAACTGCTTGATAAGAACGGCGAGAGAATGAAAGTTTACACCGTGCCTCTTGAAGCAAAAGGCGGAAAACCTGCCGTATGGGATGATATCGGTACTGCAGAAGCATATCTTAAGTTAATCAAAGACGTTGCAAATGAAGTAAGACTTCACGGTACAACTCCTGATAATAAATACTACGGTATGCCCGAGTTTGTATTAAACGACTTTGCAAAAAATACAGATCTTGAATCAGGTATCGTATACGATTCACCCAAAGCAAGAGAATCGCTTGAATCATTCAAAGAAAAATACAATGTTCAAAGCGTACGCGGCAATATTTTTGTTGCAGGTAATACAAAATAACTTTTACACTTTATATAAATTTAATTTAACGGCCGGAAATTTCCGGCCGTTTTTTTAATTAGTTGTACTATTGGATTTTTTTAAAAATTTCCTTAAAATCTAGTCAAATGAAAAACTACTATGATATTTTAGAAATTTCCCCCGGAGCAACAAAAGACGAAATAAAATCCGCCTTTCGCGCAAAGGCGCGAAAATATCATCCCGATGTCAACCACACCATTGAGGCGGAGATTTTATTTAAACAGATAAACCTTGCCGCAAAGACGCTTCTTGATGACAACATGCGCTCACAATACGACTTTGCATACGGATTTAACAGGAAATTTCGGCAGGAGGCAAAAAAGAGTACAGAAACAAAAGCCGGAAGTACATACAGTTATACAAAAACAGATGAGCCCTTAAAATCAGGCAGTGACTTTGTGAGAGAGTTTTATACTTATTTTAAGAATAAGCAGAAAGCGAAGCCTGAACAAAATGCAAAAAAAATAAACGGACAGGATATTATAACGCATGTAAACATTACATCCGACGAGGCACTAAAAGGCACAAGCCGCAAGGTGAATATTCTGGAGAGCGAAAAATGCCCCAAGTGTTTTGGAGCCAAGTTTATAAACGGTTCAAAATGTTCTTTTTGCGACGGGCGCGGCGAGAAGTCAAGTTATAAAAAAATTAACGTCAAAATCCCGCCCTGTCCTAAAGACGGTATCAGAATAAGGGTAAAAAACGAAGGCGAAGAAGGTAAAAACGGCGGTAAAAACGGA
>ERZ1643251.1897-NODE-1897-length-22445-cov-18.234658_pt1 | contig 22445 bp, 20 predicted proteins | sample MGYA00579261_ERZ1643251 | MGnify/ENA primary metagenome ERZ1643251 (study PRJEB29033, sample SAMEA4952267) | chicken gut metagenome | biome: Broiler Chicken; feature: Gastrointestinal Tract; material: Caecum | place: Ireland | collected 2018 | study: Broiler... | reverse complement strand
CCCGCCCCCAACGCACCCCGAATCCGACGTGTGACGGGGCTGTGCCCCTAAACAACCACTACAATCATGACGAAGCTGCACCAATCTCCCGCCCCCAACGCACCCCGAATCCGACGTGTGACGGGGCTGTGCCCCTAAACAAACACTACAATCGTGCCGAAGCTGAATTTATATACGGCACGGAGATACTTCGTATCTCACTTAGCCTACCTCCATCCGAAACGATACTCAATCGTTTCGCACGGAGTCCTTGCCCATTATAAAAAAACAAAAAAAAGCCCGAGTAAATCTCAGGCAAAACTAGACTAATAGGGAAAAATTAAAAACTCCAAAATCTCCAATATATTCATCTGTTGATGATAATCATGTTAAATTTAAAAATGCTTTGTTTGTTACCGAAATCAATTGCATTGCTTTCCAAAAGTCTTCAGGATCAAGCTTTGATTGGTTGTCCAGATTGACCGTGACTTTTTCGGCGTACATCTTGGCAAGTTTTTGGTCTATTGCATTGTTTGCTGCTACTGCCATATCGGTGAACCTTTTTCTTACTTACTGCTTACGTATATATAAAGTATATAAAAATTATCGAATTTCAGTTTTTGTTCTTTTTGTTACATTGCTTTACATTTAATAAAAATATTGGTTTAAGCTTTTTCTCCTCCACATAGATGATATTTCTAAAGAAAAGTAGTTAATGTGCCGATAAAGATATTGTTAGACAAAAGGTCTAACAAACCTCCTCCCCAAGTCTAGTAGCCGGCCTCAAAATGGACGGCTTTTTTTTGGTTATTTTATAATGGGCGGGAGATTGTGACAAAATTGTAACAATCACCCGCCCCCAACGCACCCCGAATCCAACGTGTGACGGGGCTGCGCCCCTAAACAACCGCTTCAATTGTGACGAAATTGTAACAATCTCCCGCCCAATATTAAAAAAAAAGGCAATTTTGTGAGTGAAAAATACTTTATATAAATATGAAAGCTCTCTCTTCTTATTTAAAACATTCAGACCCTGTATAGGGTCTTTTCTTTTGATTGGGCATGAAAAAATAGGGAGTTTTTTGTTGATTGTACATTTGCGCATTGACCATCTGGTCAATACATTTTTTTAACCCCCCGGTTGATGTGTTCGGTGCCCAAAAAAGCTATTCTTAGTTTGTGAGGAGGAGAAAGCTCCGGAAATTAAGGAGAAAGTTGAGTAAAAGAGAACATGAGTATTAAGTTGGGGAAAAAATTAACAGGATTGGCACTTTGTTTAGCGTTGAGCGCAGCAGGGGTATATGCAAATACGTTGTCAGAAGTACAAATCAACGCAGCTGATTCGGGATATGCTATCGTTTTAAAAACAGACTCCGAAGCCCGGATGAAAAAAGTCATCTCCTCACCCGACAAAATGTATATCGAACTCAAAGATGTGCAGGCGTCCGATGAATTGAATACGGTTTACAACAATGTCGCAAATATTGAAAACGTTACTATTCAGCCTGTTTCAAAAAACGACCTGAAAATCACTTTGCAAGGAAAAGACATTTCCTCCGGCAAAATTCTGTTTGAAAATGCAAAAACCGCACCTGCGCCGGTTCAGCCCGAAGAAGAATCTATTGAATTGAGCGCGCCTGTTGTAAATTATACGCCGGTTTATGACGCAGAAATTGAAGAAGTTGACCAAACTGCAAATCCTCAGCTGAATTCCGCTCTCACTGCAATGAATATCGACAGAGAAAAGGTTGTAACAACAAAAAATTTCTTGAAAAAAGCCGCAAACAAAGCAGGTGATTCAAATATCCTGATTGCACTGGGAATCCTTGCACTGTGCGCAATTTTTATGTTCAAACCCCAAAAACAACAAAAACAACAGATAAAAATCGGGCTTTCTCAAAGCTTAAAAGACCCGAATATGGGCAGAGAACTGGCTATTGCACGTAAAACTTCCACGCCTGCTGCTTCTCTGAGATATTCCGGCGCTGCAAAAACGAATTACGGGATGAACGCTTACAAGCAAAGCCAGAAAAACCCTTACATGACCGCAAACACGGCTCCCGCGCACACAGGAATCTCCGGAATCCCCAGAAAACCTGTTACGCCCCGCAAATCACCGGTTGTTTCGCCCTCGCCTGTCAGAAAAGCCGGGCCGAAAATGACAGCCATGAATGCTCCGATTCAAAACCCCATCCACGCAGTTTCTGAAAACGCTGCAGTTAACCACAGAGCTGTTACCAACATTGACAGTGTGAAATTTCTTGAGTCAATCACAAAAATTTATGAAAAGAACGGGAGAAAAGACCTCGCAAAAGGGCTGAAAGACAACCTCAAAAAGGTTCAAACCCTCCCGCACGGAATTTAAGAGAGATTTTTTATAGACGATACTCAACAAATTAGACCGAGGCTTTTTTTAGCCTCTTTTTTTTGTTTTTTATATTGGGCAAGGACTCCGTGCGAAACGATTGAGTATCGTTTCGGATGGAGGTAGGCTAAGTGAGATACGAAGTATCTCCGTGCCGTATATAAATTCAGTTTCGTCACGATTGTAGTGTTTGTTTAGGGACACAGTCCCGTCACACGTTGGGTGCGGGGGTGCGTTGGGGCGGGAGATTGTTCCCTCTCCCTCAGGAGAGGGAAATTTCCGCTCCCTCGCACCTACTTATTTACCCTTAATTATTCTCCCTCCCCAAGTGGGGGAGGGCTGGGGTGGGGGACAACCCGGAGGGGAAACCAGAGAGGCGGGGTGAGGGGGGTGGGGCGACCGCCTGCGGCCTAAAAAATTGACATTTCAAAACAAATGCGTAATCAAATTCTCATACGCAAGCTTTTTAAGCCTGCTGATGACTTCCCTGTTATAACCCTGCTCCATAGCTTTTTCTAGCAAATCAATAACATAATCCGAATCCAAAAACTCCTCCTGTGAAAAGAACCAGCCCTCACGCTCCAAAAGTTTTGCAAAATATCTCTGCTTTTCTTTCCAAAAAACCTCGACAAACGGTATATCCAGCGCCGCAGCCCCTATTGCGCAGTGCATTCTGGCTCCGATTACGGCCTTGTATGTAGAAATCCTTTTTGCTAGATTTTCGCCTGTTTTCGGGCATGGGGCAAGGTATTTGGGGTTCCCGTTGAGGTTGGATTCGTCCAGAAGCTCTTTTGCAAACTCTTCATCTGCTGCAAGCCCGTTTGTAAAGAGCTCTATTTGATAACCACGCTCAAGCAGCCTGTTTATAACGCCAATATAAGCCTTTTTCACGGCAAACGGCGAAAGTTTCCCGCCGTTGAACTGAAAAATCCCGCTTCTTATTACATTTACGCCGATTATGCTGCTATTTGCTTTTTGTATTCCGTAGCATTCGCTTACCCAGAGCGCAGAATCGCCGGCAAGTGCGCATTTTTGACGGGTTTTGCAGTATTTTAGCGCTGTTTTTATGTCATCGCGTACGGTCATGTGCTTTATACATTTTTTGTTAAGAATATTTTTGAACAACAGCGAAAACGCACCCGATGGCCGCTCTATTCCAATACAGTTCACGTAAACCGGCGTATTTTGTTCTTCGCAGGCGCATAATAAAGCATAAAAAGGCGCCCAGAGATTGAGATTCAGGTGGGAAAGAAATCCCCCTCCCGCTGTTACGACGATATCTGAAGATTTTGCGATGTTTGTGTAATAATTTTTGATTTCCGGATTATTTTTCTGCTCAAAATGCCATTTTAAAATCGCAATAAGCTCCTCAACAAAGCACAAAAACGGTTCTAAAGCCGGAAAGAACTTCTTTGCCAGCAAAATCCGGCTGCGCTCCAAATTCCTCCTAAAACGCGCAAATGAGGGAAATCTTTCTTCCTGCGGGAAAAGATTTTGCACAGTAACTTCAATTTCAAGCCCGTTTTCTTTTGCTGCTCTTTCAATGAGGTATTTTGCGCAGTCTTTAATAAGTTCTTCGCCCAAATTTGTGTCAAAAAGAGAAATTAACGCTATTTTAATCATCCCGGCAGCCTTTCTATAAAATCCGCAGCCCTTTTTGAAGCGTTTCCGTCCTCAAATGCGCCCTTGCCTTTTAAAAAGGCGTCTATTTCTTCGAGATATTTATTTTCATTAAATTCCAGAAGATTTTTTACCAACTCGTCTGTGTTTTGCGCAATCGGAAAAGGCGTTTCGCTCATAGGAAAATAAAATCCCCGCTCCTGATTGTATTTTTCAATATCCTCCGCATAGAAAAACGCGGGCTTTCTTGAAAGCATAAAATCGAATATGCAGCTTGAATAATCCGTAACCATAATATCCGCGGCGCATAACAGCTCCTGAATATCCGGATATTTTGTCACATCAATGATTTTTGGCGATTTTGGAACCAATTCCTTTGCAAATTCTGCCATTATCGGGTGAAATCTCACCAGAAAAGCGTATTTTCCGCCATTTTCCCGCTCGAGCGCTTCAATAACCCTCAAATAATTCAGCCCGTAACAGTTCGTGCGGATATCCTCTCTAAATGACGGCGCATAAAGGAGGATTTTTGTGGTTTCGGGGAGGCCAAAAGTCTTGCAAATCAAGGATTTGTATGGTTTATCTTTTTTGAAGAAAATATCATTTCTCGCATGACCGAAAAGCAGGATGTTTTTCTTGAAAAGCCGCTCATTTCTGTATATTTCCGTTTCAAAATCGCTGTTAGAAATCGCATAATCAACTGCTGCCGAATCTTTAAGGTTGAATTTTAGCCATTGAGCGTCGTATCCGTAGAATCCGCGGGAAAAATTAACCTTTTTTATCCCCAAAGAGCCGTGCCACGTGTTTATGTAGACCTGATTTCTCTTTTTTACAAAACCCGCCATAAAAAGCCTCGTCAAACAGCTGTTTGTGATGAGAATTTTCGCTGATGAGGCAATTTTAAGCGCTTCTTTTTTGTTAGAAAAATCAATAACCCTGATTTGTGCCGGAAACTCTTCTATCGAGGCTGTTTTGCAGCCGTTTATCCAGTAAATTTCCGCATTGCCGCGCTGTATGAGCTCCTGCGCAATGTATTTCAGATTGCAGGTGTAGCCGTTCATAAAATTGCAAAAAACAATCCGGTTTTTCTTCACCGGCGTAAAAAATGACGCCAAAAGCATAAAAATCCGCTTAAATTCCGCTTCGCTTTGTTTTAAAAATCTAAAAAATTTCAGGATTTTGTATTTAATGCTCATTTTTTCCTTCCTGAAAATATTTTATCGTCCGTTTTAACATTTCTTCCAGCGGGATTTGCGCTTTCCAGTCCAGAGCTTCCAGCTTTTTCACATCCAAATCCATCGTACATGCGGGAAAATAAATCGAGCCGTCGTTTTTTTCAAATTTTAGCTTTGTTTTTGGGAACATTTTTGTGAGCATTTGCGCAATCTCTTTTATTGAGGCAAAAGTTTCGGGATTTGCCGCATTGTAAGCGTTAGCCGCCTTGCCTTTTGTCAGAATCGTCAAAATTGCAAGCACTGCGTCCGCACTGTAACAGTAATTTTTCGCAGAAAGCCCGTCCGTGTGCAGAATTATCGGTTTTTCTTCAATTACGCTCCTGACAAACTGCATTATGACCCTTGAATCGTCATAATTTATGCCCGCCCCGAAAGTTTGCGTCAGCCGTGCGGACATCACGCGCAGATTGAACTCTTTTGCATAAGCAGCGCACAGATTTTCGCACATTCTTTTGCTTTCCGGATAGCTGGAGCGCGGATTCATCGGGTCAACCGTGCTAAAAGCGCTTTCTGTAAGCTTTCCGCCCGAGTGCGCCCCGTAAACCTCGAGCGAGGAAAGATAAACCATCGCTTTTGAGCCTGATTTGACGGCATATTCGAGGATATTTTCCGTTCCTTTCAGATTTGTAAGTGCCGTGAGCGCCGGCCTGTTGAAAAAATTCGCAGAAGATGTTTCACCCGCAGCGTGGATTATAAAATCCGCTTTTTCATCCGTTTTAACCGGCTCTAAAATGTCTTGCACAAGGAATTTCAGCCGGATATCAGCGGGCGCGCCAAAAATGCGTTCAGCTTTTTCAAAATTTCTGACAAGGGCGAGAATTTTCACGTTTTTGCATGCAAAAAGCAGGCTTTTTACAATAATGCTCCCCAGAAAGCCGCTTGCGCCGCTCACAAGAACGATTTTTCCCTCAAAAGGGCTGAAATCAAAATTTTCTTTAATATATTCCAAATCCGCTCTTAAAACGGGATTTTTTTCATAATATTTCATTCCTGCCCCGCATTTTCTTTGTCTTTAAGCATTTTTAACAGCCCTTTCAGGATATAAACGTCTTCTTTTGTCGTGACTTTAATATTCCCGAAATTTCCCTCAACCATGTGCGTTTTTTGCCCGAGAGTGTGGTAAATCGTGCAGCAATCAATCATATCCTCGTATTTTTGCGGGCGTTTCCGGATAATTTCGTGTGCAGCAACGATTTCGCCCAGATAAAAGCTTTGCGGCGCCTGCCCTTTGTAGATTTCACGCCGAAATGGCACTTTGTCAGGCGTTTTGCCGTCTTTGCTCACCAGAATCGTTTCATACGCAGGAATGCAAGTGATTGCGCTGCCGTATTTTTTTACGGACTCGATATTTCGTGAAATTACTTCTTTTGTAAGAATCGGGCGTACTCCGTCATGAATCAAAACCGCAGAATCCTCAGGATTCTCGTTCAACGCGCAGGTCAGCGCGTTGAAAATCGACTCCTGAGCAGAATCCCCGCCGTTCACAATGCCCTTTACCTTATCAATCCCGTAACTTTTCACAAGATTTTCCATATGTTTGTAATATTCGGGCAAAATCGCAATATAAATCTTGTCAATTTCCTCATGATTTTGAAAATTCATAAGAGTGTGGATTATTAGCGGTTTTTCGTCGATATCAATAAACTGTTTCGGTATGGAATCGGCGCTTAGCCTTTCGCCCCGCCCTCCGGCAAAAATTATTGCAATATTCAAATTTTCAACTCCATATCTCTTTTAATAACTCAAAAAACGGCCTGTCAACAAGCGGCAAAACCTTGATTTTTGAGGCAGCAAGGTCTTTTTCAAGATTTTCTGTGATATCAAGATAGCGAAATGTCGCAACCAGTACAAAATCCGCTCCTGACGTGCTAATATCGGAGATTTTCAGCTTTTTGTACCCCAAAAATTCCCCGTCAAAATTTTCAAAGCTCCTGTCGCAAATTCCTGAGATTTCAATCCCGCCGAGGTCATAATTTTCGCAAATACATCTGAAAAACTGCCCCGCGCCGTAGATTATTGCGGTTTTTCCCTTTAGTTTTTTCTTAAGCTTTTTGAGCTGTTTTTCAAAATTGACCTTTTTAAGGTACAAAACCAAATCTTCACTCATAAATAATCAAACACTCTCTTTTCTAAAAAACATTGTAGCAAAAAAGCCCGGCCTTTGAAAGGGTTCGGGCTTTTTTGGTGAAATTGATTTCTTATTTTTGGGAAGCTTTGTAAGCGTCAATTATTTCTCTGCTTGTGTCAATAACTTCCTTATCAGCCGCGATTCTGTCCTGCATTGTTGAAATCATTTCAGCCTGCCTTTTAACAGCATCGCGAAGAGCAAATTTTTCTGCATCATTTTGTGCTGACGCAATGGTTTTCATCAATTTTAATTGGAATTTTTGCTCATTTTTTTTTTTCAACCAGGTGTTTGATTCCAACACCCAGAAGAACAACTGCTGCTCCGACTCCTGCGGCTGCTGCGGTTTGTTTTGGATTTTTCTTAACAAATTCGACTGTGTCTTTTTTCAATGTTTTTGCATATTTAAGACCTTCGCCGAGTTTTTGAGAGGCATATCCGTAAGCGGCTTTTGATTTTTTAGAAACGTATTCAGCGCCTGTTTTTACGAATTTCGGCATTTTTACAGAGGGCATTTTCATTTTTTTGTTACTCCAGATTCTTGAACTTACATTCACATGAAGTCGGGTGAAAAATTTATTTGCTATTTTAAACATTTAACTTAACAAATCGTTACAAAACCCGCAAATTATTCACAAACATGCTCGAGCGCCTTTTCCAGAATGGATTTTACATGGTGGTCGTTGAGCGCATAATATACATTTTTCCCCTTTTTTTTCGCGCGGACGAGTTTTGCGGTTCTGAGGACTTTTAGCTGGTGGGAAACAGCAGATTTTGTCATATTTAAAAGCACTGCAAGGTCGCCCACGCACATTTCGCTTTCCTCAAGCGCCCATAAAAGCTGAATCCTCGTTCCGTCGCCCATTACCTTGAAAAAGTCCGAAAGTTCGTACAATAGGTTCATTTCGGGCATGTTGGGCTTAACTTTTTCAACTATTTCTATGTTTATCGCTTCACAATCTGATTTTTTGTTATCCATATTTGAATTATAACACAATTGAACGGTTATTCAACTGTGTTAAGTTTGTAAATTAATCTCCTTTTTAGGGTTGACAATTGAACAACTGTTCAATTATACTAAAAATATAATTGAACAATCATTCAATTAATGAGGTAATAAATATGTGCGAACATCATCACGAACACAGCTCCGGACACCACAAAACCGCTCCTCTGGTAAGAATTTCCATTGCACTGGCTGTTTTTGCGGCGGGTATGCTTTTTCATCTGCCAGCGGGGGCTGAATTTGTCGTGTTTTTGGTTGCTTACCTTGCTGCGGGCGGCGATGTTTTGCTTGCGGCTTTTAAAAATATTGTCAAAGGCCATGTTTTTGACGAAAATTTCCTGATGGGGATTGCGACGCTGGGCGCTTTTGCCATAAAAGAGTACCCTGAGGCGGTTATGGTTATGATTCTTTATCAGATTGGTGAATTTTTGCAGCACAGGGCGGTTGAAAAATCCCGCAATTCGATTGCAGAGCTGATGGACATCAGGCCGGACTATGCCAATATCGAGCGAAACGGTGAAATAGAGCGAGTTTCGCCCGAAATCGTGCAGGTCGGCGAAATTATTGCGGTTAAAGCCGGCGAAAAAATCCCGCTTGACGGTAAAATTGTGGAGGGGACGGCGGTTGTCGATACTTCTGCGCTTACAGGCGAATCTATGCCGCGTGAAATCAAAACCGGCGATGACGCAATCAGCGGTTGTATTAACACGAACGGGCTTATCAAAATCCGCGTCACAAAGCCTTTCGGCGAATCAACTGTGTCCAAAATCCTTGAACTCGTTGAACATGCAGGCTCAAAAAAGGCTAAAGCCGAGAATTTTATCACCAGATTTGCAAGATATTATACCCCTGCGGTCGTTTTAGGGGCGCTGCTGCTGGCTGTTTTGCCTCCATTGATTGCCGGCGGCGGATTTTCGCTCTGGTTCGGGCGCGCTTTGACTTTTCTGGTTATTTCTTGCCCGTGTGCGCTGGTTATTTCCGTGCCTTTGAGCTTTTTTGCGGGGCTGGGAGGGGCTTCCCGCGCCGGAATTCTCATAAAAGGCAGCAGTTTCCTTGAAGCGCTTGCAAAGCCCGACGCTGTGGTTTTTGACAAAACAGGAACATTAACAAAAGGAAGTTTCAATGTCACTAAAATTGCGCCCTGCAATGGTTTTTCCGGGGAAAAACTGTTAAAATACACAGCAATGGCTGAAAATTACTCAAACCACCCCATTGCAATATCCTTGAAATCCGCTTACGGCAAAGAAATCAACCTGTCAGAAATAAGCGCTGTTAAAGAAATTGCAGGAAACGGCGTCAGTGCAAAAATCTGCGGCGTTCAGGTTTTTGCGGGTAACAGCGGGCTTATGGAGAAATTTGGAATTGATTACGCAGCCGCAAACGCGCAGGGGACGATAATTTACACTGCAATAGACGGCCAATACGCAGGTTATATTGTGATTTCCGACGAAATCAAGGCCGACGCAGCGCAGGCAGTAAAGGATTTGAAGAAAATTGTTAATAAAACCCTCATGTTGACGGGCGACTCGCAAAGTGCAGCTGAATATGCAGCGAAAAAGCTTGGTCTGGACGGCTTTTTTGCAAATTTGCTTCCTGCTGGCAAAGTTGAAAAAATTGAAGAACTCATTGAAGGCAAACAACGCGGCAAAACCGTGATTTTTGTCGGCGACGGCATTAATGACGCACCTGTTTTGGCCGGAGCTGATGCGGGAATCGCAATGGGCGCGCTGGGTTCGGACGCAGCGATTGAGGCGGCGGATATTGTAATTATGGACGATAAAATCTCCAAAATCCCCCTGGCAATAAGGATTGCAAGAAAAACAATGAGCATTGTGAAACAAAATATCGTTTTTGCTATCGGCGTGAAACTTTTGTTCCTTGTTTTAGGCGCAATGGGCTTTGTAACTATGTGGGGAGCTGTTTTTGCCGATGTGGGTGTAACTTTGATAGCGGTTTTGAACTCTCTGCGTGCCCTCGGAAGTCACGGATTAGAAAAATCCTCTGCGGGCGGGGCTTTTGACGCTGCAGCGTGCCGGCTTAAATAGTTTTGAGAACATGAAAGCGCGCTTTTAGCCGTCTGCTTTCATGTTTTTGAAATATTTATCTCTCATCACGAAATATCTTTTGCATTGCAGTATTTTGTCATATCCGAGCATAATTCCCAGCATAAAATCCTGTTCGGGCGTGAGCCTGTTTAAGGGTTTGTCAAAAGTTGATACAACTCTTATGCAGTCTTTGTTTCCAAAGAAAACATTTATATTTTTGCTGTTTACTTCTTTTATAACGTAGGGAATTTTTTCTCTTTTCAGTTTTGATTCAATTACGGCGCGGTTGTCTGATTTTTCAGTTGTTAAAACAAGGCTTCTCAAACCTTTTTTATATTCGTAAATATGATGATAAAATACCCGCAAATCATTGTACTGGTCTTTCGTCGGCATATCAGCAAGTCCAAAACCGGGCCTGTAATTTGGGCCACCACAGGATTTTGGGGTTAAAGCGGAAATACTAACGCTGTTGACGGCTTTGATACTCATCTTCTCTCCTGATGTAAGATTATCCGCAAATAAATGTAAGGCAAACCTAACTTTTTGTCAAGCAAAAACCGCCCTATGATTTTTTTGCGTTTACAACTTCCAATTTTCGTAAAATTCTTTATTTTGAGCGGTGATGTAATCGGTTTTTATTTTGTCAATAATCAGGTATAGCGAATCGTTTGTTTCTTTTTGTTTTTTCAGCAGTTTTTTTGCCCGCTCCCTGCTAAAATCGGGATTTGCGGCATGTTCTTGAACAAAATCTCCGGCTTTTTTGCGGTATTTTTCTGAAATTTCATCGCATTTTTGTGTAAGTTTTTCGTATGCTGCGTTGATTTCCCCTGCCGGGGGCGGAAGCTGGTTTTTGTTTTCTTTTACGAATTTTTCAATGTCTTTGCGGTTTTCGTAAAAAAGTTTCCGGTCTTTTGCTATATTCCGGGCGGTTTCCAGAGCGTTTTCAATATTTTCAAGTTTTGTGTACGCGCTTATTGCGGGATTTTCGACAGAGGATTTTAGCTCCTGATATTTGAGTTTTAGTTTTATGGCGTCATTGTAGGGGGTGATAAACATAAAGTATTGCGCAGAAATCTGCTGCTCTCTGGTCTTTTCAAACTTTTTGAACAGATTTTCATCGCTGCGAAGATCTATTTTTTCTAATTCTCTGCCCAGTTTTTCATAATTATTGTCAAAATAATCCGAAATCGGTCTTATTTTCACAAGTTCGTTGTCCTGAGCAAAAACGGTCGCTTTTGCAGCGGAGATTTTTTCTTTCAAATCAGGATTTTTGTACATGGGGCGGTTTGACATTTTTTCAATGCTCTCAAAATCGCTCAGATTATTTTTGTATTCTTTTGCAAGCTCCAAATCTTCGGAAACTTCCGGCGAAAGAGCGTTGTTCAGGGTGTTTTGGAGGCGGAATTTATGCTGATAAAGCTTATTTTCTTTCAAAGTTATAAAATTTACTGCTTCTTGCGCCCTGTAGCCGATTTTTCCTGTTTCTATGTACAAATCCCTGCTATCGTTCACAAAAGGCGTAATTTCATTGTTGATAATGTTTTCAAGCTCTTTCATCCCCTCAGTGAAAATTTGGGGAGTTGATTTGAAGCTTACCGGCTGCGCGTGCCTGATACGGGCCGGGGTTTTTGTTAGGTTGGTGATTAGCGGTGCGATTTTCATGATTTGTTTCTCACTTTTCGTTGAATTCTTCTTGTATCACTGAATATAATGTGCTTTCGGGTATTTGTTTTATTGATTTAAAGGGTTCCGGTTCGGGCGTGTGCGGGGCAATTGTTTTTTCATACCAGCTTACATCCAGCCATTGACCGCATTTGTATCCTGTTTTGCGGTATGTGCCGGCAAGAGAAAACCCCAGCGATTTATGCAGCTTTTCGCTTTTAACATTAGGTGAAGTTACGCCCCCGTAAACTGTTTTTACATTTTGAATCTTTAAAATTTCCTCTAAAATGCGGTACAATTTTTTGCCAAGGCCTTTTGAGGTGAAATTTTTCTCCAGATATACAGATAATTCTGCTCCCCACTGATAAGCTGCGCGTTCTTTAAACCGGTGGGCATAGGCGTAGCCAACTATTTTCCCGTTTTCTTCGCAGACAAGATAAGGGTAATCCGCGCTGATTTCTGTTATTCTTGCGGCAAATTCCTCGCATGGCGGAAGAACATACTCAAAAGTTATCGGTGTATCAATGTATTGACCGTAAATTTTAAGAAGTTCGGCGCAGTCTTGCGGTTTTGCGAATCTAATTTCCATAGATTCATTATATCACGGCAAAAAATTACGCATGTAGCACAATTTTGTTTTGTTCAAGCGTGCTTTTTATGTCAATTACGCGCTGATTTGAGCTTCCGACCCAGTGAAGATTGTTGTCTTTCAATGCTTCGACAAATTCGCCTTCTGCGATTACATCAATCAGGTTTAAATCAGGCAAATCCCTGATTTCTTCCCATTTTGAACCGGTGTAAAGCCAGATTGATTTTTCAGGATAAAACTCGCGGCATTTTTTGATGAGCCTGAAAATTTCTTTTCGATTGTAGGGCATTAACGGGTCGCCGCCCGAAAAGGTTATGCCGTCGATGTGAGGTTTGTTCAAAGCCTCAAAAAGCTCGTCTTCTGCGGCTTTGTCAAAAGGCAAGCCGCCGTTTTTATCCCACGTAATCGGGTTCTGGCAGTTTTTGCAGTGGTGTTCGCAGCCGGAAACCCACAAAACCACGCGTATTCCGTCGCCGTTGAGCATATCTTCTTTTGTGATGTTGTGATAATTCATTTTACATGCTCACCCTGTCTTTGATTTCTTCCATTTTTGCCTGATTGAGGCGGGTATCGCCTTTTACGCGGGAATATGAAAGATATCCGTTCATTCTGTCGATTTTTGTGAGGTTTTTGCTGCCGCATTTCGGGCAAACATCCATAGAAAGCTCCTGATGGCCGCAATCGTCGCAATATGCGAGCGAAAGGTTGACACCCTCGTAAAATCCTTTGTCCATCGCCCTTTTTACAAGGGTTTCAATGGCTTTTGTGTTGTACGAAACAGGATATTTTACATACTGGATTTTTCCGCCGTTTAAAAGGTTCCAGAATCTGCCCTCCAAATCCTGTTTTTCAATCGGGCCGATATTTTCTGAAACATGGCAGTGAAAACTGTTGGAAACATATCCGCGATCGGAAACATTGTTGATTTTTCCGAATTTTTTGCGGAACTGTTTTACCTGCAGCCCGCAGAGGTTTTCAGCGGGGGTTCCGTAGATTGCGTAAAGGTTTCCGTCTTTTTCTTTGAATTCATTCACTTTTTTGTTGATGTATTCCATTACTTCCAGAGCGAATTCGCCGTCTTCAGCGAGCGATTTCTGGTTGTGCATTTGCTGCAATTCGTTGAGGGCGGTGATTCCGAAAGAAGCTGTTGCTGATTTTAAAAGCGGTTTTATCTTGTCATGAATGCCCAGATGTCCGCCGTAGAAACCGCCCTCGCAGAAAGCAAGCGGGTTTATTGAGGCGCGCATTTCTCCGAGATATTCGTACGTTCTGATGTGCAGCTGCCTGATCATTTCCATGTAATAATCAAGAATTTCATAAAAATCTTTGCCCTCCTGCTTTGCTTTTGCGTAAATCATCGGCAAATGCAGGCTTATTGCTCCGATATTGAATCTACCGACGAATACGGGCTTGTCATTTTCGTCGGCCGGCTTCATTCCGCCTTTTTCGTACCAGGGGGAAAGAAAGGCGCGGCAGCCCATGGGTGAAATCACTTTTTTGTACTTTTTGTACATACCCGCAACATATCCATCGCCCGTCAAAGAAAGCCAGTCCGGATACATTGCTTTTTTCGAGCATTCTACGCCGGCATTGAAGAGTTCTTCCAGCTCGCCGCCTTTTCCATGGAGATTTTCGTCGTAGAGAAAGACAACTTTCGGGAAAAGTACGGGTTTTTTGTTTCCTTTTTTGCCCTGCCCCTCTTTTCTTACCTCAAGCATAATCAAAGACGCCATTTTCGCAAATTTTTCCGTGCCAAGCCCCATTGTCATCGTGATAAACGGATAATCTCCGCGGCTGGAAGCGACTGTGTTGAATTTATATTCCCAGCCCTGAAAACCGTCATGGAAATCTTTTTCAACATCTTTCAGCGCTTCATTTTCGGCTTTTTTGCTTTCTACGCCGAGCTCAAGGTATTTTTCGTAATTCTTTTCAAATGTTTTTTGTGCGTACGGGGCAAGGATTTTGTCCACTTCGGGAACGGTAAACCCGCCGTATTGCTGGCTTGCAGCCGCCATTACAATATCCCCGATTACGTCAAATGCCACTTCAAGGGATTTTGGCTCGTTGTACCAGAGATTGCCCATTTCAAATCCGCCTTTTAGCACGGTTGCGACATCAAAAAGGCAGCAATTCATTGTATCGCGCCTTGCGGACATGTCGTGGATGTAAATATAACCGTCGCGAATCGCCTGAAGCTCGGGAACCGTTAAAAAGAACTTTTTGTATAGTTCTTTGTTGAGCTGGTTAAAAACAAGCGAGCGTTTTGTCGAAACCAGCGCAGAATCGGCGTTTGAGTTCTCTTTGTCGCCAATGTACATGATTTTTTGGCTTTCCTGATAAACCTTGTCCAGCATATCGACAAAATCGATTTTATAATTTCTGTAATTCCGATAGCTTTGCGCAACTTTCGGATTTAGCGCCTCAAGTGCGTTTTCCACTATGCAGTGCATTTTAAAAATCGGAATTTCTGTTTCTTTTGACTCAAGAACGCTTTTGTCGACGAAATTAGTTATATTTTTGATTTCCTCTTCGCTAAATTCGATGAGCATTCTCGCTGCAGATTTTTTGACCGCTGCGGCTACTTTGCTTACGTCGTAATCTTCTTTTGTTCCGTCTTTTTTGATTATTTTTACCTGACTCAGCGCGTGTTTTGAGGGGATTTCGAGGATTTTGTTTACAATCTTCGACGGTTCAAGCGATTTAGGTTTTGTTACAAGCGCCCCCTCTATTTTTGCCTGTTTTTGAGGTTGCTCAATGCTGATAACTTTTTTGTTATCGAATTCGTTCATACAAATCTCCTTTTTTTACAAAAAGGCAGAAATTGGCTAGCAAAAAACTATTTTTTCTCCCAAATTCCTGTCTCGAGGTTGTCTATGGACTAAAGCATTCCGACTTTTACGGCTGCGGACCAGTGTAGGATTTTCACCATGCTTTCCTTTAATCCTTTTTATTATTTTATCAAAAATTTGAACCGGAGGGAACAGATTTAAAGAAAATTAATACTTATAGTGGAATTTTCTTATTTTTTATTTTTTCTTTGATATTTGTTGAAAGATTGGTATTCTTCCTTGCTTATTTTTTGCAATTCTTTAATCGGTATGTCGCAGATGCAGTCTTCTTTTTTTGTTTCGTCAAAATATCTGAAACTTATATTTTCGACCTTTTCAAATTTTGGTATTTTCTTTATTTTGTTTAGGGAATTAAGGATTAAATCAAAAACCTCGATTCTGTGTTGAGTATCATTAAATAAATCGGAGTTTATCCACATTGTTGTGTTATCTACTTCGTTGCTATTGTCGTAATATGTAAGATACAAATCCAGCTCTATGCCTAAATCGGTATTGACCATTTTTATTCCATTGAAAATATTAAAAAATTCATCTCCGTATAATTTTTTAATATCCTCTGCTCGTTTGTTCCAGGGATTTTCGTAGGTTTCATTTTTATCCTCAATGGAGGTAATAGATTTTAATTCGGCAGGATTATCAACATAAAATTTGTGTATTGCATTAATTTCCTTGTCAGACCATTGTGATTTGTGGCATTTTAAAGAAGAAAGTATCTGTTTTTCAAATTCTTTAACGTCAACTTTTATAACGTCATCAGAATCAACATCTGCTCCCTCCTCTACAAAATCAAAAGAATCCGAGTTTTCTTTAACTGCATAATCATGAAAAGCAGCAGCTGTTTTATGCGTCAGAACAGGCTGGAAAATTTCAATTTGTTTTTTATGAGTTGAATTGTACAAATTCATTGAGTCAATAGCAGCTTTGGAAACCGCTTTATGGTCAGGGTGCCCGGTATAGCCGTATGGCGCAAATGAGAATATAACATCGGGCTGCACTTTGTTTATTATGCGATTTGCATAGTCTTCCAGCTCTTTTTTGTGCAGGTGCAAAAAATCATCCTCAATTGAGAACTTCAGCGGACTGCGGCTGACGCCCAAACGGTTTAATGCGTTGCAAAGTTCATTTTCTCTGTATGCTGCCAAATCTTCCGGGTTTGTAGGGGCATAATCTCTATAAGCACCTTTATCTCCTTTTGCAAAATAGACAAATTGAACCGATTTTCCCTCTTTTATGTATTTCAAGACAGGAGTAAAAAATACTTCGTCATCAGGGTGTGCAAGCATGACAAGCACATCTGCTTTTTTTAATGAATTTATGTCATCAGGTCTTAATATTTTTAAGTTATGCTGATTTTCCGGGGATTGCAAACTATTTAAAGAAATATTATTTAGTTTTTTCCGGTTTATTGTTTTGTTGTAAACATTGTTTAATTTAGCACACGAACTCTTGTAAGAACTGTCAAACATCATGCAATTTTTAACCATTGAGTTATAAAATGCCGGATTGGAATTGTAAATGGAGATTGCTCTTAACAATGTATTGGCAAATATAGTATCTGCTTTTCTTGTGTCAAAGTTAAGCGGGGTTAGATAACCTGTTGCATTTTTGCGGGTTTCTCTGGGCTGTTTTACAATGGTTGTCATAATCCCGACAGGAGTAGAAACAGGAACCGCTCCCATACGCATTGATTGAAAACCTATAAGACCGCAAGTTTCAGAGCGGCTTGTAACAAGTGAAAAATCAGCACCTGCAAAATACTGATTTACAGGGACATAACTATCTGTGAGAACTACTCTTCCCGCGTATTTAGGGTTATTCACTACATTTTTAATGAATTTCTCCATAGTTTGGTAGTCTGAATTTCTAAAACCGGGCATTGCTATAACAGCGCAGGCATTAGTTTTGTTTAGAACTTTATCTATGGCTTTCAGGGCGATATCCTGACCTTTTAACTGAGTGTTATACCGGCTTATATTTACGATTAGTGGTGAATTTATATACTTTTTGTCAAGATATCCAAATACTTGTGAATTGTTGCCGTTAATTACTTTGGGACTTATTTTGTCTGCTTCGACATTGGCTTTAGAAAATTGTTCAAAAATATAGTTTTTATTTTTCCTTTTGCCTTCTTCAAAATTTGAAATATTATAAGGAAAAACGACTTGTACGGGATTGTTTGGGTTGTATAAGCTCAAGTCAATTGCATTAGCAATCCCGCAACCGTTGTTCAGCCTTAACATTGCAATAGAGCCGAATTCACCCGAGCAATAGTCTTTGGAGGTTATTACTTTTTTATAATAATCATCTGATGGCACAAACCAGTTGTCGCAGTTTCTCAGTGCATTAATCATGCAGCTGTAGTCTATGTTTGCGTCGTAATACACGCTGGAGCTTGTCATTTGTCTTATTACGTTATTAATTCTTTCAATAATTAGCTTGTTTTTTAAATCCGTGCTCAGGTTTTTATAGTTATCTGCAATCCTGACTAAAATAGATGAATAGAACTCCGGATCTGAGTTTAATTTTTCTTTCACAGACGCCGGGGTTGCTACATCTGATGGTTTTGGGGAAAGGTTCTTATTTTTGCATACCAATTCGGCAATGCTGTCTTTGAAAATAATGTTATTTTTTATTTCTTCAATTTGCTTTTTGGAGAAAATGTTTAACATAGCCTCGAAAGGTGCTACATAAGAGTCTGACTCACGATGAGCGTCGGTAGCTTCATACAGGCAAGGTCTTTCACCATTTTTTGATATTAAAAATGAAGCTGATGCGTCGACAGCATGAAGCAAACCGGGGTTGAAATTTTCATTTGATTTCCCCATTTTTTCAAACAAGGCTAATAATGCTTTGCAAAATACATTGTATTTTTTCCAGTGAGGGCAATTCCTCTGGTCATACTCTTTTAAAAAATCATTAAATTCCGGTGTATAAACCAGATAAAGCGGTACTCCGTTTGCCGGATTTTTGATTTTGTATAATTCTGCTTTTGACTTTCTTACTCCATATTCAAATTCGGTTTCTATGCCTGTTTTTTCTACCGGAAAAGCCAGCAGTTCATTTGTTAATGGGTTGCGAATAGCCGTGGATTTATAAATGTCTTTATTTTGAGGATTATAAAACGGTATAAAAATTCTCACATCTTTATGAGGATACATTTTTTTGAAAAAAGAACTTCTTTGTTCCATAACGCTGCCAGCACCGCCGGTGATTGCATAAGGTGCGCATTCCGGTGTGATTATAGCTATATGATTTCTATTTCCCGAAGCACGAAATGCAATAATACCTGTTCGATTTGGCTTGACGGTTTTTTTATTTTCGGGGGATTGTATATTGTAGCGTGACGAATACGAATAAATCGGTGAAATTCTCATAAATACCTCGCTTTTGCATAATAGAAAACCCTAGGAAGATTTTTTTGTACATGTTAGCAGATATTTTTTTACAATTTTTAACAGGAACGAACAAAAAGTTCTTGAACTTGATGATTCTATCAAATAAAGTTAAAATCATGGTTTTGTTCAGAAATATGTTATTATCTCTGTATAATATGCCATATACAATCCTGCCTGCAAATCCAAATAAGGCCTCATTTACAGGAGATAACGAATGAGAATAGAAGAAATAACTAAAAACAAAACGGATTTTATGAGGATTTTGTTAATCGGAGATGAGGAGGAATCGATGGTTAACAAGTATTTGAACCGGTCAACACTTTTTGTTTTGTATTACGAAAATACTCCGACCTCTGTATGTGCGGTTATGCCTATAGACGACAATACCGTGGAAATAAAAAATCTGGCTACCCGCCCTGAATATCAAAACAAAGGCTGTGCGTCAAAATTATTAGATTTTGTTTTCAATAAGTACAAGGAAAATTTTAATTCTGTAATTCTCGGAACCGGTGAAAACGAAAAAACTCTCAGTTTTTATAAAAAGCGGGGTTTTGTTGAAACACGCAGAATAAGAAACTTTTTTATAAATAATTATTCACGCCCTATTTTTGAAAATGGGAAACAATTGACGGATATGATTTATCTGGAAAAGCGATTATTATAACCAGACAGGACAAATTCAAAAAAATGTAATTTATAGGGGTGCAATTGGCTTGGTGTTTAAGTTTGAGGCTGCTTCCCCTAAAATTTATGAGACAATGTAATTTTGTCCGTTTTGTCCCTTTCGAGGGTGTTGGGCGAGGAAGTTTTGAGGCTGAAAGTTCTCTATTTATCTAGAAAAAAGCTTTAATTACATTTTTTTGAATGAAATTAAAATAAATTACATTTTTGAATTTTCCCACTTTTGAGGGAAGTACCTGCTTTCCACTTTTAGCAACAACTTCCGACTTTTTATAAAATTTTCAATAAATTACAAAAAATGTAATTTATTGAGCTTTAATTACATTTTTGTAAAAATAACTAAAACATATATGCTGAAAGACTTTGAACCCAATTTTGCTAAATTTTAAAAATTCAACAAAATCAGATATTTTTTATAAAAAATTTTAAAAATATAATTTAAAAAATGTAATTAAAGAGAAAAATTTGAATAAAAAATTACAAAAATTTTAAATCATTTATACATTCTTTGTCTGGATATTCTATAAAAATACAATAAGCTTTTATTGTATTAATAATTTTAATTGTTCTTGTTTTGCTTCAAGATTATCTTTAAATTTTTCATAATCTCTTTTTGTTATATTTTTAATACTTATTCCTAATGCAAACTTTAAAAAATCATTATAATCGATTTTTTGACAGATATTAAAAAGATCGATTCTTTTAAGAATGTCTTTGGTATACGGTCTTTTAGAATTAAGAAAAACTATCGATTCTAAAAAATCTTGAACTGGTCTGCTATTAAGTAAAACAGTACAAATTTCAGCATATTTTAAATTATTAAAACTTAAAAAATAGCAAGTATCATCAAGCATTGGGGGCTTATCTGCTGTAATGAGTGAAAAAATAGGTTTTTTGTAAAAACCAGAAATTGCCACCTTATACTCAGAAAAAGAATAGTCCCCTATACCAAACATTGAAAATCTAGGAGCTTTTTTATAAATACTTGACTTTCTTTTATTTATTAAATATTCGTTTTTAGATAAATATTCCCAGGTTTTAGGTGCTTCAAATTTAATAGCTTCAGTTTCCTGATTTGTTTTTCGTTGTGTGATTATTACAGATTTCCGATTTTCATTAACAATATAATCCTTTAAATCACTACTCTTAAATAAAGGATATACATATTTTTTTTCAATGTTTAAAATATCTTTTTTACCATTAATATATTTATCAATTTCATATGGTGCTAATTCAAAAATATTAGAACAATCGTGTTTTACGCCTTGTCTCCATTCTAATGGGCAAATACCATCAAAAGACTTGGTTAATTCATATTTATTAATATCTGATACAAATTTATTATTATGCCAACCAAAAGTTCTTTTTCGTTCCAAAGTGTTAAATTTATAAACATCACAAGTTTTTACAAGATTATTTCCTGTTTTAATATATAAAAGAACTGCATCACAAGAGATATTAAAAATTTCTTGTGCATTTATTTCAAAAGTTTTTATTTCAGAAATATTTATTTGTAAATTTTGTATATATTTTACAACATTTATTGCAACGGTATTTTTGCATAGCATGGCAAGTGTCATTTGGTAATTTCTAAATTCTTCTAATAGTTTTAATATGATATATTCTGAAATATCAAAATTACTTTTGCCTGTAATGGCGTCCAGACCTTTGTTTCCTTTAAAATTAGATTTATTGGGAAGATTTTTACTGTTAATTTCCGATAAAGAACTATTTGTTACCCAAGGTGGATTCCCAATTAACAATATATTATCTTTAGGGCTTATTCTAGACTTTATTTTATTAAAATCAAAATTAAAAAAATCTTCATTGAAAAAATTGCAAGGTATAGTTTTATTATTAATTGTTTTGATGGCATATTCATAATAATTTTTATCAATTTCAATTCCAAAAATATTTTTTATGTTTTTTAAATATTTTAATGAACTATTGACAAAATTACCTTTACCAAAATTTGGTTCAATAACAGTAATTTCAGTCTTATCTAACAATGAAGACAAAAAAGAACAAACTTCATCTGTAAAAAATAACGGTGTTTGATAATCTCCAAACTCTTTTTGTTTATTTTTTTTAACATCTCCAATCAATATTGAGAACTCCTTCTATTGAATTTTTTAAATCAATAACTCTTGAATATTGCAAACGCCATTGTAGTGCATTTGAAATTGTTAAAAAACCTTGTTTAGGTGGACATAACAGAATCTCTTCTGCTAAAGCGTTATAGGTGATTTCATCTCCTGGTATATTTTTGTCTATAAAATATGAAATAATATCCTCTTTGTTTGCATCGTCTTCTAACATTTCTAACAATCTTTTTGTTGTAGTATAATCAGCAGTTCTAGAATGTTCAACAAATGTACAATTTAAAAAATGCAAATTACAGATATTATCAAAATCGTGTTTGTCGTACACAAAAACTAACAGATTATAACCTAAACCGTAAATTTTTTGTCTAGAAGATTTATAAGGACAAGATGATTGAGGTTGCCTAATTGATGTAACTTTTATATCAGTATTTATTTCTGGAGATGGAAGGTCGATGCCAGAAGCACTATTGCCTAGTATGATTTCATATTTATCATATAAATATTTTTTAAATTTATGTTCTACATAAGTACCTACAGCTTTACCATCTGTAACACCAATTAACTCAACATGATTTATATTACTTTGTTGAATACAAAATTCTTTAGCTTCAGTTACTAAATCTTTTAAACTGATTTTATTTTTTAGAGCCACAATTTCATCCCCATCTAATTTTATCATAATTAAAAATCATTGTAAAAATATTAAAATTTATGTTTTATATTACCTAAACATAGCTGTAAAGAAACATCTTAGATGATTATTTGTAACAGAGAAAATGAGTATTTAAT
>ERZ1643251.1896-NODE-1896-length-22454-cov-4.190589_pt1 | contig 22454 bp, 19 predicted proteins | sample MGYA00579261_ERZ1643251 | MGnify/ENA primary metagenome ERZ1643251 (study PRJEB29033, sample SAMEA4952267) | chicken gut metagenome | biome: Broiler Chicken; feature: Gastrointestinal Tract; material: Caecum | place: Ireland | collected 2018 | study: Broiler... | reverse complement strand
TTAGCCAGGACAGTATTGATTTTCTGGAATACGGGGACGCACACATCGGAATGACTCCGGGAGAGGAGCTGTCCCTCCCCGATGCCCTTTACGCTCTGATGCTGGCGTCGGCCAACGAGGTGGCGCATGCCATCGGGGAGAGTGAAGGAGAAGGTTACGACTGGTTCATAGAGCAGATGAATGAGACGGCACAGCGTCTGGGAGCAGTGAATTCCCACTTCGTCAATACGAACGGGCTGCAGGATGAAAATCATTATACGACAGCACTGGATATGGCTCTGATTGCACGGGAGCTTTTTCTGAACTATCCCGAATTTCAGGAGATTTCCCAGACGCTTCAGTATACGATTGGCCCCACAAATCTGGAAAGTGAATCCAGGGTATTTCAGCAGGCCCATGAAATGTTTTATGAAGGAAGCGACCATTATTATCCTTATGCAGTGGCAGGAAAGACAGGGTATACAGAGAATGCCATGAATACTCTGGTAACCTGTGCAGAGAAAGATGGAATACGTCTTGTCTGTGTAGTGATGAAAACGCATGGAAGAAATGTATATACAGACAGTATAGCGCTTCTGGACTATGGATTCTCCAGCTTTCAGAAACTGGATCTGGCCGGAGCGGAGGAATCCAGAGACATCAGTGAAATAGAAGAAGGAGCGTATGTGATGGTTCCGGAAGGAGTGGATTTTTCGAATCTGGAGCTGACACTTATGGAAAATGAGGAGAATCCGCGGGAAGGAACGGCTTCCTACACGTATGAAGGCAATCCGGTGGGAACGGCCACTGTAAGTTTCAGCCGCTCTTATCTGGAGGAAAACGTTCCGCAGATTCTGGAGAAGTCCGATGGAAAAAAAGAAAACGGCCTGCCGGGCTGGGTGCGGTTCCTGCTGACGGCGGCAGGAATTCTGGTGGCCCTCACGGTTCTGTGGTTCTTTATCGCCCTTGCCATCCGCAGAAAGCGGAGACTGGAAAGGCGCAGAAGAAGAAGGCAGAGAAGGCGCAGACAGTAAAAATAGCTTGACTTTACAGACGGGTACCCGTTATAATTACTGTGTATGAGAAAAAACGATGACGAAGACAGTATGGTATCTTTGAAAGTCAAAGAGAGCCGGGAAGGGTGAGAACCGGTGCGAGTAGGGATATCTGAACATCACTTCTGAGTTGCAGAAGCAGAAAGCTGGCGGGGTTCCCGCAGTGTGTAAGCTCTGACGGTATTCTCCCCCGTTATGGGAGACGCATATGAAGAAGTTCGTATGAAGTAACAGGTGGTACAGCGAAGATTCAGACCTTCGTCCTTTTACAGGACGAAGGTCTCTTTTATTTAACAGGGGACTCTGTTTCCTGCTAAATAAAAATGTTCCGCTTCAATGAGAAAGGAGTTTGAATAATGTATAAGAAGGTTTCTACGGATTTAAAATTTGTAGACCGGGAAAAGGAGACAGAGAAATTCTGGGAAGACAGCCATATTTTTGAGAAAAGTATGGAAAACCGGAAAAACGGTCCGACCTATACGTTTTATGACGGACCTCCGACGGCAAATGGAAAACCTCATATCGGTCATGTACTGACCAGGGTTATCAAAGACATGATTCCCCGGTACCGTACTATGAAAGGATATATGGTTCCCCGGAAGGCCGGATGGGACACCCATGGACTTCCGGTAGAGCTGGAAGTGGAAAAACAGCTCGGCCTGGACGGAAAAGACCAGATTGAGGAATATGGTCTGGAGCCGTTCATTAACAAATGTAAGGAAAGCGTATGGAAATACAAAGGGATGTGGGAAGACTTTTCCGCCACGGTTGGCTTCTGGGCGGATATGGAACATCCTTATGTGACCTATGACAATGATTTTATTGAATCTGAGTGGTGGGCTCTGAAAAAAATCTGGGACCGGGGACTGCTCTACAAAGGCTTTAAGATTGTGCCCTACTGCCCCCGCTGTGGTACGCCGCTTTCCGCTCAGGAAGTAGCCCAGGGCTACAAGGATGTCAAAGAGCGTTCCGCTATCGTCCGTTTTAAGGTAAAAGACGAGGACGCCTACTTCCTGGCCTGGACGACGACGCCCTGGACACTGCCCTCCAACGTGGGTCTCTGTGTCAACCCGGAGGAAACCTATGTAAAAGTAAAGGCAGCAGACGGCTATACCTACTACATGGCGGAGGCTCTTCTGGATACCGTTCTTGGCAAACTGGCGGAAGAAGGTAAGCCGGCCTATGAAGTACTGGAGACTTATCAGGGAAAAGACCTGGAATATAAAGAATACGAGCCTCTTTATCCGTGTGCAAAAGAGGTGGCTGACAGACAGCGCAGGAAAGGGTTCTTTGTGACCTGCGACGGCTATGTTACGCTGACTGACGGTACCGGTGTGGTTCATATTGCACCTGCCTTCGGTGAGGACGACTCCAAGGTTGGAAAGAAATATGGTCTTCCTTTTGTTCAGCTTGTGGATGAAAAAGGAAATATGAGCGAAAGCACTCCTTTTGCAGGACTGTTTGTAAAGAAAGCGGATCCGGAAGTCTTAAAGGACCTGGAGATCCGGGGACTGCTCTACGACGCGCCGAAGTTTGAACACAGCTATCCCCACTGCTGGAGATGCGATACGCCGCTTATCTACTATGCTAGAGAATCCTGGTTTATCAATATGACAGCGGTAAAGGATGACCTGATTGCCAATAATAATACGATTAACTGGATTCCTGAGAGTATTGGAAAAGGACGGTTCGGCGACTGGCTGGAAAATGTTCAGGACTGGGGTATCAGCCGGAACCGTTACTGGGGAACACCTCTGAATATCTGGGAATGTGAATGCGGACACCAGCATTCTGTGGGCAGTATCGAAGAACTGAAATCCATGTCCGACAACTGTCCGGATGATATTGAGCTTCACCGTCCCTATATTGATGAAGTGACCATCCGCTGTCCAGAATGCGGAAAAGAGATGCACCGGGTGCCGGAAGTAATTGACTGCTGGTTTGACAGTGGTTCCATGCCTTTTGCACAGCACCACTATCCGTTTGAAAACCAGGAGACTTTTGAGCAGCAGTTTCCGGCAGACTTTATTTCCGAGGCAGTGGACCAGACCCGCGGATGGTTCTACTCTCTGCTGGCTATCTCTACGCTGATTTTCAACAAGGCGCCTTATCGGAACGTTATCGTACTGGGACATGTGCAGGATGAAAACGGCCAGAAGATGAGCAAATCAAAAGGAAATGCAGTAGACCCCTTTGAGGCGCTGGAGACCTACGGCGCGGACGCTATCCGCTGGTATTTCTATGTAAACAGCGCGCCCTGGCTGCCGAACCGGTTCCATGGAAAGGCTGTGACAGAGGGACAGCGTAAATTTATGGGTACGCTCTGGAACACCTACGCATTTTTCGTGCTGTACGCGAATATTGATGAATTCGACGCTACAAAATATACACTGGATTATGAAAAACTTTCCATAATGGATAAATGGCTTCTCTCGAAGCTGAACACACTGGTGAAAACCGTGGACAGCGACCTGGAGAACTACCGGATTCCGGAAGCGGCAAGAGCCCTTCAGGAATTTGTGGACGACATGAGCAACTGGTACGTCAGAAGAAGCCGGGAACGGTTCTGGGCAAAGGGCATGGAGCAGGATAAAATCAACGCCTACATGACGCTTTACACGGCTCTGGTAACGGTCTGCAAGACAGCTGCTCCCATGATTCCTTTTATCACGGAGGAAATTTATCAGAATCTGGTAAGAAGCATTGATGAAAATGCTCCGGAAAGTATCCACCTGTGCGATTATCCGGTGGCAGACGAATCCATGATTGACCCGGAACTGGAAGCCAACATGGACAAGGTTCTGAAGGTGGTTGTAATGGGCCGTGCCTGCAGGAATACGGCGAATATCAAAAACCGTCAGCCCATCGGAAAGATGTTTGTAAAAGGTATGCCGGACCTGCCGGAGTTCTATCAGGATATCGTAACGGAAGAGCTGAATGTAAAAGAACTGGAATTAACGGAAGACGTCCGGGCATTTACATCCTATACCTTCAAACCCCAGTTAAAGACGGTGGGTCCGAAGTACGGAAAAATGCTGGGTGGAATCAAGGCTGCCCTGGCAAACCTGGACGGCAATGCTGCCATGGATGAGGTGAACGCCACCGGCGCCCTGAAGCTTACGGTCAATGGCCAGGAGATTACGCTGTTTAAAGAAGACCTGCTGATTGACATGGCTCAGACAGAAGGTTATGTATCAGAGAGTGATTACGGTATCACCGTAGTACTGGATACAAGACTGACAGAGGAGCTTCTGGAGGAAGGTTTCGTCCGGGAAATCATCAGCAAGATTCAGACCATGAGAAAAGAAGCGGACTTCCAGGTAACCGACAAAATTCACGTAACTTATCAGGGAAGCGAAAAAGCGGAAGCTGTTTTTTCCAAAGCTGCTTCTGAGATTGCCGGAGAGACACTGGCGCTGGATGTAAAGAAAGCAGAGCCGGCCGGATATGTGAAAGAGTGGAAGATTAACGGAGAAGACGTGACGATGGGTGTAGAACGCTAAACTGCCCCGGAAACAGGAGGAGACAACTCATGTACGATAAGAGATTTGAAAAAGAAACATTCAAGAAAGAAGTAAAGCATAATGTAAGACTTCTTTACCGCCGGACTATCGAAGAAGCAACACCTCAGCAGATTTTTCAGGCAGTATCCTATGCAGTAAAAGAGGTTATTGTGGATAACTGGCTGGCTACCCAGGAGACTTTCCAGAAGGAAGACCCCAAGACCGTATATTATATGTCCATGGAATTTCTGATGGGCCGTGCCCTGGGAAACAACCTGATTAACCTGACCGCCTACAAAGAAGTGAAAGAAGCCCTGGAAGAGATGGGACTGGACATGAACTATGTGGAAGACCAGGAGCCTGACGCAGCTCTTGGAAACGGAGGTCTGGGACGGCTGGCGGCCTGCTTCCTGGATTCCCTTGCCACACTGGGCTATCCGGCATACGGCTGTGGTATCCGCTACCGTTATGGAATGTTCAAACAGAAAATCGAAAACGGATATCAGATAGAAACTCCGGACAACTGGCTGAAAGAAGGAAATCCCTTTGAAATCCGTCGGGAAGAATATGCCAAGGAGGTACGGTTTGGCGGAAGCATCCGTCACGTATACGACGAGGTGGAGAAAAGAGACAAATATATTCAGGAGAATTTTGAATCCGTACTGGCGATTCCTTATGACATGCCCATCGTAGGTTATGGAAACAATATGGTGAACACTCTGCGTATCTGGGACGCTCAGGCTATTACGGAATTCAATCTGGATTCTTTTGACCGGGGCGAATACCATAAGGCTATCGAGCAGGAGAACCTGGCGAAAAACATCGTAGAGGTACTTTATCCCAACGATAACCATTATGCAGGAAAGGAACTGCGTCTGAAACAGCAGTATTTCTTCATTTCCGCCAGCCTGCAGGCGATGCTGACCAGATATAAAAAGAAACATGACGATGTGCGCAAACTCCACGAAAAGGTAGTCATTCAGATGAATGATACCCATCCGACTGTAGCGGTTGCGGAGCTGATGCGTCTCCTGATTGACGAGGAAGGACTGAACTGGGACGAGGCATGGGATGTCACCACGAAGACCGTGGCTTACACCAACCACACGATTATGTCCGAGGCACTGGAAAAATGGCCTATCGACCTGTTCTCCAGACTGCTTCCCCGTGTATACCAGATTGTACAGGAAATCGACCGGAGATTTCTGGAGCAGGTACGTGCAAAATATCCGGGAAATGAAGAGAAAGTCCGGAAAATGGCCATTCTTATGGACGGCCAGGTGCGGATGGCTCATCTTGCCATTGTGGCAGGCTTCTCGGTAAACGGCGTGGCTGTGCTGCACACGGAAATTCTGAAGCACCAGGAGCTGAAGGATTTCTATGAGATGATGCCGGAGAAATTCAATAACAAGACAAACGGTATCACCCAGAGACGGTTCCTGCTTCATGGAAACCAGCTTCTGGCTGACTGGGTAACCGCCCATATCGGTGATGGCTGGATTACGGATTTGAGCCAGATGGCAAAACTGAAACCCCTGGCAGACGACCCCAAGGCCAGAGCCGAGTTTATGGATATCAAGTACAGAAACAAGGTTCGTCTTGCAAAATATATCCAGGAGCACAACGGTGTGGAAGTTGACCCGCGTTCCATCTTTGACGTGCAGGTAAAACGGCTTCATGAATATAAGCGTCAGCTGCTGAATATCCTGCACGTGATGTACCTTTACAACCAGATTAAGGAACACCCGGAGATGCCTTTCTATCCGAGAACTTTCATCTTCGGCGCAAAAGCTTCCGCAGGTTATATCCGTGCAAAACAGATTATTAAGCTGATTAACTCTGTGGCGGATGTGGTAAACAATGATATGGCCATCAACGGGAAACTGAAGATTGTGTTTATCGAAGACTACCGTGTGTCCAATGCGGAGCTGATTTTTGCGGCAGCGGACGTCAGCGAGCAGATTTCCACAGCTTCCAAAGAGGCTTCCGGTACCGGAAACATGAAGTTCATGCTGAACGGAGCGCCCACCCTTGGAACCATGGACGGCGCCAATGTGGAGATTGTAGAGGAAGTAGGAAGGGAGAACGCGTTTATCTTCGGCCTTTCCTCCGAAGAGGTTATCAATTATGAGAACAACGGCGGCTACAATCCCCAGGATATTTACTTCAATGACTGGGAACTGAAGAGAGTGGTGGACCAGCTTATGGACGGCACTTATTCTAACGGGGACCACAATATGTTCCGGGAACTTTATAATTCCCTGCTGAACACCCAGTGCAGTCCCAGAGCGGATATGTACTTTATCCTGAAGGATTTCCGTTCCTATGCGGACGCGCAGAAACGCGTGGAAGAAGCTTACCGTGACCCGGACCGCTGGGCGAAAATGGCGCTTCTCAATACAGCATCCTGCGGAAAATTCACTTCCGACAGAACCATTCAGGAATATGTGGATGATATCTGGAAACTGGATAAAATTACGGTAAAACCGCTGGAAGACACAGAAGAATAGACGAATAAGAAGACAAAACCTTTCATACCATGGTATGGGAGGTTTTGTTATGCGGAAATTTTTGCGGCAGGCGGGCTATGTGCTGGCCATCCTGGTTCTGCTTCCATATATTATTACTATATTTGCCAATGGAAACGGCATGGAAGTGAATTCAGACGGAAACAGTCCCTATGTAACGGTAAGCCTGGATGAGGATATCAGAAAAATGTCCCTGGATGAATATGCCATTGGCGTACTGGCAAAAGAGATTGACGGAGCAGCCGGGGAAGCGGCAGTGAAGGCCCAGGCCGTGCTGATACGGACAAGCATTTATAAGACGCTGCAGGAAAACGGTACAGACGCGGTGCTGGATAAGCGTTACTGGAGCAGGAGCCAGATGGAGGACAACTGGGGGAGTTCCCATTACGGGGAATACTATGAGAAGATGAAGAATGCCTGGGAGGAGACAAAAGGGCAGGTACTGATGTATGAGGGTTCTCTGATACTGACGCCGTATCACAGGCTCAGCAATGGGAAAACCCGTTCCGGAAATGAGGTCTTTGAAAGCGACCAGTATCCTTATCTGACGGTGAAGGACTGTCCGGCGGACCGGGAGGCGGAGGACGCTATGACGACGACCATGATTCAGGGGACAAATATGGAAGTCCTTACCACGGACAGTGCCGGATATGTCATGGAAGTTCGCTGCGGCGAGGAAACGGTCAGCGGAGAAGAATTTCGGGATACCTACCATCTGACCTCCGCCTGCTTTACCCTTCAGGAGTCAGACGGGCAGACCCGGGTTACCTGCACGGGAATCGGGCACGGACTGGGAATGAGCCAGTATACGGCGGCGTACATGGCGGAAGAGGGCAGCAGTTATGAGGAAATTCTGGCCTATTTTTATGAAGGAACATCCCTGGAAGAAGTTGCAGAAATTTTGGTAAAACCAGAATAAGGCATACACTTTCTGGCAAGAATACAGTCAGAGGTGATGAATATGAATAAAAAGCAGCGCCCTTCCAGGAAAGGGAAACGACGTGCCGCAATGGGGCTTGCCGTATGCTTTATTACTGCGGTTGGTCTGACGGGGATTTATACATGGAGCAATTATAAAGACCGGGCGGAAAAGGAACTGGCCCTTGCCGAGGAAGAACAGAATGCTTCCGGGCTGCAGGCAGACGCCTCCGAGGAGACGAACAGTACGGCACAAAAAGCGGAAACTGAGTCAGGGGAGGAGGAAGACACCCAGGGACTGCAGGAAGGCGACACGGTTCAGGAGATGACGCCTTCTGCCGGTTCCGAAGAAAATACCGGTACGGACGGCAGCAGTGCCGCGGAAACTTCCGGGGCCGCTTCCCAGGTCAGTTTTACGGAAGACAGCCAGCTTCTCTGGCCGGTGGACGGCCAGGTACTAATGAGCTACAGTATGGATAAAACCGTGTATTTTTCCACACTGGACCAGTACCGGTACAATCCGGCCATGATAATTTCCGGAGCCGTGAATGACAACGTGATAGCGGCAGCGCCCGGAACGGTCAAGTCCATTGACGAGTCTGCGCAGACGGGAACAACGGTGACCGTGGATATGGGGAACGGTTATGAATGCCTCTATGGGCAGCTTACCGGAGTTACCGTGTACGCTGGAGACTATGTAGAAGCGGGCACTGTCCTGGGATATCTGGCCGAGCCTACCAAATATTACAGTCTGGAAGGCTGCAATCTGTATTTTGAAATGCGAAAAGACGGACAGCCCGTCAATCCGGCAGATTACCTGCCGGCGGAATAAAGGAAAAGAAAGGGGGACAGTATCCGGACGGGAGCTGTCCCTGATTCCGGGTAACAGGAGAGAAAAATGAACTATACATATATTCTGGAATGCAGTGACGGCACCTACTATACCGGGTGGACGAATCAGATTGAAAAGAGAGTGAAAGACCATAATGCCGGAAAAGGGGCGAAATATACGAAGTCCAGGCTTCCCGTAAAACTGGTTTACCTGGAAGAGTCCGCCACAAAGGAAGAAGCCATGCGGCGGGAATATGCCATTAAACAGCTTTCCCGGCAGGAGAAGGAAGAACTGATAAAAAAGGCGGAGCCCGAAAACCGGTCCCGGGAGGACTGAAGGTTTCGGGCTCCGCCTGCATATCCAGAGGTTCCTAAAGGAGCGAATACATCACGGCAAAGTGGCAGGCGCTTCCGCCCATTACAAACAGATGAAAGATTTCATGAGAACCGAAGTTCTTGTGCCTGCTGTTGAAAATCGGGAGCTTCAGCGCATAGATGATGCCGCCGATAGTGTAAATAATTCCTCCGGCAAGAAGCCATCCGAATTCGGAAGGAGTCAGGGAATTCAGTATCTGGGTAAACGCCAGGACACAGGTCCAGCCCATTCCGATATAGAGGACAGAAGAAACCCACTTCGGACAGAACACCCAGAAGGCTTTTATGAGAATTCCGGCAATAGCGATTCCCCATACAAGAGAAAGAAGCAGGATTCCGGTCCGCCGTTCCAGTACCAGAAGGCAGATAGGAGTATAGCTTCCGGCTATCAGTACAAAAATCATCATGTGGTCGATTTTTTTCAGAATCGTATTTACTTTCTCCGAGATATCAAACGTATGGTAACTGGTGCTGGCCGCATAGAGCAGTATCAGGCTCAGCGCATATATCCCAAGAGAAATCAGATAAATACGGGAAGGCTCGCTGGCTGCTTTAATTAAAAGAGGAACCGCGGCAAAAATCGCCATCAGCATTCCGATAAAATGGGTAATTGCACTTCCCGGGTCTTTAATGTGTCTTTTCATATATGAATACCTCCTTATAAAGGCGCACCAGAGGTTTCCATGAGATGAAGTATGAAAACCCCGACACGTAGTAATAAAAACTACATTTAGTATATTCATATATTATACCCATTATTCCGAAAATGCAAGTATAAATTGTAGTCGGGGACGGGTACAGGCCAGCCCGTACCCGTCCCCGACTACAGTTTAGATACAATTCAGACAAAGACAGGTTCCGTTTTTCCGGAACCTGTCTGTAATCAGAAGAGTATGATTTAGTAGTTTTCTGCTTTTCTTTCAAAGTAAGCCTTCGGATGAGCGCATACCGGACATATTTCCGGTGCTTCTTCACCCGTGTAGATGTATCCGCAGTTATTGCACTTCCAGCCAAGAGGAGCATCTCCCTTAAAGGTTTTGTCTGCCTTGTAGCTTTCCAGCAGTTTATTGTAGCGTTTCTCATGGGAAGCTTCTACTTCCGCAACCAGTTCAAATTTTACGGCAAGTTCTTCAAAGCCTTCTTCCCGGGCTTCTTTTGCCATACGTTTGTACATATCGGTCCACTCGTAGTTTTCGCCTGCGGCAGCGTCTGCCAGGTTTTCCGCAACATCGCCGATGCCGTGGAATTCTTTAAACCACATCTTTGCATGTTCTTTTTCCTGGTTTGCTGTCTCCTCGAAAATATTTGCCATCTGTACAAATCCGGCCTTCTTTGCGGCGGAAGCGTAGAAGGTGTATTTGTTGCGGGCCTGGGATTCGCCGGAAAATGCTTCCATTAAGTTCTGCTCTGTTTTTGTTCCTGCATATTTGTTTGCCATGATATTTCTCCTTTCTTTTTAAAAAGGGCTTACAACAGGAAAGTCCTTCTGTAAGCCCTGACTGCGCTTCTTTGCGTCAATACGTTTCTTTCTATTCGCCGAAGTATCTCTTCAGAAGTCCTTCGAATGCTTTTCCATGACGTGCTTCGTCTCTTGCCATTTCATGTACGGTATCGTGGATAGCGTCAAGATTTGCAGCTTTTGCACGTTTTGCAAGGTCAAATTTTCCAGCAGTAGCGCCGTTTTCAGCCTCTACACGCATTTCCAGGTTTTTCTTTGTGCTGTCGGTTACAACTTCGCCTAACAGTTCAGCGAATTTGGCAGCGTGTTCTGCTTCTTCGTAAGCAGCTTTCTCCCAGTATAATCCGATTTCCGGATATCCCTCTCTGTGAGCAACTCTTGCCATTGCAAGATACATACCAACCTCAGAACATTCTCCCTCGAAGTTTGCTCTTAAATCAGCCAGGATGTCTTCGCTTACGCCCTGAGCTACACCTACTACATGCTCAGCAGCCCAGGTTCTTTCGCCTGCCATTTCCTGGAATTTGCTTGCCGGAACTCCACACTGCGGACATTTTTCCGGCGGATTTTCTCCTTCATAAACATAACCACATACTGTACATACCCATTTTTTCATAGCTATCGTCTCCTTTTCTTAGTAAATATTGTATTGCTTCAATATTAGTAACGATTACTAATATTAAATTATCATACTTTAGACTGCATGTCAACTCTTTTTATAAATCTTTTACTTTTCTTTACCTTCTTTTTCTTTGCAGTTTTTGCATACTCCGTAAAAAATAGTAGAGTGAGATTCGATAATCCCGTCAAAATTCCGGGCCATAAACTCATCAATCTCTTCCATATAATGAGTGTCCAGCGGTACATCCGTAACCTGACCGCAGCATCTGCAGTAAAAGTGACAGTGAGGAACCGTATGTGAATCGAAGCGGTCGCCGCCGTCAGGCGTGCTAATTTTCACGGCTTCGCCGATATCAGCAAGCAGATTCAGATTCCGGTATACTGTGCCCAGGCTGATGCTTGGAAATTCTTTTTTTACATGCATATAAACGGTATCCGCAGTAGGGTGCGAGTCCGTAGAGCTGAGATACTCCTTAATGGCTTCCCGCTGTCTGCTGTATTTCAGATTTGCCAAACGATTCCCTCCTTTCTAATTCAATAATAATAACAATTACTAAAATCAATATAAAACAGAAATCCGGTTTTGTCAACCCTAAATTTTTTCTGCCCGGGATGTATAAATCTCAGAAAATGGTCTATACTGACAGTGGGCTGTAACATTTTGTAACAAATAGGAAAAAATAATGTAAAAAAGTGAAAGAAAAGAAAGAACCATGGAGAACGAAAATACCTAGAATATACTTGACAAGCATATGGAACGCTGATATAATTTTCAGCGTAACATATGTAACAATTCTGTAACATTTACAAAAGATAAGAAGACATAAAGGAGGGAGATTTATGGATTCTGGTCTTAAGAAAGGATTGTTCCTGGTTACACTTATGGGAGCGGCAATGATTCCCGGTCTCTCTGCCAAAGCAGCAGATTCAGATGACATGACATCCGGAGGCATGCCGGGAATCGGAATCGAGGCAGTTCTCAATGACTGCTATTCCCAGGATAAAGACATTCAGGTCGAGGAGTATCTTGTACCGACAAAAAAGGGTGAGTATTTAGATATGGCGTTTGCCAACGTCACGAGCTTTCTTTATATAAGAAGCGAACCGACCACAGAGAGTGAATGGGTCGGGAAACTTTACCCTGGATATGCCGCAGAGATTACCGGTCCGGTGGGAGAATGGACATCCATAGAGTCCGGCTCTGTAAAAGGATATGTAAAGACAGAGTATATCACAACGGGCATGGCGGCGGAAGAACAGGCAGAGGAACTGGTTGCTCAGGCAGAAAGCGAGGGAAAGGAGGAAGCCTTTACCTATGCTCTGTCCAGGGAGGAAGAAGCCAGATTACAAGCGGAAGCAGCGGCGGAGGCAGAAGCCCAGGTTCAGGAAACAGCGGCGCCCGCTTCATCAGGCGGACAGGCTGTGGCAGATTATGCCTGCCAGTTCATCGGAAACCCCTATGTATGGGGCGGAACCAGTCTGACGAACGGGGCCGACTGTTCCGGATTTGTACAGTCCGTATATGCACATTTCGGAATCAGCCTTCCCAGAACCTCCTATGAGCAGAGGAGCGCCGGAGTATCCGTAAGCTACAGCGAAGCACAGCCGGGAGATTTAATCTGCTACGACGGGCATATAGGTATTTATATAGGAAACGGACAGATTGTGAATGCAATGAATCCGGCCCAGGGAATTGGGATTTCTCCGGCAGAATATACAACGATTTTATCTGTCAGAAGAATTGTATAACAAACAGAAGAGTTTCTGCAGATTGCAATGATACAAAAAACAGAGAAGTCAGACAGAAAAATCCGGTGCCCTGGAACCGGATTTTTTTCATGAAAAAAATAAAACGGAAAAGCATGAGCAAAATGTACAAAAAGGAAGAAATATGGAAAAATATGTCAAACAGAGTTTTCACAGTTATCCACATAAAAATCCCTGAAAAAGGTGGAAAAAACGTGAAAAACGAAAAGTTATCCACGTTATCCACACCAAAACATATGTTTTTGGGGGATTATTCCGGGAAAAAAACAAACAGATGTTTTGGGCAAAAATTATAAAAAAAATATTTTGTCGAAAAAAAATGAAAATATCATTGACATTTAAGTAATCTAAAATATACATGAATTGAATAATCAATTACCACTTCCGGGAAAAAAGCAGAAAATACGGTTGCGGTTTGAAAAAGCAGGTATTATAATATCAGCAGGCGGCATCAGAACAGGCCGCCTGACCAGAAACAGACAGAAGGAGGAATTACGATGGCAGTACAGGTTACGAAGGACATGACTATTGGTGAACTGATGAATCAGGCACCTGAGACGGCTCCCATCCTGATGGAAGTGGGAATGCACTGTCTGGGCTGCCCTGCTTCCCAGGCTGAAACACTGGAAGAAGCAGCCATGGTTCACGGCCTGGATTCAGAACTGCTGCTTGAGAAAATCAATGCTTTTCTGGCAGCGAACGCATAAGAAGCAGATAGATAAAAAAACGGCTCCGCAGGGAGCCGTTTTTTTTGAGATTTACAAGGAACCCAGAACACTGACTGCGTCAGGTCCCGCGGTGAGTTCACAGTGCTCTTCCAGATATGCCAGGGTGGCGCTGTTGCCTTTTTCCTGGGAACCATACTCGGAAAGCATATTACAGATGCGCACAAAATCCGCCGCCGTGTGTTTTGCTCTTGTCAGAACCAGAATATAAATATTTTCTGCCGTATCCTTGTAGAGACTGTTGGAGCCGTGATACATGGGCAGAAGGAAGTGGGGCAAAAGAGAAAAAGCGGACGGAAGGAGTTTCCTCCGTATCGGGTTTCTTTTCCTCTTCTTCCGGAACGGCCGTCTCCGTACCGGCTGTCTTTGCACTGTCATCCTTCATATGCCGCAGGATATCCAGAAATTCATCAGCTCCTTCCAGCTTTCTTAAGCGTTCCAGCATGGAAGCCCTGCGCCTGTCGGCGTTTTCTCCCTGGGGTGAAGGAGAAAAACGGGAGAAACGGGTATCCAGTTCGTCCGGGTCTTCAACCTTCGTGATTATCAGCACGATAGAGTCGGAAGAAGACGGAATGGCTTCAATCATCAGCGGAATATCATCCGCTTCAAATCCAAGCTCATACGCGGCCTGCCGCATCATATCCTGAAAAAGGTTCCGTGCCTTCTCAGAACCGTAGGTCAGCTCACTGAGTTTCAGTTTGCGTTCAGCCAGGTCGGCGCGGGTCAGAGTGCATCGTATCTGGTTTTCATTTATCTTCTCAATTTTCATATTGTAATCACTTCCCATCATCGAAAATACTTTCAGTTACTCAACATTAGTATAAACAAAAAACGAAAAGATGTAAATAAAATAAAAAAAATACTTGAAATTGGCAGTTCCGGTTTTTATAATGTGTTTTACAGGAAGATAATTTCTGTTCTCAATGTAACATATTTTTCGTCAGGATATCAGTTCACAAGGCAAATCAGAACACATCCGCACACATCGTGTCTGTGCCATGCGGCTTATCAGGAAGAAATCAGCAGAATCTAAATTTAAGAAATGTGAGGCGGCTCCGGCAGTCCGTATATCTTCCTGCCGGCAGGGAAATAGTATATCACAGCGCTTTTTTATGGACCGGCCGTCTGCTACTGTCGGAGTCTGAGGGCAAAAAATGGGAAAGGAAGAAGAGAGTTACCGGGAACTTTTTGCGGAGCTCAGAAAGTATGAACGCCAGGGTGTCCGCATGCAGATAGACGGATATCCGGCAAGTCCCATGCAGATTGTATCCGCACATATGCTGCGGGAAGAGCAGTCTTATATGAGAGATTATATTATGGACGAAAACGGTATGGTTCAGGAACTTGATTTTTACAGAGTGAATCAGAACAGCTGAAAAGCGGGCGTCCCCCACTGCATCAGAAATATTGTACAACAGAATATTTTATGATATACTCAAACTAATTAGTGCCTTCTGCCAGTGCAGAAGGAAAAAGACAGAAATTATCAGAAAACAGGGAGGTGCCACATGGACGAAAGACGAATGCCAGGGGACACGGGCAGGCGGACAGAACCGGAAAGACGCCGGAAGACCAGAAGACCTTCCGGAGACAGAATTTCAGGGGAAGGAGCCGCGCCGAAAAGAACGGCGTCCAGAAGGACAGCATCGGAAAGGACGGCATCGGAACGCATGGCGTCCGAAAGAAAAACATCCGGGAGAACGGCATCCGGCAGACGTCCGGCAGGCAGCGCGGGAACCAGAAAAGCGGAAGAACGCCCGGTACAGCGATACCGGACCCAGAGCGGGAGCAGACGGACTCCCTCCTCCAGAAGACCGGGGAGAAGAAGGAGAGTACCTAAAGCTCTGCTGCTGGCACTGCTGGTAATTCTGCTGGCGGCGGCCGCCGCTGGTGGATTTTTATGGGTGAGATACGGGCCGTCAGGGGAACGATATGATTTGAACACGTATTTTAGTATCGAATCCAGTGACCAGGTGGCAGTGACTGTGGACAATGAGGTGCTGGGACCGGTGGCGAGAGAGTATGACGGAAGAGTTTACGTGACTTACGAGACCGTCAGGGACTATGTGAACAGCCGCTTTTACTGGGATTCCAATGAAAATCTTCTGCTGTACACCCTTCCCACGGGAATGGTGTCCGCCAGCGTGGGAAGTCCGGATTATACCGTTTCACGGGAAAGCCGCAGCATGGATTACAATATTGTCAGGACGGAAGGAAGCCAGGCTTACATTGCCCTGGATTTTATAAGAGAATATACAGACCTGGAATACCAGTTATATACAGACGGTGGGGTAAACCACGTGATGATTCAGACAGACTGGGGTGAAACGGTTACGGCGGAAGCCAGACGGGATACCCAGGTTCGCCTGCGGGGCGGGGTGAAGAGTGAAATTCTGACAGATATTTCCCGGGGCGACAAGGTAACGGTTATCGAGGATGAAGGAGACTGGAAGAAAATCCGGACAGAAGACGGGTTCGTGGGATATGTGACCCGGCGTTCCCTGCGGAATGAAAAGACTGAGGAAATTACTTCCGGCCGCGATTTTACGGAGCCGGAGTACACCAGCATTCAAAAAGATTACAAGATAAACCTGGCCTGGCATCAGGTGACCAACCAGTCCGCCAACTCTGCCGTACTGGAGACGATTGCTTCCACAAAGGGGCTGAATACGATTTCCCCCACCTGGTTCTCCGTGGCAGACAGCGCGGGCAATCTGACCTCTATTGCCAGCTCAGACTATGTGAATTATGCGCATCAGGCCGGGCTGGAGGTATGGGCGCTGGTAGATAATTTCAGTGAAAACGTGGACGACATGGAACTGCTCAGCCATACTTCTTCCAGAGTAAATCTGGAAAACCAGCTGATTTCTGCCGCACTGCAGAATGATATAGACGGCATCAATGTGGACTTTGAGCAGATTCAGGAAGAAGAAGGAGAGCATTATATTCAGTTTATCCGGGAACTTTCTGTGATGTGCCGGCTGAATAATCTGGTACTTTCCGTAGATAATTACGTTCCCATGGGATTCAATGAGCATTACCACCGGGATGAGCAGGGGGTAATGGCCGATTATGTAATTATCATGGGATATGATGAGCATTACAGCGGTTCTTATGAGGCAGGGTCTGTGGCCTCCTATGACTACGTGAAAAACGGAATCGAGGAGACCTTAAAGGACGTGCCGGCGGAGAAAGTGATAAATGCAGTGCCCCTCTATACCAGACTCTGGAGAGAAGTGCCAAAGACAGAAGAAGAACTGGCCTCAGAGGCGGGAACCGAGGCGGCAAACTATACAACCAGTGTGACCAGCGAGGCGCTGGGTATGGCTGAGGCGGCGGAGCGCGTCAGCAGTGCCGGAGTGGAGGCTGTCTGGGATGATACCGTGAAGCAGAACTATGCCGAGTGGACCGGGTCCGACGGAGCCACTTATAAAATCTGGCTGGAAGACACGGCCTCCCTGGAGGCAAAACTCCAGCTCATTCAGGAATACAGCCTGGCAGGAAGCGCCGCATGGAAACTTGGCTTCGAAACCTCCGACGCATGGGATTTGATTATTAAGTATGTGAACTAACAGTTCCGCCGTCCTGGCCGGGAAGCGGACCGGTTTGTGCCTGCACAAGAACCGGACCTTCCCGGCCAGGACGAGTGGAGCGCCTGCTCATGAGCAAAGCAGCAGCGAAGCTGCGGGCGAGCACGTAAGTGCGCCTTTGCGAATGGCGCGGGCGGAACTGTGGAAACAGTAGCATTGCGCCTTTGCGAATGGCGCGAGCTTTGCGCGCATAAGGAAAAGTCTTTCCGGCATATACTGTACAAAAATGCCGGGAGGGCTTTTTTTGCGTGAAAAAATAAAAGGCTGTATCCTGCTGGTTCTGCTGGGGCTGGTCATCTTTTTCAGCCATACCCTGAACCGGGCTGTTATGCAGAATCAGGTGGAACCCGGGACGGTGGACGTCTTCCTGGATCCGGGACACGGCGGCCGCGACCCTGGAAAAGTCGGGGTAAACGGTGTTCTGGAAAAAGATATCAACCTGGAGATTTCAAAAGAACTGGCGGACTGTCTGGAGCAGGACGGCGTGGCAGTGGCCATGACCCGTGACACGGATGAGGGACTTTATTCAGAGGACGCAGAAAACAAGAAAAGAGAAGACATGGAAAAGCGGGTGGAAATGATAAATCAGGCTTCCCCCAGACTGGTAGTGAGTATTCACCAGAACAGTTACCAGCAGGAGGAAGTCCGGGGACTTCAGATTTTTTACTATTCCGGTTCGGAAGAATCCGAAAAAACCGCCCTGACCCTGGAACAGTTTCTTCAGGAAAAGGGAGTGGAAAATGTCCGTTCTTCCAAGGCCAATGATACGTATTATATGCTGAAAAAGACAGAGGTTCCCACGATTATTATCGAATGCGGATTCCTGAGCAATTATCAGGACGCAGAAAATCTGACGGATGAGAACTGGCAGAAAGAGCTGGCGGAAATTCTGAGTGCGGGAATCCAGGAGCGCCTGGAAGAGGAAAATTAAATTGCCAGTCACACTGTGAAATGCTATAATTATTTTCATGGAGACGATTATCAGAAAAATAGACCGGGAGAATCCCGGGCAGGAAGTCCTGGAAGAAGCAGGAAAGATTCTTCTGAACGGCGGACTGGTGGCCTTCCCGACGGAGACAGTCTATGGACTGGGGGCGAATGCATTGGATGAACAGGCGGCAGAAAAGACGTATGCCGCCAAAGGACGGCCGTCGGACAATCCACTGATTGTGCATATCGCAGAATTTACGGCGCTGAAGGATATTGCAGAAGAGATTCCCAGGGAAGCGGAGATTCTGGCGGAAAAATTCTGGCCCGGCCCGCTGACGATGATTTTTAAAAAGACGGAGCTGGTGCCCCGCGGAACGACCGGGGGGCTGGATACGGTAGCGGTCCGGATGCCGTCGGACAAAGTGGCCCTGGCCCTGATTCGGGCCGGAGGCGGCTACGTATCTGCGCCAAGCGCCAATACTTCCGGCAGACCCAGTCCCACAGCGGCAGAACACGTGGAAGAGGATCTGGGCGGAAAGATAGAGATGATTCTGGACGCAGGCCGGGTGGATATCGGCGTGGAATCCACGATTGTGGATATGACGGTACAGCCGCCTGTCATTCTCCGGCCCGGCGCGGTGACCCGGGAAATGCTGGAGGAAGCTGTCGGTCCGGTGGAAGTGGACAAGGCGCTGATTTCGGAGGACAGCAAAGAACCGCCCAAAGCGCCGGGAATGAAGTACCGGCACTATGCACCGAAAGCGGAGCTCTTAATTCTGGAAGGCACAACGGAGGAGTGCGTGAAGGCCATCCGGCAGATAGCCTATGAACAGGAGCGCCTGGGATACCGGGTTGGCATCATTGCCAGCGAGGAAACCTTTGCCTTTTATACCGTGGGGAACATCAAGAACATCGGTTCCCGGGAGAATGAGAAAACGGTAGCTCAGAATCTGTACCGGGTGCTTCGGGAATTTGACGAAGAAGGGGTAGATTATATCTACAGCGAGGCTTTTCCGGAAGGCGGAATCGGTACGGCGGTTATGAACCGGCTGGGGAAGGCGGCAGGCCACCATGTGCTTCAGGCAGAAGTGATTACCCGGCTGCAGAAATACCGGACGATTGTTTTTGTCAGCAACAGCGACAACTGCCGGGCGCCTATCGCTGCGGCTCTGCTGCGGAGACAGCCCCTGCTGCAGGAATATGATATCTGCTCCCGGGGAATGGTGGTACTGTTTTCGGAACCCCTGAATCCACGGGCAGAAGAGATCCTGAAAGAGCATGGAATCGTACTGAAAGGGTATGAAACTCTTCCCCTGGAGGCAGAGCTGATGAAGGAGGATGCTCTGGTTCTGACGATGGAAGACAGCCAGAGAGATAAAATACGGAATGAGTATCCGGAGACCGGGCATGTATATACCCTGGCGGAATTCGTGGGCGGAGAGGAAGAGATTCCTTCTGTGTACGGACAGACGCCGGAACAGTATGAAAACATGTACGGCCTGATTGAGGATTATGTGAAGAAACTTGCGAAAAAACTGAATGAGGAGGCAAAAAGCTGATGTCAAATGTATACGTGATGGACCATCCGCTGATACAGCACAAGATTGGAATTATACGGAGAAAGGAGACCGGTTCCCGGGATTTCCGCGCCATGGTAGGCGAGATTGCCATGCTGATGTGTTACGAGGCAACCAGAGATTTAAAACTGCAGGATGTGGAGGTTGAGACGCCCATCTGCCGGACCGTGGCAAAAGAGCTGGCCGGGAAAAAGCTGGCGGTAGTGCCCATTCTGCGTGCCGGTCTTGGCATGGTGGAAGGAATGCTTACCATGATTCCGGCGGCAAAGGTAGGACATATCGGTCTGTACCGGGATCCCGAGACACTGGAACCGGTAGAATATTACTGTAAACTTCCGGCAGACTGCGACGAGCGGGAGGTTTTCGTTGTAGATCCGATGCTGGCCACCGGCGGCTCCAGTGTGGCGGCTATCCAGATGCTGAAAGACAAAGGAGTGAAAAATATCCGCTTCATGTGCATTATTGCGGCTCCGGAGGGTGTGGCGAGAATGCAGAAAGAACATCCGGACGTGGACATTTTTGTAGGGGTCCTGGATGAAAAACTGAACGAACACGGATATATTGTTCCGGGGCTTGGAGATGCCGGAGACCGGATTTTTGGAACGAAATAAGAGAGGGACGGTTATGAGCGGAAAACGGAAAGACTATATCAGCTGGGATGAGTATTTTATGGGAGTAGCAATGCTCTCCGGCATGCGCTCCAAAGACCCGAATACCCAGGTGGGATGCTGTATTGTCAGCCAGGATAATAAGATTCTTTCCATGGGATACAACGGACTGCCCAGAGGATGTTCGGATGATGAATTTCCCTGGGAGAGGGAAGGAGAAAATGCGCTGGAAACGAAGTATGTGTACACGGTACACAGCGAACTGAATGCCATTTTAAATTACAGCGGCGGAAGTCTGGAGGGAGCCAAACTCTATGTCTCCCTGTTTCCCTGCAACGAATGCGCCAAGGCGATTATCCAGAGCGGAATAAAAGAAGTCATCTATGACAGCGACAAGTATGCGGAGACAGACTCCGTGCTGGCTTCCAAGCATATGTTTGACTGCGCCGGTGTAAGATACCACCAGTACCACCGCACCGGAAGAGAAGTGTCCTTTAAACTGTAAACAGCAAAAGGGGGATCCTGCAGAATATGCAGGGTTCTTTTTTTGTCCGATACGCCCGGAGGGCGACCGCCGTGCCCGCGACGCGAAGCTGGTCCTTTCGGGCACGGGCGGGTCACGTCAGGCATAAACAGGGACAGGGCCTCATATAATGGGAGTAGAAAACGGGAAGGAGAGACTGGCAGATGAAAAGACAGGCGCCGCCGGTGATTGTAAATTTTTTTGTCCGGGCTATCGTAGGGACGGGACTCATTTTTTTGATAAACCAATATCTTGACTATAGAAATATTTCTATTTCTGTCGGTTATAACCTGATTTCCTTTTTGACAACCGGAACCCTTGGAATTCCGGGAGTTGGACTCCTTTACGGGATTTTGTTTTACCAAAATATGTGAGTGTTGCACAAAGATGATATTTTTAAAAAAAAGGACTGGACAAATCGAAAATGACAGGTCTATAATTACTTCCACAAGAAAAGCAAGATGTGTCAGATATTTCAACAGGCATTTTTCTGGCCATTCTGGATATCTGTTCAGAAGGCCATCCAGGGAATGTGACGACATTCCTCGCAGACCATTTCGGTCAAATGTTTCAGAAAATCAGAAAAATTTCAAAAGAAAGGAGCAGGTGAAAGGATTGAACATGAAGTTTTAATTTTTGACTGCGAACAGTCCTATGCAGAAAAGCTGGCTGCTGTTCTCGTTCAGAAAAAAGAAGTTTTCAGCCAGGTGCGGGTTTATTCTTCTTTTGAAAAACTGGAAGCTCTTCCGGGAAATGGGCGTAACCGGATTCTGCTGGCCGGCGAAGAGATTCCGTATGAACAGAGAAAGCAGATAACAGCAGGCAAAAAGATTGTTCTCACCCAGAGTCAGTGTGCGGACCTGGGCGAAGAGGAAAAAGAGCTGCCGAGATACCAGAGCGCAGAGCGCCTGACGGCGGGGATTATGGAAGTGCTGAAGGATGACAGGGGAGCGGTCCTGGCTCCCGGTATTACCAGAAGTCGGATTCTGGCCGTGTATTCTCCCATTCACCGAATCGGAAAGACAACTTTTGCGATTCGGCTGGGAAAAGCCCTGGCGGAAAAGCAGAACGTACTGTATGTGAACCTGGAAACCTATGCCGGAGAAGGCGGCTACTTCCAGGACAGAGACGTTCTGAACCTTTCCCATCTTCTGTATTATGTAAAGCAGGACGAGGGAGACATTAGTGTGCGTATCGCCTCCGTCGTAAAACAGATGGGAAAGCTGGATTATATTCCGCCGGTGAAAGTGTGGACAGACCTGCTGGACGTGCCGTCCCGGGAATGGGAGATATTTCTGGAAAGACTGGCCGGGCAGAGTGTCTATCATGTGATTCTGCTGGACATGGGAAATTCTCTGAACGGTCTGTTTGGCATACTGAACCTCTGCCAGCGGATACTGGTTCCTTTCCGGAAGGATGTTCACGGAGACGCCAAGATGAAGCAGTATCACGGGATACTGCAGGC
>ERZ1643251.1895-NODE-1895-length-22463-cov-5.647135_pt1 | contig 22463 bp, 20 predicted proteins | sample MGYA00579261_ERZ1643251 | MGnify/ENA primary metagenome ERZ1643251 (study PRJEB29033, sample SAMEA4952267) | chicken gut metagenome | biome: Broiler Chicken; feature: Gastrointestinal Tract; material: Caecum | place: Ireland | collected 2018 | study: Broiler... | reverse complement strand
TTGGTCAGCGTGGCGGATGTGGACACGTCCGCATCGCTCAACGCGTTCACGCCCGCGTAATCTTTGCCGATGAACAGCGAAAGCTCTGCCGTGTATCCCATCGTGCTCTGCACGAGCGGGAGGATGTCTGCGACCTTTCCGTCCTTCACAATTACATAATACAATAACTGCTGGGTGTATTCGTCGGTGATCTTCGCCGAACCCGCAACGAGGTACGCCCTGCCATCCGCGAGCGAAGTATCCGCCGCCGCCTTCACATAGCGGAAGGACGCGGGCAGCGCGAGCGCGTTGGCGTGCGCGTCCATCGCGACGAAACATTCCTCGATCATCGCCTTGAGCGCCGTATTGGTATACGTCGCCGAAGTGTCCGCGTCCGTACCGGAAAGGTCGGTCATGTCGCGGATCGACGCATACGTCTTGCCGATAAACAGACTTATCTCCGCTTCGTATCCCATCGTGCTCTGCTCTACGGGAAGGATGGCGGTGACGGTTCCCTCCGAAGAAGAGAGGGTCACTTCATATTCGAGAGGCTGCGTGTAGTCGTACTCTTCGATGAGGGCGGAACCCTTCACGCCGAAGATATAGTTGCCTGCGGGATCCGTCGCCATGCTCTGCACATAGCGGTACGCCGCGGGCAGTTCCTGCTCCTCGGGGCGGTTGCGCTCCGCCGCAAAGACGACGGGCACCGAAACGGCGAGCGAGGCGGCGAGGGCGACGCACAGCCCGCGCATGGCCCACTTCATGACCTGCGGATACGGCTTGCCCGCCTTCGTCCTCTGCCCGAAGCGCACGGGCAGGATAAATTTGTCCATGACCGGCACGAGCAGGTTCATGATGAGGATGGCGAGGGATACGCCTTCCGGATAGGAGCCGAACCTGCGGATGAGCATGGTGATCACGCCCAGCCCGACGGCATAGAGCACGCGGTTGTACCGCCACTTCGGGGAAGTCGCATAATCGGTCGCCATAAAGAAGGCGCCGAACAGTAGCCCGCCCGAGAGAAGCTGCAGCAGCACTTCGGACGCGCTCCCCCACAGGGCGAGCGCCATCACCGCGGACGTAAGGAGATAGACGAACGGGATGCGCCAGTCGATCACGCGGCGGACGAGCAGATATGCCCCGCCCGCGAGAACGGCGACCTTGCAGGTCTCGCCGATACTGCCGCCGACGCTGCCGAACAGCAGCTGCAGGACGTTCGCCCAATATCCTTCCGCGCCCCGGAAGGAGCCGGCAAGGGCAGACGTGCCGCCCGTAAGATAGGTCGCGCCCGTCGAAACGTCCGCCGAAAGGAGATTGCCGGCGGGGTCTGCGCCTATGAACTGCGACATGGTCGCGCTGTATGCGAGGAGGAGGAACACGCGCGCCGTCGCCGCGGGGTTGGCAAAATTTTTGCCCAGCCCGCCGAAGAGCATCTTGACGATGACGACGGCGAACACGCCGCCGATGACGGGGATATACCACGGGGCACGGGGCGGAAGGTTCAGCCCGAGGATGACGCCCGTGACCAGCGCGGAAAGGTCGAAGGTGAACGGTTTTTTCCGCGCGAGGTTGCACAGCTGTTCCGCGGCGAAGCAGACGGCCGTGCAGATGACGACGAGCATGAGGGAATACAGCCCGAAAAACACGGTGCCGCACACGACGCAGGGAAGCAGCGCGATGAGCACGTCGAGCATGATGCGCCGCGTGTTCGCATTGTCCGACTTATGCGGGGAGGCGGCTACTTTATATGCGGATATTTCTGCCATGTCAGATGCCCCTCTCCTTTATGATCTTTTTTGCGAGCCTGACGCTCTGCGCGAGGTAACGCTTGGCGGGGCACACATACGAACAGCACCCGCACCCGATGCAGGAAGGCGCGCCGCAGCGCTTCGCCTCCTCGTAGTCCTTCGCGAAAAGCGCGGCCTCGATGTATACGGGCAGCAGCCCCATCGGGCATGCCTGCACGCACCGCCCGCAGCCGATACATACCGACGCGACCCTGCTTTCGCACTCCTTTTCCGTGAGGAACAGGAGGGAGGAAGCGGTCTTCGCCGTGCAGACTTTGAGGGAGAACACGGCGTCGCCCATCATCGGCCCGCCCAGCACCATGCGCGCGCAGTTTTCGTCTCCGCCGCAGTACTCCGCTATGTCGCGCAGCGGCGTTCCGTTGGGTACCCACAGGTTCTGCGGACGGGCGGCGGCGCCCCCGCTGACCGTCATGATCCGCTCATAACAGGGGGTATTTTCCTGTACGGCCCTGAAAATGGCGAGGGCGGTGTGCACGTTCACCACGACGGCGCCCGCATCGACGGGAAGCCCGCCCTCGGGCACGACGCGGCCCGTGCAGCCGTATATGAGCTGTTTTTCCGCGCCCTGCGGGTAGCGGGTGGGCAGCGCCTTCACGGAGATATCCCCCTTCCCGCCGCACTTTTGCGCGAGGAGGGAGATCGCCCGCTTTTTGTTGCCCTCTATGCCGATGACGGCGCGCTCTGCGCCGCAGGCGAGCATGGCAAAGCGCACGCCGAGCAGAAACTCATCGGGATATCCGAGCATGATGCTCTCGTCGCAGGTGATGTACGGTTCGCACTCGGCGCCGTTGACGACGAGCACCTCCGCCCTGCCCCGCACGTTCAGCTTGACGTCGGTGGGGAAGCCCGCGCCGCCCATGCCGACGATGCCCGCCTCGCCGATGCGCGCCAGCACGCTCTCCGCCGTGATCTCCCCCAACGGGGGGAGGGAAACGCTCTCGTCGGAAAAATCGTTTTCGATGAGGATGTGATCCCCTTTTTTGCCTGCCGGCAGGATATGCCCGACGATCCCCTTGACGGTGCCCGCCACGGGCGCGTACACGTTGGCGGAAAGCCCCTCCGCACGGCGCGCGATGAGCTGCCCGCGGAGGACGCGCTCCCCTTCCGAAACCACGGGAAGGGCGGGCGCGCCGATATGCTGCGAGAGCGGCACCCACACGCTCTGCGGCGGCGGGAGTTTGCCGACGGGCTGCCCCGACGTGCTTTCCTTGCACCCCTTCGGGTGAATGCCTTTTGAGAAAATTGCCAAAAGCTGCCTCCGGTCCCGCCCCTGCGGACGGGCGTCTTTACCTTCTTGATACGTTTATTTTACCATATTTTGCCGCGTCTGTAAAGGACGGGAAAGCGGTTTATGCCGATCGGGCGCCCTTTTTCTGCGGCTGCCGCGCATTTTTGCGGAGCGAGCGCAGTCCGCTGCAGAACTGACAGAGCGAGAGCAGGCAGAGAAAGGCGCCGAAGCATACGCGCAGCGCGTCGGGCGCAAGCCCCTGCACGAAGATCCCGCCCAGCACGGAAAGCGCCGTGGCGGGCACGATCATCCAGACCACGCCGCGCGCGTCGAGCAGCCCGCCCTTCGCGTGGATGCGCAGCGAAAACAGCGACATGGGCAGAAAGGAAAAGAGGTTCACCGACTGCGCCATGTGCTGCGGCACGCCGCAGAGCATGGTAAGGATGGGGATGAGCACGGTGCCGCCGCCCATGCCCATGCCGCCGAGAACGCCGCCGGCAAGCCCCGCGAGAAGACAGACGAGAAAGCGCATCTCTCCCCCTCCTCATACGAGCATCCGCACGCCCGCGGCGAACATGACCGCGGCAAAGACAAGCGTCGCCGCCGCCGGAGAGACCGCGCCGAGCAGCTTCGCGCCCGCGACTCCGCCTGCGAGCATCCCGATGCTCACGGCGACGAACAGTTCGGCGTCGAACCAGCCGTTCGCGAGGTACACCGCCGCGCTCGCTATGCAGACGGGCAGGATGACGAGGATCGCCGTCGCGTGGGCGACGAGGGGCGGCTTCTTTCCCACCCCCGTCAGCAGAGGCACGACGATCATGCCGCCTCCCCCGCCGAACACGCCGTTCACCGCGCCGACCGCGCACCCCGCCGCCGCCAGCTTCGCACCGCTCTTCTTATCCGTCATGGCAAACCTCCCGCCGCCGCACGCGGCGGCCTTTTCAAAAAGTTTGTGCCGTTGCAGAATTATTAAACGCGGCGGCACGCCCTGCCCGCGGAAAAGATGCCGCGGGCAGGGCGGAAAGCGCTCCCCCGGACGCCTTTTGCCCGCCGTCCGCCGCCCCGGGCGGGGCGTTCCGCCGCCCGCGGCAAAATAAATCGTTAATTTTCATCTTTTTTTTACCGTTATCGCTTGCTTTTCATTGCCGTTTATATTAAAATAGTGTAGTACGATTTCAAAATCTTCATGCTGAACTGTTCAGTGAAAAAGGTGTTTTCTATGGCTAAAATGAAGCAAACGAAAAAAATGAGAATCGCGACCTGGCTGCTTACCGCTGTAATGCTCATAGCGGCTTCGGCGTTCCTTCTCACCGCGTGCGCGCAGGCTGACGAAGATGAGGACGACTCCACCGTCACCCGCACAGACACGCAGACTTTTGCCAACGGTGACTTCGAGTACTTCGACGACAGCGACGGCTCTTACCGCATCGCCTCCCCCGAAAGCTGGACAAGCTCGGCGGGCAGCAACGACAACGGCGTGAGCGCGAGTTCCTCCGTCGCGAAATCGGGCATCGTGGACACCTCCGTCGACTGGAGCACGTTCATCAAAGATTATAATGATTATGTCTATTATACCGATTTAGAGGACGAAGACCCGGACAACCCCGAGCTGGAAGACGCGGAGTACTTCACCGACCTCGACAACCAGTACGACATCCCCGGCTGGGACGTCGCGAAGGCTGCCATGCCTGACGAGGACGAAGACCCCGACGACGAGGCGATCGGCACGGCGTCCGCGGCGCTCAACCCCGGCACGCACTGGACGGGCAGCAGCGACGCGGCGACCCTCGACGAAGAGAACGGCACGCATGTGCTGATGCTGCACAACTACCGTTCCAACCGCATGGGCACGGCTTCGCGGTACACCTCCTCCTCCGTCACGCTGAACGCGGGTACGGCGGCAAAGGTGTCCGTATGGGTCAAAACGTCCAACCTCACCTATAACGACGGCGTTGCCGTAGACGGAAACCGCGGCGCGTATATCCAGATCACCAACACCGTCGGCGGCACCACGCAGGATCCCCTCGTCGTGCGCAACATCGACACGAGCGGCGTCGAGGACAACAACGGCTGGGTACAGTACACCTTCTATATCCGCGCATCCGAATACGCCTCCACGACCTTCTCGGTGGTGCTCGGCCTCGGGATGCAGGCGGCGGGCACGTCGACCAGCTATTATGAATATGTACAGGGATATGCCTTCTTCGACGACCTCGAATACGAGGTGATGAAGAGCGCGGACTTCGATACGCAGACGGCGGACATCGAAAACTCCTTCTCCCTCGACCTTTCCTGGAGCAGCGACAGACAGAAGATCGACGCGGCGGCGCTCACCAGCAACGAATTTGCGCTCGACCTCTCCGACATCGCCTTCACCCCCTTCGACATCGAAACCGGCGCCACCGTTTCCGCGGCGCCCACATCCGACGAACGGGGGAACACCGTTGCGAGTTACTTCCCTGCCTCCGACGCGAACAAACTGATCGCGAACCAGAGCTCCGACCTCACAAATTCCGGCATCAAAAACGCGGCAGACCTCACCGCTCCGACCTATACGCAGGCGCTCGCGGACGACTTCGAGAATTTCTCCAAGCTCCCCTTCGCCTCGCAGAACGGCAAAGTCCTGCTGCTGTACAGCAGCCTCGGCGCTCCGTACACCGCCACGATGGAGAGCAGCTCCTTCACCCTCAACAAAGACGAATATATGCTCGTTTCCTTCCGGGTGAAGACCTCTGCCCTGCAGGGCGGCACGGGCGCGACGGTAACGCTCGTCGAGGGCGACAATGAAACGGTCATCGGCGCAGTCGATACGACCACGCTGACCGGCGTCGACCTCGTGGACGACGCGAAGAAGCTGGATACCGAAAATGCCGACCGGTACGAGGATATCTTCGACGGCTGGCAGCAGTGCTTCTTCTTCGTTTCCAACACGACGGACACCGACGGGCTGACCTTCTCGCTGAAGTTCTCCTTCGGCCCCACCGAGATCAGCGGCACGACGCTCTCCTCCTATACCGAAGGCTACGCGGCGTTCGCGGGCTTCAGTGCGGAGAAGATGAGCGAGGAACAGTACAACATCAAGACGACGGGCACCTACGCCGTGGAAGCGGCGCTGACGGGCGGCGTCGACGAGGCGACGAGCGCTTTCGACGATCCCGCTTACACCAGGCCCGACGAGATAAAGACCGATCTTGCCGATCCCCGCAACTATACGGGCGTGTTCGGCGGCAGCACCTACGTCGGCGGCTCGACCCTCGACAACACGGGCAGCAGCGTGGATAAAAATTCCGTAAACGCGCTCACGACGGCGGGCCTGCTCAACAGGGATTACACCGCGGACGACCGCGAGAGCGGCTCCGGATACTCCACCGAACTCGACTGGGTGAAGATCCTGCTCGGCGACCCTGCCCCTACCGCGAGCGTACTGACTTCGGATATGTGGACGCAGATCTTCGGAAGCGCCTGCACGCAGCCCCTGCTCATCGCAAACACGGTCGAACAGGCTTACGGCTTCGTGGCGAACAGCGCGACGAGCATCTCGGCAAGCTCCTACCTCTCCGTCGCCGTCCGCGTGGTATTGAGCCCGGGCACGACCGCCACCGTCTACCTCATCGACACGACCGCCGCAGACTTCGGCGAAAAGAACTACACCGACACCATCCATTACAAGTCCGGCGTTTCTTACCGCTATGACACCGAAGGCAACGTGATCAACCTCGACCCCGAGGATCCCGATTTCAGCGCAAGGACGAACACCCTGTTCTATCTCCAGGACAACGGACTGTGGTCTGCGGAACGCGAACACACCGGCGACCTCTATTATGCGAACCTCGCGAACTACGAGAGGGACAAGGAAACGGGCGACCTGCTCGATTCCGACGGAGAGATCGTCTATTACGCTTCCGAAACCGAAGGGCTGTACTACCGCTACTACGATGCGGATGCGGACGAATACTCCGTACCCGTGAGAGATTTCACGGAAGCGGGCGTCGACCTTACCGGCGCGGTGCTTCAGGACTCCTTCAATACCGGGCTTTCGCAGACCGTCACCAACGACGGCGATGCGAACGCGACGTATTATGTGCGCTTCTTCATCGCGACGGGCGACGAGGCAAAGAACTACCGCCTCGAAGTCTGGTCGGGCAGCCGCGACGGCAAAACGACGAACGCAGCAAACAGCTTCGTGGCGTTCGACATCGTCGATTACGGCGAACTGACCTCCGACAACTTCAACAACTACATCAGCGAAACGCTGGATACCTTTGCCGCCGATGAGAGCTACGATTCCGCTGACGCGCTGGAAGAGGCTTATCTGGAGAACCCCGATTCCTTCATGAACAGGACGGACGGCAAACAGCTCGTCTATTATAAATACTCCCTCTACGATGACGACGACTATGCGTCTTACGACGCCGACCGTTCCGACAGCACGAACCCCTACGCGGACTACGATCCCTCTTCTTATGAAAACGGCGTCGCCTTCCTGCGTTACAACAATGAGGGGAGCAATGAAGGCGGGCGCATCTACTACGACACCATCGTAAATTATGCGGCGAACGAGATCACCGTAGAATCGACGACCGACGACGATACGACGGACGACACCGACGATACGACGGCCACCCCTACCTATAACATATGGCTGCTCGTTTCCTCCATCATCCTCGCCGCGGCGCTCATCCTGACGCTGATCGCACTGCTCGTCAAGAAGCTGCTCTCCAATATCCGCAAGAAGAGCACGGGCAACAAGCCGATGTACGACAACAAGCGCAAGCGCTACATCCGCAGGCTCCGCCTCGAAGAAGCGGAACGCGACGAGAGAGCGGACGACGTGCTCCCCGACGAGGACGAGATCTCCGAAGAGGATATCTACAAGATAGAATCCGACGAAGAGAGCGCGGAACCGGACGCGGACGCCGAAGCCGGCGAAGCTGACGGCAGCGAGCCCTCCGACGGCGAAGACAAGTAACAAATACTCCGCATGACACGGGCGCCCCGCAGGATTTCCTGCGGGGCGCTTTTTTGCCTGTCTTTGTAAAATTTTTATAATAAATTTACCTCGCGGCCCCGCAGGCTGCGCCTGCAAAGCCACTCGTTAAATTTATTATAAATCTGAATTTTGCCGTTTTCAATGTACTCTGCCATAAACTTTTTTGGCAGAGAGAATTGACAAAAATACGCCCGCAGAGCGCGCGGCCCTGCGGGCGGTTTGACGGTTACAGCCATGTGTGCACGATGAGCAGCGCGAACACGACGTAAATGAACGTGCTGGCAAAGAGGGTGCCGTCGATGCGGTCGAGGATGCCCCCGTGCCCGGGCAGGAGCCTGCCCATGTCTTTGATGCCCAGACGGCGCTTGATGACGCTTTCGACGAGGTCGCCGAACTCGGTGAGGAGGGACGCGACCGCGCCGATGACGGCGAACATCAGCCAGGGCGCGCCCGCCCAGCTGCTGCCCAGCCCTTCATAGACGTAGCCCGTGGTGTGCGCGTACAGGAAGTACAGCAGCACGCTCGCCGCCGTGCCGAACACGACGCCGCCGACCGCGCCCGATACCGTCTTTTTCGGGGAAATGTTCGGGCAGAGCCTGGGGCCTTTGAGCACGCTGCCCACCGCGAACGCGAAGGTATCGGCGACCGCGGGAATGACGAACATCAGTTGCAGCGCGAGGGTGGAAGCCGTGCGGAATTCGTTGGCGAGGAGCATGGTCGCCAGAATCGCCGTGGGGTAAAACCCGGAGATCATCGCCGCGCCCGTGCCCAGAAGGTTCGTGCGACGGTGGTCGAACACGAGAAGGCAGAACAGGATAAGCGCGAACAGGAAGGAGAGCACCAGCATGCCGCGGTACCCCTCCCCCGGGGCGAAATGCTCGACGAGGTAAAACAGCGGCGTGAAGAGCGCCGCATAGGCGTACACCGTGATCTTCTGCGAGAGGCTCATCGCCATGACGGCGTCTGCCTCCCTGCCCTCTTCCGTGCAGCGCTTACCCGAAAAGGCGCGCACCATCTCGTAAGTGCCTATGATGGAAAAGGCATAGACGAGGATGCCGAACAGGCGGTGATCCACCCAGCGGAGAAAGAAGAAGCCGACCAGCACCGCCACATATGCGAGGCCGGTCGCTATCCGTTTGAACATGGTTTATTCCTCCCGCACGTTGCCGAAGCGGCGATCCCGCGAGGAATAGCTTTCGATCGCCTTTTCGAGATCCCGGCGGGAAAACTCCGGCCACATTTTATTGGAAAAATACAGCTCGGAATATGCCGCCTGATACAAAAGAAAATTGGAGAGGCGAAGCTCCCCGCCCGTGCGGATGATGAGGTCGGGATCAGGCAGCCCGGCCGTGGAGAGCAGGGAAGAAAAGCTCGCCTCGTCGACGAACCTGCCGTAGGACACCGCCTTGTTCACCGCCTGCACGATCTCCTGCCGCGCGCCGTAATTGACGCAGACGTTGAGAAGGCTGTCGGTGATGCCGGCGGTTTCCTCCATCAGTTCGAGCATATCCTGCCGGATATCCTCGGGAAGCACGGAAATATCGCCGAGAACGCAGATCTTGGCGTTCAGTTCGTACATCTTTTCGCGCTTTCTGCCGAAAAAACTGCGGAAGAGGTCGAACAGTTCGTCGAGCTCTTCCTGCGGGCGGGATAAGTTCTCCGTCGACAGCGCATAGACGGTGACGACGCGCACCCCGAGGCGGAACGCATGGCTGCACAGCCTGAACATATTCTGCACGCCCATCCTGTGCCCGTAAGAGCGGGGGCGGAAACGCCGCTTTGCCCAGCGGCCGTTGCCGTCCATGATGAACGCGATGTGTGCGGGCAAACTGATCCTCTGCATAGCCGCCCGTTACACCTGCATGATCTCTTTTTCTTTTTCGGCGGTATGCTTTTCGATCTGCTCCATCGTCTTTGAAACGGTTTTTTCCACTTCCTTTTCAAAGCCCGCGCATTCGTCTTCGGAAATTTCTTTGCCGTTCTTCATCTTTTTGAGCGCGTCCATCGCGTCGCGGCGGATGTTGCGCGCGGCGACCTTCGATTCTTCGGAAAGCGCCTTGATCTGCCTGGCGATGTCGCGGCGGCGTTCCTCGGTGAGATCGGGGAACACGAGGCGGATGACCTTGCCGTCGTTGGTGGGCGTGAGCCCGATGTTGGAGGCGAGGATCGCCTTTTCGATGCCTTTGAGCAGGCTGGCATCCCACGGGCTGATGACGAGGCACTTCGCATCCTGCACGGAAATGTTGCCGACCTGATTGACGGGCGACGGCGTGCCGTAATAATCGACGAGTATCTTGTCGAGAACGTGCGGGTTCGCCCTGCCCGCGCGGATGTTGGTGTACTCCCCGCGCAGCACGCTGACCGTTTTTTCCAGCTTCTCTTCAAGGGTGAGGAGCAGCTCCTCGACTTTTTCGTTGTCTGTCACTTTGGGTTCCTCCTTGCTGTTTTTTTATTCCCCCCGGGCGCGGCGGATCGCTTTGCCGCGTTCAGTCGTTCGTGATGATGGTGCCCGTCTTTTCCCCGCAGATGGCGCGCACGATGGCGTCTTTTTCGGACAGGGCGAAGGCGAGGATGGGCACGTTGTTGTCCATGCACATGGTGATCGCCGTCGTATCCATCGCTTTGAGACCGCGGTTGATGACTTCCATGTGCGTGATCCTGTCTATCTTTTTCGCGTTCGGGTTGACCTTCGGGTCGCTGTCGTAGATGCCGTCTACGTTCTTTGCGAGCAGAAGGATGTCTGCATTCGTTTCGCAGGCGCGAAGCGCCGCGCCGGTATCGGTGGAGCAGTACGGGTTGCCCGTGCCGCAGGCGAAGATGACGATGCGCCCGAGTTCGAAATGGCGCAGAGCCTTGCGCAGGATGAACGGCTCGGCGACGCTGATCATGTTCAGCGCCGTCTGCACGCGCACGGGAACGCCTTTCTGCTCGATGGCGTCCTGCATGGCGAGCGAGTTGATGACGGTGGCGAGCATACCCATGTGATCCGCCGTGGTGCGGTCCATATTGGTGCCCTGCCTGCCGCGCCAGAAGTTGCCGCCGCCCAGCACGATGCCGATCTCCACGCCCATTTCATGCGCGCGTATGAGCTGGTCGACGACCGTTTCGATGATCGCCTCGTCCAGCCCGAAACCCTTTTCTCCCGCGAGCGCCTCGCCGGAGAGCTTCAAGATGATCCTTTTGTATTTCGGTTTCATGATTCCCCTTCCGCTTGTCCGCCGCCGCGGCGGCGCTTTCAAAAAAGGGCACACAGGTATATGCTTGTGTGCCCTTTCCGATCAACCCTTCATTTTGGAGACTTGTTTTTCGACTTCTTCCGCGAGGTCGTCCTTCTTCTTTTCGATGCCTTCGCCCATTTCAAAACGCGCGAAACGGCGCACCGTGATCTTTTCGCCGATGGAGGCGATCGCCTCGGTGACGAGCTGGCCGATGGTCTTGGAAGAATCCTTTACGAACGGCTGCTCGAGCAGGCAGAAATCTTCGTAATACTTTTTGATGCGGCCCGCGACCATCTTTTCCGCGATGGCTTCGGGCTTGCCCTCGTTCATCGCCTGTACTTTGAGGATCTTTTTCTCCTCTTCGAGCACTTCGGCGGGAACTTCTTCTTTGGTCACATAGAGGGGCTTCGCCGCGGCGATCTGCAGCGCGATGTCGTGCACGAGCTCTTTGAACTGGTCGCCGCGCGCCACGAAATCCGTTTCGCAGTTGACCTCGACGAGCACGCCGACCTTGCCGCCCATGTGGATATAGCTGTCGACGATGCCTTCGGCGGCGATGCGGCCCGCCTTCTTCGCGGCCGTCGCCATGCCCTTTTCGCGCAGGATCTCGACCGCCTTGTCCATGTCGCCGTTCGCTTCGGTGAGCGCCTTTTTGCAATCCATCATGCCCACGCCCGTCTTCTGGCGGAGGGCGTTTACGTCACTTGCCGTTATTGCCATGATCTTATCTCCTTTTATTGGTGTGGTATAGAGCGCGTCTGCGCGGGGGTTCCCTTACTCGGCGTCTGCAGGGGCTTCCGCCTCTTCTTCCGCGGGAGCTTCTTCTTCCGCCGCGATCTCTTCGACGGACTTATCTTCCGCGGACGCTTCCGCCGCGGCTTCCGCCATCTCCGCGTTCACCGCCTCGCCCTGATTCGCCTCGATGACCGCGTTGGCGATGACGCCCGAAAGCAGCTTGACCGCGCGGATCGCGTCGTCGTTGCCGGGGATCACATAGTCGATGAGGTCGGGGTCACAGTTGGTATCCGTGATGGCGACGATGGGGATGTGCAGCTTGCGCGCTTCCTGCACGGCGATGTCTTCGTTGTGGGGATCGACGACGAACAGGGCGCCGGGGAGCGTTTTCATCTCCTTGATGCCGCCGAGGTTCGCCTCGAGTTTTTCCATCTCTTTTTTCAGACCGAGCACTTCTTTTTTGGGGAGAAGGTCGAAATCGCCGCTCTCTTCCATCTTTTCCAGCTTGTTGAGACGGTCGATGCGGGAGCGGATGGTCTTAAAGTTGGTGAGCGTGCCGCCCAGCCAGCGGGAATTGACATAGAACATACCGCAGCGGGTCGCCTCTTCGCGAATGGCCTCCTGCGCCTGCTTTTTGGTGCCGACGAACAGGATGCTCTTGCCCGCCTTGACGGTGTCGACGACGAAGTTGTACGCCTTTTCGACGAGGCCCACGGTGAGCTGCAGGTCGATGATGTGGATGTCGTTGCGGGCGGCGAAGATGTACTTCTTCATCTTCGGGTTCCATTTGCGCGTCTGATGCCCGAAGTGGACGCCCGCTTCGAGCAGCTGCTTCATAGTGATGACTGCCATGATAAAAAACCTCCGTTTGCTCCTCCTCCGCGCGCCTTCGCCCGCGCACAGCCCGCCCTGAAAAAAATTTGACGGGAACGGAACGCGGAACGCCCGGAGTGTGAATTTTAGCCTATCTATTTTAGCACAAGTAAAACAGATTTGCAAGCAAAAACGCTTTGCATACAGGAAAATGTATCCGCGTGCGCGCGGAACTTATTTCTTGTGGTCGTGATTCTTGCAGCCGCAGCCGCAGCCCTGCTCGTAGTCGGTATCCAGAGAGGCGGCTTCGTCGGCGTCGTCGTCCTCTTCCATCACGCGGCAGAATTCGTCGAACACCTCGTCGAGCAGCTTGTCGTCTTCGACGGGAACGAGTTCTTCCTCCCCTTCTTCGCCGACGATCTCGAGGATGGTGACGTCGGTCTCCTCCGCGTCTTCGTCCTCCTCGGCGGGCTGGAAGAAGGCGAACCAGCGCTCCTTGTATTCGATGGTGCCGATGTGATAGCAGCGGTGCGTTTTGCCCTCGTCGTCGACGAGATCCACGACGTTGACCTCTTCCTCTTCGCCGCAGCAGTCTTCGCAGCCGCAGCCCTCTTCGTGCAGCTTTTTCTCTTCGCTCATTTCGGATTCTCCTTGTTTTTTGATTTTATGCAGATACCCTTCCAGAATATAGGAAGCGGCGATGCTGTCGATGGTGTTTTTGCGGTTTTCGCGGCGGACGCCCCCCGCGATGAGCACGCGCTCCGCCTCGGCGGTGGTGTAGCGCTCGTCTTCGTAGACGACGGGGATGTCCGTCTTCGTTTTCAGAAGTTCGGCAAAGCGGCGGGTCTTTTCCGTCTGCACCGATTCGGTGCCGTCGGCATTGAGCGGAAGCCCGCAGACGATCAGCCCCGCGCCCTTTTCCGCGGCGACGGCGGCGAGGTTTGCCGCGTCTGCCTCCGCGCTCTTCGTGCGCCAGTAGGTTTCGCCGGGGAGGGCGAAGGTGTTGAAGGGGTCGCTCGCGGCGACGCCGACGCGCTTGTCTCCTATGTCGAACGCGACGATGCGCTTTTCCAATGCCGTCCTCCTGTTTTTGCCCTGTATCGGAACAAGTATACCATATTTCCGCCGCGCCGTCCACCCTTTTTTGAAAAATTTTCCTGCCGGGGCAAACTTTCTCCGTACGTTCACCGTACGCGCGGGCGGAGGCGCGCCGGGCGCGGCCGCAGACGCAGACAGGACGGCAAAAAAGGTATCGGGCGGACATTGCTGTCCGCCCGATACTGTAAGAAAAAGTTGTTGAGAGTGTGAGCAAATTCAGATCTATACCGCGGTATGCGGCGGGGTCGCCCCTTCACTGCCCCGTAAAAGCGAGAAAAGGGGCAAGGTGTTTTTTCCGATCGTCTATATCATACAGCAAAGTTATATAAAATTTTCGGAGAAATTGTAAACACGTTGTAATATTTATGATTCCGCCTGAGGAAGAGGGCCGGCGGGGGCGTCGCTCCCGGCTTCCGCAGCGGACGTTTTTTTGCAGCGCACCGCCACGACGAACAGGATAAGCCCGATGACGAACATGACCGCCAGCGCCGCCACGCCGATGCTCTGCGCGGTGAACGCCGTCTGCACCCCCTGCTCTTCCAGACCCTCGAAATAGGGCGTGAAGGCGTCCGTCACGGCGCCGACGAGCAGCGTGCCGACAAACGCCGCGCCCTTGCCGAATATGTCGTACACGCCGAAATATTCGCCCGCCTTTTCCTGCGGGATGATCTTCGCGTAATAGGAGCGGCTCATCGCCTGGATGGTGCCCTGGAACAGACCCACGCAGACGGCGAGGATCCAGAACTCGTACGTCTTGTCGAGAAAGACGGCGTAGACGGTGATGAAGAAGTACGCCGCGATGCAGACGATGATGAGATATTCGGGCTTTACCCGGCGCGAGAGCATGCCGAGCAGGATGGCGGCGGGGAAGGCGACGACCTGCGTGACGAGCAGGGCGAGCACGAGGCTGACGGTATCCAGCCCCAGCGAGGTGCCGTAGGCGGTCGCCATGTCGATGATGGTATAGACGCCGTCGATGAAGAAAAAGAAGGCGAGCAGGAAGAAAAGGATCTGCTTTTTGTGCCATATCTCGCGGAACACGCCGCCGAGATTTTTCAGACCCGTCTTTACGGGGTGGCCGCCCGGTTCGACGAAGCGGCGCTGTTCGTAGCTCTTCCAGAGCGGGAAGGCGCAGGCGACCCACCAGACGGCGACGATCAGGAATACGAGCACCATCGCCGCCATCAGCGGGATGAGGGAGAACATTTCGTACAGAACATAGACGCCGATGGTGAGCAGGAAGGGAATGCAGCTGCCGATATAGCCCCACGCATAGCCGCGCGAGGAGACTTCGTCCATGCGTTCGGGCTGCGTTACGTCGCAGAGCATGGAATCGTAGACGACGAGGGAGAGCTGATAGGCGGACTTGGCGAGCACGAACAGCACGAGGAACCACAGCCAGTGCTGCACGAAGCCCAGCACCGCGCAGCCCGGCGCGCCGACGAGGATGGCGGCGGAAAAGATCTTTTTGCGCATGCCGCGGAGGTCGGACAGCGTGCCCAGCGTGGGGCCGAGCACCGCGACGACGGCGGTGGAAATGCTGGTGGCGTATGCCCAATAGGAGAGGTACGACGCCTCCGAAATGCCGTTCGACGAGGCGACGGTGTTGAAAAAGATGGGGAGAAGGGTGGATACGAGGAGGGTGAACGCGGAGTTGCCGACATCGTACCAGACCCATTTGCGCTCGGGCGCGGTCATCTTAAACTTCATAGCTTTCCTCCTCCCGCAGGGGAAGTACGGGGATCTCCCGCCAGTTTTCGGGGGCGCCGAAGGTCTTATCGAAGGCGGGGGAAAGTTCTGCCGTGCCGCCCAGATATGCGGATAAATTTTCCGCAAGGGATACGCACTCCCCTGCCGCGGCGTTCATGAGTTTTAAGAGGCGCAGGTTGCTGTCTGCACAGGCGGGAACAGGCTTTTTTGCGATCATCATGCCGTGCATCTCCTTATAATTGCCCGTGAGGCGGAGCGCCGCGTTGACGAAAAAGCGCTTGGGCCGGCAGGGCGCGCGCAAAAGGCCGTTGTAAAAGAGCATGGAACGCAGCGCCTTCTGCACCTGCTTCGCGGAGACGCCTTCAAAAAAGGGCGCTATGGCGGCGGCGTTTTCCGCCGACGGGACGATATGCCCGGTAAGGCGCGCGGACAGCGGTTCGATGCCCTGCGCGAGAAGGAGGGAGCGGTCGAATTCGCTCTCTATCTCGGTATGGGTGACGCCGGAAACGGCGATCTTGTGCTCGATATAGCCGTGGCAGGCGGAATCCAGCGCGAAGTGGCAGACAAAGCCGAGAAGGTATGCCTCCGCGCCTGCCCGCAGGGACGCGGGGAGGGCGGCGAGCCTTTGCTTTGCGGGGGCGAAAAATCCGCGCGCGGGGCGGGCGTGCATGCCGAACCCAACGGAATTGATCTTGTTGACCGTGAGCGCGCGGTAATAAAAGAGGATATCCGGCCCGTGCAGCCCGATGTCGTAGAGCTGCCTGTGCCCGCGGGCGAGCGCGGAGAGCTCGGGCGGGAGCGATTGCAGGACTTTTTTTCCGAAAACGTAATGTGCATATGTGGAAGGCATAGAAACTTTCTCCTACCCCTTTATTATAACACGCGCGCGGGCGGGAAATTTTTGTTTTTTTGTCTTACCGGTGTAATAAAATTGTAAAATGTGAGCGCCGCTCTTTATGAGCGGCGCTCTCCCTCTGCTTTACGCCTGCGCGGGCTTTTTCTTCGCCGCGCCGGCGGCGGGCGCCTCGCTTTCGGCGAGCTTTTCGTCGATATAGGCGTCGACCTTCTCTTTCAGGTCTTCCTGCCCCTTTCTGACGAGGGCGCGCGTCTTATTGCTGTTTGCCACCCACAGCGCGCCCAGCGCCGTGCCCATGACAAGCCCTGCGATAAATTTTTCCATTGTTTTTCCTCCGCGGCGCATCGCGCCTGTTACAAGTGTGCGCAGACGCGGAAAAATCATGCGCGCGTCATTTGCCCGCCGCGCTGCGGGAGACGGAGAGCATCGCCTTTTTGACGCGGGAAGCGCGGCGGAGGAGTTCGTTCTCCTCCGTAAGGCGGCGGACGGACTCGCGCAGCTGCTCGTTCTCTTCGCGCAGGGAGGCGGCGAGGCGCTCGTAGAGCGCGTCTATCTCCTTTTCCAGACGGCGTTCGAGCAGGCGCCCGGGACGGGGAAGGTCTGCGCCCCAGCGCTGCGCCGCGGCGCGCACCTCTTCGGGCTGCTTTTTGAGCATGTTGCGGTACTTGTTCTGATAGCGCAGCATCAGGCGGGCATCGCCCCCGCAGACGTTGGCGATGGCGCGGCGCACCGAGATGCCCTTTTTGCGCTCGGTGAGGATGAGACGGAGCATTTCGTCCTTTTCCTCCTCGGTAAAGGGGTGCACCTGCGCCGCGGAGAGGTTTTTGCCCTCGAGCACGCCGCGCGCCTCGTCGCTGCCCGTCTTTAACAGTTTATAGTAGTAGTTGCGGACGCTGCCGCCCGCCCTGCCGTGCGCCCTGCCGTAGCCCGAAAAGAGCGACGTGAGCGTTTTGCCCGCCCGCCTGCCTTCGGAAATGTAGCGCGCGAGCTCTTCCGCCTCCTCTTTCGTATAGCCGTTGATCTTGTCCATTGCTCTGCCTCCTTTTTTTGATGACAGGGTTATTGACATACGTTCATGATTTTATTCATACAATAATCAAAAGAAAAAACTTTGAGAGGAAGAAAGAGATGCGCGTCTATTTTTCGGCGGAGGAGCAGTGCATGCTGCGCCTCGGCGGAGCGGTGGCGGGCTTTTGCGGCCGTGCGGCAAAGTTTGCAGACATCGGGGAAGAGGGCGTGCAGGCGGAATTTCTGCCTGCGGACGGGAACCTGCTGCCCCTCTCCTTTTTTATCTGCGACGGTTTTTTCCGCGAGCCGCCCGCCTGTTGCACCGTGTGCCTCTACGGCTGCGGCGCGGACGTGCTCGCGCGCTTTTCCCCGCGCGAAAAGCCGCTCACCGCGCCCGTACAGGCGCGGGCGGACGGCGTGCTGTTCACCGTGTTCGGAGGCGCCATGCCCTCCCTCGTGCTGGAAAACGGGCACGGCATGGAGATCGTGCCCCTGCCGCCCGCGGAGCGGTACGAGGCGGGGCGGGCGGAGATCGGCGGCGAGAGCTTCGCGCGGCTGGAATGCCTGCACAAGGGGGAGCGTACCCTGCTGCTGTTCAACGCGAGGCTGGAAGAGGCGTTCCGCGGGCAGGCGGACGGCGCGGAGTACGGAAGGCGGCTGACGGTGACGCGCCGCCTGCACGACATCGCGGGGCATACGGAAGAGCGCGTTTTCCGCGCGGAGAACGGCGCGCTCGTGCAGGAAGAGAGGCGGCTGCGCGCGGAAGAAGGGTTCGACCCCGCGAAGCTGGACGAAAGGGTGCTGCCCTTTGCCTTCTTTCAGGAACTGCTGGCGGGAGGCGACCCCGCGCCCTACCTCTCCCCCGCCCTCGCGGAAAAGAAGGAGATGCTTAAAGAATACCTCGGCGGCTTCTGCCGCGTATCGCTCCCCCGCGACATATTTTACCTGACGTACGGAAAGAGGAACGCCGCGGCGCTCTCCTACCGCCTCTCCGAAAACAGGTACGAGGCAAAATTTTTCGAGGCGGTATGCGAAGGCGGGAAGGTGACGAACGTGCGCCCCGTGCCCGAAGAAGAATAGCGACGGGAATGAGGCCGTGCCCCCGCGGGATACTCCGCGGGGGCACGGCCTCCGTATAAGGGGCAAAATATTTTGACTTTCTCCGGCAAATGCTATATAATGGCGGAAAAGGACAAGGAGCAAAGCATGTTTTTCGATTCTTATTATCTGGTATATCTCGCCTCGGGGCTGATCTTGCTGCCCTGCCTGCTGCTTTCGGTATGGGCGAGCGCGAAAGTGCGCTCCGCCTTTGCGAAATACGATAAAATGCCCACTTCGACGAACTGGACGGGAAGCGACTGCGCGCGCATGCTGCTCGAAAGGGGCGGCTCGGCGGTGCAGGTCGTGCCCGGGAAGGGGCACCTGACGGACAACTTCAACCCGCGGACGCAGACGATCACCTTATCGCAGAGCGTTTACGGTTCGAACTCGGTCGCCGCCGTCGCCGTGGCTGCGCACGAGACGGGGCACGCGATGCAGCGGGAAGAGGGCTGGGCGCTGTACCGCCTGCGCGCCCTGCTCGTACCCGTGACGAACATCGGCACTTACCTCGCCTTTCCGCTGGTGATCGTGGGCATCGTGCTCACCTGGGCGCTGACGTATACGGCCGTCGGGAACGCGATCGTGTTCGTCGCCATCTGCCTGTATGCGCTCTCCACGGTGTTCAGCCTCGTGACGCTGCCGGTGGAGCTGAACGCGTCTTCCCGCGCGCGGAAGATGCTGGCGGAGACGGGCGTGCTCGTGACCGACGAGGAGAAAAAGGCGGCGAAAAAGGTGCTTTCCGCGGCAGCGATGACGTACGTCGCCGCGCTGCTCACTTCCCTGCTGTACTTCTTCCGCTTCGTGCTGTATGCGCTGGCGATGTCGCGCAGGAAAAATTGAAGGAACGACACAAGAAGAAGAGCCCCGCGGGCGAGCGCAAAAGCGCTGCACGCGGGGCTCTTCTTATTACCGCCCGCAAAAGGACGGGATTTTTTAATACTTGGTCACCCACACCTCTTCGATGACGATGGCGGAAACGGGGACTTCAAAATCGACGTTGTAGGAGCCGCCGTCGATGAACTCGTCTTCGATGACGATGTCTTCCTGCGTTTCGGCAAAGGAGTCGAGGTCGTTGTCCTCTGTATAAGTGCTGATCGCTTCGAGCAGGTCGTTGAAGGCGGTTTCGGAGTCTTCGTCGGCGAGGATGCCGAATACGCAGTAGTTGCCCGCGGAAGCGTTGTTGCTGCTCGTATACAGGTAGAACAGGCCGGTGAAGCTGTTCTTGTGATACTCGCTTTCGCCGTAATTGTCCGAACTGGAATATTTATAGTGCATGCGCTGCGTCGCCTGCATACTGCTGCTCACATAGGTGTATGCGCCCAGCGCGCCCACCTGATTGGTCAGCCCGGAGCCGTCTTCGATGCTGAAGCCGTTGGAAGAGATCTCCCCGTGCAGGCGGTTGGTCGGCTGCGTGCGATCCTTATCTTTCCAGACGGTGATGTTTTCGAGGGTGACGTTGCCATCCGCGTCCTTCGTGGCGGCCTCGTAATCGAGGGCGATGAGCTCGTCGGTGTTTTCCCCTTCATAGCGGTAGCCGCCCGCGACCATGCGGTCGGACTGATAATCGGAGATGACGGTGCCGTCGAAATAATCCATGTCGATGAGTTCCATGTAGTGGTCGACGGTCTGCTGATAATAATTGCGGTAGAGAATGTAGTTGAGCGTGTACTCCTCCCCGTTGAAGGAGATGCGCATGCTGATCTCGGGATACCTGCCCGAGCAAGCCGAAAGCATCAGCGCGCTGACGAGAAGCAGCGCGGACGCGACCAGGACGGAAAGGGCTTTGCCTATCTTTCCGGCGAACGTTTTTGTCATAGATCCTCCTGTCCGGAATTGTTTGCCGCGGGCGGCCGCTGCGCCTGCCGCGGGCATTTTTTCGGATACCCTTTTATTTTAACTTTTCTTGCGCGAATCGTCAAGCACTTTTGCGAGGCAGTGCGCAATTCGCGCACAATTCCCTCTTTTTATCACAAAAAAGAATATACCGGCATGAAAAAAGACGGAAAAAGAGCGGGACGGATGCGTCCCGCTCTTTTCAGGTTCAGACAAGTTCGATGATGGCGGTTTCCGACGCATCGCCGCGGCGCTCGCCGAGGGGAATGATGCGGGTATAGCCGCCCGCGCAGTTCTTTTCGTCGTTGCGCTGCGCATACTTGGGCGCGATCTCATTGAAGAGCTTTTCGATGAGGGGGTGCGCCACGTCTTTGGTGCGCGCTTTGTAAGCGGACTTGCTCTCGTTGAATGCCTTGATCTCCTGCAGGTCGTACAGCTTTGCCATGATCCTGCGGCGGGCGGCGAGCTTTTTGGGGCCGTCTTTCACGACGGTGACGGTGACCTCGCGCTCTTTTTTGCCCGTCTTTTCGGTGACGACCTTCTGGCTTTCGATGGTGTCGTCATAGCTGTTGATCGCGGCGGTGATGATCCTTTCGACATAAGGCTGCAGCTCTTTGGCGCGCGCCTTCGTCGTTTCTATTTTTCCGTACCAGAGAAGGCTGGAAGCCTGATTCCGCAGGATGGCGATGCGCTGCTCGCTCGTTCTGCCCAATTTTCCCGGCATGATGTTAATCCTCCTTTTTTTCTAATGACAGCCCGTAAGACTCGAGCTTCTGGATGACCTCGTCGAGCGACTTCCTGCCGAGGTTGCGCACTTTGAGCATTTCGTCTTCCGTCTTTTTGGTGAGGTCTTCGACGGTGTGGATGTTCGCACGCTTGAGGCAGTTGTAGGAACGGACGGAGAGGTCCATGTCCTCTATCGCCATCGCGAGCACCTGCTGCTGCTTGTCGTCTTCGTTTTTGACGAGGATGTCCATGCCCTTGATGGAATCGCTCAGGTTGACGAACAGCCCGATGTGGTCCTGCATGATCTTCGCGGCGAGCGATACGATCTCTTTGGCGGAGAAGGCGCCGTTCGTCCACACTTCCATGACGAGCTTGTCGTAGTCGATGCTCTGGCCGACGCGCGTGCTCTCGACGTTGTAGTTGACTTTTTTGACGGGTGTATAGATGGAATCAATGGGAATGTAGCCGATGGGATGGTTCTTGTTGGAACCCGCGCCCTTGTAGCCCCTGCCCCTGCCGACGGTGACTTCGAAGTCGATCTTTGCGCCCTCGTCGATGGTGCAGATGTACTGGTCTTTGTTGATGATCTCGACCTCGGCGTCCTGCTCGAGGTCGGCGCCCGTGATGACCGCGGGGCCTTCCTTTACGACGTGCAGCGTCTTGACAAAATCTTTGTCGGTCGTCGACGTCTGGATGGCGAGCAGTTTGAGGTTGAGAATGATCTCGGGCACGTCTTCCCGGACGCCGGAAAGCGCGGAAAACTCATGCTTGACAAGACCGTCCGGGTAGAAGCGGATGCCCTGCACCGCCGCGCCCGGAAGAGCGGAGAGAAGGATCCTTCTCAGGCAGTTCCCTATGGTAAGACCGAAGCCCTTTTCAAGCGGCTCGACGACGATCTTCGCGTAGCTCTTTGCGTCGTTCTCCTCCACTTCGATGCGGGGCATATCCATTTCGATCATGGTTGTTACCTCCTTGTTCCGTTACCGGTTCTTACTTGGAGTACAGCTCGACAATCATATGCTCTGCGATCTGACTGTCGATGTCTTCCCTTGCGGGGAGCGCGATGACCTTCCCTTCGAGTTTTTCGGGGTCGAACTCGAGCCACTTGGGCATGTTGCCGACCTTCATCGTTTTGATCTGTTCAAAATATTTGTCTTTTTTGCGGTTTTCCTTGACGGCGATCACGTCTCCTGCCTTGACGATGTAGGAAGGGATGTTGACCGTTCTGCCGTTCACCGAGAAATGCGCGTGGTTGACGAGCTGGCGGGCCTGCGCACGCGAACCGCCGAGCCCCATGCGGAACACGACGTTGTCGAGGCGGCGCTCCAGAAGGGAGAGCATGTTTTCGCCCGTGATGCCC
>ERZ1643251.1894-NODE-1894-length-22464-cov-23.370253_pt1 | contig 22464 bp, 23 predicted proteins | sample MGYA00579261_ERZ1643251 | MGnify/ENA primary metagenome ERZ1643251 (study PRJEB29033, sample SAMEA4952267) | chicken gut metagenome | biome: Broiler Chicken; feature: Gastrointestinal Tract; material: Caecum | place: Ireland | collected 2018 | study: Broiler... | reverse complement strand
TTATATCAGAGGTCATATGTCTTTTTCAATTCCCGACAAACAATTACACTATCAATAAAAAAATCTACTTGTCAATTATCCTAGTTTATGTTATATTGAATATGTAAGTGCTATTCAGTTGGATAGCACCTGCACTATTGTGTTGAGGCGCTACTTAGCGTCTTTTCTTATGATCATCCCTAATTATAGAGATTAACATAATTATTATAACAAGTAATAAAGTTGTATCACTCATTTACATCACTTGCTTTCGTAAAAACCCCCTGAATAAATCAAGTAGTTTAAACTACTTACAAAATGAAGCAGGCGCTTACCAATCTGAATAACAATTATCTATTATAAAGTTTTATATTAAAAAAGCAAGAAAAACCGTTCGACAAAATTCGACACTTAATTAAATAAAAAAATTACTTGTCAATTATCCTAGTTTATGTTATATTGAATATGTAAGTGCTATTCAGTTGGATAGCACCTGCAAAGAATTTGCTAAAGGCGCTACTTAGCGCTTTTTCTTATGGTCATCTCTAATAATAGAGACTAGCATAATTATTATAATCAGTAATAGTTTAGTATCACTCATTTACATCCCTCCTACTTTCGTCAAAACCCCCCTGAATAAATCAAGTAGTTTAAACTACTCATAAAAAGAAAGCAGGCGTTTACCAATCTGAATAACAATTATCTATTATGAATGATTATACTGAAAAAGGCAAGAAAAACCGTTCGACATAATTCGACACTTAATTAAAAGAAAAAAGTAAATCCCAAAAGACTTACTTTTATCTATCTTTAATAATGTTTTTGCTACAATAATAAGTAATAAGGAAATATCCACCATAAATAATAATTAAAAATACTGCTGTCATCGTAATTGACTTAGTCATTTCTTCGTTTCCAAAAGTCATCAAGATATACTTGCAAAACTCAATACCAAATATAGAATGAATAATAGCAAGCACTAAAGGTACACTAAAGAATATGGCAATTTGTTTAAACAAAGCTCGATTAATCATACTCTCATCTGTACCAATCTTTCTAAGCATCGCATATCTTTCTTTATTATCAGCACTTTCTGACAATTCTTTTAAAGCAAGTATAGCTGCACTAGAAATAAGAAAAATAATACCTAAATATAGACCAATGAATGTTACCATAGCACCTAAACCAACACTAGCTTCATATATACTAATTTTAGTACTAGCGTTTAATATAATATTCCCACTATTAGGATGATTACCTAATGCAAGTAATGAATCTTCAATCGCTTGTTTTCCCTCTTTACTTGAAGCCTGATAATTAGCAAGCATAATTTCTTGTTCTAAATAAGCCTCGTCAACTACTTCATCAGGAACAACAATAATTCCCGTATTAATATGACTATTTGACATTCTAACAAAACCATCTTGACACTCATCATATTTTGGCTTTAATGTTACACCAAACACAGTAATAGAAGGATTAGTTTTTAAAGCTTCATTTCTCATCTCTATTGTACTATCAAAATCTGCTACTATCATATACTCATTACCATTTAAAGTATATTCTTGATTTCCATAAAGTCTAGCTACTTTATTATAATCAGATAACTTCATAATTTCTTCAGGAGCATGATAAGTAAAAATAGGATATTCTGCTTTTATTTCTTCTTCAGCACTGCCTAAAGTATCTTCAAAAGCAAAATCATCATAGACATACAGATAAACAGTAGTAATATCTTTAAAATAATCATTAACATTAAAATCAACTAATTTTAAACTTTCTTCAATACTGCGATAAGAATCTTCTTTTAATATTTCACTATACCCTGTTTCATTAACGTATTCTTGACTAATATTTCTTGTTTTAGAAAGCTCTACATCCATAGGTGCTAACTCTACTAAATTCGCTGTCATAGAATTCTTGATAGATAAAGAACTTGAAAAAACACAAATGGTTACAAAAAGCATTAAACAAATAAAGGTCATAGATAGTACCATTGTATTTACTTTACTACTAATTTGTCTTAAAACAAAACTATTGAGTCCTTTATAATAAATATTTTTAAAACTCATCACAATCTTTAATATAAGTCCAGATAAAGACCAAAAGATAAAGAAAGTAGATACACATCCAAGTATAATGGGAATAAAAATATCATTAGCACCCGTTAAAGTATCAATTCCCGCAGTTACTAAATAATAAGCATAACCAAGCACACATGCTGAAAGAATAAAGACAATAATACAAATAATAGGATTCTTCATTTTAACTTCTTCATTCTTTTTACTTGCATAAATTAAATCAATTAATTTACAACGTCCTACATTAATTACATTAAAGATCATAACAAGTAAATACATAATACCAAAATAAATAATAGTTTTAATCATAGCACTACTAGAAAAAACAAAGGTAAAACGGGTTAAATCAGCCTCAAAACTATTAGCAACTAAAACACTCATCAGTTGTGATGCACCTACACCAATAATAAGACCAATCACTAAAGAAATAATCCCAATAAATAATGTTTCAAAAAGCATAATTTTAGATATATTGGTTTTACTCATTCCTAAAGTAAGATAAATACCAAACTCTTTATTTCTTCTTTTCATTAAAAATCTACTTGCATAAATAATCAAGAAACCTAGAATAAAAGAAACAAAGACACTTACTCCCGAAAGTATATTTACCATTAAATCTATAATTTCTCTAGTACTAGCTGTAACATTTAATAATACGGTTTGACTACCTATAGCATTAAAAACATAGAATATAGCTACACCTAATATTAAAGTAAAGAAATAAATCGCATAATCCTTAAAACTCTTTTTAATATTTTTTAAAGATAACTTAAAGAGCATCATTTAAATCTCCTCCAAGAATCGTTACAACGTCAATAATTTCATCAAAGAATTCTTTTCTAGATTTATCAGCTTTAACTAACTCATTAAAAATTTTACCATCTTTAATGAATATTACTCGACTAGCATAAGAAGCACTAAAAGCATCATGGGTAACCATCAAAATTGTTGTTTTCAGTTCTGTATTTAAATAATTAAAACTCTCTAAAAGCATTCTAGATGACTTTGAATCTAAGGCTCCTGTTGGTTCATCAGCAAGCACTAATTTTGGATTCGTAATAATCGCTCTAGCACTAGCAACTCTTTGTTTTTCTCCACCACTCATCTGATAAGGATATTTTTTTAGAACATGTTTAATATTTAATCTACTAGCAATATCTTCTATTTTTTTATCCATTAACTTAACAGGAACATTTTGTATAGATAAAGCAAGAGCAATATTTTCATAACCAGTTAAAGTGTCAAGCAAATTAAAATCTTGAAAAATAAACCCTAATTCTTCTCGTCTAAATTTATTTAATTCATTTCCCTTTAACTTAGTAATATCATCACCTGCAACATAGATGTGTCCACTAGTAACTTTATCAATAGTAGAAATACAGTTAAGTAAAGTTGTTTTGCCACTACCACTAGCACCCATAATCGCAACAAACTCACCCTTATTTACACTAAAACTAATATTATCAATTGCTTTAGTTAAATTTGATTTATTACCATAATACTTTTCAATCTTATCAATTTTTAAAATTTCTTCCATAAAACCTTTCCTTTCATGCTTTATTATATAATAAAAGAACGAAAAAATCATTCGTCTAATATTACCAAATATTACAATTATGTAAGATTAATTACCCAATTCCTACCATCTCTAATCCACTATCAAGTATACTAAAAAATTATATAAACACATCAACTTTACTCCTTATTTCTTACTTCACTGTAAAATAAATTGTCATCAAAAATAAATCTAACTTTGGTATACTTACCTACTTCTGATTCTATCTCTAATTTATGTCCAAGTTTTTTACATAAATTACTAACAATATATAAACCCATTCCCGTAGAACCAGGAACTTTTCTTCCATTTTGACCTGTAAATGTTTTATTAAATACTCTTCCTATATCACACTCAGGAATACCCATTCCATTATCAAGTATTTCTAAAACAATAGAGTTTTCTTGTTTATAAGCTTTAATTTCTATTTTTTTATTTTGAATATCTCTCATATATTTCATACTATTACTTATTACTTGATTAATCATAAATTCTAGCCATTTATAATCGGTTAAAACTTGGAGTTTCTGAGCATCACTTACAATATCAATACCTCTTTCTAACAAAATATCTTTGTTTTTAAGTAGTACATCCCGAATAACTTTATTTAAATCTACTTTTTTAATTATATAATCTACTTCTGTATTTTCACTTCGTATATAATAAAGTATTTGTTCTAAATAATTATCTATTCTTTGTATTTCTTTTACTAGTGTTTTATCTACTTTTTTATTATGTGTGTAAAGGATTAAAGCAGATAAAGGAAGTTTAACTTCATGAATCCATAATTCTACATACTCTTTAAAATCATTAATCTTTACCCGATAATCCCTAATATTTTCATTCATTGACTTATTAATTTCATATAACATTTGATAAAGAATTTCCCCATCTAAAAAACTAGGCTTACTAACTAACTCACATATTAAATATTTTTCATCTAACAAATCTAATTTTGATAATATCTCTTTATAAAAGAAATACTTACGAAAATAATCATACAAAAACAATAAAATAAAAAGTAAAAAATAAAGAATTGTAAAACACAATCTAAACTCACCAATAATTTTAAATCCAATCATAAAAGAGTAAATAATAAAATAAGTTAAAAATACTAGAACAATAATAAAAAAATTATCTTTTAAATAATCTCTTAACTTCATAATAAAATATACCCTTGTCCCTTTCTTGTTTCAATAGCATCTTCCACACCTAGTTCTCTAAGTTTACTTCTAAGTCTACTAATATTAACAGTTAGAGCATTATCATTAATATATTCATCATTATTCCATAGTTCTGTCATTAACTCATCTCTTGAAACAATACTCCCCATTCTTTCATATAAATAAAGAAAAATAATCATCTCATTTTTAGTCAAGATAATTTCTTCACTACCCTTTTTAGCTATTCCTTTTTTTATTTCAATCGATAAATCATGATAAAGAATGACATCAGCAATATTTTTTTCACCTCTTTTTAAGACTGCTCCAATTCTTAAAAGTAAAATCGTAGGATTATAAGGCTTCGTAATATAATCATCTGCTCCATAACTCATCGATAAAACCTCATCTATTTCCGTATTTTTACTAGTTACCATAATTACAGGAATATCACTTACTTTTCTTAAGTTTTTAAGCAGCATCTCTCCATTCATATAAGGAATATTAATATCCAGTAAAATCAAATCAGGATACATGCTTAAAATATCCTCTAACATATTGGTATAACTCTCAAGTGTTAATACTTCATATGAAGCATTACTAAGAAGTTCTTCCAATTCTTTTCTAACACTTTCATCATCTTCAATAATCAAAATCTTTTTCATATCAATCACATCCATAGTATATCATATTTTTAATATTTTTGTATTTCTTCATGCATTTTACTTTTAGGAAAAACAAAACTAACTTTAGTATATTCTTGATATTTAGAATCAATCGAAACCATAATATCCAATTTTTCACTTAATTTTTTAACCAAATATAATCCAATCCCTGTAGCATATTCCTTCTTCCTATTACTACCAGTAAAGCCTTTATCAAATACTCTTGGTGCATCAGATAAACGTATTCCACACCCATTATCAAGTATCACTAAAACAACTTGATTATCTTTTATCTCACTATAAATTTCAATCATCTTTTTATCTTTATCCAAATATTTAATCGCATTATTTAAAACTTGACTAATCATAAAAGATACCCACTTTTCATCAGTATAAACATAAACATCTAAATCATGAACATTGATAATTATATGCCTTTTAAGTAAAATATCTTTATTTTTTAGAATTAAAGGATGGATAAGTTCATTTAATTTTATTTTTTTAACAAAATAATCTTTTTCTGTTACATCACTTCTAGCATAATATAAAACTTGCTCTACATACTCTTCTATTTTTCTTATTTCATATTTCAAAGATTCATCTTTTTTATTTTCTGCATACAAGGATATCGCTGCGATTGGTGTTTTTATTTCATGAGCAAAACTTTCAATATATTCTTGGTAATCCCTCTCACTCTTTTCTATATCACCAATTTTATCATTCATTGCCTTACAAGCCTCTTTCAAAGCATAATAATATGGATAACCCTCAATAGAATCATCTTTATGAATTATTTCTGAAATATAATATTTTTCTTCTAAATCATTACACTCTCTAATTATTTCTAAAGCTTTTTTCTTTTTTACATGATAAACACAATACAAATAAAGAAAAGTAAAAAGAAAGATGAAGAAAACAATAAGAATAGCAAAAACTAAAGAAATTTCCAATAAAATAAAAATGAAAAAAATAAAGAAAGATAGAAAAAATTGAAACAAAAGAAAAGAAATATTTTTTTCTAAGAATAAACCAAAACTCATACGAAGTATCCCACCCCTCTTTTTGTTTTTACAAAATCATTAAGTCCAATATCTTCCAACTTTTTTCTTAAGCGATTAATATTAACAAGTAATATTGTTTCATCTAAATAATACTCCTCATTCCAAAGATATTGGATTAATTTTTCTTTACTCAAAACTTGTCCAACATGTAAAAATAAATAATACAAAATACGAAATTCATTTCTAGTTAATTCTACTTCCTTTTCTTGATATTTAACTTTAGATAAATGTAAATCTAATAAAACATCATGGACAGCTAACTCTTTATGTCTGGTTGGATCATTTAGTTTCAATGCTCTTCTTATTTTTTCAAGTAAAATATATTTATTATATGGTTTTACAACAAAATCATCACCACCAGAAAGTATGCTATTTAATTCATCTTCTTCTGTATTTCTACTAGTTACAAAAATAATAGGAGCTTGTTTATGCTTTTTAATTTCTTTACAAATAGTAAAACCATTTTCATTTGGTAAATTAATATCTAATAATAATAAATCGTATTCTTTACCAATAATATCCTGAATAATATTTTGAAAAGAAGCAATTACTTCTACTTGATAACCTTCACTCTCAAGTAATATTTTCAATTCTTCTCTAATTTTAAAGTCATCTTCAACAATTAATAATTTCATTTCTTCACTCTCCTACAAAAGAAAGCAATAAACAATAATACTAAAACAATACCAACAATGACAGTTTCGTAATGAATAAAAACAGAAGAAGCATCTACATCACTTACAGCTGAGGACTCACTAATCATAGCAACTTCTTCTACTGGAATAACATAATTCTCATTTACAATATCAATAAGAGTAAGAGTATCAATTAAATTATAAGGAACATCTTCTATTACTTCAGCACCTAGAGTAACGAGTAACATCTCATGATCTTCATGATAAAAGAGTGCTGACATGCATAAACCAGCATCACCAGTATTTCCTGTTTTACTTCCTATAATTTTAGATGTATCTAAATTAAGTACTCGATTATATTTATTGACGGTTGCTTCTACTTCTAAACCATTAGTTAAAGTATAATTTTTAGTTGTATAAACCGTTTTAAATATTGGATTTTCTAGAGCATAAGCTAAAATAAGCATTTGATCATAAGCAGTGGAATAAGCCCCTTCTTGATCAAGTCCCGTTGTATTCACATAATGCGTATTAGTTGCACCAATCCTAGTTGCTAGTTCATTCATTTTAGCAACAAAATCACTAACATTACCACTTACAGCATACGCAAGAACTTGAGTAGCATCAGCCCCACTTGGAAGAATCGCTGCATAAAATAAATCCATATAAGTAACAGTATCACCGACTTTTAAGCCAGCAACAGAAGCATTCCAATAAATACCTGCTAGCATCTCAGTTGTAATAGTAACATTCTCACTAAAATCATCAATATTTTCTATTGCAGCAAGTACAGTCATAATCTTAGTTAGACTTGCAACACTACGTACTTCGTGACTATTCTTATCTAATATAACTGTATCTGCATCCATATCATAAACAATTGCAGATGAACTATTAATCTCTGGCATATCTAAGGCATTTACACTAATTGGAAAAAAGCAAACAAGTAATAAAAGTATTTTCTTCATAGTATCCCTCTTCATACTCCAATATTATAGCAAATAAAATAGAGATTTAAAACTCTATATTTATTTTAGGTTTCTTCGAGTAACAAATCAAAATCTGATTTATACAATTTATCTTGTTTAACTCGATATTTTTCAAATTCACCTAAAGCTTTATCACAAGCTACTTTCTTTGATATTTTACCAGCATCTTTTAATATATTTCTATTATCTAATAAATTACAATCTCCCATAGTTATTAGAATATTTTTTCACCTCTTTAGCAGCATGTTCCACTTTGGAACATACTGAACTTTTTTCCAATTCATTCTCTCATTAAAAATATTATTCAGATGTTTTGTAAAAGCAGATCTATAACATCAAATAACTTCGTCATTACTTTTTACCTCATCTATAAGGTATCATTTTCATAACGAACTCGAATTTCTTTATCTTTTTCGTCTACCTTAAACGTAAGAAATTCCTCTACACACTTCTAATCATTAAATCTTTCATTCAACCATCCCCCAACTTTTAAAATAAATACACCATCATAACTTTCAATATTTAGTTTAAATATTCACTGTTTTATAATTCTAGTTCTCTAATACAACAATTTCACATTATACTAAAATTTCTATAATTTTCTCTAACCATTTAAGAATATCTTCAAACTCAATATTTTTAACATAATCATATTGTTTAATATATGCTGTCCATCTCTCTTTTAAGAGTATACTGTTTTTAATAATTAAAAATATTTCTTTTAAATTTTTATCAAAATTCCTCTTTTGAAAAGTATTATTAACAGCAATCTTAAAAGTTGCTTTATCTATTTCATTCCAATTTCTACTACAAATCAAATAAATATCATAATAATCCTTCATTCTACTAGTAAGCTCTACTTTACTAAATACTGACTCAATCTTTTCTGCTAAAACAGTTTCAATATTATAAGCCCATACTGAAACATATTTATTGTCTAACAATAGCTTATACTGATAAATAATTGCCTTAGGAGTAATAACATCACCTGTTGCCACATCAATTTTAAGAACCTCTTTAATATTTTCAAATAAAAAATTCAAATAAATCCGATAGCCGCCGTATTCATCTTCTTCTCTAATAGGATTAACACCTTTTATCTCAAATTTTATATTATCATCTAAATCGATACTTATAATAGCATTAATCATTTTTAATATTTGCTTTTTACTAAACATGATCTTTGTTATAGAAGCATCAATATCCATTGTACTTCTTGCTACTACTCCAAACAAAGTTCCTAATAAAAAGCCGCCCTTTATTATAAAATTATCTTTATATTCACTCTTAGCTAATCGAACAACAAAACGATCAAAAACATAAAATTTTAACATAATATTAAAATTTACATTCTTCTCTTTACTAATGTTTTTGAGTTTATCTTTAACTTGCATACTATTCATAGTACATACCAACAAATTCCATTACATCTTTATAAATTCCCATTTGTTTAGAATAACTAGATAAGTGACTTAAATTTTTATCATCACTTGCTACATACATTTTAACCGATTTTTTCACTTGCTCTAAATCCAGTTTATGTCTATACTTAATAATATCACAAATACACCTTTCCATGTCATAAACATTAACTTTATGTCCTAAAGAAGTATATATATTAATTAAACCAATGGAAAATAAATCATCTCTACATTTAACAACAGAATGTTTTCTATTTAACTCTTCTACATGATAATTAGCAGGAACAGTTAAATCAAAAGTAGAAGGATAAATTTCGGTTAGTCCATAAAAATATAGAGCTGTAAATCTTGAAAAAACAACCTTAGGATACCTAAGTTGCAATGTATAATAAACATCTTCTATCGCATTTACATCAATGTAAATTCCTCTGCTAATCCTTTCTATCATTTTTTCGTCTAACATTTTTTTTAAATACATCAAATGGATTTTTTGCTCTTTAACCATTTTTGATGTAACATAACCCCCATTTTCTTTCATAAGATTTTTAATTTTTTGTATACTCTCTTCAAATTTATAATTCATTTTTCTACACCCTTTTGTATTACCACACCCTAATTATACTGTTTTTGGGTGTAGTTGTCAAATAATTTTTGGCATCTAAAAACTATTTATTCTTGCTTCTTTAACACTAACTTTCGATTATCTAAATATTGATCTAAATAGTTTTTCCACTCTATAGCATTTTCTTCCCTAAATAGATGATACAAAAAATCGATTACTATTTTTTCTCTAATTTCTGCTTCCATCTTACCACTATCTGTAAGCATCATTCCTCTTAATCTTAATATTTTCTCAAACATATGACAAATACCAGTATTTGCATTCTTCTGTATATATTCTTTATAATTAACTTCTTCCTTAGGAAATATATTTTTATCAAAAAACGTATCTCCACTTCTTAAAGTATAAGTATATACTCTTAAAATACCATTAGCACCTAAGGCATCACACATGATACAACCATACCTTCTATTGTACTCGGAACTAAACCATTTAACCGTTTACTATAGCCAATACATCTAAGAGCAGAACACACCTTTTGTTGAATCTCAAAATTAATATCACACTGATTCATTATTGCTCTAGCATTTCGATTGGCACTATCTACCCCAAATAATTTATGATCATCGACATCATGAAGTAGTGCAATCAAAGATACTACTTCTAAATTAGCATTCTCCTCTAAAGCAAACCTTAAAGATAAATTTAATACTCTATTAATATGATCCATTCCATGACCACTTTTATCATTCTCTAGCAATAAAAAAACTGACTCTTAACTTCCTCTATCATAATTCATTCTCCAAACTATCTAAATCAACAACATTCCCATTTTCACAATGCTTATAAAATTCTTGAACAGATATATGATATTTAGGTTTTGAATACTCACGTATAATTAAATTATCTAATACACAATCACAATGAAGTTCTGTTTTAATAAACTTACTTTTAACATCAATTAATAATTCTTTTAAAGTATCATATCCATGTATTCCCTTATATTTTTCCCATGAATGTTCAAACCAATAGTATTGATTATTTTTCTTAAAAATTAAAAAGGTATGCGTAGGACATTTACCCCCATCATAATGAACAATAAAATAAGTTTTAATATCATATCCTTTAAAATAATATCTTTCAAGTTCTACTTGATCCCAACATACACCAATTTTGTTTTTTATAACTTCCTTTGGAGTTTGCAATAAATAATTATCTGAATAAGCTTCATCAGCAATCATACGTTTCTGATTATTTTTATCTACCCATCCATACTCAATATCACTCATAAGTTCCATAACATCAGCTTCTGTATAATAATTCCAAATACCAAGTTGCCCTTTTGCTTTTATTGGTTCTTCTAATGGTTCAATACTATTTAATATCCAAGCATATCTTCCCTCTTTATATTCACCACATAGATATTCTTGATAATGATTTTTCTTCATATCTTCTACATATTCTTTTGTCATATAAATACAATCTACAAGCCTACATTTACAAATAATCATACCAAAACCTAAAGATTCATTTCCAAGTAAATCAAAAAGTTCTTTTCTACCCCTTATTTCTTTATCTATTTTTGTAACACTAGCATGAATATATAATTCACCCCGATAGTTAGTATTCCAACTTCTCGTTTCTACTAATTTCTTTTTATTCTTAATTAGTGTTGCAAAAGGTTCTTTTAAACTTAATACTTTCATATGATACACCTTAAATCAAGTATAACATTTACCTAGGAAAAAGTAAAGATATTCATTTCAAAAGATTATAATTTTCAATAGTAATTTAAAATTTTAGACATAGAAAAAGCTACCCAATAAAGTAGCTTATCTTCTTGATTGACCTTGATCGCGATTAATTGTATCTATTAACAAATCTAACGCTTTTATGCTTCTCAAATATTCTTCATGTTCTGGTATTGTAATTGTCATTACTGAAGCACTTCTTAAATTGCGAACAAATGCTACAATTTCTTGTGGGCTTACTACTCCAGATTTTACCGCGTCTATTAGCAGAATATAATAGCCATCCCATTTTTTAAAATCGATATTCATCACTGTCATCACATAAGTAGCAAGTTCAAATTTCTCTTTAAATTGGCTTCTAAGCATAGCCTTTAAATCAAGATCGTCTGCTCCAATTTTTTTGGATTCATGTATTCCACATAATTTTCATTGGCAACTCTTACACTTTCCATATCCTGATGTCTACTCCCATCTTCTGAAATAAAATCATATCTTATTTCTAAATTTTCTTTCATCAAAATTTCCCCCTTTGATTGACAAATATGCTACCGTATTTTTATATTCTTGTCAAATTACTTGCTTTTTTCATTCCATAATATTCTTCTTAAATCCAAAGTATGTTGCCATAAAATAAATTGCATAAATCATTAAAAATAAAATTAAATTACTAAAGAAATAAACTAAATAAACTGTATCATTTGCTAAAATTAACTTAAATAAATCATTTAATGAGGTAATAGTACAAATACTAACTATAACTGGATAAACTAAAGGAAATAAGAAAAATAGTAATAATTGCTTACGAACGGTTTTAAATAATTGTTTGTCTCTAACTCCTAGCTTTCGGAGAACTGTATAACGATATTTATATTTAGTAGAATCACTTAAAGATTGTATAGCTAAAATTGTACCTACTACTGCGGTAAAGATAAAGGCTACATAGTAAAATACAAAACTAGTAATTGTCATAAAGCCATTGTTATTCGCTTCTTCCTGACCTCTTACCACAATATTAGATAAAGAATAACACACTTGATAACCATATTCATTCTCTTCGCAAAAATCAGGAGAAGCAAAAGCAATTAATTCATTTGCTAATTCTTCGGTTGTATCTTCCTTTGTATCAATAATTAAATGAGACTCACTAACAGTTAATTCTTCTGTTGCCCTATCAGGAACTACTATAATATAACCATATCCATAAGCCCAAGAAGAAGTATATCCTTCGGTTCGAAATTCTTTTAAATGAAGATCGACACCATTTGATAAAGTAATATTTTCTATTTCATCTACATCTAAAGTATCTTTATATTCTCTTGTAGCATGTAAAAGATACTCCCCTTCATCTAAAGAAACAGGATCCATTCCTTTCATTTTTAATAGCTGATTATAAGAACTAAGAGGAATGACTAAATCAGATGTTCTCCAAGTATCACCAATTAAATTTAAAATATTATTCGCTGAATCTTCATATGCATCATATTCGAATGTTTCAAGTATTGTGTAATCTTCATCTACTAAACTGATATATTCTGGAAATTTTGTTTTATCATCATTAATATTAATATCATAAGGAGCAGCAAGTTCAATTTGATAGTCAAACATTCCTTTAAACAAACTAGACATATTAAGTGATACTAGTGTTAATGTAATAAGAAGTGTAAGTGTACCAAGAGTAAAACTCATTGTTTTCACTTTTGAGCAAAACGTTCTTGCTACAAACAAATTATCAGAAGAATATTTTAATTTTTTGCTTTTTAAAACTAAATTTAAGATAAAATCAGCAAGCGTAAAAGTAATTCCATAAATACTTATAGCAAGCATTCCTATACAAAGAAATATAGTACCCATATTTGGTTCTGTTCCAATATGAAATTCTCCATCAAACAAATAAATTGCATAAATTCCTAAAGCTAGAGAAATAATAAAACCAATATTTCGAATATGTTTATGTTTAATTATATTCTTCTCATTTTGACGTTCCAAATAAAGTAAATCATAAACTTTCATTTTTTTAATTCTTCTTCTTGATAAGAATAATACAATTAAGTAAATAATACCAAAATAAAGAATAGATAAAAGTAATGCATTACTATTAAAATCCATCAAAACTTGATAAGGAAGATCGAATATATTCATAATAATTAAAGAAAATAAGCAACTAAGTAAGTATCCAACAGGAATAGAAACGAGAAAAGCAAAAACTCCTAAAAATAAATTTTCCAAAGTAAACATTCTTGAAATTTGCTTTTTCTTAATTCCTAAAACCATATAAGTACCAAACTCATGACTTCTTTTACTAAACATAAACTTAGTCGTATAATTAATAAGGAAACAAACAACTAAAATAATAAAAGCATTCACAAAATACATCACATATTTAAAATTATCCATCACACTACTTAAATTAAGTACGTCTTCGGAATTTGAAATTAAATTAAAGGCAAAGATAAAAGAAAAAGCAAGTGTTACAGTAATTAAATATATAATATAATCTTTAATACTTCTTTTGGCATTTCGAACCCCCAACTTAGCAAGCAAGAGAATCATCTCCTCCCAACATGGTTAATACATCTAATATCTCATTAAAAAATTCCTTTCTAGACTTCTCCCCTTTTAAAATCTCATTAAATATTTTTCCATCTTTAATAAATATTACTCTCTTACAAAAACTAGCACTAAAAGAATCATGCGTAACCATAAGTATAGTAGCATTTAATCTTTCATTCATCTCATCCATAGCCTCCAAAAGCATTCTAGATGACTTTGAATCTAGTGCCCCAGTTGGTTCATCTGCTAAAATAAGTTTAGGCTCATTAATTAAAGCTCTAGCACAAGCACATCTTTGTTTTTGTCCTCCACTTACCTCATAAGGAAATTTATCAAGAATATCACCAATTCCTAGCTTTTTTGCAATATCATCAACCTTTTGCTCAACTTTTAAAACATCTTCATGATTAATAATTAAAGCTAGAGAAATATTTTCCTCTATTGTAAGAGTATCTAACAAATTAAAATCTTGAAAGATAAATCCCAAATTTTCTCTACGAAAATCTGCTAATTCTTCTTCTTTTAAAGTTGTAATATCTACTCCATTTAAGTAAATATTCCCACTAGTAACCGTATCTATTGTTGAAATAGTATTTAAAAGTGTTGTTTTACCACTACCACTAGCACCCATGATAGCAACAAACTCTCCTTTTAATACATCAAAACTAATACCATCAACAGCCTTTGTTATATTACCATGACTACCATAATATTTTTTTAAATTTTTAACTTCTAAAATTTTTTTCATGTTTTCCATCACCCACTACCATTATAACAAACAAAAACTGTAAAAAGTATTACAGTTTTGTTATAAAGCAATTAAAGTAATCTCAGTTGGATAAATGTTACCACCATGATACCTTAAATAAAATTGATAAGTAGGATCAATTTCCTTAATCATTTTAGGAATTTTCCACAAATCTTCATTCTTATGATAAACGGAAATAAGTAATTTAGGATGATTATTTTTAATGTGATTCATTGCCCCTTTAATGGCTAACTGTTCAAATCCTTCTATATCCATTTTAATCATTGTAATTTTTTCTCCAATATCTTCATCCAAAGTAACCATAGGAATTACACCATCATCAGAAATAAGAACTGTATTCGCTGACGCATCAACCATACTATTTACTACAGACATACTCCCTTTTTGATCCCCTACACCTTTTAAATAACAAACAATATTAGGATAATCTCTTAAATTAGATACTAATATTTGATAAGTTTCTGGTGTAATTTCATAAGCATATATCTTCTGATACGAATCCCCATAATTACGTAAGAATGAAATTGTAGAATCTCCAGTATAAGCCCCTAAATCAACCAATACTTCATTATGACACTCTGGAATTAAATCAAGATCAAAATAATCATCATAACACTTTTCAATTACTTCACTAAGTGTATTAAAATCATAGTGTACCCAATTATTCAATATTGCATAAAGTAATTTTTTCGAACGATAATCTTCTAAATTTAAATACAATTCTTCAAAATCATTAACATGTTCTTTCAATTCATGAACCTTCAACTCAATTTCTTCATAATTATTATTTTCTATATCCATACTTCCCCAATAAAGAAATTGATTAAAAAACTTCATCATATTATTTCTTGTAATCTCAGGAACACTCTCAAAAGAAGAACGAATTTGATAATATAATTCTTTATCACTCAACCCTCTTATTTCATTAAGTAGTAGTGCAAACTTTAAATCTATTTGATTCATATATCTCTCCTCAAATTAAATATATGAAAAAATAGTTACAAAATTACTCATCCTTAAAAAATTTGCTTAATAACGGTTTAAATATCTCTATAATAGCAAAACTAAAAATATTAATGATAATGACAAAAATAAACTCCCCTATTGAAATTGATGTTAAAGAAAATATTTTCCCAATTGGTGTTAAAAACACTAATAATTGAATTCCAAGCAAAATAAATATACCAATATTTAAATATTTATTAGAAAAGAAACCTCTATCTTTAATTTGCTCTTTTAAACTACGACAATTATAAGCAAAAATAAATTCATTAATAACAATACTAAGTAAAGCAAGTGTTTGAGCAAGTTCCACTGACTCGTGAATAAATAATGAATAAACAATCATGGATATTCCCGCTTCAACTATAACTGAAGCAATCAAGAAAGCCAAAAAGTAAGGAGTAAAAATAGGTTTATTAATTCCATTAGGTTTTCTTTTCATATTGTTTTTTGAAGCCCCTTCAAAAGCAAGCATAATAGAAGGAACAGTATCTGCAACTAAATCAATATATAAAACATGTAAAGGTAAAATAATATTTTGACTTAAAAACATACCAATAATAATAATGACAATTTCGGTAAAATTACTTGATAAATTATATAAAACATTACTAATAACATTATCATAAATTCTTCTACCTTCATCTACTGCCGTAACAATTGTTGAAAAAGAATCATCTAAAAGAAGGATATCAGCGACATTCTTCGTAACATCAGTACCATTTTTCCCCATACCAACAGCTACACTGGCAATCCTCATCGCTGGAGCATCATTTACCCCATCACCAGTCATCGCAACAACTTTACCCTGTCTTTTTAAAGACTCAATAATTCCATATTTTTGCTCTGGAGTAACTCTTGCAAAAACACGATATTTTAAAACCAAATCATCCATTTCTTTTTGAGTAAACTTCTTTAAAGAATTAAGCTCTATTCCTTCATTATCACTTGAAATAATACCAACTTCTTTAGCAATAGCACAACCTGTTTCAATATTATCTCCAGTAATCATATAAACATCAATATGGGCATCCATACATTTACTTATAACCTCTTTAACATCCTTGTGAGCTGGATCTTTAAATCCTACTAAGGAAACAAGAACAAGATCATTTTCTTCTTTTGGATAATCTTCATCATCTTTTACTTTTTTATCCACTTTTTTATAAGCAAAAGCAATTACTTTGAGTGCTTGATTGGAATATTCATTTTCTTGATCTACAAACATTTTCTTATCTTCATTAGTAATTTTTCTTATTTTACCATCGATAAAAATAGAACTACTTCTTTTCAAAATAGAATCTAAACTTCCCTTAGCATATAAATAAACAGCGTCACCATCTTGATTAACTGAACTCATCATTTTTCGCTCAGAATCAAAAGGAATTTCTATAACTCTAGGATATTTTTCTTCAAGCTCTTCTTTACTAATCCCCTGTTTTTGTAAAAAATTAGCACCTGCTACTTCAATGGCATCACCATAATACTTTTTATGATCATCTAAAACTGCATTACTACAAAGCCCCATAATTTTCGCAAACACAGGATAATTCTTAAAATCAAAATTTTCAGCCTGATAATTCTTTCCATTTGCAAAAATATTTATAACTTCCATTTGATTTGTTGTAATTGTTCCTGTCTTATCAGAGCAAATTACTTCAGTTGCCCCTAAAGTTTCTATCGCCGCCATATTTCTTACAACTGCTTTTTTCTTTGCCATAGCACTAACGCCAATCGATAATGTTGCTGTAATGGCAATCGGAAGTGACTCAGGAACACTAGCTACAATCATTGAAATACATAACATAATTAAAGACAACACATCATAATCTTTAACAAATCCAAAAATGAGAACAAAACCAACCAAAAAAATAGCCAAAATCGAAATAAAAGTACTAATTTTCTTTACTTTTACTTGCAAAGGAGTAATTGGTTCTTCACTCTTATTTAAAGACTATGCTATACAGCCAATTTCCGTATTCATACCTGTACTAGTTACAACCGCCACAATCTTACCTGTAACCAAACTAGTCCCAGCAAAAATCATATTTTTCATCTCATGAACACTTTTTTTGCCATCCAATACTTCTTCACTTTTACTAACATAATCACTTTCTCCAGTTAAAATAGATTCATCAACTTTAGCAAACATAGCATCAATTACTCTTGCATCAGCAGGTATTTTATCCCCCGCTTCTAAAACCAAAATATCACCAACAGCTAATTCTTTAGAATCAACTTCCTTTTGATGGCCATCTCTTTTAACAGTAACTTTAGTAGATGTATATTGTTTTAACTTTTCTATAGCATCCTCAGCTTTACTCTCTTGAAAATAGCCCATTAAAATATTCACAAAAGTACAACCCAAAATAACGATTGGATCTAAATAATCACCATCACCAAATAAAGCATACAAAAAAGATAAAACACCAACAACAAGTAACAAAATAATCATCAAATTTTGAAATTGCTTTAAAAAAATACTAAGTTTTGTTCTTCTTTTACCTTCTTCTAATAAATTAAAACCATTTTTATGTAAACGTATCTCTACCTCTTCATCAGTTAAACCATTTTCACTTGTCTTTAAATTATTATAAATTTCTTTTATATCTTGATTATAATATTTCATATCATCCACCTAATCTAGTATAACACAAATTAAATAGGTTATCTTAAAAAGCAAATAAACTATACTAAATTTTACAAAGAAAAAAGAACATTATGTTCTAAATATAAATGTTCTCTTCTCTTCTTTTTGGTTTTTCATATACAATTGGATCTTTATATTTTTCTACTAAACATACCTTATTTTCTTGTAAACTCTTAGGTACATCAATCACTCTTTGATTTCTAGAACCTTTAAAATGTAAAGAGAGGCTTTTTTCTTTCAAAATAAATTTACCATCAACCAAAACATCAATATAATCTAAAAACTCTCTTCGATCTTTATCTTCTAACAAATCTTCATATAAAAATCCTGTATAACACCAAACATTTAAACCAATACTTTTAGCATATTTAGCAATAACTGCACATTCTTTAGACTGATAAACAGGATCTCCTCCTGAAAATGTTATACCATCTTGTCCTTCTAATTCATCTATTGCTAAAAGGACGTCATCGATATCAACAAGCATCCCTTTATTAAAATCCCAAGTAGAAGGATTTTGGCATCCAGGGCAATGATGTCCACAACCCTGTGTCCATAATACTGCCCGAACACCTTCTCCATCTACAATAGAATCTCTCTGTATATCAGCTGCTAAACGTATTTGCATTATTGATTCTTTTCACTCATAAGACCTTTAGTAGAATGTTTTACTCGGTCTCTTTCCTCTGCTTTTTTACCGTTATTAAATCTATCAGTTGTACCAACCAAATAACCAGTTATTCTTCTAATACGCTCAAATTTAACCCCTTCTCCAATGATTCTTTCACTATCTTTCATTTTTTATCCTTCCTTTCTAATTTCCATAATAAGATAGACTTGCATTTTTTACTCGCTCAACTGTTACACCCTCTGCTTCATGTCGACCACAACCTGGGCAAACATCATTAATAACCCCCGTATATCCACAAACTGGATCACGATCTACTGGATGGTTAATTGCCCCATATCCAATATCATTATCATGCATTAAACGTACAATCGCTTCAAATGCCTCTAAATTATTCGCTGTATCTCCATCAAGTTCAATATAACTAATATGACCACCATTTGTATACTTATGATACTTGCCTTCAATTTTAAGTTTATCTACAATACTAATATCATAATATACAGGAACATGGAATGAATTCGTATAATATTCTCTATCAGTTACACCAGGAATAATTCCATAAATAGATTGATCAATTCTCGTAAATCTACCACTCAACCCTTCTGCTGGTGTAGCAATAAGTGAGAAATTTAATTTATATTCTTCAACATACTGATCACAACGTTCTCTCATGAACTTAACAATGTCAAGTCCAAGCTTCCTAGCTTTCTCATCCTCACCATGATGATGCCCACATAATGCTTTTAAACATTCAGCAAGGCCAATAAACCCAATTGTAAGCGTTCCATTTTTCAAAACTGGTTTAAGTCTTGAATTTGGTTTTAATCCCTTAGAATCAATCCAAACTCCTTGTCCAAGCAAGAATGGAAAATTATAAACTTTTTTACTACATTGAAGTTCAAATCTCTCTAATAATTGATCCCTAACCATATCCATGATACTACCAAGTTCCGCATAAAAACCTTTCATATCTGCTTTCTTACCATCTAAAATCCCATATTTAATTCCAAGTCTTGGCAAATTAATTGTGGTAAATGATAAATTACCTCTTCCTGGAACAACTTCATTATCTGGTACTGCAGGATTAGCCATTACTCTAGTTCTACATCCCATATAAGCAACTTCTGTTTTATAATCACCTGCTTTATAATATGGTAAATTAAATGATGAATCAATGAATGAGAAATTTGGAAATAATCTTTTTGCAGAAACCCGACATGATAACTTAAATAAATCATAATTAGGTTCCCCAGGATTATAATTAAGTCCCTCTTTAACTTTAAATATTGATATTGGGAATATTGGAGTTTCACCTTTACCTAAACCTGCTTCTGCTGCAAGCAAGTAATTTTTAGTAACCATTCTTCCTTCTGGAGATATATCAGTACCAAAGTTAACTGATGAAAATGGTACTTGTGCGCCTGCTCTAGAGTGCATTGTATTTAAATTATGAATAAAAGCTTCCATCGCTTGATATGTCATTCTATTTGTTTTAGCTATTGCTTTATCATAAGAAACTCTAAATATTCTTTCTACTTCACTACTATCCTTATAATATTCTTCAAAATCGCTTATTTCAAACTCAATAGTTTTTAACTTATCAATATCTTTAACAATATGATCCCATTTAATTAAATTAACAAATCCCATTAAATCAAAATAATCATATAAAGTTTGTTTAAACTGTTTTCTAAATGTTTTTAAAACTCCAGGAGCTAGAAAATAATCAAACGCTGGAATACTTTGTCCACCATGTTGATCATTTTGATTAGACTGAATAGCAATCGCTGCTAGTGCTGAATAACTCATAATGTCTTGAGGACATCTAAGGAATCCATGACCTGTTGAAAAACCATCTTTAAAAAGTTCTAATAAATCAATTTGACAGCAAGTAGTAGTACCCATAGGCAAGAAATCCATATCATGAATATGAATAGTTCCATTATCATGTGCCTCGGCAAATCTAGATTCCATCATATATGATTTAGCAAATTCTTTAGATAAGTTACTACCATATTGAAGCATAGTACCCATCGCTGAATTACCATCAATATTACCATTTTCTCTTTTATTATCATCTTCTAAAGCAGTTTTTAATGAAAGTGACTCAACAATCTTCATTAATTTATGATATCTTTTTTGAAAAACATCACGAGACTCTGCTCTTCTCTTACGATAACTAGAAAATGATTTTAATACATCTGTATAACCAAGTTCTGAAAGTTTTGATTCAATCAAATCTTGGATATCTTCAATTTTAATCAATTCTAAATCAGCATATTTTTCTTTAATAGTATCAAGTACACTATTAAATACTTTATTGCTATCTTCAGGATTATAATCTTCATTCAAAGCACTATCAAATCCCTTTTTTATTGCTATTGCAATCTTTTTAGGTTGGAATTCTACTTTTTTCCCATCCCTTTTCATAACCTTCAAGTTATCTAACTTCGTATCTGTCTTCATAACACATCCTCCACTCTTATACATCTACGATTTACAAATTGATTATATAAATTATAGAATAAAAAAACAAGTCATTTTTTAGACAAATTTCTGCTATTTTTTTAAGATGCCCATAAACACTTAGAATACCTAAAAAAAATTTTTTGTTCGCTTTACGACAATTGACATAAATTTAACAAAATTTAAGTTTTATAATTTTTAAAAAATGATAAGGGTTCATTTTTAAATATTATATAGTTAATTTTTTAGCCAAAATACGCCATTCCTTAATTTTTTTTTTTAAAAAAGATAGGTTAATCATTTTTTAAAAAAAGATAGATGTTGTTTTTTTAAAAATATTCAATAAAATTATAAATTATATAAAATAATAATAAGGCAATCGCATAAAAAAATTGACGTAAAGTAAAAATGTTTATAAAAAAAGAATAAAATTTGTTTCATTCTTTTTTTACGGTTACGTCTTTTTATATTATAAGGTGTAGCCATGCTTCTAAAAATTCGGATTAATTGAAGAATTATAATTATGAGAATATCCTT
>ERZ1643251.1893-NODE-1893-length-22465-cov-266.308166_pt1 | contig 22465 bp, 24 predicted proteins | sample MGYA00579261_ERZ1643251 | MGnify/ENA primary metagenome ERZ1643251 (study PRJEB29033, sample SAMEA4952267) | chicken gut metagenome | biome: Broiler Chicken; feature: Gastrointestinal Tract; material: Caecum | place: Ireland | collected 2018 | study: Broiler... | reverse complement strand
CAAGCTGAAGCAGAAGCGGCAGCTCAAGCTGAAGCAGAAGCGGCAGCTCAAGCTGAAGCAGAAGCGGCAGCACAAGCTGAAGCAGAAGCAGCAGCTCAAGCTCAAGCTGAAGCCGAAGCAGCAGCTCAAGCTGAAGCCGCAGCCCAAGCTCAAGCGGCAGCCGAAGCCGAAGCAGCAGCACAAGCTGAAGCCGCAGCTCAAGCCCAAGCGGCAGCAGAAGCTCAAGCAGCAGCCGAGGCAGCAGCTCAAGAAATTCCTGAAGAACCTCAACAGTAATCAAACAAAGTTCCTATATACTATCTATCAAACGGAAAACAAGCTCTATAAATATAGAGCTTGTTTTCTTTAATGACATTTAATATATTCAACGGCAGCTTTAACTGCGTTATCCCAACTTTTATCCCAAGTTTGCCGAAAAATTGTGAGCGAATCATACCAGCTGCATTTTCCTTCCTCGTTCATCCATCTGTATTCAGCATCACAGTTGAGCAGGCATAATGTTTTTACACCGAGAGCTCCTGCAAGATGCAGCACTCCGTTGTCCGATGAAACAAGATAATCCAAATTTTTCAGAGCTGCAGCAGTATAAGAAAAATCTTTAAACTCATCACCAAGAAAAACGGGATGAATATTTCCTCTAAATTCAGATTTATCAATTTTCAACTGAAAAGAATAAAACTCGGCATCCTTTAATGTTGAAAACAGTTCAACAGCTGAGACTGGCAAATCTCTGTTCTTATTATAAAACTTAGGATTTCCTCTCCAAACAAATCCGATTTTCAGTTTATTATGATTAAAATATTTATTTTTAAAATACAGAACTTTCTCATCATCAGCCTTCAGATAAGAAGTTGATGGAATGGTTTCAGGCTGTAGATTTATTATATGAGGTATATCCAATAGCGGAATATGACAGTCAAAATCAATATTCTCAAGATTTTCTGATTCTTTGATAACATCAAAAGAAAAGTTATTATCTTTTATCAGGGAATATAGAGCATCATGAACCCTGAATATAACCCTTTTTGCTTTCCCTGTAATCTGTTCAATAAATCTGAGAAACATAATCGAATCCCCGAAGCCCTGTTCGCATGAAACAAGCAGAGTCTTATCAGGAATATCTTCCCCTCGCCATAGAGGCTTGTTTATTTTGGGATAAGGAGTTTGGTTCGTTTCTTTTTCAAGCCTGTGTTCATACAACTCCCAGCCTCTTGAAAAACATTTATACTTAATCAAAAATGTTGCATACAAAAACAAATAATCATGATTTGAAAAAATTGAAAGAGCCTTATCAAAATATTTTTTTGCCATTTCAAAGTTATTTTCTTTATCGGCATAGAAAAGAGCAAGATTTTTATTATTTTCAAAGTCATCCGGTTTTAGTTCAAGAGCTTTTTGGAGATATTCAAGCTGTTTACCACGAAAAGAGTATTCATCTTTCAATCGTGCATAAGCACGTGCTAAAGCTGCATAAACAGAAGCGTTCTTGAAATAATGCCTGCAATATTCTTCATAATTTTGTATAGCAGATAAAACATTCTCTTCTTCATCAGACTCACAATCACTTTTAAGCATAGAATACAAATCACCAATAATACGAAAAACATCATATTTCGACGGTGAAAACTCTAATCCTTTTTTATAAGTTTTTATTGCTGTTTTGAGTGCGCCCTGTTGCTTTTGGCAATCAGCCATCGCAAAAAAAGGAAAGTTCTGTTCATCATCTGATAAAAACATCAAATCTTCATAAAGCAAAAGTGCTTTTCTGTAATTTTTCTTCTTATAATCTTCAGCTGCCTGATTTTTTATATAATCACAATATTTCAAAGTCAATTTATCCATCAGCGAAGAATACTCATGTTTTGCAGACTCATCTAATAAATCATATAAATCTCTCGCTTTTTTATAGCAGTCACACGCTTTATCAAACAACTTGCCGTTGCGAAAAATATCATCAGCCGTTGATATATAATAAATAAACTTTTCTTTTATCACCGGAACACTCCAATAGGAATAACCCCAAATCTTATATTATCATATTTCAAAGAAATAAAAAAAGATTGCGGCTGAAAACTTCAGTCGCAATATAAATCCATTTTCATCTTTCATATTATTTTTTTATCAACATTTTATTCAAAAGAGGATAGCCCATTTTTTCTCTCTGAGAAACATAGAGTTTTGCTACCTCATGAGCCATATGCCTGATTCTGTTTATGAAATTCGTTCTTTCATCTCTGCTTATAACCCCTCTTGCATCAAGCAGGTTAAACGCATGAGAACATTTCAGAACATAATCATATGCAGGCAAAACAAGTTCATGTTCTACACAATTGTTGACCTCTTTTGTATATAAATCAAACATCTTGAACAACCCCTCAGAATCAGAGTATTCAAAGTTGTATTTTGATTGTTCTATCTCATTTTGCAAATAAATATCGCCGTAAGTAAGCGTATCATTCCACTGAATTTCATATACGCTCTGCTTATTTTGGAGATACATAGCGATTCTCTCAAGTCCGTATGTCAACTCAAGAACAACAGGTCTGATTTCCAACCCTCCGACCTGCTGAAAATATGTGAACTGAGTAATCTCCATACCATCAAGCCAGACTTCCCAGCCAACCCCTGATGCACCGAGAGTTGGCGATTCCCAGTTATCTTCGACAAATCTGACATCATGCTTGCTCAGGTCTATTCCCATTACCTCAAGACTCTTAAGATAAATATCCTGCGCATCGTCAGGAGAAGGCTTGATAATTACCTGATACTGATAATAATGTCCGAGTCTGTTCGGATTTTCTCCGTAACGCGCATCGGCAGGACGTCTGCAAGGTTCAATCATTGCAGTATTCCAGGGTTCAGGACCGAGTGCTTTCAAAAAAGTTGCAGGATTCATCGTGCTTGCACCTTTTTCGATATCATAAGGCTGTTGAATAACACAGCCGTAATCTGACCAGTATTTGTTCAAATTAAAAATCAATTCTTGAAAATTCATCGCATAATTCTCTCTAAAGTATTTCTTATTAATTTAGTATATCGTAAAAAATAATTTGCAAAAAGAAATTAATTAACAGGTCTTGTACCATACAAAAATACTTCATCGACAGACTCCAGCTCAGAGTGAATTTGCAGCATTGTCTTCTTCAAAACAGGATGAACAAAATTCTCATCAAGCTCAAGCATCGGCACAATACAATAAGCTCTATCTTTCATCCCCGGATGAGGAATAGTCAGTATATCACTGTTCACTACCAAATCATCATAAAATAAAATATCCAAATCTATTGTTCTTGGACCCCATTTTTTTCCGCGGACACGACCGAGTTTTTCCTCAACACTCTGACATGCATGCAATAAATCTATTGGAAGAAGTGTAGTTTTTATTTTGATTATTGCATTCACAAACCAGTTTTGTTCTTTGAATCCATAAGGTTCCGTTTCATAAAACCCTGATGTTTCAAGAACGTCTATTCCGTCAAAAGAAGACAGCATAGTAACAGACTGCTGAATATAACCGAGTCTGTCTCCAAGATTTGAACCTATACCAATATAAGCAATTTTATCACTCATTCTGCTATTTTAGCCGACGTAAAAATTTTTGACAAGAATGAATTAAGCTTTGAAATCAAGTTTATTTCCAAGTTTTGAAGAAGTCAAAGCCTGTACGCTTTCAACATGCTGTTGAGTGACCAAATAGTCTAACATCTCAGGACTTTGTGCTACGGGGTCTACAAATCTAAAGAGTTTACTAACCGGCTTGAATATGTCTTTTATTGTTACCTGCTGTTGTTCCTCAGGTTGAGCAACAGTTTTTACGGTATTTACAAAAGGTTTCAGACCGACTGTTTTTGGCAGATTGTTAGCCATTTTTATACTCCAAGAAATATATCCCGTACATGAATAGTCGGATTTTATTTTTTAAACTTTAATTAAAAATGACAAATTTTAAATCTTTTTTACAAAAATTTACGATTTGTTAGACCTTACTTCTTGTATAAATTCTCGGAAGTCTTGATTTCAACAAACAGGTGAGTTCATAACTGATTGTACCCAAAATTTTTGCCCATTCATCAACACTTATTTCTTCAGAAAGAAGAGTTATCACATCCCCTTTTTTGACATCAACACCTGTTACGTCAAACATCATCTGATCCATAGTTATATTCCCGATTTGTCTGACTTTCTGTCCGTTTACAATCCCGTAAATTTTATTTGACAGCCCTCTCAAAACACCATCAGCATAACCTATCGGGATAGTTGCTATTTTCGTGTTTTTATCAGTTCGATACGTAAAACTATAACTGACACCCTCGCCAGGAGGGACTTCAAACAGATTGACAACACGACCTTTCAGACTCATTGCCTGCTTAACCTGCGGAACATAATAATCCCCCTCCGGTAAATCAGGCAAAAGCCCATAAAGCCCAATACCCACACGAACCATATCAAATTTCAGATTAAACGCTATCGTCGCTGCCGTGTTTGAACAGTGGAATATAATATCTTTATCTTCAGAGAACGCATCATAAACCTTATTCCATCTCTCAACCTGATGTTTTGTTTCTTCTTCTGACTCAGCACAAGCAAAATGAGTAAATACACCCTTAAGAGATAAAAATTCACACTCTTTCACTTTTGATATAAAATTAATCGCCTCTTCCCCGGACACCCCTATTCTGTTCATTCCTGTATTAATCTTCACATGCACCTGAGCCCTGAGTCCATGCTGTTCATATAAATCACGACATGCCTGAATATGCTCATCATTGTATATTGCAAGCGTAAGATTATTTTCTATTGCACTTGCAAATGCCCAATCAGGACTTGTTCCGAGAATCAAAATCGGTATTTCTACTCCTGCCTCACGAAGCTGCATTCCTTCATCAATCGAAGATACACCAAACATATCAACCCCTGATGCTATCAAAGTTGACGCACACATCGCAGCCCCATGCCCGTAAGCATCAGCTTTCACTACGGCAAGAATCTTTGTTTCTTTGGGAATAATCTTCTCAAATTCATAAATATTATGTTCTATATTGCCTAAATCAACTTCAACCCAGGCATCTTTTCTTACCTGATGGACAAGAGGTCTTCTTATTTTTATCATATTTTCAAAATACTTCTCAAACTAATTTCTTCCGATATAATTATCCGACAAACCATCTTCGTTGTACACTGTTTTTCCCCATTGATCTCTGTTTATGTATTGATATTTCATCGGAAGAGCAAAACGCAAATTCCACACAAAAATCGGTCTGTCAGAAGGAATAATCCACATATCAACGCCGGATGTTTTATAGTTAAACCCTACAATAGGCAAAATAATCGGCGTCCACCCTCCGACATTCGGATACTTATCTCCGTAACCTTTGAATATTCCCGCCTTATACTGAAAATCAACTCCAAAATCCTTGTAGATTGTCTTCGACCAGACCCTTCTTGCGACACCTGCCATATAAGAACGCTGAGAATAACTATTCCTAAACGTACCCAAAAGATACCCTGCATACTGCATCCCGAGCAAATCATTTGTTCCGTTTACATCATGGTCATAGTTGACATGCCAGCTCCACATCCCGAGCAGCAGCGCATCATAAGCCGGCTCACCCTTGAACCACTCCCAAAATGCCTTTGCTTTATCATAGTTTCTCTGTTTTTTCGCAACTTTTGTACTTCCCTCATCTTTTGATATCCCGCCTTCAAGACTCTCTTCCTCTGCAGCCTCTTCATCAGTTGATAGAGTTGTTATATCCCCCGAGAAACGAGGTGATGACTTGATACTCTCTTCAAAATCGGCATTCTGGTATTTCTTTGAAAAAAATCCGAAATTTTCAATAGGCTCATTTATTTTCAAAAATTCCCTCTTATCATAATCAAAAGGAATTGCACTCTTTGCTGCCGCATTCTCTTTTGTTTCAGTTGTAATATTAAACTTATTTTTCTTTATCGGCTGCTGTCCGTTCAGCTTTTCGATACGAATAACAGGATTTCCTATATCAAGTACTTCCTGCTTTTCAAAGGCATCAACCTGCAAATTTATACCTGAATAATCAACCTTTGCAAAAGCCGGAGGAAGACAAAATATAATTAAAAATAATGTTAATAGTACTCGTTCTCTCATCTGACCTGAATTTTATTAAAACTGATTATCTTCTTAAATTCATCATTTTATTTAAAGGAGCGTTAATGTTTATAAACTCTCTATCCTTATTCTGAAGATAGTTGTCTGCTTCGTCGTTTTTTTCTTCTTTGGGAGTAATTATTGTTCTCCTGACTTTTGGCTGCTCACTGTTCACTCTTCTCAAGACATCTTCCTGTCTTTCAACTTCAACAACAGGTTTGTCTTCATCTACAGTGAGATTAATCCCTGAGGATTCTTTACCGAAAGAAACAGACGGAATCAAAGCAATCAATGAAAAAATCATTATTGTAAAAATAAATTTATTCATGCACTAACCCTCCTGTTCTTATACTTTAGCATATAGTACAATAAAATTAAATTATACTTTCTTATTTAAACACCAATAATTAATAAAAATTAAAATTCTACACTTATGGGAGCTTCAGGTTATATGGTTTTTAAAAAAATTATCATATCGTCTTTTCTTATATTTATGACATTAAATATTTCTTACGGCGAAGAACAAATGCCTAAAGAGCAGGATTATAACCTGAAAATTATTAACGAAAAATTAATCGAAAACTCTGAACAAAAAGACGAATTCAAAATCCTCGATGAAAAAACATTCCTTCCTCAAAAAACTCAGAAAAAAGAACTCTCAAATATAATAAACGAACAAAATTTATCTCTCTTATCTTATGATGATCTGGTTCATATCTACAGGGATAAGACTTATAAACAGGATATAACATCAAAAATCTTTTCTCTTCCGGTGGTCAACAACAACATTTCATCTGTTGGCAATGACTATCCTTTCAAAAAATGTCCGCATATGGGCAACTACATAAGAGTCTCCTTCTGGAGCATAGATGGTGGCGTAAATTATGAACAAATAGAAGATGTCTTCTTTGAACCTGAAAAACTTACAAAAAAAATTGACACCAAAAACTCAAAAATGAGCTATATGAAAGGTTCTTCAATCACAAAAAAAGAAGCAAAACAAAAAGTTCTCGAAGAAGCAAATCGCTTCTCGCAATCTGATATTCTGATGCTTAATGATGCTGATATAGGTCTTGCGAGAACAGACTACAAAAATATGGTCGATGAACTTGCAACAACGCTTGGTTATAACTACGCTCTTATTCCTGAATTTCTTGAGATTGACCCGCAAATTCTAGGAGTCTCAAAAGAAGTTCTCGACAACGAAAATATCTCTCCTGAGCTTATGCAGCCGCATAATGTTGACAAAGAAAAACTTAAAGCTATCACGGCGATAGCTATCCTGAGCAAATTTCCTCTCGAAAATGTCAGAGTAATCAGACTCCCTGACTTTTATGACTGGTATGGAGAAGAAAAAAGAAATGTCTTCTTTGGCGAAAAAGTCAAAAGATATGCCGCTGAAAATGTTCTGAACGAAAAAACAACATCTCATGTCAGACTTGGTTCACGTTGTGCTCTCCTTGCAGATACAACCATCGACGGAGAAAAAATAACTCTGCTGACAGTACAGCTGGAAGATAGAACTGATGCAATCCACAGAGCTAAACAGGCAAAATATCTTCTCGAACAAATAAAATCAATAAATAACCCCGTTATCGTAGCAGGGAACTTCAACACAACAACCCGCAACAATGCGCCGGTCAGACCGATGAGAGTCATTAAAAACACTTTCACTGATGTGCATAACCTCGCACGCTTCGGGGTCGGACTGATTTTCCCGCCAGGTCTGATACTGAATGTCACACGTCCTACAATTGACTATTTCAGAAAATCATCAGACCCAACGGTAAAAAGTATTCCCATCATAGCCCCGAACTACGAAAGAAAAGTATTCAACAACTTCAAAAAATTTACATTTGACGACGGCTACAGATTTGACTTTAGAGGCGATGACCAATCACAAATACAAAACTTTGACCCGAACGGATGGCTCTCAAATTCAAATGAAAGAGCACATGTAGGCTTTGTTCCGACATATCATATCAACAGAAACTTTGGCATAGCAAACTCAAAAATTGACTGGATGTTCATCAAAGGCTACAGAACAGATCCGTTTGAAAAAGAAGGCGGCTCAGAAAAATTTGCACCGCATAATGCAAGGACTCTGCATACGCTGAACTTCGCTTATAAAGAACCTATTTCAAGACATGCACCCTTGAGCGTTGATTTAGCTATCACCGACTTCAAAAACATTCGGGAATAACTAAATAAATTCTTACCCACGACAAAAACGAGCCTTTACTTTCTTAAAGAAAGCATAAGCTGACTCGTCTTTCAAAAGCACTGATACAACAAAGAAAATACCAAGACAAACAATTGATATAACACAAAGTTTGATGCCTATCAAAAGATTGCTCTCTTCTCCGAGCAAAAAAGCCCCTCTCATCATAAAACCTGCAACGCTCATAACAAATGTCGAGACACTCACCTTCAATAAAGGCTTCACAAACTTTGCATACTCAAGATTAATCTTCGGCATAATCAAAATCCCGAGCATAATCATATTGAAAAATGTCACAATCGTTGTCGAAAGCGTAATACCGCCTACGCCAAAGATTTTTACAAAAATAAAATTCATCACGCTCTTGACAGCTATTGACAAAACAGCAATCAAAAACGGAGTTCTTGAATCATTGAATGCATAAAAAACTCTGGTAAGCGCATCACGTGCAACATAAGGTATTATCGATACTGACAAAAAGAACAATGCCTGTGACACAAGAAAAGTATCATCTGCGTCAAAAGCTCCTCTTTCAAACAAAAACTTTATCGCATCATAAGAAAATATCGCCATCAGAGCAAACACAGGAAAAGATAAAAACCACAACGAATTCAAACCCTTATGAAAATACTCTTTCAATGACGAAAAATCTTTCTGCCCGACGAACGATGAAAACATCGGAAACAAAGGAACGAGAAAGGCCGTTGTTATCACCCCTACAGGAAACTGAAAAATCTTATTTCCATAAGAAACAGCTGACCAGGCCCCCTCTTCCAAGCCCGATGTAAAGAACATATCTATATAAACATTTATCTGTCCGACTGTTGTTCCAAGCATCGCTGGAAAAAGAATCTCTCCAAGCTGCCTCATCTCATTTGAGGAAAAAGAAAAAGACGGCCGATAAAACAACCCGACACGAAAACAGGCAGGCAGCTGCAATATAAGCTGGAATACAGCGCCGACAAGCGTTGAATAAGCAAGTATCAATCCGTATTTATCATTAGGCAAAAATATCAACGCAAAAATTATCGTAATACTCGCCATCAAAGGACTCAAACTCGTGTAAAAAAACTCACGGTAAACATTTGCAACACCGTAATAAATACCGATAACACCTCCGATTAAAATCATAGGTGACATAATCTTCAGCTGCATTGAGGCAATTTTTATGAGTTCAGGCGCTCCCTGAGATATAATCAAGCCGATTATGGTATCAGAAAAAATATAAACAAGCACGCTCAACACACCAAAAACAAGAGCGGTAATTGTTACGAACTGATAGAATGTTTCTTTGACCGTTTCATCAGGTTTTTGAGTCACATCTGTGACAATCTTCGAAAATACTGCAACCGTTGCCGTATAAAAAGGTCCGCCTAAACCTCCAAGCAAAATTAATGCAAGAGAAGGTATCTGATATGCATAAAAATAAGCATCCGAAACACTCGTAGCACCATAAGCCTGAGCAACAAAAACATCCCGCAAAAAACCGGCAAATTTGCTTATAATTGTCAGCACAGCTATGAGCCCGGCGATACGAAAAATGCTCTTACTCATCTTCTGCCTCAAAGATTTCAATCCAGACTTTTACTTTCTTATCTCTCTCTGAAGAATCCAGCGCCCAGAACGATACAATGTTAGAATCTTTTATTAATCGTGATATGTCAATTTTCATACGTCTTTTTAGCTTTATTTCATGGTCGCTTCCGTTGATACGAAAAGAGAGGTACGATACACCATCAGGGTTGTCTATAAAAAGATAGCCTTTCTTTTTTGGAGCAACAAACTGTAAATTCAACTTTTCTTCTGCAGATACAAAAGCGGGTCTTGTTCCGATAGAGATACCATAATAATAATGCTGCAAAATCTCATCAAAGCTATCCCCCTGCATAGCCATAAAACCGGCTCCATACTGACTCATTCCGACACCATGCCCGTATCCGCCTCCAAAGACCTTTATTTCTGAGAGATTTCCTTCTTCATCATAGACATTTTTGAACACAATATTCGCACTCGGAAGCGCAGAACCGTTCTTTGAGAGAGTCCGTCTGATTGTCAGTTCTTTTGAGAGAAAGAAAGAACCGTTAGATGTGACTATCTCAAGAGTTATAGCTTTGCCAGAAACTCCACGTTTCAAAACCTTTATATCAATCAGATTTCCTATATCAGTATTAAAAGGTAACTGAGGCTCTGCAAAAACGCCTGCTTTAGGGAGATTATCAGAGAGGACTTTCTGCATCTCTTCTTTTGTCCAGGAACGTGTCCAGCGATAATTCGGAGAATAAATATCATAACTGTTAGGACAGTTGACATAAAAATCTTCTGCATCCTCATCATTAGAGAGATCACGAGGACATGAAGACTCTATATCAGGTCTTCCTATTAAATAAGGGATAACTTCATCTGATGGGAGTTTATTTGACTCACCCGGGAATGCATTGTGATGGCTCTCGGTAAATCCGCCCGCAGTAGAAGAATAAAGCGCAAGTATCAGCTCTTTATCATAAATAGCATAAAGTCCTTTTGTTTCTTCTACGGCTCTGTCTGAAAGAGATGCCTGTGTTGCCGCCCCGAAATAAACCTGACATTTCACAGAATCACATACATCAAAGTTATAATACAATTTCGTATTTGAACTCATTGTATAATTTCTTGCCGCAACAGCCTGAGCTTTCAAAGCCTCAAGTCCGAACCTGACAGGCATTTCATTTGGAACAACACCCTTTAGATATTCTTCAAGCGGCAAAATATTTATGAGAGAAAATTTTTGAGATTCAGGTTTCGGAAAACTAACTTCGAATTCACCATGGTAAAATGCCTGCTTTCCTTTTCTCTTCAAGTTTTTTACCGTAAACTGATTATCTTTTGAAAAAGACTTTGATTTGATTCCTATCGGATTTCTAACCCCTCGTTTGTATACAACTCCGTTAGAAGAAACAGTTATTCCGCCGTTTTCCACGTCAAAATCGACATATATGCCGCATGACCCTGTGAAAAATTCTTCCTGAGTAACTTTATCATATACTACATATTCATCAACAGCGCTGATGGAAGCAGATGAGTATTCAAGCACCGAAAAATCAGTAGGGCTGATTCCGACACGAACTATATCATCACCAAATGCAGCCACACCACCGGCTGTCAAAAGCGAAAAAAATAACGTCATAATTAAAATAAATTTTCTCATAACCCAATTTTATATAAAAATAGTTAATACGCAAAAACTTTATTATTTGATATAATTTATTTTACAAAACAAAAAACAGGAGACCGCCCATGACGACAATTCTCGGAATAAAACTTTTTGAAAGAGTATCTACAGCTGCTGATTTTCAGAAAATACTTTCTGAATACGGTTGTTTCATCAAAACAAGAATCGGACTCCACTCAGTATCTGACGGAATTTGTGCTCCGAACGGAATTATTTTAATCGAATTTATAGGCAATGAAGAAAAACTATCAGAGTTTGAAAAAGCTCTCAACTCTCTCGGAAAACTTGAAATACAAAAAATGACTTTTAAATAAATATGAACAAAACAAAAACCCCCGCATTGTTTGACAGACATATACATGGCGGATATGGTGTCGACTTCAACAACTGCTCATCAGATGACATAGAAAAACTGTGTTCCATTCTCCCGAAACACGGACTCGGAGCAATATGCCCGACTGTTATGACTGATGATAAAGAGCAGATAACCAACCAGATTGATATAATTTCTAAAGCAAGAAAAAAACTGAAAAAAGGCGACACACAAATTTTCGGAATTCACCTCGAAGGACCGTTCATCAACCCTCAAAAAAAAGGAATACACCCTGAGGAGAAAATTCTCAAACCGACTATCAAAAATTTTCGTGAAATAGTTCCTGAAGCTCTTGAATCTGAAATCAAAATAGTCACTCTGGCACCTGAACTTGATGAGAATCTTGAGCTTACAAAATATCTCCAATCAAAAAAAATAACGGTCAGCGCAGGGCATACGATGTCTGATGGGAAAGAACTTGACCAAATAAAAGAAGTCACTCACTTTTTCAACGCCATGCCTGCATTGCACCATCGAAATCTCAACATAACATCAAAATCATTAATGGATAACAATATTTTTCTTGAGGTGATAGCAGACAACTTCCACATAGCGTCTGATATGCTGAAGATGATTTTGAAGCTCAAATCAAAAGAAAAAATTATTTTTATCAGCGATGCACTGAGTGCATCTTATTCCAATCAGGAAAAAATAATATTCGCAGGCGAAGAGATTTTCATAAAAAACAATACAGCCCGTGACAAAAACGGAACTATAGCAGGAGCAACAAAATATCTCGATGAAATAATCAGGCTCAATACCAAAACAGGACTGATTTCATTTGACGATGGAATTCGCTTTTGTTCACAAAATGTTTACAAAAGCCTCGGAGCCGATATGCCTGAAACTTACATCGAATGGGATAAAGACTGTTTTGTAACTTCCGCTCATATAAATAGCTTAAACTTATAGCGATATATTAATAAAAATGCTATTATTAATTTATACAATACAGAAAAGAAGATACTAAACTTAAAAATGCAAATATTAAAATACGGTTCTATTTTTTGGTTAATTTTAGATATGTGCGGTCTGTTTTTTATTTACTGCAGACTGATAGCAAAATCAAACTTTTTTCAGAAAAATAAATCCCGAATGGATTCTTGGACACTCGCAACAATTTTGTGGGTACTAATTGGTTCTACACTTGTATTATTAGAATTATTCAAAATCCTCCATGCAACACCGCTGCTGCTTGGATTAACAACGGCATCTGTTGCCGCCGCATTTGTCAGTTATTATTTTTCGAACTTCAGCCTTCAGATAATAACCTTTGTAACTATTGTTTTAATATTTTGCGCAAGTACATCAGCGCACTACGGTTTTTTCCTTTAAACATCAAAAAGAGGTGCACAAATGGAATTATTAATCTCAAAATTATGGATAGTATGGGCAACGGTAGGATTAATCCTACTGATAGTAGAAATGCTTACACCTACACTTTTCTTTGCGGGAATGGGAATAGGAGCATTTCTCGCCAGTGTTGCAGCTTATTATGGAGCAAATTTATACTGGCAGATTATTATATTTGCCGTTTTTTCAATCATATTTACCGTTTATATCAAACCAATATTCAAAAACAGCCTGCTTAAGCTACCAAAAAATGACACGAATATGTATGCTTATGAAGGAGAAAAAGCAAAAGTTCTGATAACAATCAACAATGAACAGAACACAGGCAGAATAAGAGTTTTTGACGAAGAATGGGACGCAAAATCAACAGACGGTCAAATCTTTGAAAAAGATGAAATTGTAAAAATCAAATACATCAAAGATCTGACGGCTTATGTGGAAAAATACGGTCAGTAAACAATGTTCATAGCCCTTGTCGTTATAATTTTTATATTAATAGTTGTTATAGTTGCTCTCCAGCTCAGAAATGCAATGAAAAAATACAACAACTTTGATAAAAATGCTGATATTCTCTTACAAACCCTGAATATGAGTATAAAATTCATAATTAAAGACATTGCAACCTCTGATGGAACCAAAGTATCAGCAGAGATAACTCTGAAATATAAAGTTCTAAACTCAGACTCCGCATTCAAAAAGACAACAAATATCGGAGAACTCGCTGAAAAGCTCACAAAAGCTTCTATCAGAACAATGTCAAAGAATATATCTGAACAGGAAATATTCGCTGATGAAACAGCTAAAAAACTGCAAAGTCTTGTCAATCAAACAGCTCTAAAATATGGAGTAAGAATTACTGAAATAACCATAAATAATTTTGAAAACACGGAGAATTAAAAGGAGAAAAAAATGTTTATTTTACTGTTAGTATTTTTAGTATTCATTGTATTCTTATTAATCAAATGCGTTGTCATCGTCAAACAAGCTGAAGTTATGATTATTGAAAGACTCGGAAAATATGATAGAACACTCGAATCAGGTTTGAATATCATATTCCCGATTATCGATGTTCCAAGGGGCATACACTGGAAGGTTTCAAAACCGACACTGAGCGGAACACCCATGGATGTTATCGAAATGAGAAGCAAAATCGACCTGAGAGAAACTGCTTTTGACTTTCCAAGACAAAACGTTATTACAAAAGATAATGTTTCTATCGCCATCAACGCATTGATTTATTACCAGATAACAAACCCAAAAAGCGCAGTATATGAGATTTATAATCTGCCGGAAGCAATAGAAAAACTCACCCAAACAACACTGAGAAACATAATCGGTGAACTCGACCTTGATGAAACGCTCATCTCAAGAGATACAATCAACGGCAAACTGAGAACAATCCTTGATGAAGCAACAAGCAAATGGGGTGTAAAAATTAATCGTGTCGAGCTGCAAGACATCATTCCTCCTCGTGATATTCAAGCTTCTATGGAAAAACAAATGAAAGCAGAAAGAGATAAAAGAGCTGCAATTCTCGAAGCTGAAGGAAACAAAAAATCAGCAATCCTCGAAGCTGAAGGTATCAAAGAAGCAAACATAAACAAAGCGGAAGGTGAAAGACAGGCAGCAATCCTGCAGGCAGACGGTGAAGCTAAAGCAAAAATCAAAGTTGCAGAAGCAGAAGCTGAAGCAATCAGATTAATCGTCGACGCAATTGCAGAAAAAGGCGACCCTGAAAGATATCTTATTGCAATGAGATACATAGATACTCTCAAAGAGATGATATCAGGAAAAGACAACAAAGTTGTCTATATGCCTTATGAAGCAACAGGAGTCCTGAGCTCACTAGACAGTATCAAACAAATGTTTAACGCTAATAAATAAAAAACGTCTTTCTTTTGTGCCGGCTCAACAACAAGCCGGCACTTTTTTTATATCAAATCTTTATATGTTAAAATAATTAAAAAATAGGTCGTGTTTTTTATGAAAAAAATAATAATTTCTCTCTGCTTAATAACTTCAGCAATATACTTTCCGCAGCAGGCTTACAGTGTCTACTACACAAGACCGAACGTCAACATAAAATTTGTTGACTCAAACACAACAGCTGAACAATATCTGCAAAAAGCTCTTGCGAACGAAAAACTCGGGAACATAACAGGTGCAATCAGTGATTGTTCTGATGCAATCAGAAGAGATTCAAACTACGTACCCGCATATATGAACAGAGCCAGACTATACAACAAAAACGGAAACTTTCTTGCAGCAAGCGCAGACTATGGAAAAGTTCTCAGACTCGAACCAACAAACTATGAAGCCCTCTATCAACGCGCAGAAACTTATCGCAAAACACGAAATGATATGGGGGCAATCAGCGACTACAACAAACTGATAGATAAAAATTATCGAACGGCAGATGCCTATGTAGGACGAGGACTCGTAAATTACAACATGAAAAGATATTCTTATACACTGAAAGACCTTGAAAAAGCACTCGAACTCTACCCAAAAGACAGTGATAAATATAACTCTACACTTGTTTTAATAAAACAAATTCAAGAAAATTACAGACCGTATCCGTATTTTTAAAAAATTTGGAACTTATATAATAAATTCCGCAGATACTATTAAAAGCCCGTTATTTTGAGGGTTTTAGCCAGAAGAATTCTTTTTGTTTAGATACTTCGCTAACGCACAGTATGACGTTGTTTTTGGAAATTTGGAAGGAATTTGCTATATAAATCCCAAAATTTTTAGTTGACTTAGAAAAATATCTTGTCTATCATAATAGAGAACCTAATATGTCGATGTGGCGGAATGGTAGACGCGCACGTTTGAGGGGCGTGTGGAGAAATCTGTGGGGGTTCAAGTCCCCCCATCGACATTTAACTTTTTAGAGCCTTTATGAAGAGGCTCTATTTTAGTATTTAAGCTACTTTAGCGGGTTCCATAGTTAATAGGTTTCTAGGGTAATAGGTTTCTGGGACATTGAGACGAAGAAAATTTAATAAAAAACCAAACAGACAGCACGATTGAGGCTGTTTTTTAGTATTGAGATGTATGGGTCTTTTCTTGCACTTAAGTACTCTTTTCTTGCACTCTTTTGCACTCAATTTGTAAATTTCTAAAACTACATTAGGCTAAAATCGGCAAGGTGTTTAAAGATAAGCCCAGTGCAAGAGCGGATTGTCGGCAGAGGGCTGAAGCGAAGCGTGCCCGTTTAACGCCGACAAACAAGAGAAGTGCAAAAAAGTGCAATTTTATTTTGACTTGCAAATTGAGATACACCAAATTATCAATAAGATTAGGATATTTACGCAATTTCTAATTCATAACCTAATTCATGGAATATTTTTACAATGGTTGAAAATTTAGGTTCTTTTTCATTTTTAAACAAACTATATAAATGAGTTCTGGACATGCCGATTTTCTTTGCAAAACCTGAGATTGAATTTCTTGATTTTATTGCAATTTCTAATGCTCGATAAAAAGAATTAAAATCACCATCTTCAATGTACTCTTTTAAACTCGCATTTAGATATAACTTAATATCTTCATCAGTTTTTAAGTCATTAACAATATAATTTTCTAAATCTATTGTATGTTTTAATTCTTTCATTGTAAGTTTCTCCATTCTTGAAGTATACTTTTTGCTTTTATGATATCTTTGCTTTGTGTCGATTTATCGCCGCCATTAATAAGTAAGACGATTATATTATCTATTTCAGTAAAATAAATCCGATAACCGGCTCCAAACTTAAATCTTAGTTCAGATATTTCATTGTCTATTTTCTTATGGTCTCCAAAATTATTTTCTAATAACCTTGTTAACCGGCTTTGAATTCTTATTTTTGTATTTTTATCAAGCGAATTCATCCATTCTATAAATGGAGCTTTGTTATTTGCTAATTGGGCAATTTTTACAACTCGCTTATTCATATTTATAGTGTAAACTATAGCAGACACTTTGTCAATTTTCTAAGTGCTTATTCTTAATAAGTTCTTAATAAAGTATTTTGATTAAATGACTTGACTTTTATTGCTACAAGAGCGATTAATGTGTATGTAAAAGTTAATAAGGATGTATTAGAAAGGATAAAATAAGATAAATTACATTTAACTGAATATGTATAGGCTGATGGTCCCAGTCCACTGAGTGCATGATAATCTCTAGTGAACCTATAGTGATTGTAAAATCTTTGCAGGTATAGTTATAGTTTAACAGGACATTTGGGACGTGAGTTTTATAGGTAAAATGCCACGTTGTTAGGAGTTTAAGGCTAATTTATAGTATTGAGATGTACTGGTCATTTCTTGCGCTTAATTAATAGGTGCAGGGACATTGAGACGAGGAAAATTTAATAAAAAATCAAACACACAGCCGATTTGAGGCTGTTTTTTAGTGTTGAGATTTGGTGGTCTTTTCTTGCACTTAACTACTCATTTTTTGCACTAAATTGCACTAAAATTCTGTCACCCTGAACTTGTTTCAGGGTCTAACCCGCCCACAAAGCCTATCTTGAACCGGTGCAAATAAGTGCAACAAAGTGCAATTTTATTTTCGCTTACAAATTGAGATGTGCCGAATTGTCAATTAGATTCAAACATAGGACTTGACTTTCTTTGAAACAAGAGTGATGAATGTGTTGCACAAGGCATTACAAGGATTTTGAGACGATGGAAAACTACGTTGAGACAATCAAATACACCCCTGAGAAGGCAAAACAAAACGCTCTTGCAAAACTTGATTTAATCCGCAAATGGCAAGAATTTCGCCGTAAAGCAGTAAACAAACTTCAAGCAGACTATGATTTTGTCAAACTGCATAACAGTTCAAATTCCTACCTTTTCAGTGTTTTAGGTAAAATCTCTCGAGGAAGCCTGCATCGTTGGAAAGCAAGCTTAGACGGAACTGAGGATTACACAAGGCTAATTCCTAATTATAAATACGTTTCTGTAAATGAATACAGAACATGTCTAACGGATGAAGAAATCAAAATATTTATGGGCTTGCTCCTGCACCCGAATAGAATTTGTATCGGCAAAGCAATCGCACTTACAAAATACAAGCTCAAAGAGCAAGGTCAAAGTTTTATCCCTGCAGATATTACATTTAGACGCTATGCAAAATGGTTTAAGGACAATAATTACGACAAATGGGTGCTTGCTAGAGACGGTGAAAAAGTACTTTCAGACAAAGTCGAACCTTATATTAAAAGAGATGCAAGTCTGCTTGATGTCGGGGATATATTAGTCGCAGACGGGCACAAACTGGCGTTTCAAGTGATTAATCCGTTTACGGGCAAGCCTTGTCGAGCAACTTTGGTCGGTTTTTTGGATTGGAAATCAACTGCACTGGTCGGGTACGAAATTATGCTTGAAGAAAATACCCAATGTATTGCAAGTGCCCTAAGAAACGCAATAATAAACCTCGATATGGTACCAAAAATTGTCTATCAAGATAACGGTAGAGCATTTAGAGCAAAGTATTTCACAGATGATAAAGGGTTCGGAGAATTAGGCTTTTACGGACTCTATGCAAAACTCGGGATTGAAACGGTATTTGCAAGACCATATAATGCAAGGTCAAAGGTTATTGAGAGGTTCTTCAAAGAATTTCAAGAAGGATTTGAAAAACTAATGCCAAGTTATGTCGGCTCATCAATTATCAACAAACCTGCATACTTGAAAAGAAACGAAAAATTTCATAAAAACTTACACCAAGATTATGTCCCAACTATCGAAGAAACAATCAAAATGATTGATATGTGGCTTAAGTTCAAGAACTCTCAGCCCTGCACAAATGCACCGAATTTGACAATCGCAGAGGTTTTGGAAAACCGTAAAAAACAGAATATTGATAAAAGCTTGCTTGACGATTTGATGCTAGCAACTGAAGTCAAAACAATTCAGCGAAATGGTGTAAGGTTCTTAAACTGTGACTATTTTGACGAAAGACTATACGGGCTGAGAGGAAAAGTTTTAGTAAAATACAACCTGTTTGATCTGACTAGTGTAAAAGTTTTTACCCCAAAAGGTGAATACTTATGTACCGCAGAGCGAGTAACCGAAACCCATCCGATGGCTAAGATTTTAGGAACAGTTGAGGATTTAGAGGATTACAAACAAAAAATCCAAAAACAACAAAAACTGAAACGGAATACGATAAACTCGGTTAAAAAATTATTAACAAATGATGAAATAAAACTGATTGAAGCAAGGTCGAACCAAGAAGAAATGGAGAATTCTAACAAATTTCAAAAAGAGTTCAAAGCTCGTTCAAATGGTGTTCAAAAAATAAACAACGGAGAAAAATCACTCCCAATATTCAAAAACAATTCAGAAAAGTACGAATATTTGATAAAACATAACCCAGGCGACACTTGGATTGCAGAATTTAAACAAACAAAGGAGTATAAACTGTTATATGAATAACGGATTGCAAGCAGAGGGAGAAAGGCGAAGCCATACCCGTTTATTGCAAGCAACCAAGAAAGGATAAAATGAAAAAAATCTTTGTAAAGACCCGAAATGTAAGGAATTTTATAGGCTTAGTTGAAGCCCTGAAAAGCAAACCCAAAAACATTCCTAAAATGGGACTTATATATGGCGAGCCGGGGCTCGGAAAATCACAAACGGCACTTTGGCTAGCCTGCAAATATGACGGGATTTATATTCGAGCCTCAAACCTTATGACAAGCAGGTGGCTTGTTGAAGAAATTGTTAGAGAAATGGACGAACTCCCTCGGTATTTGACCTCGGACAACTTCAATGTCGTGATTAGCAAACTTATTCAAAAGCCCAAAATTATTTTTGTAGACGAAATCGACTACTTGATGAACAATTACAAAAGTGTTGAAACCCTAAGAGACATCCACGATAAAACTGATTGTCCGATAATCTTTGTCGGAATGGGCTTGGCTATTAGAAAACTTGAAAGATACAAACACCTGTATGACAGATTTAGCGAGATTGTAAAATTCGAAACCTTTGGGGTAAATGATATTGCACAGATTATAAATCAGTTGGCCGAAATTCAATTTACACCTGATTCAATAGAATATATCCACAATAAATACAACAGATTCAGACAAATTGTTCAGTTGATAAATCAAATGGAAAATTTTGCAAAAGATAATGATTTAACCGAGATTAATTTGGAGGTAATTCAACATATATTATGAATATTGAAAAATTAGCAAAAAGATTAAAAGAATTTACCCTTGATGATATTGAATTGATAGCAGAATGCGATTGTAAAACAAAACTTGAACAGCTTTTGAATAGCAATAAAATAGTTTTTGAAAACGGGATTTATAAATACAATGAAGAAACGAAAACTGGTGAAAATTATGAAATATTCAGCCCGCTAAAGAATAAACACCTAAAAATTAGTATAGAAGATGCAAAAGAATATTTTATGAAAAATTATGTCAAAAAATACTGTAAATTCGAGACTTATAGAAACTATAACGCGATTTTTAATTTCAATATTATTCCGTTTATAAACTGCTATTACCTGCATGAAATTGATATCGAGTCGATAAAAGAACTTTTTAAAGTCTGTGAATTGAGACGCCTGAAGCCCCGCAGAATTAAAAATACGATGGCACTTTTAAACCAGTTGCTCAAGTATTTTCAACACCTTGGGGTTATTGATAGAACCTGTGTTTATCAGGTGAAAAAAGTGCAGGATAAAAATCATTTTGGGTTAGAAAACTTAATTTTGAGGGTATTTAATGAGTAAAATGAAATTATTTAAAGAAGCCGAACAAATGTATATAAAGGGATTATCCGTTAATGAAATCTCTTTGCAACTCGATATTGCCAAAAGAACGTTGTTTTACTGGAAAAAGAAATATGATTGGGATAAAAAGCGACAAGAAGCCATGTATGACAAAACTCAATTTAAAGAGGATTTGCAGAAATTTGCCCAAAAACTTATGAATAGGATTGCAAACAGTAAACAACAAGAAATCCAAATAAGCCAGGCTGAATATTATTCACTAGTGAATATCTTGAAATTGTTCCCCGAATTGAAAGAGCATGAAACCCCAAACAAAACACCACAAAATAAAAAAGAACTTTCTCCTGACTTCATCCGTCAAATCGAGCGTGAAATTTTAGGTATAGGTTAGGAGTGAAACATTTTTGATTTAAATAAATTTTAAACTCAAAGTAATTGCCTTGCTAGTTTTTTCCTCATATAAAAATATTTGGTCGAATTTTGAAGCAAATTTATAATTAAAAATTTTTTCATCAAAGTAATAATAATTGGCATATCTTGTATCAGGCATATAAATTAACAAGTAACATTTATCAGTTTTAGTTTTATATGATTCAAATTTTTTATTCTTATTATCAATGCATTTTTGCAGTTCATCTATTGGATTTTCTTCGGCTCTACCAGCATTATTGACAGTACACTCATATTCTTTAGTCCAAGGATTAGGGTAGGCTTCTATCGATATTTTGAAATATTCTTTATTTATCTCGATCCATTCTTGAACAAGAAATCCTTTTCTTAATTTTTTGAGATTATTTTTTAGTACCTTCTTTAATTCTAGTTTAAAAATATTTTTTTGCGGAATTTCTGAAAATCCCGGATTAAAGGCATAGTCAAGGGTATCTTGCCAGATCGGACTAAACATTCGTTTGTCGTATTTATCAACCAATATGGATATTTTTAAATTGTAATCCTTCTTAGCTTCTTGACAGACCTGATTTCCTATTCTTCTTACAGCTTGAGAAAATTTTAAATTCTTATTGTAAACAGTAAATTCAGTAAGCTCTATTGCAATCTTGTCACCATTTTTTGTAATTAATAAAAAATCTGGTGCTTCGCTTTTTTGAATATCAATAATGTTGTTCTCAAAATACAATTTTTTTCCAATTTCAGTTTTTAAAAATCTTTCTAATTGTTTTTTTTCTGTATGTTCTTTTATTTGGATTTTGCTCATATTAGTTATGGTCGTATAATGTAAAATAAATTTATTTCTTTTTATATTAGTTATTAATAAATAGAATCAGAGCAAATGTTTAATATAACTTAATAGAAATATTAAAAATTTCTTAATTTTTTATAAATGTTTATCTATATAATTATAATGATTAACATCAGTTATAGTAGTTATTCTATTGATAACTGAGAGCAATTTGTCAAGATGCATATCTGACCGACATATG